>ENA-OROH01002314-OROH01002314.1-human-gut-metagenome-genome-assembly--contig:-NODE-2314-length-14906-cov-15.876305_pt1 | contig 14906 bp, 9 predicted proteins | sample MGYA00242125_ERZ509042 | MGnify/ENA primary metagenome ERZ509042 (study PRJEB26280, sample SAMEA2338738) | human gut metagenome | biome: human gut; feature: human-associated habitat; material: faeces... | reverse complement strand
ATAAACATAGTTAAAATACCTTTCGTGTCACCCAATATTAGGTGACACAAAGATATAAAATACTGTTTATTAACAAGTTATAAAATACGTATTTTTTGAGTGACGAAGTCAGGTGAATTTCCGGGACTATCTATTTGATCTGTCTATATCTGTACGGATTAGGCTAAAGAAAGCCTTTATACGCTATAATAATACTCTTTATTGAGATTATTTGCCATCCGATTCACGCAGTAAAGGCAGGATTACAGCTGGATCACCATCGTTGGGTGCCGGTTCTATCCGAAGCAGATGGGCAATCAGTCCATACAGATTGACATTCGCCATTGCCGGTGTTTCTATTCCCTGCTTGAAAGACGGACCAGCAGCATAGAAAATAGCCTCCATTTCCGGTTGATAATTATCATAGCCGTGCGCACCACCTAAGGCCGGATAAGCTTTATCCTTGGAACGGAAATGAACCATGGTGCCGATGTTGGGAGCTACAATCAAGTCGCCTATACGCGGATTTGTACCATAAACGAATTGTGCCGGGACTTCATCTTTCTTCCAAACGGTTACATGCGGTACTTTCTTTAGTATTTCATACGCCGTTTCTGTATAGGAAGCTCGTGGATACAGCAAAGTCGGAACTCCTTCTACCACCATTTCGAAACTGTCACGCGGAAGATAATCTCCTAAGTTTACGTAATTCTCTGGCTTGTAAGTAGCCATGCCGTGATCTGAAACAATGATGAAGTTAATCTGTTTGAAAATATCCAGCTGGCGTGCCTGGTTAAAGAAATGTGCCAGGACGCGGTCCAAGTCTTCTATGACCGGTACTACAGCCGATGAATCCGGACTATAGACGTGTCCGCTGTGATCCGGTTCTTCCATATACCACATGATAAGGTGCGGACGTTCCTTTTCGGGTTTCTTCAGCCAGGCAATGACCGAATCAGCCCGGTCTATAAACGGAACCTTCGAATCAAATTTCTTCCAGATCGAAGGCTGTTTCCCTCCTACTGCGGTCTCACTGCCTACCCAGAAATAGGTAGCTGTCCGTACTCCCTGGCGTTCGGCCGTATTCCAGATGGGTTCACCACCGTAGTAAGCCGGATTTTCCACGGCTTTCCGGTCGTTGATCTTATACACGCTACTGTCTAAATCTGTCGCCTAAAAGGTGTTGTGTACCAGCCCATGATGATCCGGATGCAGGCCCGTAGCCATGCTGTAATGGTTGGGAAAGGTAACACTCGGATAGCAGGGGCGGAAAGCGGCTTTTACTCCTACGCGTGCCAGCGAGTCCAATATGGGCGTATGAGCCCGTTGCGGATAATCCGAACGGAAGCCGTCCATCGACAGAACTACTACATAATGTTCCTGTTCTTTTGTCTCTGAACAAGATGAAAACAGGATCCAGCTCATCAACAACAGGCCGGATGCCTGCACAAATGATTTAAAACGGTTCATATAAATAAATTTTAGTTCGTAAGCCTGACCAGATTTATCCTTTAAATTTTCTTTTCTATCAAAGCCTGAACTACATTGATAACATAATCGCCCAACTTTTCGCTTTCACTGACCATATCCATATAGTAAACACCGTCCTGATATTGGTACAGCTTGTTGTTGATATCCTCAATGTTACGTGCTTTCAGCTGATTGCGGTAGTTGTTGATTTCATTTTCTATATTGTATGATTCATTAATGTCGTTCGGATTTAGATCCGATTTGTGCATGATTGCGTTCATGCGGTCTAAGGCACTGCTTACCAGCCTGAACATCTGATCAATGTGGTTGTTCTGCTCCTCTGTGAATACGGATTTGAATTCATTCCGTCGTTTGATGGAGCGTGCCAGATTATTGCAGGAGTCGGCGATACTTTCAATTTCACTGACCGCGCGTAGCAGTACTCGGATTTCTTCTTTACCTTCCGAGCTTAACCGGCCTTCGGCTACTTGGGTAAGGTAATTGGCAATCTCAATTTCCATGCGGTCGCTGATATTCTCGTATTTTTCTACCCGGCTGTAGGTCTTGAGAAAATTGTTTTCATCTTTTTCGTATAGTAATTCTTTTACCATGCCAAACATTTTTGTCGTTCGTTCGGCAAACAGGGTAATTTCTTTCTGAGCTTGAAGGATAGAGAGTTCTGCTGTTGATAACATACCTCCTGTGATATACGACAAACGATATTCTTCGTCTTCCTGTTTGGTTCGGATGATTCCACAAACGGTTTTTTCTATCACGTTGACAAACCAGATCATAATGAATGTATTACTGATGTTGAAGGCTGTGTGGAAAGCAGCAAGCTTAAAGGATACTGCGACTGCCGGGTCTGTAACCTTCATGACATGGGTGACAAACCAGGAAACAGCTCCGGTAAACGGATAGAATATAATCAGCACCCATGCGACACCGAAGAGGTTAAACATCAGGTGTGCTAAGGCGGCTCTTCGGGCCTGTGTATTCCCGGTCAGTGCAGCCAGATTGGCAGTAATGGTTGTTCCGATATTTTCGCCTAAAACCAAGGCTACACCTAAATGATAGTCAATCCATCCATTGGCACACATAATCAGCGTAATGGCCATCGTTGCTGCCGAAGCTTGTACGATCATGGTCAGTATGGCTCCGATAAACAGGAATAACAGGATTGAGAAGAACCCCATATCTGTATAATTCTGCACAAAGGCCAGCATGTCCGGGTTGGCGCTCAAATCCGGCGCATTGTTTTTTAGGTTGGCCAGTCCCATGAACAGGAAAGAGAAACCGAAGATAAATTCACCTACCGACTTGCGCGAACTTTTACCCGAAAAGAAAAGAGGGATGGCAAAAGCCAAAAGGGGTAAAGCAAAGGCAGATATATCCACTTTAAATCCGAGAGCCGAGATAATCCAGGCGGTTACGGTGGTTCCGATGTTGGCTCCCATGATGACTCCAATAGACTGTGTCAGGGTGAGAAGTCCGGCGTTGACGAAACTTACTACCATCACGGTGGTCGCAGATGAAGATTGAATCAAGGCGGTGATCAATACTCCGGTTAACACACCTGTGACTCGATTGGTTGTCATCGCCGTCAGGATCTTTCGCAAGCTGTCTCCTGCGAACTTTTGTAAACCTTCACTCATGATTTTCATGCCGTACAGGAACAAAGCCAATGATCCTATCAGACGGAGAAGGTCAAAAAATGAATAGTCCATCTAAAATAAATTTAAGTGGATTGAATATCCGATTAATATTTCTATCTTTAGTGATGCAAAAATAATAAAATAGACTGAATTTTATGGCTGAACAGATTACTATTTATTGCAAAAATACCGGTAACTACTATGAAGTACCGGTTGGCTCTTCGCTTTTGGATATATATAAAATTGTAGGAGAGCCTTTACCTTATCGTCCGTTGAATGCCCAGGTGAATAACCGGACTCAGGATTTGACTTATACCTGCTGGCAACCCAAAGATATTGAATTCGTTGATTATACGCATCCTTCAGGAATGCGTACGTATGTGCGTACGTTGTGTTATGTGCTTTCCAAAGCGGTACATGACGTCTTTCCGGAAGCTACGCTGAATATCGAACATTCTATCTCCAAGGGTTATTTCTGTACGATTCATAACGGGAAGTCGGCAGATATAGATATGCTGGCACAGATCCGGCAACGGATGAAAGAGATTGTTGATGCAGATATTCCACTGAAGTTACATACGGTACAGTCGGAAAAGGCTATCCAGTTGTTCCGCGAAGTCGGTATGGAAGATAAGGCAAATCTGATCGAGTCGAGTGGCATGATGTATGCTTCTTATTATGAATTGGAAGGTTATGTGAATTACTTTTATGGTGGTTTGGCACCTTCGACCGGATATGTACCCGTCTTTGAGTTGGAGCCTTATCTGGATGGTGCCTTGTTGCGAGTACCGGAACGGACTAATCCGCACGTGCTGGCTCCGAAGGTTCTTCAGAATAAGATGTTCGAGGCTTATAAGGAACATTTGAACCTGCAACGGGCTCTTGGATTGAATAACGTCGGTGATTTGAATATGGCATTGGAGCATGGACATGCCTCGGAGGTTATTATGATTTCGGAAGCCATGCAAGAGAAGAAAATCGCCCGTATTGCGGATGAAATAGCAGAACGGTACAAGAAAGGAGTACGCATTGTTCTGATTGCCGGTCCTTCTTCGTCCGGAAAGACAACAACTTGTAAGCGGTTGGAAATACAGTTGGCTACCAATCTTCTTCGTCCGGTTGGTATATCCTTGGACGATTATTTCGTCAATCGGGAAGATACGCCGAAAGATGAATCGGGCGATTATGATTTTGAATCGTTGTATGCTTTGGATCTGCCTTATTTCAATTCAGATTTACAGCGCTTGATCAATGGGGAAGAAATAGAATTGCCTTCGTTTGATTTCAATTCCGGAAAACGGGTTTATAAGGGAAAGAAAATGAAGCTTTATGATAATTCGGTGATCGTCATTGAAGGAATCCACGGATTGAATCCGGAATTGACAGCTCACCTGGATGATTCGTTGAAGTACCGGATTTATGTTTCGGCGCTGACTTCCATTTCGCTGGATAATCATAACTGGATCCCGACGACCGACAACCGGTTGCTGCGTCGTATCATCCGGGATTATCGTTACCGGGGATATTCAGCGGAAGAGACCATCAACCGCTGGCCAAGTGTGCGTCGGGGTGAAGATAAATGGATCTTCCCGTATCAGGAATATGCGGATGCGACCTTCAACAGTGCGATGTTGTATGAACTGGCTGCTTTGCGGGCGTATGCTGAACCGATTTTGGCCAATGTACCGGAACGTTCTCCTGCCAACGCCGAAGCATACCGGTTACTCCGGTTCATGCGTTATTTCAAGTATATTCCGCAGGAAGATTTGCCTAAGACATCATTGTTAAGAGAATTCTTGGGCGGTGGTAGTTTTGAGTATTGAAATATTCTTTTCTGATAGAATCAGGCACAGACAACACGGTAGCAATTGCATTTAACTTGGCCGTATAGTCTGTGCCTGCTTGTTTTATACTTTAATCGGATCGAATCCTTCGCCATATACGCCTCTGACAATGCTTTGAGAGATAAATGCGTTGTGGTCGATATTCTTGACCAGTCGGAATATGGCCGGTGACTCTGATTTCTTGGCCAGGAGAACAACTACTTTTACCGGTCGTTTAGAATATCCGCCCGTACCGTCAAGGATGGTACAGCCACGGCCCATGTCATGCAGGATCTTTTCGACAATTTCATCGTGTTTCTGTGAGAAGATCAGGAATTGAACCGACTGCCGGTTGCCGTTTACCACCCAGTCGAGCAAGTAATTGCTGATGACCATTTCAACGAAACCGAATACGATTTTTTCAACATCATGGAACAAGACATACGAAGAACCGATGATGAAGAAGTCGCAGAACAGCAAAGCTCGTCCGATCGATATGTCCTTGTACTTGTTGATAATCGCCCCGATGATATCGGTTCCTCCCGTACTTCCGTTGGCTGAAAAGACCAGCCCTAAACCAGAACCGCACAGGCAGGCACCAATGATAATCGACATAAACGGTTCGTTCTTGATGATTGGTTCTGTTAATAACACCTCAAACAGCGACAGAGAAGCCGACAGCGAGAATACGCCGAAGATCGTTTTCAACAAGAATTTCAGCCCCAGGATTTTCAAAGCAACAGCCAACAAAATGATATTGATGACAAAGTAAGAAATAGACACCGGAATCAATTGTCCGCTGGCAAAGTAAATCAAGGCACAAATACCACTCAACCCTCCCGTGATAATTTCATTGGAAAGAATGAACCCATTAAAACCGAAACCATACAGCAAGGTTCCCAACAGGATCATCAGGTAATCTTGTATTTCGAAAAAATACTTATTGGATTTGAGATTCATAGTATTATTATTTAAATTGAAAATTAAAAATGGACAATTGACAATTATGAGGATTGAATTGTCAATTGCCCATTACTCGTTATTCGTTATCCATTGACTACGATATTGACAATCTTCTTCGGTACGACGATGATCTTCTTCACCGACTTACCTTCCAGCCATTTGGCTGAGTTTTCGTGGTTCAGAGCTGTCTTCTCCACTTCTTCTTTCGGCATGTCTGCCGGCAATTCCAGGTTGAAACGAACTTTACCGTTGAAAGAAATGGCATAGACGGCAGTATTCTCTACCAGATAAGCTTCGTTGCATACAGGCCATTGTGCATCGCACACGGTTGTATCGTGCCCTAATTCATGCCACAATTCTTCTGCAATATGCGGAGCAAACGGTGCCAACAGGATTACCAATGGTTCCAAGATGGCGCGTTTGTTACATTTCAGAGAACTCAACTCATTGACACAAATCATAAAGGCACTGATCGAAGTGTTATAAGAGAAATGTTCGATATCATACGTAACCTTCTTGATCAGCTTATGCAATGATTTCAATTCTTCTGCCTTCGGTTCGTCGTCGCTTACCTGCAGGCTGTCAGCCGTACCGTAGAACAATCCCCAGAACTTCTTCAGGAAACGGTGTACACCGTCGATTCCGTTGGTATCCCAAGGCTTTGACTGTTCGATCGGGCCTAAGAACATTTCATACAGACGCAAGGTGTCTGCACCATATTTCTCAACAATGACATCCGGATTGACTACGTTGAACATCGATTTTGACATCTTCTCAACAGCCCATCCGCAGACATATTTACCGTCTTCCAAGATAAATTCGGCTGTGTTATATTCCGGACGCCAGTTCTTGAAGGCTTCTACATCCAAAATATCGTTGGATACGATGTTGACATCCACATGCAGCGGAGTCACGTCGTACTGGTCTTTCAAACCTAATGATACGAATGTATTGGTATCTTTGATACGATAAACGAAGTTCGAACGTCCCTGGATCATACCCTGGTTGATCAGCTTCTGGAACGGTTCTTCTTTGACACTGACTCCCAGGTCGTGCAGGAACTTATTCCAGAAACGAGAATAAATCAGGTGACCGGTCGCATGTTCGGTTCCACCGACATACAGGTCGACATTCTGCCAGTATTCGTCGGCTTCCTTGGATACCAGAGCTGTGTCGTTGTGCGGATCCATATAACGCAGGTAATAAGCGCTTGATCCCGCAAATCCCGGCATTGTATTTAATTCCAGCGGGAAGACCGTCTTCTGATCGATCAGAGCGTTATCAACGACTTCGCCTTTCTCCACATCCCAGGCCCATTTCGTGGCATGTCCCAATGGAGGTTCGCCGCTTTCGGTCGGCAGGAACTTCGCTACTTCCGGTAATTCCAACGGCAGTTTGTTCTCGTCGATCATATAAGGCATACCGTCCTTGTAATAAACCGGGAACGGTTCGCCCCAGTAACGCTGACGGGAGAAAATAGCATCACGCAGACGGAAGTTTACTTTGACACGTCCTAACTGATGTTCTTTTACATATTTCTTGGTAGCAGCAATCGCTTCTTTGATGGTCAGGCCATTCAGGTTCAGGTCACAGTAAGGAGTAACGCCTGCCTTCGGTGAATTACATACAATACCTTCTTTGGCATCGAAACTTTCTTCGCTGACATCACAACCTTCTACCAACGGGATGATCGGCAGATTGAAATGCTTGGCAAATGCGTAGTCGCGGCTGTCGTGTGCAGGAACGGCCATGATGGCTCCTGTTCCGTAACCAGCCAATACATAATCGCTGATCCATACCGGAACGGCATCACCTGTAAACGGATTGATGGCGTATGAACCGCTGAATACACCCGTTACACGACGGTCGGAAATACGTTCGCGTTCGGTACGTTTCTTGGTACGGTCCAGATAAGCTTCTACTTCAGCTTTCTGAGCTTCGGTAGTCAACAGAGGTACCAGTTCGCTCTCAGGAGCCAAAACCATGAAGGTAACACCAAACATCGTATCGGCACGAGTCGTAAAGATGGTGAATTCGAAATCCTGATCTTTTACTTTGAAACGGACTTCTGTTCCTTCCGAACGGCCGATCCAGTTACGCTGGGTTTCTTTCAAGGAGTCTGTCCAGTCGACTGTTTCCAATCCATCCAGCAAACGCTGTGCATAGGCAGAAACACGCAAGCACCACTGACGCATCTTCTTCTGAACAACCGGATAACCGCCACGTTCTGAAACGCCATCTACTACTTCGTCGTTAGCCAGTACTGTTCCCAGTTGCGGACACCAGTTCACCATCGTCTCACCCAGATAAGCGATTCGGTAATTCATCAGGATTTCCTGTTGTTCCTTTTCGCTCTTGGCCTTCCATTCTTCAGCCGTAAAGCTCAGCTCTTCGCTGCAGGCTACGTCCAGACCTTCCGTACCTTTCTCTTCAAAATAAGCAATCAGCTTGCTGATGGGCTGTGCCTGCTGGCATCCGTTGCAATAGAAGCTGTTGAACATCTGCTGGAAAGCCCACTGTGTCCAGTGATAATATTTCGGGTCGCATGTGCGGACTTCGCGATTCCAGTCGAAAGAGAAACCGATTTTGTCCAGCTGTTCCCGATAGCGATTGATATTATTGACCGTTGTAATGGCCGGATGTTGTCCTGTTTGAATGGCATATTGTTCGGCCGGTAATCCGTACGCATCGTAACCCATCGGATGCAATACATTGTAGCCGCCCAATCTTTTGTAACGGGAATAAATATCAGAAGCAATGTAACCGAGCGGATGCCCTACGTGCAATCCGGCTCCTGACGGATACGGGAACATATCCAACACATAATACTTGGGTTTTTCGTTCTTCTCTACTTGATAGACCTTGTTGGCGATCCAATATTCACGCCATTTCTTCTCAATGTCTCTGAAATTATATTCCATATCTGGTTAAACCTTTAACAATTATCTTTATTTGATGTACAAAAGTAGTGATTTTATTTGGTTTGCTTCCGTTTCTGTTTTGAATTTTGCAGGGGAGAGGGGCTTTTTAAGAAATCCCTCTCGCTCTCTTACAAAATGCCCCGAATCTCCCTTTTTTGCTAACACCCTAAATGAGTAAAAAAGAGAAAATCTGAAGGAAAAGTGAGGTTGAAAGGTGATTCTCCCGAGAATTAAAACCGATTTTCGAGAGTTTTGAGGAAGAAACTGGTAGGAAATGAAGCAAAAGCCGGCGTATTTGGAAGATTTCCCGGCGTGTTTTGCTAAAAAGCCGGCGTGTTTTGGAATGAAATCGGGCAGAAAAATGGGTGATTAGGAGTGTTTTTTCTTCTTCCTACGCTTGTGATGGGGGATTTGTTCCTTCAGAAAGGGACAGCATACGGTCTTTCGTTGTTTTTTTGTCCTGTTTTTCAGTCAAGAAATATTTCTTGTAATATGAAGGTAAACAATATGTTAAACTGTATTTTTAACGATTTAACCCCTTCAAAACTCGTAAATTTTCGAAGGACTTGTACTGCGGTTCGAAATACGGGAGTTTTGAAGGGGTTTATTTGACATTTTGACAATTCCAACAACTTGTCAGCCGTTTTATTGGATACCTAACTTCGCTTTGATTTCTTTCGGGATGGCATCTTTATGCACCAGGATATAGATTGTCTTGGCTTTAACAAAGCTTTCCGACATATTCAGATAGCCTCCGAAACGGTTTCGTTCGGTTCCCCAAGAGTTTTTGGTAATGTAATACTTCGTACCGTTCTGATCTTTGGTGATACCGGTGATGTGCATCAGGTGATCGTCGGTCGTCACGAAGGTTTCATATCCTTTCTGACGAACTTCGGGAGTCACGTTGACTTCCGGATACGGATGTTCGAATTTATAAACTTCCTCCAGACGTTCATTCGGATTCATTTTCTCAAAACGGGCACGATCCGTACCGGCGTATGTATCTACGTTGTTGACTTCCGGATTGATGGCAACGCCATTGATGAACGAAAATCCCTTTTCGCTTACATCGCCGTCCCAGCCGATTGAATAGCCGTTCTTCAGCGCATAATCCATGGTCTGGATCATTTCGTCGAGCGGCAGGTTATACATCTGTTGATGTTCCCAGTTGTCGGGTACTTCTACATCAAACTTCTGATAATAGGGCTGGTGCGTGAAGCTGGTCAGTTCTACGTAGTTGTTCATATCCAGTCCTAAGGAAGCGGCAAAGCTTTTCGGTGTATATTCTTTTCCCTGGTAGGTGAATTTCTCCGGAACCTTTCCTAGATAAATATCGAAGAGACTGTTCACCAGCTCCTGATATTCCGGACTGTTGGCGCGCAGCTTGATGGCTGTTTCAGAAATGCTTTCTACGTACGAAGCCAGTTCCTGATGATTATGCCGTTCTGAATCGTAATTGATGCCGTGATAAACTTCTTCGGGTACGATGCCGACCTGTTCAAAAGCGTGCATCCAAGATGGCGAAAGACTACCCTGTCCTACGTTCCCTTTCCCACGACGCAGGTAATTGTCTTTCATCTGATTGATGTATTTCTGGCGGACAATGAACATCTCGGAAAGATCGTATTCACCTTTGCCCATGCGGAGTAATTCGGATTCCATGAAGGAAGTTGTGACAAAACACCAACAAGTACCGGTTGCCGCCTGATTCTTGACCGGAGTAGCCGGTACTTTTACTTCGTCGGTAAACTGATATCCTTGCGCCATGGCACCTGATGCCATGCAGGCAAAAACACAAGAGAGTAAAAATGTTTTCATGTTGTATAATGAATTTGATAGATATTCTTTCAGTTTAGCGACGAAGGTACGATATTGTTCGTTTATCTCCCAATATTCAGGTCAAAAAGAAAAGTTGGGGGCTCTTGCCTATCTGAAAAGGAATCATTACTTTCGTGAATATTAAAAACGGATTTATGTACTTAAACACAACAAACGTATGAAGAAACTGGCTTTATTAACAGGTTCGTTATTGGCATTGGCCCTTACATTAGGCAGTTGCTCCGGAGAACCGAAACAAGACAAGGTGCTTCGTCATGTGGTTATGTTCGGCTTCAAGCCCGAAGTAACAGCTGAACAGGTGAAAGCGGTAGAAGATGCTTTCGGCGAACTGCCGTCGAAGATCGACCTGATCAAGGATTATGAGTGGGGAACAGACTGCAGTCCGGAGGGTTTACAACACGGATTGACACATTGCTTCTTCGTAACCTTCCATTCGGAAGCCGCCCGTGATGCCTATCTGGTACATCCGGCCCACAAAGAATTCGGAAAAGTGTTGGGAAACAAAGCCTCTGCCGTCACCGTCTTGGATTATTGGACGAGGTGAAAAAAGTTTCATAATCCGAATAATATGTAGCATAGAGTAAATTATGGACACGCATCATGAGTTGAAGAATCGGTACCTGATTATAAATGCGCCAGATAATTGGGAATGGCGGAAATGACATCCGGAAACTTTTTGATTTGTTTTATTGAAACATTATATTTGTGACAATTGATTTGTCTATCGGAATCATCTCCCGCAGGCGTGCGAGAGCAAATTTAGAAATCTAAAAGTGCAGCCGCAACGTGCAGGAGTAAATTTGAAAGTCTAAAAATGCTGCTGCTGTGTGCGAGAGCAGATTTAGAAGTCTAAAAGTACTGCTGCAAACGTGCAGGAGCAGATTTAGAAGTCTAAAAGTACTGCTGCAAACGTGCAGGAGCAAATTTAGAAGTTTAGAAATGCCGTTGCAAGTATGCAGAAGATATTCGTGAATGTAGGATTTTAAATAAAATATTAGGAGAATAATATTATGAGAAAAAAGTACATCAAGGTTGAGAACATTAGTTTGTATTTACTTTCTAATGCCGAGTTTATCAACTTCATGGAACGTTTTATGGCACTTTTGCCTGTAGAGAAAGACGAAGAATCGAAAGATGCCGCTCCTAAATTGTCTATCACGGCTGAACAACTGGCCGAAGGAAAGGCTTATCTGGCAACGATGAAAGACTTGAACAAGAAATCGCGGATGAAGGCGGAAACGAAACCCAAAAAGGAGATCGACCGCCTGCGTGACCGGATGTTTTCTTTCATCATGGACCGGATCAAACTGTTCCTCGACTCGCCCGATGCCGAATTGAAGGCTGCTGCCGACAAGTTGTATCTTGTGGCAAGTCCGTACAAAGGTGCTGCCCGCTTGCCGTATAATCAGGAGACGGAAGTTCTATCCGGATTCTTGTTGGATATGAACAAATCGGAAAACTTGGACGCCGTGACTGCTTTGGGTATTGAGGAAGATTTGAACAGGTTGCAATCTTATAACGACCAATTCATCGCTCTTGTGAAAGAAGCCGACATGACAGAATCAGTCCTGTCTTTCGACGAAAAGATGCGTGAACAGCGCAACTTGATGGGCGATTGGTATCAGGAAATGGCAGACAGTGCCTTTGCTACCAACTTCTTGAGTGAATCCGAGGAATCCCTTTACTTTATGAGCGGATTGAACGCCCTCATCAAGAGCGTGAAGAAGTCTTACAACCAACGCATGGCCAAGCCGGGCACTGATGAAAATCCCGGAGAAAAACCGGCAGGCGACAATGCCGGCGGCGATAGCGGCCTGGAATTTGTCCCGGTAGAAAAATAAATACATAAAAAGACAGGCACGGATTTTCAAAATTCAGAAAAGTCCGTGCCTGATTTGTACCAGCACGTTTCCTCTATTTTATATTTTTGAAGAAATAATATTCTCTACGAGCGTTGCATTGAAAAAAAAGCGTATCTTTGCCTATGTCGGTGGGGAGAAATCCACTTGACATAAAAGAAAGCGTTTTTGCTTTATCCGAATTACCGAAATCGCCAATTTCAGAGGAAGGATAGAGACAATGTGACGCTCATTCTGTATCCGTATGTATCGTGGTGAATGTAACCGTGAGGATATGTTTATCTTATTTGTACATATCCAACAGCGTGAGAATATTGTTTCTTCGTCCATTTCCTCGAGGTGTTTGGCGATACCTGGTAATTGATGGGCAGAACAAGTTCCCACGCTTTCCTTTTGTTAAACCTATCCTATCCGGGGAACAATAGGAAGTTTACTGGCTAATTGTATGAAAAAATTAAAATGCAGGTATGTTATTTATCTATTTTGTATTTGCAGCTTGTTCCCCTGCCTGTTAAGCTCATGCAAATACGACGACTCGGAATTAATCGACCGGGTGGATAATCTGGAAGATCGCTTGGCGAAACTGGAAGAACAATGCAAGCAGATAAACGCCAACATCAACTCTTTGCAAACCATCGTAAGCGCGCTGGAAAATGCCAATCAAATTACCTCTGTTTCAGAGTTGGTAGAGAACGGAAAGGAAGTGGGCTATAAAATTGAATTTTCAAAGAGCGATCCTATTTACATTTATCACGGGCAAGACGGAGCCGACGGCTCGGATGGAACCTACGGCTATGTCCCGCAAATCAGCGTGGAAAAAGATAAAGACGGAATTTATTACTGGACGCTAGACGGCTCTTGGCTGACGGATAAAGACGGCAACAAGATCAAGGCTGTAGGCTTAGATGGCCAAGACGGTGAAGACGGAGCCGATGGTTCGGATGGCTCTAACGGAAGCAACGGTTCTAACGGACGGGATGGCGTGACGCCTCAACTACGCATTAACGAAGGGAATTGGGAAGTATCCTATAATAATGGCGCGAGTTGGAAAGTACTGGGTTCTGCTACCGGAGGAACGACACCAAGTCCTATTACGGGAGTGGAAGTAAAAGATGGGTATGTCATCTTTACGTTAAGCACAGGAGATGAAATTCAAGTTCCTTTGTTCAACGGTATCACTATTACGTTTGATAAGACGGAAATAGGAATGGATGCAGGCAGTGAAGAGACCTTTAGTTATACACTGACAGGTAGTGATAATGTAAAAGTTTCGGCCATTGGCGAAGGCGTTCGTACCAGCATTGACCAAACGAATAAAACATTAACGATTACAACGGATGCGAATTTCGAAGGTGGAAAAGTATTGGTTCATGCCACCGATGGCAATAACGTCGCTACCGTAGAGCTGACTATAACGAAGGAAGTAATTACGTATATAGAATATGAGGCAACAGAAGAAATTAGCCCTAAAACTGATGCTTTTGGTGGAACAAATATAGAATTTATAGAAGAAAAGAGTTCATTCTCTGATTCTGACGGAAAAGGCAAATGGGCTTTCAAAGGGGAGGTTACTTATATTATAGAAGCTGCATTTAGTAGAAATACTACTTTAAAAAGTATCACTTTGCCAGAAAGTATTAATGATATTGGTTATAGAGCATATGGTCAAGGAGGAAGTGCATTTGAAAACTGTACCGCTTTAGAAAGTATAGTGATAAAAGGGAACATAACAACAATACGAGTTAGAACGTTCTATGGTTGTTCTTCTTTAAAAAGTATTACATTGCCAGAGAGTTTAGAGCGTATTGATGGCACAAACGCTTTTTATGACTGTTCATCACTAGAAGAAATTATCATTCCTGATAAGGTAACAACGATAGGAGACAAGTCTTTTTCCTTTTGCACATCTCTGACTAAAGTTACGATAGGTAAAAGTGTTACTTCCATAGGCAAAAATTGTTTCAACGAATGTAAAAAATTAGCTACAATCACTTGTAAGGGTGAAAATCCGCCAACATTAGGAAGTGGAGCTTTGATGAAAGATAAACAAGAATGGGGATCTCTTGAAGTAACGAAGTATATCAAAAATATTTACGTCCCAGTAAATGCTGTTGATACTTATAAAAGAACTAATGGATGGAATGAATTTAGTGATAGAATTAGCGCAATAACAGAATAACAACAGATAAATCCCATAAACCAAAGGCTGTCTCCATAGAAATAAAGGGACAGCCTTTTTGTTAGTGTTTAACCATTGGAAAGTACATATAAAAAGTGTTTGAGAGAAGAATGAGGAAAGTTTACTGGTAATCAGTTACTTTCCTCATTTTGGTTAAAAGTGACGAGGACAGACGAAGACGGGAATACGACAAGATGAGACAGAGGAACGTTACCTAT
>ENA-OROH01002297-OROH01002297.1-human-gut-metagenome-genome-assembly--contig:-NODE-2297-length-14999-cov-2.291221_pt1 | contig 14999 bp, 10 predicted proteins | sample MGYA00242125_ERZ509042 | MGnify/ENA primary metagenome ERZ509042 (study PRJEB26280, sample SAMEA2338738) | human gut metagenome | biome: human gut; feature: human-associated habitat; material: faeces... | reverse complement strand
CCGGTAATATGGTGGATTTGGATAATGATCCGACTAAATTGATCGAAATCGTGGAAATCGGTAAGCAGTTGCTGATGACCCGGGGAACCCTGACGACTTTCAGTATTGCCAATGACGTTGCAAAATATTTTGCCATTGTTCCTGCTTTATTCATGCTTTCTATTCCTGCACTGGGAGCATTGAATATTATGGGATTGCATAGTCCGGAGAGCGCGATCTTATCGGCTGTGATTTTCAATGCAATCATTATTCCGATTCTGATTCCGCTGGCATTGAAAGGAGTGGCTTATAAACCTATCGGAGCTTCTGCTCTTTTGCGTCGGAATTTGTTTATCTATGGATTGGGGGGAATTGTTGCTCCGTTTGTCGGAATCAAACTGATCGATATGTTGATAAGTTTATTTATGTAAAAAGTCGAAATTATGAAATCTAATTTATTGAAATCTTTAAAACTGACGCTGGCGTTTTGTGTCTTTTTCAGCGTGTTCTATATATTCATACTTTGGGTGTTTGCCAAGGTGGCCGGACCGAATGGAGGAAATGCGGATGTCGTAACTTTGAATGGAAAAATCGTTGGTGCGGCGAATGTCGGTCAGAATTTTACTGAGGATATTTATTTTTGGGGACGTCCTTCCTGTGCCGGTGATGGGTATGATGCTTCTAGTTCTGCCGGTAGCAATAAAGGGCCTACGAATCCTGAGTATCTGACCGAAGTGGAAGCCCGCATCGATACTTTTCTGGTAAAACACCCCTATTTGCAACGTGCTGAAGTACCGGCGGAAATGGTAACGGCAAGTGGTAGCGGACTTGACCCCGAGATCTCTAAAATGGGTGCCTATGTACAGATTAAACGGGTGGCTGCTGCCCGAGGATTATCTGAAGAGCAGGTTAAAGCTATTGTCGATGAACAGGTAAAAGGTCCTTTTTTAGGGCTTTTTGGTCCTGGAGACCGGGTAAATGTACTTAAATTGAATGTAGCGTTGGATGAAGCCCGTAAAACAGCAGAAAACCGGTAAATGAAAATAAGCAGTCTCCGGACTGCATAAATAGACAAATGTTTGTGACTAGAATAAAAGAAACTGAACGATGAAAAATTTATTGAAGAAGGCTGTGATATTCGCAGTTGCCGGAATAATGGCGTTGAGTGTTGAAGCTCAGGAAGAAAAAGGAGTACAATTTACTGTAAGTGGAGATTTTGTGAGTTCTTATGTATGGCGTGGTATTTATCAGGGGGCACAGGCTTGTGTGCAGCCGACTCTGGGATTAGGTTTCGGTGGATTTTCTTTGACGGCCTGGGGGTCTACGAGTCTTGCTGATGTTGAGGCGGGGCATAAAGAATTGGATTTGACGGCCGCTTATTCTGTGGGGGGATTTACCTTTCAGATTGCCGATCTTTGGTGGGGAGGACAAGGAAATAACCGTTATTTCCATTATGGGAATAAGGATACAGACCATCATTTTGAAGCAGGTGTATCTTATGTTTTACCTTGTGAAAAGTTTCCTTTGAGTATGGCTTGGTATACGGTATTTGCCGGTGACGATGAAAATGCCGATGGTAAGCGGCAGTATTCATCTTATGCCGAATTCAATTATCCTTTTTCTGTGAAAGGTATCGCTTTGAATGCGACCTTAGGGTTGGTACCTTATAAATCGATGAGTACCGGCCTGGGATATATGACGGATGGATTCGCTATCACCAATATCGCCTTAAAAGCAACTAAAGAAATCCGATTGAGCTCTTCTTTTTCACTGCCGCTCTATGCGCAGGTGATTTGTAATCCCAAAATGGAGGATGCTCATTTGGTACTGGGATTCACACTTCGGTGATTGAATGACTAGGTTAATAGCGCTGCAGTTGTTCCCGGGAGGTATGGAGGATCGCAAGGTCACGCCTAAACCGATGGGACAACTGCTTTTTTATTTATATCTGGAAGGCGGGGCAGAATGGGGTGCTGGGTTGGACTCTGTGGCACTTTGGGCTTTATACCCACTGAGTCCATAATATAAAATGTAGATTTCTCCCGCAAGAATCAATCCCCAGGTCCATCGCCAGTCGCCATGCAACGCATCTGCCAGGATTCCTTGCAATAAAGGTAAAATTCCCCCGCCGACTACTCCGATCATTAAGGCTCCCGAAGCTTTGGCGGTATAGATACCGAGTTTGTCGAGGGCCAGGGTATAGATCGCTGGCCACATGACGGAATGGCAAAGTCCCGTAAACACTAATATCCAGGGATTAGCGAAAAACATGGCCAGTAGCAGGAGAATAATCGAGCCGATAGATGAATAGATCAGTTGATTTTGAGAAGAGATCTTGGTGTATAGCGATCCGGCAAACCGACCGATCAGAATACCGGTCCAGTATAAAGCAGCCATTTTCGTGGCTGCGGCCGCAAAAGTGGTATTCAGGCTGACTGCATAGAGGTTGATATTGGCTCCCACGGCGACTTCTACACCCACGTAACAGAATATTCCGATTACTCCTAAACGGAGTTGGGGAAAGGACCAGATACTTTTACGGAATGATCGAGTTGCCGGGCGGGTGGCTACATTAATTGCCGGCATTTTGATTCTGGCCGTTATAAGGGTAAAAATACAGATAATCGCTATCAGGCAAATCACGGGCCAGATAAATTCACGGGATTGTACGTTGTGGAGAGGAATACCGTAAAATATGATATAACTGACCACCAGCGGGCCGATAGCCATACCGATGGAATTGGTCGTACCGCCGATCATTTGCCGTTGCAGCGGAGTCGTTTTTCCTACCGGATTCACGTCCAGGTACAGTCCTGTTACTACTTGTAAAATAGTGACGGCCATCCCGATTACAAAAGATCCGGACAAGAAGATAAAGAACCCCGTAAAGATAGGATTCCCCATAATCGTGATGTACGAAGGTGCATAAATGTGTAGTAATACTGCAGCCTCATAAAAACCTAATCCGGCAATAAATATCAATAACGAATAAACCGATGTCTTCCGGTAACCCAGGCGGTCGACCCAGCGGGTAGCGAATCCTTCCGAAAAAGGATAAGCCAGAAACCAACTGAAATTTAATAAAGTGACTAAAGCGTTAGTCATATTTCCATCGTGGGGTAGCAGGGCTGATTTCAGAGGGACCTGAAATTGCTGGTTGATAACGGTAAATAGCCCCACGATAAAATATAAAAACAACATGAGAATGAAAGGGGCCATGACTGAAGTCTTTTCCGGCGTCGGGTTCATCGTATACTTTTTTCTGTTTTAACGGAAAATATATAGAAAAGTGTCGGGGGAAACCGGATTTTGATAATTTTATTACTTTTACACTCAGGTAAAATTGTATTTTATGAGAATATTCAGAATAGTTTTGCTCGGATTGGCCATGGCTTTATTTGCTATAAATTTCTGGGCTATCGATTATCAGGATTTATGGGGAAAAAACAGCCAGTGGGCCTACCTCCGTATATTGGCTGCTTTCATTATCGTTATTTTCGTACTACGGATGGTCAAACGGGATATAAAGAATAAAGAAAGATAGGATAATTTTCATTTTGGGAAATGTTTTTTCAAAATGAAAGGGTCTGTAAGATTGTTGTCCGGATGTTTGTCGGTTTAGTGGGTTGATATTCATTGCGATAGTTGCTGCTCGCGTTTTGTGGCACAGATTTGGTTAGAAATTTATTATCATGAACCGTGTCCAATGGAAAAAGAAGAAAGTGTACAACATTTTTTAGATTTAATCAAACAGTCCCGGCGGGGAAAGTTTAAGGTTTATATCGGTATGATAGCCGGAGTTGGCAAGACTTTTCGGATGCTTCAGGAGGCTCACCAATTGCTTGATAGTGGGGTGGATGTACAAGTGGGGTATGTCGAGACTCACGGCCGGACCGCTACCGAAGCCTTACTACAGGGATTGCCTGTCATTCCCCGGGCGAAGATTTTTTACAAGGGGAAAGAATTGGAAGAGATGGATTTGCAGGCTATCTTGCATTTACATCCCGAAATCGTAATTGTCGATGAATTGGCCCATACCAATGTTGAAGGAAGTAAACACGAAAAGCGGTGGCAAGATGTTTTCGAATTGCTGGATGCAGGGATCAATGTCATCAGTGCAGTCAATATCCAGCATATCGAGAGTTTGAATGAAGAGGTCAAAGCCATCGCCGGCATTGAAGTAAAAGAACGGATTCCCGATAGCGTACTCGAACAAGCCGATGAAGTGGTTAATATCGATCTGACGGCCGATGAATTGGTAAACCGATTGAAAGCCGGTCATATTTATAAACCGGAGAAAATCCAAATGGCCTTGGACCATTTTTTTAAATCCGAAAATATACTTCAATTACGTGAGTTGGCCTTAAAAGAGGTGGCTTTGCGTGTAGAGAAAAAAGTGGAAAATGAGGTGGTGGAAAATGTGGGAATCCGGCATGAGAAATTTTTGGCTTGTATCAGTAGTGCTGAGAAAACACCGAGGCGGATTATCCGAAAGACTGCCCGCTTGGCTACCCGTTATAATGCCGGTTTTGCCGTACTTTACGTACAGACGTCCCGGGAGGCTCCCGACCGTATTCCCCTGGCCAATCAGCGTTATCTGATCAATCATTTTAAGTTGGCTACCGATCTGCGCGGTGAAGTGATTCAGGTACAATCGGATCATGTCGTCGATAGCATTATCGATGTCTGCCGTAAATATCAGATCAGCACTGTATGTGTGGGAAAACCTGCATTTAGATGGACTTCTTTGCTGAAATCAGTCATACATTACCGTAAACTATTGAACGGTTTGGCCCGGTTGAACATCGATTTGATTATTTTAGCTCAAAATAGAAGATATGAAAATTAAAACTAAGCTTACCTATGGGATTGGCATCCTGTTTATTCTGATTTTGATATTGGGAGTAGTGGCCGGAAAGTACATTACCGATATGTCGACGGATACCAGGAATATTCTGGCGGATAATTATCAGTCGTTGAGCTATGCGCGCCAGATGTTGTATTCTTTGGAGAATATAGGTAAAGATACGGCGGCGGTAAATGTATTTATCGATAATCTCCGGAAACAGCAGAATAATATTACCGAGAAAGACGAAGCCGAAGTGACGACCCGTTTGATGATGCATTTCGAACAGTTTAAGAAAGATACCGGTCAGCTGGTGGTCAGGCAGTTGCGGCAGGACTTGAACGATATTATACAAGTCAATATGCACTCTATTTACCATAAGAGTGAGATTGCCGGACGTACAGCTACCAATGCTTTGTTGTGGATTTATGTCGTGGGCATCGTTTGTGTGGTGATCGCTTTAGGGATTCTAATGGTTTTCCCGGGGTCTATCACTCGTCCTATCCGGGAATTGATGGATGGGATTGTGGAGATTTCTAACCGCAATTACGATAAACGGTTACATTTTAAAGATACCCGGGAATTTGAAGAAGTGGCGACTTCATTTAATAATATGGCTGCTAAATTGTCCGAATACCGGCAAAGTATACTGGCGGATATTCTCACGGCTAAAAAATATGTCGAAGGGATTGTCAATAGTATTCATGAGCCTATCCTGGGGTTGGATGAACAACGGAAAATATTGTTCGCCAACGACGAAGCTTTATCGGTGCTGAATCTGAAACGGGAAGATGTGATCGGGAAAGCTGCTGCCGAATTGGCCCTGAAAAATGATTTGTTGCGTCGTTTGGTCCGGGAATTGGTGACTCCTGCAGATTCCCGCGAACCGCTTAAAATTTATGCAGATAATAAAGAAAGTTATTTTCAGGCACAATATATTCCGATACAAACTACCGACCCCGGGGAACAGAACGTACATTTCGGGGGAAATGTGATTTGGCTGAAAAACATTACGGAGTTTAAAGAACTGGATACTGCAAAGACGACTTTTATTTCTACGATATCGCATGAGTTGAAAACGCCTATTTCGGCTATATTGATGAGCCTGAAATTACTGGAAGACCGGCGGATCGGTGATCTGAACGAAGAACAACGGGCTTTGGCCTTGAGTATTCAGGAAAATAGCGATCGTTTGTTGAATATTACGGGCGAATTGCTGAAGATGACACAGGTGGAAACCGGCAAATTGCAGCTGAATCCTAAAGTGACCAAGCCGATAGAGTTGATCACTTATGCAGTCAATGCCACCCGTGTCCTGGCTGACCGGTTTAAATGTAATATCGAAGTGGACTATCCTGAAGAAAAAGTTCCGAAACTTTTTGTAGATAGTGAAAAGATTGCTTGGGTGGTGACTAACCTGTTGTCGAACGCCATCCATTATTCGCCTGAAAATTCGCGGGTGATCATCGGAGTTGTCCGGCAGGCACACCAGATCGAAATATATGTGCAGGATTTCGGAAAAGGAATAGATCCCCGCTATCATCAAAGTATTTTCGATCGGTATTTCCGTGTCCCAGGCACAAAAGTGCAGGGGAGTGGTTTAGGCCTGGCTATTTCGAAAGACTTTGTCGAAGCTCATGGCGGCACCATTCGCGTAGAGAGTGAAGTCGGTAAAGGAAGCCGTTTTACCATCTCTTTTCCTATCCGGTAAACTGGAAACCAACGGGAACAAAGATGTCAGAAGTTAGGGGTATCGTTATAATCGCTGGATTACTCAAGAAATTGGCACCGTTTCATTTTAGTAAAAAAGAGAAAAATGATAGGCTAATGTGTTGTTCAGACACATTAGCCTATTCTGATGCTTAGGTTATTTACCCTGAGGATAAGTAGCCAAAACGCGGCCGAATCCTCCGAAGCGCTTCACATAATTTTCAGCAATCACCCCTGCTCCCAGGTTCTTGATCGGTAAGGTGTAAACCACTCCCTCTTTTGAAGTCTCATTATACGTTGTCATCAGCAACAGACGGTATTCCGAACCGACCTGATCCTTTACGACTTTTCCCTCTTCGGTACGTTCGCCCAAAGTCGCATATCCATCTCCTTTATGAATTTCCAGAGAAGTAATTTTCTCTCCGGTTGCCAACGGATTCCCGGCAGAAGTCGGATACCGCAACTCTGTCATCAGGTTTTCTGTAGCCAGCATAACGGCATACACTTCAGAATCCGTAGCATAATACAAGGTATTTTCCAAAGGAGAGAATACATAGGCAACCGCCTGCCCGATCTTTGGGCAATGACTGATATTATAGATATGTTTGCCCAACATACCGTTGTCCTTGCCTCCGGTATTTCCATCGACGACATAAATGTAATAGTTTTCGGCCTGCCGATCTTTCATGACAAAATAGTAATCGTTCAGATTTCCTAAATCAGCGAACAGGCAAGTTTTATCTCCCACATTGTTCGGATCGAACTCTCCCCCGGCAAAAGCTTTACATTCTACCATCGGAGACGAATTATAGAAGTAAGGAAGCCAAAGGAAACGATTGTGTTTCTCGTCATACACAACGCCTCCCCCGACAGAATTATAATAGGTAGAAGGGTTGACGGCAATATACTTTTTAACTTCATAATCACCGGTATAAGGATAACCGTATTTAGTATTGTGCTGAGCTGATAAAATGGCGACTTTTTTATTGATTACCAGGTATTCGGAAGTATAGCCATTGCAAATATAGGCCGGAGCGATTTTTTCCATCGGGATAAAGAAAGCATCGCCGTCCCTGTCCATAAACTGATAATCGAGCGGATTCAAACGTACGATAGAATTTGGTGTAATAGCGGTAATTCTCCGTTTATTGTATACATTTCCATAATACACTCCGCAGACCACCCCATCGATTTCCTCTCCATTACTCTGTGAATATAAATTCCGGTGAATGATATCCTTTCCCTCGTTTTTAAACCCTTCGGTAAATTCGTTGGCCATAATCAGGTTCAGATCCGAAGTCGACCCATTTTTGGTATCGGCAACGATCAATCCTTCTCCGAACTCACTGGAAACGAATACTTTCCAATACATATAATATTGCAATCCGTTTGATTTATCGGTTACCGTCAATGACAATGTATAATCCAGCGTATTCGGAGAAACCGTAATTTTAGCATTCAACTTAGGTTCATGTCCCAATACCATTCTTGTCGTATCGCTCGAACTGACATCGATCCGCCAAAGGTATTCCAATTCGGCATCCGGATCTCCTTTTTTATAAATTTTAGGCTCCAGGGTCATCGTATGGTTGAAAAACACCGAATGACGGGCAGGTATTCCCGTCGTATCGATCACTACTTCGGGGATGATATTCGTGTCGTAAGTACTCTCATCGTCGTAGCAAGCAGAAAAAACTAAAGCGAGAAAGAGTACACTTATCCAAATCAATATATTATTTCGTTTCATCATTTTCATTATTTAAAATCAGATCAATATTAAGGGATCACTACAGGTTGTCCTTTAGCATCTCCGTCATCATGTCTCAGCACATCATCGTGTGTGGCATTGTATTCGTCTAAAGCGTCTCTCACCATATTGGCCCAGGCTTCCACCTCATCAACCCCCATCGGTTCCAGAGAAGCGTCGGGGTGATTATAAGGAAACTCGGTTCTTCCGGTTACTTCGATGATGAACTCATAAAAACGGGTGCTATAAGTACCGAAATAATAGCGTAACCATCTCCAGTTGGCAGGCTGGATCAACCGGTTACTCCACTTCAAAATGCTCTGGTTCATCCCGCTCACCCCGACGGAAAAATCATCTGATTCTTTCAATACCAACCAGAGACGTACTTCTTTTTCTTTCAGTAAGGGTGTATTTTTCACCCTCACTTTTACTTGTCCGGTGTATTTCCCTTTTTCGATAATTGTCGGAGTCAGCAATTCATAGTCGATAGCAGTCGTACTATCCTGTAATACTTCTACATTCACTTCCCGGTCAACGTCTGCTGCATATCCCATGATTTCCAATCCGACGGTCAATACCGTATCCGCTAAGTCGGGAGTGGCGATAAACGAAAAGAGCCCGGTTCCTCCGGTAAAATTAATGGCCGGATTGTTTACATACTGCAATGTCTTCTCTTCCTCACATCCCCATAGACAATAGGTCAGCATGGCGATTATCCCTGAATAAACGATATGTCTTTTCATACTTCATCAATTTATATATTCAAATCCTGTTATTGTTCTCTCTGCCCGAAATCGATCTCCACATCCGGATAAGGCAGCATCGTATTCTTATCGGTTAAGGTAATAGAAGTGCCCGGAATCGGAGAAATCATTTTACGTTTATAATAGTAGAATAATTGTCCTTCGCAGGTGAACTCTTTCCGGTATTCTTTCTGGATCTCCGTTTCCAGGGTTGCTTCATCGGCTCCTTCCGGGATCGGGATAATAATTCCCCGTTTTTCCCGGACCGTATTCATATATTCCCGGGCTTTTCCCAGATCTTTTGTCTCACCGTTCAACAAACATTCGGCAGCGATATAATACATTTCGGAGATCTTCATCAAAGGAATACGTTTCGAATATTTGTCATTGTAATAATCGCGTTGTATCAATTTTGCCGTCACATAGTTCGTTCCCGAAATATCGTATAAGTACATATACCGGTAATCCGATACTCCGACCCCATTGTTGATTTCATAAATCCCGTCAGCCACTGTTTTACTCTGGTAAAGCAGTTCATAATTGTTGTTGATAGTCGGATCGAGATATGAATTGATCAGGTCGCCCAGTTTAATGACATTGAGTGTAAAAAGATGTTCATCCACGAAAATCATATCCCGGTCTTTCAGTGTCGGATTCGAAACAGCTGCCTGGCTGACCCAAGAATAAGGTGCATGTTCGATCACTTCGACAGCCGCTTCCAAGGCCTCTTTCTTCTTGCCTTGCCACAACATCATTCTGGCCATCAGACCTCTGACCGCGTAATAATTCATTCTCATCGACCGTTTGTCATAAAATCCGTCGCTATTGACCACATGGTAATAGTCCTCGGGACGTTCCGTATCATACACCGGATCTTCTTTCAACAATGCCAATGCATCCGTCAGATCCTGTTCCATCAGCTTAAAGGTTTGTGCATAAGTCAACTGTGGAGTAATATCTTTGGTATATTCCGTCACATAAGGGATCGTTTCCTTAGATAAGACTTCCTCTCTTCCGGCTACATTTCCATAGCCGAACAGCCGGATCAGATCGAAATGAACATAAGCCCGCAAACCCAGCAATTCGCCTTTAATAATAGCATAATTGATCGGATCCAGAATACTCTTTTTCTTCTCCAGATATTCCAGTTCGTTGTTGATATTGGCAATTGCATTGTAAGCTTTGAGCCAGATATTTTCAATCCGGGGCATCACCGTTGTTGAGGTGTACTCGTAATTTTTGATACCGATATTCGTACTCAATGAATGCAGAGGATACTGCTGAGCCAGAATATCAACAAAATGCCAGGTCAGATCTTTGGCATACAGGGCATCTTCGGTCAATCCCAGATAGACCCCGATCAGGGCATCTTTGAATCCTCCCTCTGTTTCGAACTGAATATCTGAACGGATTTCAGATTTCGGTTGCACATCGAGCCAGTCATTACAGCCGGAAAACATCAGTAGCAGGCTGGAAGCAATGATATATTTCAACATTCTTTTCATATTTCTTTTCATTTAATTGGGTGCAACAAAATCAGAAAGTAGCCGACAGGGCAAATGACATCGTACGGGCGAAAGGATAATCCAAACCTCTTTCCACTTTAATCGAAGAGAATTTACAGATATCGTTCATATAGAAAGACAATTTCAGCCGTTCCAGTCCGATCTTCTGAATCCATTCCCGTTTGAAATCATAATAGGCAGTCAGGGAAGCAAAATCCAGTTCGTTCCGTTTTTGAACGAATCGGGAAGTAGCCCGGGTTTTCTCATTCACCCACACTTCATTTTCTGAATCCCAATAGTCGCCCAGGATCTTGTAATCGGCATGCTGTCCCGGTTCCTGCCATCTGCCGCTCAGTACCCGCCGGTCTACATTATAATATACATCGATATTTTCAACACGGTCTACCAGGGTCTGATTATACATTTTTCCTCCGCCGAGGTAACGGAATACTACGCTTAAACCGATTCCTTTATACTCTCCGTTTACTCCGAAATTTCCCCGGTATTTGGATTCCGAGTCTCCACAGACGATCATATCGTTTACGTTCCAGTTATAAGTCATCTGTCCTTTCCGGTTGATATAGATCTCCCGGCCCGTTGCCGGATCGATACCCATAGAAGGTACTGCCCAAATCGCATTCATCGACATGCCTTCGGCATATTTCTTCACCGGCGCTCCCTGATTTCTGCTGGCTGCAATCTTATCCTGCTCGTCGTTGTATTTTTTCAGCGCATCTGAAATCTTCATGATCTTATTCTTATTGGTGGCTATCGAGAAAGTGAAATTTTCATAGCCGTTCCGGTTTTGGAAAGCCGTATACGAAGCATCGAGTTCGAACCCGTCATTCTTTACTTTACCCAGGTTTTCTTTCATGGTGGAGAAACCGGTAGAGGTGGGCAAGGAGATGTCTGTCAACAAATTGTCCGTATAAGCCACATAGTAGTTGAAACGCAGGGTCAACCGCTGAATCAAAGCATCCAGGCCCACATTATAATCCAGTTTTTGCTCCCATTTCAAATCATCATTGGCCAGGCCGAGTAAATAAGAACCGATAAAATCCTGATAAGATTTATCCAGATAATATTTATAAGTAGAAATAGCCTGATAACCACTGAAATTCTGATTACCGGTATAGCCGACCGAGCCTCTCAGTTTCAGCTGTTTTATAATCTTGGATTCCCGCAGGAATTTTTCATTATGAATGTTCCATCCCAGTCCGGCACTCCAGAACAAAGCCCAGCGGTTGTTCTTCCCGAATTGAGAAGAGCCGTTCGACCGCAAAGTGATGTCCGTCAGATAACGGTTATCGTAAGAATAGGAGAATACGCCCAAAATACCCATATCCCGGGTGGTATTTTCGAGGCCTGTCGGCCGTGAATCTTTGGCATATTGGCGAGCGAACATGATGTGGTCCATCTTATCGCTCGGGAAACCTTCGGCATAATGAATCACTTCGTCAAAAGTCTTTTCGCTCAAAGAAAGTCCTCCGTTCAAAAACAGATAATGTTTATCGATAGACTTTGAATAATTGATATTGAAATCACCGCTCAGGTCACTGCTTTTTCCATTATTCAACTGATACGAACCTTTACGGAAGAAATCTTCTTTGGAATAGTTTTCAAATTTAGTGTGATTAGCCGGATAATAAGAATCGGCTTCGTTTTTCTTGGTAGTAATACCGATACGGGCAGTAGCTTTCAACCCTTCCAGAATCGTCCATTCGGCATAAAAGTTATTCGTAAATTCCAGATAACTGGCATCCAATTTCGTATTTAAGGTCGAGTTATATAGCGGATTGGTGATATATTTATAACTATTGTATCCCAAATCGATAATTTCGGCGTATCTCGGAATATTTCCATTGCTATCGGTTGCCCGCCAATAGGGATTCATACTGGCATAATCCCGGAAAGTGCCGTAAGGAGAATCGGTACTCTTATTACTGGTAATACTCATAATGTTCTTAAAAAGGAAATTCTTCAACCGATAAGAGACATTCATACTTCCGGCCAGATTGGTACGTCCGGATTCTTTCATTACACCGGCTATCTGATTATAGGACACATCGGCTATCACCCGCAGATTTTCGTCGCCCATTTCAAAAGAGAGGGAATGTTTATGCCCTATGCCGGTACGCAACGGTTTAGACAACCAGTCGGTGTCCAACCCTTCCAGCGCTGCTTTTTTCCGGGTTGCATACAATTTTTCGAGATAATCCCGTTGTTCGGGACTACGTTCTGTTATATAGTACCCGGCTACTTTTTCTACTTCGAGTTTTTCGAGTGAGTTACACAAATCATAACTGGTCAGGTCGGGCGCTTCGATATCCAAACTCCCGTTATAAGTCACCCTCAGCTGTCCGGATAACAAACGTTTGGTCTCGATAACCACCACCCCATTGGCTGCTTTGGAACCATACAAGGCCTTGGCAGAAGCATCTTTCAGGATAGTCACACTCTCCACCCGGTTCATATCCATATCGAAAATTTTCTCGACGCTCGCCTCGAATCCGTCCAGAATAAACAGGGGTTGATTGGGCTTGTTCATGTAGTTGCCTTTCAGGTCCAATCCGTCGTCTGCACCGGGGAAAGAAGAAGTTCCGCGCAGTTTCATATCCGGCAGTTTGTTGGGGTCGGAACCGAAATCCAGGTTATCGCTGATAGCCAAAGAAGGGTCGATATTACGCAAACTCTGGAAAATATTCTGGTTACCTACCCGTTTCAATTGATCTTGAGTGACGGTCACTGCAGCTCCGGTATAACTCTCTGCCTTACGGGTGAAAATACCGGTAACGATCACTTCCTCCATTTCTGCCACATCCTCTTCCAGTACTATTTTCAGAGCAGGTTCTCCTTTGTATTCGACGTCTTTATTCTTCATACCGATAAAAGAGAATTGGAGGATGATTTCAGGCTGTTCCGGTACGGTGATTTTAAATTCCCCGTTCATGTCGGTAGCAGTTCCCAGGGTAGTACCTTTTAATAATACGGTCACTCCGGGAATAACAGCCCCTTTCCGGTCTCTCACTTGTCCGTTTATAGTCACCGATTTTTTCTCCGCCTGCATTTCGGGTTCTACTTCCGAAATCAAAATATACTGATCCTTTATCCTGTACCTATATTTATCTCCCAGAATTTCCTTCAGGATTTCATCCAACGTTCCCGTTTTTTTGGATAAATCCACTTTTTGTTTTACATCCAACGCATTGGTGTTGTAAAAAAACTCCAGTTGGCTTTGCCTGGTGATCTGATTAAAAATCGATTCCAGTGTTCCATTTTTAACATTCAGCTTCAATTGAGTCTCCTGGGAATAACTTCCCTTAGCCCAGACACTTGAAGCAGAAAGCAAAATGAAGAGAAACAGATTTCGCATGTGTTTCAAAATTTGAATTCTACCTGTTTTTTTCATACATTTGTTATTTAATTAGTAAATACATCACTACCTGACCGCTTGCAAACTATCAGCAGTGACCGTTGTTTATTGATTCAGACAGGGAGGGTGAGAGCTCCCTGTTTTTCTTTTATCTGCTTTTTACGACAACCGATGTCCCTTCAATTTCAAAATCTACCTTTGTGATTGACTGGATCATTTCTAATAAATATCCGATGGGTCTATCCTTTTTGGCAGTACCACTAAACCGCAGTTGTTTCAACCGTTCGTTTTCGAACCGGACGGAGCACCCGTACCACCGGTTCAATTTTTGCATAATCTCTTCGAGGGGCATATCCCGGAATTTAAATATTCCTTTGATCCAGGACGTATACAATTCCGTATCGCATTCTGTCATTTCCGTTTTGTCGGTGGAGCGGGTATACGTCCAGGCATGTCCGGGAGCCATCGTATATTCGCACTCATCGTGCTTATTGGCTACGATGACTTTTCCTTCGACCAAAGTCGTCCGGATGCAATCATCATTTCCATAAGCTGAAATATTGAACGAAGTTCCTAATACCTTGATATCCATATCGAAAGTCCTCACGATGAAAGGCCGGCTGTCTTTCGTTACCTCGAAATAGGCTTCTCCGTTCAGGTCTACCTGCCGGCTGTCTTTTACAAAAGCGACCGGATATTTCAGGGAGGAGCCCGAATTCAGCCAAACCTGCGTACCGTCGGCCAGGATGAGCTTATATTCTCCTCCCTGGGGGACAGTAATGACATTGAATGCTTCTTCTGTCACCCCGGATGTTGTCGCAGAGTAATCCAGAACGGGAGTAGCAGCGGTCTTGATTAATTGTCCCGGCAAATCTTTCACGACGGTGGAACTATCCAACAGAACCGTAGAGCCATCCGATAAAATCAGCCGGGCCTGAAGACGACCGGGTTGGATAAGGACAGCTTCTTGCTTCTCCGGTAATACGGTTTCTGAGGGAGCCTTAAAAAGATAATATCCGGCAGTCGTACAAACGGCAAGCATAGCAGCAAGACCGGCTAAACGGCGAAATAATCTCTTCTGCATCTGCCGTACAGA
>ENA-OROH01002288-OROH01002288.1-human-gut-metagenome-genome-assembly--contig:-NODE-2288-length-15032-cov-24.089537_pt1 | contig 15032 bp, 11 predicted proteins | sample MGYA00242125_ERZ509042 | MGnify/ENA primary metagenome ERZ509042 (study PRJEB26280, sample SAMEA2338738) | human gut metagenome | biome: human gut; feature: human-associated habitat; material: faeces... | reverse complement strand
GTCGAGGTCCGCGTGCACGGCAATCGGCTGCGGGTAGAAGCCGAGCCGCCAGAGCTCGGGCAGCACGAGCACATCCGGCTCCTCGCGCATGGACGCTTCGACCATGCGGCGCAGCGTCTGGATATTTTCATCGGGCCGGGCGAAAGCGACCGGCATCTGCAGGATCGAGATTTTCATAGGAGGCCTCCAAATACCATGATGGAAAAACAACAATATGCCGTCGGTGACATCGTGCGCATGAAGAAAGCGCACCCGTGCGGCTCAAGCGAATGGGAAGTCCTGCGCACCGGCATGGACTTCCGGCTCAAGTGCCAGGGATGCGGCCATCTCGTCATGATGCCGCGCACGAAATTCGAGAAGATGGTCCGCGCCGTCCGCCCGAAAGAGCAGTGAGGGCGCGCCCTGTTACAATTATAGCATGATGCCTGCTGCCGCGTAATTGACATTGTCCAACTGCATGAAAGAAATGTTGTCAGACTGTATACCGTCGAGGACAGCTTTACAGCGGCAGGAATCTGTGCTACAATCAATCTTGTTCAATGAGGAACCAAAGAGCGCCAGGAATCCTGAGGAAACTTGGACACTCATGCGGTTCTTTTTCTTTGGCCTTGTTTGAACGAGAATCATAATTGTTTTATCCCAAAGGAGGAGTTCTTCATGAAAAAGACTCTCGTATCCGCACTGACGACGGCTCTCGTCGTCGGCGCTGCCAGCACGACGTTTGCTGCTGCCAACCCGTTCTCCGATGTCCCGGCTGACCACTGGGCTTACGACGCTGTATCCCAGCTCGCAGCTGATGGCGTCATCGAAGGTTATGGCGACACGACGTTCCGTGGCAACCAGAACATCACGCGTTATGAGATGGCGCAGATGATCGCCAAGGCTATGGCAAAGAGCGATGTCTCCGCTGCCGACAAGGCCCTGATTGACAAACTCGCTGCTGAGTTCTCCGATGAGCTGGGTAACCTCGGCGTCCGCGTCAGCAACCTCGAGCGCAACGCTGACAAAGTAAAGTGGACGGGCGAGGCTCGCTACACCTACACGAGCGCACGTCATGAGGACGAGAAGAATGACAACACGGATAAGCTGCAGTTCCGCCTCTATCCGACGGCTGAGGTCAACAACAACTGGCATGTCAATGCTCGTCTGACGGCTAATACGGATCTTTCCAGCGACAAGGGCGACGATGGCAATGTCAAGCTGACGTATGTTTATGCAGACGGCCAGTATGGCAACTTCAACGTCAAGCTCGGCAAGATGCCGCTGTACTCCGTTGCTGATGATGGTCTCGTACTGGATGACTTCTTCTCCGGTGCTCAGGTCAACTTCGGTAAAGACCTGAAGGCTACGCTCGAAGCTGGTCGTTGGAATCTGGCAAAAGATGCTAATGGCCACATTGCTCATGCTGCAACGAATGACGATGCTGCAAACTATCAGGGTGCAGAACTCAACTATGGCCCGAACAAGCTCCGCCTCGGTGCTGCTTACCGTCACTTCAATAGCGCTGCCTTCACGAACATTGCTAACTACAGCAATGGCTCCAAGTCTGACGATGCCAACATCTGGTCCGTCGGCGCTGGCTACAAGTTCGACCACAACTGGAATATCTTCGGTGCCTTCGCTCAGAATACGGAAGCTGACAACTACGACACAGCTCACAACATTCAGCTGTCCTACAAGGGCTCGGATACGGCCAACAAGGGCACGTGGGGCGCTTATGCTGCTTATCGTTACCTCGGCCAGAATGTTTCGCTTATGCCGACGTATGATACGGCCCATTATGATCACCTCAACGAGAAGGGCTGGGAAGTCGGTGCAAGCTACGTTCCGTTCAAGAACGTCTACACGGCTCTCGAGTACTTCGATGGCAAGGACCTCGCAACGGATCGCGATGCCAAGACTCTGTTTGGCCGCGTAAGCTTCTTCTTCTGATTCCAGCAGCAGAAGTTCCGCAATACAAAGACCGTTCCTTTTGGAGCGGTCTTTTTTGTACCTCTATATATACAGAAAATTAACAAAATAGATTTGATTGCCAAGATAAAAACATATAGGTGGAAATTTGTCAACGCCGGTGATTTGTGTTATACTGATAACCAATTGGAACGAGGCAGTGAAGAAAAGAACTGAGGAAACATGGACACTCATGAACACCTTCTTCGCGAAATCATCCAAGAAGTTTCACTTGTTTTGAAGAAGGAGTAGTTCATATGAAAAAGACTCTCGTATCCGCTCTGACGACGGCTCTCGTTGTCGGCGCTGCCAGCACGACGTTTGCTGCTGCTAACCCGTTCTCCGATGTACCGGCTGACCACTGGGCTTACGACGCTGTATCCCAGCTCGCAGCTGATGGCGTCATCGAAGGCTATGGCGACACGACGTTCCGCGGCAACCAGAACATCACGCGTTATGAGATGGCTCAGATGATCGCTAAGGCTATGGCCAAGAGCGATGTCTCCGCTGCCGACAAGGCCCTGATCGACAAGCTCGCTGCTGAGTTCTCCGATGAACTCAACAACCTCGGCGTCCGCGTCAGCAACCTCGAGCGCAATGCCGACAACGTCAAGTGGAACGGCCAGGCTCGTTATCGCTACTGGAGCCAGCGTTATGAGAACGAGAAGGGCTCGAAAGAGAAGAAAAACACGGATCAGCTCAACTTCCGCCTCGAGCCGAGCGCTGAAGTCAACAACAATTGGCATGTCAAGGCTCGTATCGATGCATTCATGAATCCGAGCAAAGACGAGACGTCGGATCTGACGGTAAAGCGCGTCTGGGCACAGGGCAACTACAAGAACTTCCAGGTCAAGCTCGGCAAGATGCCGTTCTTCTCTACGGAGACGGCTGGCATGCTCTTCGATGATCAGTTCTCGGGCGCTCAGGTCACGTTCGGCAACCAGCTCAAGCTCACGGCTGAGGCTGGCCGTTGGAACCTCAACAGCGCCAACAAGCAGTCGGCTATCAATAAGACAGCTGCAGTGAAAGACGACGATGCTGCAAACTATCAGGGCGTCGCTCTGAACGGCACGGCTGGCAAACTCTACGGCGGCGCTGCTTATCGTCATTTTGAGAGCGATATCTTCAACCATGTCAATGAGATTGCGAACAGCTACAAAGGCTACAAAGCAAATACGGATGAGGCTAACATCTGGTCCGTTGGTGCTGGCTATAAGTTCGACAAGAACTGGAACCTCTACGGCGCTTATGCCAAGAACGAGAAGGCTGAGGACTTCAGCACGGCTCACAATATCCAGCTCAACTACAAGGGCGCTCAGAAGGCCAACAAGGGTTCCTGGGGTGCTTACACGGCTTATCGCTACATGGGCGGCAACGTCGCCTTCGCTCCAACGTATGAGACGTTCCTCAGCGCTGGCGTCAACAACGTCAAGGGCTGGGAGTTCGGCACGGAATACGTTCCGTTCACGAACGTCACGGCTGCCGCTTATTACTTCAACGGCAAGAAGCTGGAGAATGACAGAGATGCAGAGCTGCTGTTCGGCCGCGTAAACTTCTGGTTCTGATAAGAAGCTGCAATAGCGACGATTCACTGCCTAGGCAGATCAAAAGCCTTCCACTGGCAAATGTCAGCGGAAGGCTTTTTTTGTGCGCGGATTCTCAATGATAGTGATAGTTGAGTCTGTAAACTATTCTAACCAAAGTGTAATGGACTTCTAACAGCAGTGTAATTGTAATTGACTGAGTCAAGTAATATAATGATGGTGTCAAAGGGAAAGGGGCAGGGACCTCAGAGGAAACATGGAGACTCGCGATGCTCCCCGCACTCTTCCCACCAATCCAATTCACTCGATACCTTCTATATATGGTATAGAAGGAAGATGGGAGGAATTCATCATGAAAAAGACTCTTGTATCTGCATTGACGACGGCACTCGTAGTTGGTGCTGCATCGACTACATTTGCCGCAACGAACCCGTTCTCCGATGTGCCGGCTGATCACTGGGCATACGATGCTGTATCCCAGCTCGCAGCTGACGGCGTCATCGAGGGCTACGGCGACACGACGTTCCGCGGCAACCAGAACATCACGCGCTATGAGATGGCGCAGATGATCGCGAAGGCCATGGCTAAGACGGATGTCTCCGCATCCGACAAGGCCCTGATTGACAAGCTCGCCGCTGAGTTCTCCGATGAGCTCAATACGCTCGGCGTCCGCGTCAGCAACCTCGAGCGCAATGCCGACAAGGTGAAATGGAACGGCGAGGCCCGCTACACCTATACGAGTACGCGTGACAAATCCAAAGCTGACAGCAAGAGCAACGACGATGAACTGCTGCTGCGCCTCGAGCCGTCGGCTGAGGTCAACAAGAACTGGCATGTCAACGCCCGCCTCGATGCGTCCACGGACCTTGCCAAGGACAGCACCGACCCGAATGGTAAACATGGTGATGAGCAGGACACGGATGTGACGCTGCAGCGCCTCTGGGCAGATGGCCAGTACGGCACGACCAACATCAAGGTCGGCAAGCTGCCGATGCAGCTCGACAGCAACCTGCTCTTCGATGATGAGATCTCCGGCGCCGCCATCACGACGGGCAAGGACCTCAAGGTCACGCTGCAGGCAGGCCGCTTCGATCTCAATGGCGATACGAATAATGAAGCTGTGAATAATGCAACTGGTGACGATACGGCCAATATGCAAAGCGTCGGCCTGCAGTACGGCAAAGACAAGCTTAGCATCGGCGCCGGCTACCATCATCTGAACAGCGATGTATTCAAGACGATGGGAGCGGCTGGTTCTGCTTATTCGAAGGATCAGAAAGAAGATAATGCCGATATCTGGAGCGCAAATCTCCACTACGCGTTTGACAAGAACGTCGCCCTCGGCGGTGCCTATGCCGAGAACACGAAGGCCGACGACTACAAGAAGGCCGGCACGGTCGAGCTCGACTACAAGGGCGCAGAGCCTGCCAACAAGGGCACCTGGGGCGCCTATGCCGCTTACCGTTACCTCGGCCAGAACGTAGCCCTTGATCCATCCTACGACGGCGCCTGGGCCGGCACGAAGGGCTGGGAAGTCGGCACGAACTACACGCTCTTCAAGAACACTGTAGCGAGCGTCAAGTACTTCAACGGCGAGAACATCGACAACGGCAAGGATGCCGAGAAGCTCTTCGGCCGCGTCGAATTCCACTTCTGATACACGCGAATCCCACTTCTCTCTATATGAATCAAATGAACGAGAGCAGCGTCCCTTTGGGGGCGCTGCTCTCGTTGTGCGTAAACCGCTTGCTCCCACGGATGCTGCTTTGTTGTTATTTTCTAGAGAAGTTTCTACGATAAATTGTTAATTCTTAGAATTTTCTTTAGTAAGCCTATTGCGGAGGGCAGCCGGGTATGGTACACTGAACTTAATCAAAGCGCGTTCAAAAAAGCGACAGATAGAGGAAACATGGATACTCTGCGTCGTGTTTGAATCGGCTTTGAGAACATCACTTCTTGCTTTACAGAAGGAGGAGTTCTTTATGAAGAAGACTCTCGTATCCGCTCTGACGACGGCTCTCGTCGTCGGCGCAGCAAGCACGACGTTTGCAGCTGCAAACCCGTTCTCCGATGTACCGGCTGACCATTGGGCTTACGACGCTGTATCCCAGCTCGCAGCTGATGGTGTCATCGAAGGCTATGGCGATACGACGTTCCGCGGCCAGCAGAACATCACGCGCTATGAGATGGCTCAGATGATCGCCAAGGCTATGGCAAGAACGGATGTTTCGGCATCGGACAAGGCTCTGATCGACAAACTCGCAGCAGAGTTCTCCGATGAGCTTAACAACCTCGGCGTCCGCGTCAGCAACCTCGAGCGCAATGCCGATATGGTCAAGTGGAACGGCCAGGCTCGTTACCGTTACTGGAGCCAGCGCTATGAGAACGAGAAGGGCTCGAAAGACAAGAAAAACAAGGATCAGCTCAACTTCCGCCTTGAGCCGAGCGCTGAGGTCAACAAGAACTGGCATGTCAAGGCTCGTATCGATGCATTCATGAACCCGAGCAAAGACGAGACGTCAGATCTGACGGTAAAACGCGTTTGGGCACAGGGCGACTACAAGAACTTCCAGGTCAAACTCGGTAAGATGCCGTTCTTCTCGACGGAGACGGCTGGCATGCTGTTCGACGATCAGTTCTCCGGTGCACAGGTCACGTTCGGCAACCAGCTCAAGTTCACGGCTGAGGCTGGCCGCTGGGATCTCGACAATGCCATCAATCAGTCGGCTATCTACAAGGCAGCTAAGGCAAAAGATGAGAAGGACAACCTCCTCTATGGCGATCAGACTGCCAGCTATCAGGGCGTCGCTCTGAACGGCACGGCTGGCAAGCTCTACGGCGGTGCTGCTTATCGTCACTTCCAGAGCGACCTCTTCAAGCATGTCAACGAGGTTGAAAAGAGCTACAAGGGCTACAAAGCAAACACGGATGAGGCTGATATCTGGTCCGTCGGCGCTGGCTACACGTTCGACAAGAACTGGAACCTCAACGGCGCTTATGCCAAGAACGAGAAGGCTGACCGCTTCGGCACGGCCCACAACATCCAGCTCAACTACAAGGGCGCTCAGAAGGCCAATAAGGGTTCCTGGGGTGCTTACACGGCTTATCGCTACATGGGTGGTAATGTCGCCTTTGCTCCGACGTACGAGACGTTCCTCAGCGCTGGCGTCAACAACGTCAAGGGCTGGGAAGTCGGCACGGAGTACGTTCCGTTCACGAATGTTACGGCAGCCGCTTACTACTTCAACGGCAAGAAGCTGGACAACAACAATGATGCGGAGCTGCTCTTCGGCCGCGTGAACTTCTGGTTCTGATAACGCAGCCTCGGTTGCTCCCATATCTATAGAAAAAGCCTTCCACTGGCAAATGCCAGCGGAGGGCTTTTTTGTACGCGGATTCTCAATGACATTGATAGGTGAGTAAGTAAGCTATTCTAACTCTTGATGATACAGCCAACTATCAGGGTGTCATGCTGAACGGCACGGCAGGCAAGCTCTATGGCAGTGCAGCATATCGTCATCTCAGCAGCGCAGCCTTCACGAAGATCAACGACGATGCTAGTTCGGATGATGCAAATCTTTGGTCCGTCGGTGCGGGGTATAAGTTCGACCGTAATTGGAATCTGTCGGGTGCATATGCCAAGAACACGGAAGCCGATACGGATGCTACGGCTCACAACATCCAGCTCAACTACAAGGGTGCACAGAAGGCCAACAAGGGCTCCTGGGGTGCATACACGGCTTATCGCTACATGGGCCAGAACGTCGCATTTGCACCGCTCTATGAGATGTTCCTCACGGATTCCGGCATGAACAATGTCAAGGGCTGGGAAGTCGGCGCAGAGTACATTCCGTTCACGAATGTCATGTCCAAGATCCAGTACTTCAACGGCAAGAAGCTCGATTCGGACCGCGATGCAGAAGGCCTCTTCGGTCAGGTGAACTTCTTCTTCTGATCCTGAACAGGTTTTTGAAGTCTTAGTTTAATAAATAGATGTATAGATTAAGAGTCTATACATCTATTTTTATACTGTCTTTTGTAATCAGAAAATTACCTATAATACAAATAAACGCAAGAATGCATAGATTTTCGTGAGGTTTCCGCAAAATACAAGAGGAATTGATATGGAACAATCTGCTACAATAAGAGTCAGATAAGTCATAACAGCGCGCTTGACCTTCTGTCATCAGGAAGAATCACAAGAATCACATTAGGGGGATTTGCAGATGAAGAATCAAAAGAAAGCAATCGTCTTGGGCCTTACGGCCTCAATGTTGATGCCAGTATGCTTTAATGGTGGCACAGCAGAAGCCGCTGCTGCAGATATGGACGTAGCAGCAATGCAGGCTGAGATCAATGACCTGACGGCACGTTTGACCGACCTGGAAAACAGCCTGGCTACCGCTAAGGAGAAGCAGGAGGCAGCCAAGAGCGAGAAGAAGGCCAAGAAAGAGGCGCCGACGATCAAGTGGTCCGGTTCCACGAAATCCGGCTACATGTATGACGAGACAAAAACCGGAAAGATCAAGGCACAGGCTAAGATCTTGGCGACGACGGTGGTGGATAAGACGTACGATGTCGGCCTTGGACTCAAATTCAAATCGACTTCGTCTGAACCAAATGGTAAAAAGTACTCTTCGGAAAAGAACAAGATCAAATTAGAGCAGGCATATGTCGGTCGCTCCTTTGGTCCTGTCTATGTGAAGGCTGGTGTTCAGACGGTATCCCTTGGTGAAGGCCTCTGGCTCTCTAAATCAAGTGTGAATCAGTTCACGGCTAACTATAAGATGACGCCGCGTGACACGTTGTATGTCGGCTACGGCCGCGATTCGCAGGATTATCTGGCCAATGATACAAATAAGAATGAACCACCTACTCGCACGCGCCTGCTGAAATTCGCACAGTATCAGCACGATTTCTCGAAGGATGCATATGCTGGCCTGTATTTCGGCACGCAGCAGCCTGAACGGTATCTCGGTGTTTACGGCTCGACGCCGATTAAGGGTAAGTTTGGTATCTCAGCTGAATATGTAAGGAATACCAATAAGGAAAAACCTTGGTTCGATAGTTCACATAATGCGTATGGCTACGACTACGTTGGTGCCAATAAGAATACACAAGGCTATGTCATCAGCCTGAATTACGGCAAGGCCAAGAAGAAGGGTACTTGGGATATCATCGGACAGTATCTCAACATCGATCAGAACCTCTTTATGGATAATGACTATTCGGGTTGGAATGATTACATCACAGCCGATGGCTTCAAGGGCTTTGGCCTGATCATGGATTATGCAACGAGCGATCACACGAAGCTCTCGCTGCTCCGTTATTGGGCACATACGAATCCGGATAGTGCCAATGTGGATACAGATGGCAATTCTCTGGAAAAATCCCCGCACTATTCCACGTATCTGAAGTTCACAACGAAGTTCTAAGAGACGAACCCACTAAGATCCATGAAGGAGGAAGATGTCAGCATGAATTATTCAAGAATTAGCAAAAGGATTGCAGCCTTTACTGTTGCGGCGATGTTGTCGACGGCTGCGGCATTTGCCGCAGAGCCGGCACCAGGCGTGCAGATTCTCAAATACGATCGCCCCGCCGCTGTCTCAGAGATGCCAGCAAATTTCCGCACGGCCCAGAGCCAATATAAGACGGCAAAGGATGGAATCTACCCCTCGCGCGAAGGCCTGGATAATCTGCGCCAGTCCGGCAGCAGCTTCTTCTCCAAGAACGAATTCAAGGAACTCCTGAAGCATGTACCGGCTAAAGACCTCGTCGTCATTGACCTGCGCAATGAATCGCACGGCTATATCAATGACGATGGCATCAGCTGGTATTCGCGCTACAAGACCTTCAATAAGGGGCAGTCGGCCAAGGAGATTGACCGCCGCGAGAAGAGCATGCTTGAGACGGCCAAGATGAACCAGGATGTGGATGTGGCTACGCTGGACAAACACAAGGACATCGCTTCACAGAAGGTCGAACATGTCAATTCGGTACAGACCGAAGAACAGTTCGTCAAATCGATGGGCGTCAAGTACTATCGTGTGCCGGTCATGGACTACTCTGCACCGACCCCGGCAAATGTCGATGAATTCTTGGCCATCTACAAGAAATTGCCGAAAAATGCTTGGATTCATGTTCACTGCGAGGCCGGTGTAGGCCGCACGACGATTTTCCTCTCGCTCATGGATATGATTAAGAACGCCGACAAGCTTTCCTACGACGATATCATGACGCGCGAAGTGCTGCTTGGTGGTCAAGATGTCCGCAAGTCGGCAGAGACAACGAAGGATGCCTATAAGAAAGCGAACTATCCGAAGCGCGCTTTGTTCACGCGTCATTTCTACGAATACGTCAAGGCTAATCCACAGCTCAAGAAAACGTACACGCAGTGGACAAAGGAAAATGGATTTGAATTCTGATCAAAGGTACGGTAAAATTTGATTCGCTACGTATATAAAGCATATGTTTGCTTTAGAAGAGGAGTGAAAATCTTATGATAAGTTTCAAGAAAAAGACATTGCTCTCTGTTGCCGTTGCTGTTATGCTCGGCAGTGCACAGCTGCCGGGGACCTCGTGGGCTGCACAGGCACCAGCTGCCGTCGTGCAGGAGGTCTCCGCTGAGGCACAGGCTCCGGCTGTCGTCAAGAATCCGCCGAAACTTGCGCTGAAGATTGACCGCGCTGACGTCAACCAGCTGCCGCGCAACTTCCGCATGGGCAGCGATAAGTACGTCGGTGTGACGAAGACCGGTATCATGCCGACCCGTAAGGGCATGGACACGATGAATGTCTCGGCCTCCAGCTGTTTCTCCGAGAAAGAGCTGGAAGCAATCCTTAAGAAAGTGCCGGTAAAACCATCGCAGTTCTACGATGTGGATCTGCGCGGAGAATCGCATGGCTACCTCAATGGCACGGCTGTCAGCTGGTTCGCTAACCACGATTGGGGCAATGATGGACGCACAGAAGATATCATCATCCCGCTGGAAAAAGAGCAGCTTGCTTCGCTCAAGGACAGCACGGTCAAATCGATTTATCGCTTTGACGATAAAAAGAACGTGATTCTTTCCCCGGTTTATGTCAACTACAACAAAGTTCGCACCGAGGAAGAGATGGTCAAGCAGCATGGTGCCAATTACTTCCGCCTGACGCTGCAGGATCATTTCCGCCCGGATGATCCCGATGTCGACAAGTTCCTGGAGTTCTACAAATCCCTGCCAAAGGATGCATGGCTGCATTATCACTGCTATGCCGGCATGGGGCGCACGACTATCTTCATGGTCATGCACGATATCCTCAAGAACGCGAAGGATGTCAGCTTCGACGACATCATCCAGCGTCAGAAGCTCATCGGCATTGTCGACCTCAGCGAGATTCCAGATAAGAAGAAGAACTATGGCCGCAAGGCGTATATCGAACGCTATCAGTTTGTCCAGCATTTCTATGATTATGTAAAAGAGAATCCTGACCTCAAGACGCCGTACAGTGTCTGGGCCAAGAAGAACAAGGTCAATTCGTGGGAACCGGATTACAGCGGTTACATCTGGCGCATGGACACGAAAGACCGCAATCAGCTGCCACGCAACTTCCGCACGATGAATTCGGCCTTCAGGACGGATGTCAATCTCAAGAAGACAGGCAAGGGCTTCAACCCGACGCCGACGCGCAAGGGCCTTGATACGCTCTACATGTCGGGCAGTGCGGAATTCTCCAATGGTGAGCTCCAGGCAATGCTGCCTGTTCTCAAGCAGCAGGCTAAGGGCCCTATCTACATCATGGACCTCCGTCAGGAGACGCATGGTGTTTTCAACGGCAATGCAGTCAGCTGGTATGGCCTGCGCGATTGGGGCAACCTCGGTAAGAACAAGGCAGAGGTCCTCAAGGATGAGAATAGCCGCCTGAACGCAGCAAGAGGTAAGAGCCTTATCGTAGCAGCGCTCGACAAGGACAAGATGCCAATCGATCCGAAACCAGTCAAGATTGATTCCGTCATGACGGAACAGCAGTTGGTCGAGAAGAATGGCCTCCATTACTATCGCATTGCGGCAACGGATCACATCTGGCCGTCGGCCGCCAATATCGATGAGTTCATCAACTTCACGCGCACGCTACCGGCGAATGCTTGGCTGCATTTCCACTGCCAGGCTGGTGCAGGTCGCACGACGGCTTACATGGCTATGTACGATATGATGAAGAACCCGGATGTCTCGCTTGGCGATATCCTCTCGCGTCAGTATCTGCTCGGCGGCAACTACGTTGCTTATGAAATCGCAAAACCGAAGCCGGATCAGTGGAAGGCTGACTACTATCACCAGAAAGCCCATATGGTAGAGAAGTTCTATCAGTATGTCCAGGAGAATCACGCCAATGGGTTCAAGACGAGCTGGAGTCAGTGGCTCGCCGCGCATCAGGATGTCTGATGCTGATGAAGCATATCCTCAAAAACCAACTTTGATTCAGCGGACAGGCCTCTTAGGCCTGTTTGCTGTATATCGCACAATGGAAGGAGGTTTATTATGGCAATCTGGGACAAATCAATCGATCGCAGGGATTTTCTGAAAACGGCTGCAGGCGCTGCTGCTGCATTTGCGGCTGCTTCCATCCTGCCTAAGCAGGGCTCGGCTGCACCGCGCGATATCGAGACGACGGCCATCAAATTCTCGGAGATGGAGAAACTGTCGCCAACGGAGATGGCTAAGCGCTCACCGCTGCGCGAGTATGGCTATAACTGGCTCATGGACAAGGCGAATGGCCTTCAGGATGAGACGATCAAGAAGGTCGTTTTAGAGGGACTGAAATCTCCGAAGCCGCTGATCTTGAAGAAATACCCGGATAAGGCGAGCAAGGAAGCCTGCCGCAAGGCACTGCTGGCCGCTGGATATATCAAAGAAGAGAACACGATCGACCAGATTTTCCCCGAAGTCAAGAATAAATTGAATTTCTGGGATGCTGCCGGTGCAGGCTGGGGCGGTCATCACGCGTATCCATGCGGCCTGATCACGCATGTCGCAACGGATCTCCAGACAGGACTGAGCCTGATCGAGAATTACGAGCAATTCTTCGGCTATTCCATGAATCGTGAATTGTTGACGGAAGCGGTGCTGCTGCACGACCTGACTAAACCATGGATCCTGCAGTGGACTCCGGATCACAAGTGCCTGCCGGAGATCAAGATTGCCGGCACGGGCTGCCATCACATCCAGCAGGTCGCAGACTGCATGTACCGCGGCTTGCGTCCGGATGTTGTAGTTGCTGTGGCGGTATCCCATGATCATGCGGGCTGGCCGAGTGAAGAAAAGAAACCGGTCGGCTATATCAAGGCAGCAGCCATCATTGCTGGCAAAGATCCGATCAAAGAAGGCTATCTGGCACCGGACGGTGAGACGCTGCCACTGCCGAGACGTCCGGAATCCTTCTTGGTGCACCTCGGCGATCATGACTTCGTCCTGACCTCGGGCATTTCGTCCTGGACGCAGGAGTACTTGAAGAAAGTCGCTCTGTCGGACTATGGCCTGACAAAGGCGGACCCTGACAGCAGCAAGTTCTACAACCTGCGCAATTACGTCTACTCGCAGGCATCGGATATGCATCTCTATCAGATCCTTGTGGATCAAGGCTATGACGCATTCCGCCAGGCTGTTCTGGATATCGTTATCCCCGGCTGATCAGAAGTTTCCCCCCTCTCAAAGATTGTAAATATGTTTCTCCCAACCTCCTGAACGGAAAATTCCCCCTCCATGTTCAGGAGGTTTTTTAATGGCATATCTCTCAGCAGTATCTAATTTGACGAAAAAATTTATATCTGCTATAATAATCTTGTCCGAAGGGAAATCGAAGGATGAGACTGAGGAAACATGGATACTCATGAGGAATCCTCCGATAGAACTAGGACGTAACGTTTCATTCTATTTTTTGAAGGAGGAGTTCTTTATGAAAAAGACTCTCGTATCCGCTCTGACGACGGCTCTCGTTGTTGGCGCTGCTAGCACGACGTTTGCTGCTGCAAACCCGTTCTCCGATGTACCGGCTGACCATTGGGCTTACGACGCTGTATCCCAGCTCGCAGCTGATGGCGTCATCGAAGGCTATGGCGACACGACGTTCCGTGGCAACCAGAACATCACGCGTTATGAGATGGCTCAGATGATCGCAAAGGCTATGGCAAAGACGGATGTCTCCGCTGCTGATAAGGCCCTGATCGACAAACTCGCTGCTGAGTTCTCCGATGAGCTCAACAACCTCGGCGTCCGCGTAAGCAACCTCGAGCGCAACGCTGACATGGTTAAGTGGAACGGCAAGGCTGAGTACACGTACTACAGCCATCGCGACAAGGATGCAAACACGAAGACGAACGATGATCAGCTCCTGTTCCGCCTCGAGCCGAGCGCTGAAGTCAACAGCCATTGGCATGTAAATGCACGTCTCGATGCTTCAACGGATCTTGCAAAGGACCGCGACGATGTCCACAGTGAGCATGGTAAGGACAGCTATCAGGATACAGATGTTACGCTCAAGCGCGTTTGGGCTCAGGGCAACTACGGCAACTTCCAGGTCAAACTTGGTAAGTTCGCTCAGATTGATAGCGACAGCATCTTTGATACCTCGTTCTCCGGCGCTGAAGTCCAGTTCGGCAACAAGGTAACGTTCACGGCTGGTGCTGGCCGCCAGAACATGGACAACGACAGTGACTTCACGCAGAAGTTCAAAGTTGGCGAGAAGACGGCTAACTACCAGTACGCTGGCCTCGGCTATGGCGATGGCAAGTTCGTCGGCGGTGTTGACTACCATCATCTGAATTCTGATACCTTTAACTATGCTGTTAAAGGCAACAACAAGGCAAATGTCGAGGACAACGCTAACATCTGGCTCGCAAAGGCTGCTTATCGCTTCGATAAGACGAATGCCCTGAACGGCTTCTATGCCAACAACACGTCGGCTGATGACTTCGACAAGGCTTGGAGCGCTCAGTACAGCTACAAGGGTGCTGAGGCTGAGAACAAGGGCACTTGGGGTGCTTGGGCAGCTTATCGCTACCTCGGCCAGAACACGGATCTGTTCTCCACGTTCGATGTAATCCTCGCTGGTCAGAAGGGCTGGGAAGTCGGCGCGAACTACGCTCCGTTCAAGAACATCGTTGCAACGCTGCGCTATGGCAACGGCAAGGATCTCCGCACGGACAACGACATCGAGAACCTCTTCGGCCGTGTTGAGGTGTTCTTCTAATCCTTTGATTAGCAGACCTTACTCGCATACAAAAGACCTCCGCTTCGGCGGAGGCCTTTTTTGTTGCCGACATCCATGCTTGACTTTTCGATGGCGTGTAGTAAACTGAAAAGAGAATCTGACTCGGTACGAGAAAAGGGGATATTTCATGCCAAACCGTGCAGCCTGGGCGGAGATTGATCTTCGCGCCCTGAGACATAATTACGAAGAAATCAAGAAGAACATTCGCGGCGGGGCGAAGCTCTGTGCGGTCGTCAAGGCGGACGCCTACGGCCACGGCGCTCTGGCTGTCGCGCGCGTCGCGGTGGAG
>ENA-OROH01002273-OROH01002273.1-human-gut-metagenome-genome-assembly--contig:-NODE-2273-length-15103-cov-3.992690_pt1 | contig 15103 bp, 19 predicted proteins | sample MGYA00242125_ERZ509042 | MGnify/ENA primary metagenome ERZ509042 (study PRJEB26280, sample SAMEA2338738) | human gut metagenome | biome: human gut; feature: human-associated habitat; material: faeces... | reverse complement strand
GTTGTAGACCAGACCGCGGACAGAGATCATCAGGTACTCGGCGATCTCCTCGGCGCTGTCGCTGCCGGCCAGTGTACCGTCGTCCAGACCCTGCTGGATGATCCCGCCCGCGCCCATGCCTGTGCCGAGGCGGCGTACCGCAATGTGTACGCGCACTTTACATGGGATGCCGTATTTGATAAAATGATGGGGATCATAAACCAAAGCTGACATCTGCCCGGTGTTTGCCGGGCAAGTGGATAAGGAACATTTGTTATGTCAAAATTGCTGATTGTTATTCCTGCATATAATGAGGAAGCCAATATTGTCAAGGTCGTCAACGGCATTGTCAAGAACTACCCGCAGTATGACTATGTTGTAGTCAACGATGGCAGCCGTGATAAAACCGCGGCCATCTGCCGGGAACATGGGTTCCGCTTGATCGATCTGCCGGTCAACCTGGGGCTGGCAGGTGCATTCCAGACCGGGCTGCGCTATGCCGCCGAAAACGGGTATGACTGCGCCATGCAGCTGGATGCTGACGGCCAGCACCGACCGGAATATATCGCCGCCATGCTGGAAGAGCTGGAAAGCGGGGCCGACATCGTGATTGGCAGCCGCTTTTTGACGGTGAAAAAGCCCAAAAGCCTGCGCATGCTGGGCAGTTACATCATCAGCTGGTCCATCCGGCTGACCACCGGCCGTGCAATCTGCGACCCCACCAGCGGCATGCGGCTGTTCAACCGCGCCATGGTGGAAGAATTTGCCCAAAATTTGAACTATGGCCCGGAGCCGGATACCATCAGTTACCTGATCAAAAACGGCGCTGTGGTACGCGAAGTACAAGTTACGATGGGCGAGCGCGAGGCCGGTCAAAGCTACCTGACCTTTTGGCGCAGCATTGAATATATGGTCAAAATGTCCATCTCCATTTTGCTGATTCAGTGGTTCCGCAAGCGGGACACCGAAACGCCTTACCCGGAAAGGAGCCTGTAAGCCATGTTTGATCAGCCAATTATCCGTGTATGCCTTGTGTTGGGCAGCCTGATCACCGCAACCTATATTCTGCGCCGCGTGCGTTTGGCTAAGGTGCAGATCGAAGATACCATTTTCTGGCTTCTGTTCAGCGGCATTCTGCTGATCTTGGCCATCTTTCCCGGCATTGCCTACTGGGCGGCGTATCTGCTTGGGTTCCAGAGCCCCATCAATTTTGTTTATATCGTCATCATCTTTTTGCTGCTGGCCAAACAGTTTTTTATGTCCATCCGGCTCAGTCAGCTGGACAGCAAGGTGCGCATTTTGACCCAGCGCGTTGCCTTGAACGAAGAAAAGATCGAACGCGAAAAATTAGATTTGTAATCCCCTATCTTGTATGGTATAATATTTTTTATTGATTAAGGTGTAGCTGAAAACAAAGAAAATGACGCATATTTCGCAAACGCAAGACGGATTTAAGGCAAAAGCCGCCGGAATCCTTTGTGGATTCCAAGGACTTTTAACGTAAAATCCGGCTGTGTTTGTAGAAACAGGCTATATTTTCGGCTTTTCGGATACAACAACAGCGAAAGAAGGTTGTAAGAGATGGCTTTTACCCCCAGTCTGACCTATAAGGGCCGCCCGCTGGTGCGCTGCGGCAACGATATTTACTATGGTTCTATGCATGACCCCTATGTTGTGTACCTGCAGGTACTGACCACCAAAAAGGAAGGCAATGCCGACGTGGCCGATAAGGTTCACATTGTATTGCTTTCCACCGATGAAAGCAAGCCTCTGCCGGCGCGCATTGTGCGCCAGGCCAACAAGGCCGGCGGTTTGTTCAACGCCCTGACCTTTGGCGATATCATGCTGCGCAACCAGCTGAAGAACGAGAAAAAGTAAACAGGAACCCACAATGCCCGGTCCGTTTGGACCGGGCTGTTTTTGTTGTACTTCATCCCTGTGCCGCAGGGCGTTGCTGCCTGACCACGCCGGAGCTTTTACATCATTGAGCATCACAAATTTTATAATGATATATTGTCTTACGGTTTCGGAACGGTCAAGCATCGTCCCCTACACATCGTCTACAGGTTTATGGCAGCGTTTGCAACCTCGCTGCAAATTCCTTTCTTCCCCAATAATCAAAAAATCACCCCTGCGGCCAGAATAATCCGGCCACAGGGGTGATTTTCTATCTGTTATTCTATTTTGTGCACTTAACCGCTTACTCGATGGTCACATCGGTACTTTCGGCTTCTGCATCGGCGGGCATCTCGGCATCGTCGGGCAGAACTTCCACATCGAAAGCTGCGCCGCACTCTGCGCAGACGATCTTATCGCTGTCCATCAGGGTGTCTTCATCCACAATGTTGACGGTACCGCAGTTGGGGCAGGTGACTTCATAGCTGGTTTCAAATGCGCCGTCGTCATCCTCGTCCTCATCTTCGTCCTCATCGTCATCGCCGAAGATGTTGTCCACCAGATCATCCATATCTTCATCAATGGCGTCCAGCTCGTCAAAAGCCTGATCCAGGGCATCGTCATGCTCGCTCACAACATCGGCCATCTCTTCCAGCAGGTCCATCATTGCAACAATGATCTTGCCTTCCTGGGTGGTGGGGTCAAACTCCATCCCTTTCATCATACCGCGGATGTAAGCGGCCTTTGCATTCAGATCCATAGCCATAAGGGAAAACCTCCTTCACGCACTGTAAACAGGGTGTTTGTTTTTGCAATTTTCCAAAAAAGCCGGGACGCGGCAAAAACCACGGCCCGGCCATTTGTTTTAAGATCAGACGCGCTCCATATACTCGCCGGTGCGGGTATCGATGCGGATCTTGTCGCCCTCGTTGATGAACAGGGGCACGCGGATCTCGGCACCAGTCTCAACCTTAGCGGGCTTCAGGGTGTTGGTAGCGGTGTTGCCCTTGAAGCCAGGCTCAGTCTCGGTAACTTCCAGCTCGATGAAGTTGGGGATTTCAACGCTGAAAACCTTGCCCTTGTAGGACAGCAGTTTGCAGATTTCGTTTTCTTTGCAGAACTTGAAGTTTTCCGGCACATCGGCAGCGGCAACGGGGATCTGCTCGTAGGTTTCATTATCCATGAAGTAGTACAGGTCGCCATCCTCGTAAGAGTAGGTAACCTCACGGCGCTCAATGAAAGCCTGGGGGAACTTAGCGGTCGGGTTGTAGCTGGTTTCAACAACGGAACCGGTAATCACGTTCTTGGTCTTAGTGCGCACAAAAGCAGCGCCCTTGCCGGGCTTAACATGCTGGAACTCAACGACCTGAAGGACCTGGCCGTCCTGCTCAAAAGTTACACCGTTACGAAATTCGCCTGCAGAGATCATATAGGAACTCCTCCATAATTTTAGAATCGGGCCTGTTTGAAAAAGCGGCCCTGCCGCCCATCAAGCAATGCCATTGCATTGTCATACCTGTAAGTATTTTACCCGAAAAGCGCCAGTATTGCAAGAGGTTAGCGGGATTTTCGGGTGATATTTTGGTTTTTTTCGGCTTTTGTTGGCTGTTTTTGGGCTTTCTCAGCCTTGTTCATACAGTTTTTTCAGCGCCGCCGCATCCTCGGCCTGGGTTCCGGCGGATTCACAGATAATGGTGGGCGCCAGGCCACGGGTTTTCAGCAGCTGCATCAGCGGGGCAGGCGGCGGGCCAAACTCGGTATCCGCAAAAGTCAGGTGGCATTTTTCCCCACCCTTGGTGTAGGCAATGCGGGAAAAATGCGCGTGGAACTTTTTGGCCCGCTCTCCCGGCAAGGCTGCGGCAATGGCATCCAGGATGGCGGCGTAATCTGCCGGGGCGGTCTCATCGTTCAGCTCGGTGCCCTGGCTGCGGGCATACAGGTGGCCAAAATCCACGCAGGGAATAATGCGTTCATCCACACTGCAAAGGGCCAGCACTTCATCCAGCGTGCCCAGCTGGTTCACCTTGCCCATCGTTTCAGGGCAAAGGATACAGTCGCCATAACCGGCTTCATCCACGGCCTGAACGGCGCGGCGCATGGTGTCCAGCGCCTTTTCCAGTGCGGCTTCCCGGCTCTGCTTGCCGCAGCTGCCCGCGTGGAAGATGACCCTGCGGCCGCCCAGTGCCTTGACCAGTGCGCAGCTTTGCAGCAGGTAGTTCACGCTGTTCAGCCGCTTGTCCTCCTCCAGGCTGCTCATGCTGATGTAGTACGGCGCATGGACCGAGAAAGTGATGCCTTTTGCATCAAACGCTTCTTTTAAGGCGGCGGCTTTATCCAGCCCCAGGCGCACACCGCGCCCACACTGGTATTCAAACGCCGTCAGCCCAAAGGAATCCGTATACTCCGCCATGGCCTGCGGGTCAAAGCTGCGGACACGGTAGCTGTCCGAAAGCCCAGCCGTGCCAAAGCGCGGTGCTTCACTCATACAGGCGGCCCCCTTTTTGGTAATACCGGTCCAGCCAGTAGGGTTCAAACCTGCGCTTGAACTGCACACCGCGCTGGTGGTCGCCCCCACGCGGCATGGTATACAGGCAGGAGATGCCGTACAGCCCCGCGGCAAGGCGGTCCGTAAAGATCTGGTCGCCCACCATGGCCATCTGATTTTTGCGAACGCCAAGGCGGCGGCGGGCAACGGCCAGGCCGACCGGCAGCGGCGCCAGCTCTTCAGCCCATGCATCGCACAGTTCAGCATTCGGTGCAAGCGCGCCTGCAAACTTCTCGGGCGCGGTATGATACAGCGAAATTGCCGCCGGATCGTTCAGCAAAAGCTGCGGTTTATGCTCGGATTGACATAAAGGAATATCCAAGGTTGTTCTTCCTCCTAAGAAGATGAAAAATATTCATATTTCAGTTGATAAAGTTTACTTTTTCGTCCAGCTGCCGTCACTCTTAACGGTATACTGCTGCGGTTTTGCCGCCGCCAGCCTGCACATTTCAAGTGCGCTCTGCAGCTGATCGTCCACCAGATAGGTCTGGCCGTTCAGCGCAGTAACCGCTTCGTCCAGTGCGCTCAGCATCTCCGGAGACGCATACAGCGCCGCAGGCAGATCGTAAGCTGCCCGGAAGGACGCTACCGCGTCCGCTACGTCGCCGTCATACCTGCCGGTTGCTTCGGTGAGCAGTCCCAGCAGCGACAGGCGCTCGGTCATGGCGTAAACCGCGTCCGAGCTGTCGCCAAAACGCAGGGTTGTGCTCGTATCGAGCGGTTTGAGATCCTTGGTATTGACCGTAACCTTGCGGTTTTCCAGCTGGATATCCGGCGTCAGGCCGACACCTTCCCAGCAGCCCTGCTTGGGCAGCTCGAGTTCCAGCGTGGTGATGACCAGCTTGTCGCCGTTTACCAGATCAATGTGGAACTGCCCCTGTCCCTTGCCGTAGGTTTTGCTGCCGATGAGCGTCGCCGAGCCGGTATCCTGCAGACTGCCTGCCAGCAGCTCCGCCGCGGAAGCCGTGCCGCCGTCCACCAGAACGACAATCTTGCCCAGCGGCAGCGCGTTGCCGGTCGAATAGGTCTGCTCCAGACCGCCCATATCATCGCGGTAGCGCACGCCGGCAAGCTCTGCATCCTTGACCGGTGTCATAACATTGGCCATTTTGAGCGCCGCGTCGATCAGGCCACCGCCGTTGCCGCGCAAGTCGAGAATGACCGCACGGGTGTTCTTGGACGGCAGGCTGTCCCAGATCTCCGAAAACGCCGACCAGTCGTTCTGCGAGCCGATGGCGCTGACCTTGATGTACTCCACACCGTCCGCCATCGTCTTGTTGGAAACGTACACGCGGTTGACCTGACGGCGCTCACAGGTAACGGTAATGTCCCGTCCGTAGCGGCGCACGGTCAGCTTGACCGACGTGCCTTCCTCGCCGCGCAGCTTAGATGCTACATCGGCATTTTTCAGCTTGGTTGCGTCCTCACCGTTGATTTTCACGATAAGATCGCCAATCTGCAGACCGGCTTCCTCCGCCGCTGAATAGCGCATGACCTCAGCGATCTGTACGCCGTTTTCTGTCTCCTGCAGGCCGACACCGATGCCGACAAAGCCCTCAAGCGTCGAAAAGCCCTGCGAATACTCCTCGCTCGACAGATACATGGAATGCGTATCGAGCAGCGAGAGAATGTCGTTTAGCACGTCATACATCTCATCCGGATGCTTTTCCAGATATTTATTGATATAGTTCTGCAGAACGTACGGATCATGCTCCGCCTTGAGGCCGAAAGCATCAATGAGCGCCCAAACGCCGTCAAACCACGTTTCGCTCTGTCCGTCCTGCGTGATCGCACCGGCGGAGGCGGTCATCATTGCCGCCGTCATCGCCAGTGCCGCTATTCTTTTCGCTAATTTTTTCATTCAGAGGCTCTCCTCCGTGCGGAGCACGGTAAAAATCCGTTTTGCTTGCAAAACGCAACCACATGGCAGGTTTTTCATCGAGAAAAGCCGAGCCATTGGCCCGCCGCAGCGACCGCCGCCGTGCGGCGGCATTCAATCAGCGGTGCATTGCGCCGCACAAAAAGTGCGAGCTTTGCCCGTGCTTTTTGTCCCCCGACCCAGCCGCCTTGGGCGGCGTCATTCGGGTATTGAAGTGTGGTTTCCCCGGAACCACACTTCGTATATAGGGGACTTTTGAAGTCCCCTATAAATTTTACATGGATTCCGGTGCGTCTACGCCGATGAGCTTCAGCACGTTCTCAATGGTCTGCTTTGCCGCCAGACACAGGGTCAGACGCGCATCACGGACAGCCGGCTCAGCATCCTTGATGCGGCAGGCGTTGTAGAAGTGATGGAACTGCTGCGCCAGTGCAACGGCGTACTTGTTGAGACGCGACGGATCGCGGCTGACAGCGGACTGCACGATCTCCTCGGGCAGCAGAGCAACCTGCTTGATGAGCTGACGCTCATCTGTGCCGGTCAGCACGGACAGGTCGGTCTTGCCGGTATCCGGCAGCGCGATGCCGCTCTCCTGTGCGTTCTTGAGCACAGAGCAGATACGCGCGTGCGCGTACTGCACATAGTACAGCGGGTTATCGGAATCCTGCTTAATAGCAAGGTCAAGGTCGAACTCCATCTGGGTCTCAGCGGCGCGGCTGTTGAAGAAGAAACGCGCTGCATCGACCGGAATCTCGTCGAGCAGGTCGGTCAGCGTCAGGCTCTTGCCGGTACGCTTGGACATGCGGACAACCTCGCCGCCCTGCATCATGCGGACAAGCTGCATGAGCACGATCTCCAGACGGTGCGAGCCGTCCAGACCGAGTGCATCCAGAGCGCACTGCAGACGCTTTACATGGCCGTGATGGTCAGCGCCCCAGATGTTGATAACACGGTCGAAGCCGCGCTTCTCGAACTTGTTGCGATGGTAAGCAATATCGGCCGCAAAGTAGGTATAGAAACCGTTTGCACGGCGCAGAACGTCGTCCTTGTCGCAGCCGAAGTCGGTCGAACGGAGCCACAGTGCGCCGTCCTCGGTCTCGTAGGTTGCGCCCTTGGCGGTCAGCATGTCGATGGTCTCCTTAACGTAGCCGCTCTCGTGCAGAGTGGACTCACGGAACCATACGTCGTAGTTGATCTTGTAACGCTTGAGGTCGCGCTCCATGCGGGCAATGTTGGTCGGCAGACCGTAGCCCTCGATAATGGCAAAGCGCTCCTCCGGGGTCTTTTCGAGCAGGCTGTCGCCGTACTGCTCTACCAGATCATGCGCCAGAGCCTTAATGTCATCGCCCTGATACCAGGAAGCGTCAAACTCGATAGCGTCCTCGCCGCGGATCTCCTGGATATAGCGGCCCTCGACCGAGTGCGCGAACTTGTCTACCTGATTGCCTGCATCGTTGATGTAGAACTCACGGGTAACGTCGTTGCCGGACCAGTCCAGAACCGAGGACAGGCAGTCGCCCAGAACACCGCCGCGTGCATTGCCCATGTGCATCGGGCCGGTCGGGTTGGCGGAAACGAACTCTACCATGACCTTTTCCGGCTTTTTGCTCTCGGTACGGCCGTAATTCTCACCCATGGCGAATACACCGCGGACAGCCTGCTCGTACCAGCCCTGATTCAGCGTGAAATTCATAAAGCCGGGGCCTGCAATGGTCACGGTGTCAAAGCAGCTGCCCTCAAGGTCGAGGTTTGCCACGATGCTCTCCGCGATCTTGCGCGGCGCCATGTGCAGCGGCTTTGCACACTGCATGGCAAAGGTGGATGCCCAGTCGCCGTTGGAAGAATCCTTCGGGGTCTCGACTGCAACCGGAGGAATGGTGCCCTCAGGCAGCTCGCCTGCGGCTACAGCCTTGCGGTACGCCGCTTCTACAACGCGGGTTGCTTCGGCGCGTGCGATTTCGTATGCGTTCATGTGTACACTCCTATATCTAAATCTCTTATTTTTACTTTATTAAACGACCTGAATGTTTGGTTTGGTCGATACCGTCATCTCAAAGTGGTGTTCTCCCATGAGAGAGTTGTCCACCTCGACCGTATAGTCGATGATAAGGTGTCCGCCGTTCTCGCCGATGGTGTTGTGCACCCGCGAGGTGTGGGTGGCGATAGCCATTTCGCTGCCGATCGGCGTTTGATACAGACCGACATGGCGCTCGTCCTCAGCGAACAGCATGTGCGAGGGAAACGTACCCGTGCGGATGAGGGCAACCGTTTTGCCGTCCAGCTTGACGGTGGTCTTGGTGCCTTCGAGTCCGGTCAGTTCACTTTCCTCGTATGCGATGTAATATTTTCCGCCGCGCTCGTACAGCGTGGCAGCGGTTTGCAGGTCGATGTTCTCCTCGTCACAGCCCGCAAACTGCTGCTGAGAGGAAATCGTCAGCCAAACGTCCTTCTTCATATTTCTATGCTCCTTAGCCGTAAAACAGCTTTAATAACGGGAAATATCCACAAGCTCCGCACCGACATCGACCTTTTCCTGCAGGAACAGCTCGGCGAGCTGGTCAAAGCCCTGCGGATCGTCCGAAACGAAATACTGCGTTGTACCCGTGCCCTCGTTCGGGTCAAACTGCGTGGAAGCGAGGTTTGCCGCCTCGGCGCCCGAGTCTATGAGCGTCACATCCGGACCCATAAAGTCGCCGATGACCTCCTCGAGCAGCGGATAGTGCGTGCAGCCGAGAATCAGCGTATCCACACCTGCGTCCTTCAGCGGCGTGAGATATTCCTTCACTACAGTCTCGATGACCACATCGCCGCGGTGCACGCGGCCGTTCTCGACCAGCGGCACGAACAGCGGACACGCCTGCGTGAACAGGTCGAGCGTGCCGTCCTTTTTGTGCAGATACTTCTCGTATGCACCCGAACGGATGGTGGCCGCCGTGCCGATCACGCCGACTCTGCCGGTCTGCGTCATGGTCATAGCGCGGCGGCAGGCAGGCTCGACCGTGCCGATGATTGGGATGTCGTTCTCCTCGGAAAGCAGGTCAAGCGCGATAGCGGACACGGTGTTGCAGGCAATGATGATGGATTTCAGGTCATACTGGCGCAGAAACGCCACATCCTGCCGGGCATACTTGGTGATGATATCGCGGCCGCGCGTACCGTACGGCACACGGCCGGTATCGCCGAAATAGATGATATTTTCCTGCGGCATCAGGGCGTGCAGACGGCGCACGGCGGTCAGACCGCCCAAGCCGGAGTCAAATACACCAATCGCACGCTTATCCATTGTGCTCCTCCAGTGCCAGAGAGATCAGGCGGTCGAGCAGCTCGGCATAGCCGATGCCCTCGTAATCAAACAGCTTGGGGTACATGCTGATCGAGGTAAAGCCCGGAATCGCGTTCAGCTCGTTGAAAACGACCTCGCCGCTGTCGTGCGTTACGAAAAAGTCCACGCGGGACAGGCCGCGGCAGCCAAGTGCGGTATAAACGCGGACAGCGTCCTGACGGACGGTCGCAATCTGCTCCTCAGTGATATGTGCCGGAATGTACAGACGCGAGCTTTCGTCCTTGTACTTGGCGTCAAAGGTGTAGAACTCCTGCGTCGGAGCGATCTCGCCGACCGTGGAGGCCTGCGGTTCGAGGTTGCCGAGCACCGCGCACTCGACCTCGTGACCGTCGATGAACTCCTCGACGAGCACCTTGGTATCCAGCTTAAATGCTTCGGTCAGGCCCTCGGCCAGCTCGAGCAGATTGTTCGCCTTGGCAACGCCCACGGACGAGCCCTGCGAGCACGGCTTGACGAATACCGGAAACGCGCCCAGCGTTTCCGCTGCCGCGGCGACAACCGCCTCGGCATTGCGCTCAAAGTCATATCTCAGCGCCAGATAGTACCGCGCCTGACGGACGCCGGTGCCCTCAACGACCTTTTTGGTCAGTGCCTTATCCATCGTGTTCGCGCTTGCAGCTACGCCGCAGCCGACGTACGGAATGCCGGCCAGTTCGAGCAGACCCTGCATCGTGCCGTCCTCGCCGCCGACGCCGTGCAGCACCGGAAATACGCAGTCCAGACGGACAATCTCGATTTCTCCCTCACGGAGCAGCACCATGCCATGCATGCCGCGGTCGGGTGCCAGAACGACCTTGACCTTGCCGGTCATGCGCTCCCACGCACCGCTCTCTACGCGGTCCGGATCGCAGTCCGGGCAGTAGAACCACTCGCCGTCGCGGGTGATGCCGACCGGATAGATTTCATATTTATCTTTATTCAGGTTTCGCAAAATAGAAGCGGCAGACAGGCACGAGATGTCGTGCTCACTCGAAATACCGCCGAATAATACAGCCAGTTTCATTTATTAGATTCGCCCTTTCGTTCGTTTCCTCTGCCCATACTTATACAGATATCATTATACGCTATCTTTTCCGCGAATACAATGTGAAAACAGTGTTTTTCCTGCACTGATCCCACAAAATTTACAATTCCTTCATAGTTATTTTTGATATACCTGTTGACGAACTATATTATATTCCATATAATATTATTAGAAACACAGGAGAGGAGGATTCCATATGTCCTATCCCATCTCGTCCTCCCTGCTGGACGGCATCGTGCTTGCCGTAGTCGAGCGAGAAAGCACCTACGGCTACCGTATCACGCAGGACGTACAAAAGGTACTGGATATTTCCGAATCTACGCTGTATCCGGTACTTCGGCGGCTGATGAAGGACGGCTGCCTGACCACCTACGATCAATCCTATGCGGGCCGCAACCGACGCTACTACCAGATCACCGAGCACGGCAGAGCCGCTCTGCGGCAGCACCGCATCGACTGGCAGAACTACCGCAGCGGGATCGACACGATCTTTTTTGGAGGGGTGAACGAATGAACAGAGCAGATTACATGGCAGCGCTGCGGCGTGCGCTTTCGGTTTTGCCGGAGGAGGAACGCGCGAACGCTCTGCGCTATTACGAAGAATATTTTGATGACGCAGGCCCGGAAAACGAGGCGAAGGCCATCGAAGAACTCGGCGAGCCGGCAAAGGTTGCGGCGCAGATCCTGGCGGACTACCGTGAACTGACCGCTGTACCGCATGCACAGCCGATAAAAGAGAAGCGCCGCTGGCGCGGTATCAGTCCGCTGCTGCTGATTGTGCTGGTGCTGCTCGCCATCCCGATCGGATTGCCGCTCGTATTCGGCGCAGGTGCAACCGTGCTTGGCGTGCTTCTGGCGATCGTTGTGACCGTGCTCGCGGTGATTTTCGCTGTACTGCTCATTCTGTACGGCATTCCGCTTGCGCTGATTTGCGGCGGAGCCGTGATTGCCCTGCTGTCCTGCACACTGTGGGCGACACCGGCGAACGCGCTCGTCACACTCGGCAACGGACTGGCTGCCTTTGCCGCCGGTATCCTGCTCGGACTGCTGTCCATCAAGCTGAGCATTCTGTTTGTGCCGCCGGTGTTCCGCGCCTTTGTCGCCGTACTGCGTGCGCCGTTTAACTGGATTCGCAACAGATGCCGCCGTACAGGAGGTGGAAATGTATGAAAAAGCTCATTATTGCCTGCGCTGCCGTGCTGGTGCTCGGACTCGGACTGACAACGGTCGGTCATGTGCTCGGCGGACAGTTTTACAGCGTGTACTACAATGGTGCGCTGCATCCGTTCAGCGATGCCGCACAAAATTTTTCCGATAAGTTTGTGAACATCAGCGACCACATTGTCACCGCCGATGACGATGATGACAGCGATTTTGACACCGACTGGGTGCAGGATTACCTCGAAACCCGCCGAAATGCCATCGAAGGTTACAGCCTGCCCAAGCAGTCGCTCGACCATATCACCAGCATCGACCTGACGCTCAAGGGCGGCGATTTTGAGATACTGTATGTATCCGGCGCGGGCACGGACTTTACGCTGGACGGCGATTACAGCGTTGCGACCAGCTCTTTTACCCAAAACGGCAAATGGACAGCAAACATCTGGGCGAACAGCGGCACTGTCACCCTCATTATCCCGCGGGACAGCACATCGTTCCGTGAGATAGACATTGCCTGCACGCAGTCCGCAAACCTGTTCATCGAGGATAACCTCAGCGCAGACAGCATCAAGCTCTCCACGCAGGACGGCACGCTGACGACCAATGGGCTGTATGCACAGAACATCAGTCTTCACACCAACACCGGAAACATTTCGGCATCCCTGCTGGAATCCAATCTGGGCCGGTGCCATATACAGGCGCACACAAACGGCGGTCCGGTCACGCTGAACGGCACTTCTCTGGTGCAGCTCAACGAGGACGGCAGTGGCACGGCGCTGTATGACAACCGCTACGATACCGAAACGCAGTCCTATCGGCTCGACTTCTCGCTCGACCTGAACGCGACCGTCGGCGGCAGCGGCCGCATCGACCTGCTGAGCAAATATGAGGTCGGCCTTGTTCCTCAAGATACACAGGGTCAAGATGTAACTTGACGAAATCCGCAAAACAACGTATGATAAAAGAAAAGGAGACTTTACGATGAATGGCAAGAAATTGTATCGCAGTGAATCCAACCGCATGCTGTGCGGTGTCTGTGCCGGCATCGCGGAATATTTTGATCTCGACCCGACTTTGATCCGTCTGGCATGGGCGCTTGTGTGCTTCCTCGGCGGTTCGGGTATCCTGGCATATATCATCGCCGCGATCATCATTCCGTCCGAGAGCACGCGCAATAACAATATGATGTGACCCATCGCCGTTTCTCCGGAAAAGAGAGGAAGTACTCGCTATGAGCGAAAATCAGCAGCCGCTGGACGAAGAACAGGCGGTTTCCGATGTGCAGGAGCAGGAAACCCTGCCTGCCGCAGCCGAAGATACCCTGCCCGCTGCGCAGGACGAAAATGCGCCTGCCATCCTTGACACAGAACCCGAAGAGGAAGAAGAAGATATTGATCCTGCCGATGTGAAGATTTTCGGCATGAAGCGCCATGTGTTCCAGCTGACCTGTCTGGGCGCCGCTGTCGGCTATATCCTGTGCGGACTGGTCGGTATTCTCGGTGAGAAGATGCAGGGTACCGGTCTGGGCGATATTCTGGCGAAATCCCCGAGCGCAACCGTCTGGGCGGTCGCTGTAGCCGCTGTCGGCTACTTTATCGGCTCGCGTCTGGAGAAAAAGCGCGAAGCTGCTCTTGCGGACGAACAGGCCGCACTCGAGCAGCCCAATGATACAAATGCATAATTTTCCTTTTGGAGCTGTCCGGAAAGAGAGTCTGTGTAAGCAGGCTCTCTTTTCGCGTTTGCGCAACAAAAAAGAACCCCGAAGGGTTCTTTTTACCGCTCATCGCTGTTCATTTTATCGAGTATCTTCTTATCCCGCTTATCCTGCGGCTGAAACTGTGCAAACAGGTCGGGCCGATCCTTTTTCGTGCGGCGCAGGCTCATTTCGCGTCTCCATGCTTCAATATTGGCATGGTGCCCGGAGAGCAGCACCTCCGGCACTTCTCTGCCGCGCCAGTTTTCCGGACGGGTGTACTGCGGATGCTCGAGCAGGCCGTCCCAGTGGCTTTCCGCCGTGAACGCTTCCTCGTCCGGCAGAACGCCCGGCACCATGCGGCATACTGCGTCCGCAACTGCCATCGCGGGAATCTCGCCGCCGGTCAGCACAAAGTCACCGATGGAAATCTCCTCGTCCACGCACTCGTCGATAAACCGCTGGTCAATGCCCTCATAATGGCCGCAGACCAGAATAAAGTGCTCCTTTGCGAGCAGCTCACGCGCTTTCTGCTGGTTAAACGGCTGTCCCTGTGCAGAGAGGAACACCGTGTGCACATGCTCGCCGGCACTCAGCGCCTGATGGCACAGATACAGCGGCTCAGCCAGCATGACCTGTCCGCGTCCGCCGCCATAGGGCGCGTCATCCGCCTTGTGGTGCTTGTCGAGCGCATAATCGCGGATGTTAGTTGCCTTGACCTCGACAACACCCTTGTCCTGTGCGCGTCCGATGATGCTTTCGCGCATAACCGCGTTGATCATCTCCGGAAACAGCGTCATAATGTCGATTTTCATTCGATCAGGCCCTCGATGCTCTCAACGTAGATCACGCCGGCTTCCATATCGATCTCCTTGAGGAACGGCTTGATGGCCGGAATGTAGATCAAGCGGCCGTCCTCACCGGCGATTTCGTACATATCATGCGCCGGATTACTGGTCAGTACATCACGGATGCGGCCGATTACGCGGTCCACGCGCAGATCGAACACCTTGAAGCCCAGAATATCCTGAATGAACACGAGATCCTCGGGCAGCTCTACGTCCTCGCGATCGAGGTGGAGCACCTTGTTTCGCATCGCCTCGGCGGCCTCGACCGTGTCAATACCCTTGATGTGCATGAGCACAACATTCTTGTGAACCTGCGCCTTTTCGACGGTCACAGGCGTTTTTTCGTCCAGATAGAGCGTGTCAAAGTCACACAGCACCTCAGGGCTGTCGCACCAGCTCTGCACCTTCAGGTCGCCGCGCACGCCGTGCGTGCCGACGATCTTGCCGGCCTCTAAAAATTTCTTCGGCATATTCGTTCTTTCCTCCTGCCTGTGAGCGTTTTTATTCCTGCGATATTGGATTGATGGTGATTCGTTTATCTATCGGGGATTTCGCCGTCTGCGGACGGGTCGCGCAATTCTTTAGCCCGTTACTACGCACAGCACCTGCGAATTTAGGCATTCACCACCACTTAACTGCGTAGGTGCCTTCCAACACAACACGTTAAGAGTTTGTGCGGCACTGTTATGCCGCACTCAGCGGAGAGCAAACCGCCTGTGTAGCAGTCCGGTATCT
>ENA-OROH01002262-OROH01002262.1-human-gut-metagenome-genome-assembly--contig:-NODE-2262-length-15164-cov-16.895162_pt1 | contig 15164 bp, 10 predicted proteins | sample MGYA00242125_ERZ509042 | MGnify/ENA primary metagenome ERZ509042 (study PRJEB26280, sample SAMEA2338738) | human gut metagenome | biome: human gut; feature: human-associated habitat; material: faeces... | reverse complement strand
ATGGCCTGGCTCACCGCCGGGTCGCCCTCCTTGCGCACGGTCACCAGATTGCCTCCCGAGGCGAGGTTCTTCGTCGTGAAGCACGCCTCGGTGAGCCCGCCGCGGAGGATCATCTCGGTCTTCACGCGGTTGGATCGGGTCTTGGCCACGGCGAGGTTCTCGGCCGCAGAGGACTGCGAGGAGCAGCGGCCCTCGACCTCGACGGGCACCGCGCCGTCGAGGATGGCGGCACGGTTTTCGGCGATGCAGGCGATCAGGCGATCGAGCTCTTCGCCGTTTCCGTTCCACGGGATGTAGAACATGTCGTCGTCGGCGACGAATCGGAAGGTGTACTCGGCCGGCGCGGATCCGGAGGGTCCGTCTGCCGTCTGGCCGAAGGTCGGGACTGCCAGGAGTCCCAACGCAAACAAAAGGGTCAGGAGTCTATTCATGGTATCATGGATTTGTTCGGGTTGCCGCGGGGACAAAACATCCCCGGCCCGGATCGGGGAGATTCGGGCTGAAGGGAGACGCCGCGGGGGCGTCAGTTCCGGATTTTTTGTGGGGGGGGGAATTTCGGCGGATGCGGGTGCGCGCAACCGTTTCGTCACCGAGTGGCGAAAGGTCCGTGCGGGGATTTTTCCAGAAGGGGATCATGGCATCGAGCCGAAGAGTTCGAGGACAAAATTAGCAGAAAAATCGGAACGGGAAAGTGCGGGGCGCAAATTTTGTCGTTTAGGCAAGAAATTGTCGTTTAGGCAAGTGGAAATTGTCGTTTAGGCAAGAAAAATTGTTGTTCAGGCAAGACGCACCGACGCCCGGAGTGGGCGGGATGTCACGAAATCGGATCGTTTTCGAGGGGTTTCGGCTCTTGTCTCTGCAGCCGACTTGCGCTATCTTTGCGGTAAAAATTCAAAAAAACATGAAAAGACGTGTATTCGTTACGGGCGGCGCCCGCGGAATCGGAAAGGGAATTGTAGAGGCTTTCACCCGGCAGGGCGACGAGGTGGTCTTCTGCGACATCGACCCCGAGCTCGGGGCCCGGACCGCAGCCGGGACCGGAGCCCGTTTCTGTCAGCTGGATGTCACCGATGCCGCCGGTCTCGAGGGGTGCATGCAACAGCTTTTCGAGACGTTGGGCGATATCGACATTCTGGTGAACAACGTCGGGATCGGCCTCTTCAAACCCCTCGATGAACTTTCGATCGAAGAGTTCGACCGGGTGATCGCCACCAACCTGCGCCCGGTTTTCATTACCTCACGCCAGCTGGCTCTCCACCGCCGCCGGAACGGCAATCGGCGATACGGACGCATCATCAACCTCTGCTCGACCCGCTACCTGCAGAGCGAGGCCGGAACCGAGGCCTATTCCGCCTCGAAGGGCGGCATCTACTCGCTGACACACTCGCTGGCCGTCTCTCTGGCTCCGCTCCGCATTACGGTCAATGCCATAGCTCCGGGATGGATCCATGTGCGCGAAGAGGAGCCGTTGCGCTCGGAGGATCATCAGTTCCATCCATCGGGCCGGGTCGGGGAACCCGGGGACATCGCCCGCATGTGTCTCTTCCTGTGCGACGAGGCGAACGACTTTCTCAACGGGCAGACCCTGACCGTCGATGGCGGGGCCACCATCCGGATGATCTACCCGGAATAGGGGAGCCGGCTGTCGGCCCGAAGGCAGTCTTCGCTGCGGGCGGGGCCGAAGAGTCCGGAGGAAAATGGTTGGAGTGAAGTGCATCGGCCAGGCTGACCGCAACGGTTTCCGGCCGCACGGACGGCGGGGGCCTCTCAACGGGTTACATGCCGCTTGGGTGGTGCCCCGAGCGCAGCAGGAAGTCCACGGCGATCAGGACAAGGACGCCCGGCAGATAGTCCTTGAGTGAATCCCGCAACTGGGTCAGGGCCTTCTGCAGCTCATACTTGACCTTGTAGGAGGGAATTCGGAAACGTTCGGCGATGTCCTTGTAGCTCAACTCCTCGGTGCGGCTGGCGATGAAGATCTCACGGGTGAGTTCGGGCATCTCGTCCAGCCGCTTCTGCAGAATGGCCAACACCTCGTCGGCATAGAGCTGTTCGGGTTTGCAGCATTCGAGGCTTCCCAGGTGGTATTCCAGCATGCGGTCGCTGGCATCCTGCAGCTTCTTTTCGACGCGCTGGTGGATCTGCTTGTTGCGCAGGTGCTCCAGGCACCGCTTCTTGATCGCTCCGACAACGTAGCGTCGGGGATCCGTATCTGCTGCCAGTTCGTGCCGCCGTACCCAGTATGCAACGAAACTGTCCGTGACGATGTCCTCCGCCACGGCCGTCTCCTCGACATACGAACGGGCTATCGAGATGAAATTGCTCCGATAGGTGAAATAAAGTTCGTTGAATTCCCTGACGCTGGATTCTCTCTCGTCCGGTATCGGCATACTGACTGTTTTTTCGGGATCAAAGTTATAATATTTTTTCAATCGTTACACGAGCATTCCGACCAATCCGTGAAAAAAACACCGTGTCAGATCTGGTTTTTTTAGAATTAGATCGTGAAAAAATTTAGCAATTTCGTAAAAATATTTATTTGCACAAAATGCTCCGATCGGGTTGTCCGATCGCCGCTTTCGTGCAATATATAGATGTCAAGAGAACGAAAAAAGTGTGATAATAGTCTGTCGGCCGGCAATGCACCGTGCGGAGCCCAGGACCGATGCGGACAAAACGTACAAAAAGAAGTATTGTAATGAAATCGACCGACGTATTGAAATACCTCGAAGGCAACTGCTCGGAGCAAGAAAAGCGCCGTATGGCCGATTGGCTCGACGCTTCTCCCGAGCACGTGCGTGAATTCAACGAGATACGCTTCGTCTTCGAGACGACCAAGATGTACGGGCCCGAACTCGAGCGTCTCGCTGCGGGCGAACCCCCGCAGCGTGCGACGACTGCCGCAACTTCCTCCCGGCCGACGGCCATGCGGATGGTCTTCCGCCGCGTGCTGCGCGTGGCGGCCGTCGTGGCACTGCTCCTCGGAGTGGGTTATTCGACCTATGTATATACGTTCGACAGCGTGGCCGAGCAGATGGTCGCGCTGAATGTCCCGGCCGGCCAGCGAATCGAGGTGACCCTTTCGGACGGCACTCGCGTGTGGCTCAACTCGGGATCGCGTCTGGAGTATCCGTCGGTTTTCGGACGTCATCGTCGTGAGGTGAAACTCACCGGCGAGGCGATGTTCGAGGTCACACACGATGCCGGGCATCCGTTCGTTGTCGAGACCTTCGCCTCGGATGTGGAGGTGCTGGGTACGAAGTTCAATGTCGAGGCCGATGCCGAAACCGGCTCTTTCTCGACCACGCTCCTCGAGGGACGTGTGCGGCTGACCGATCCCGCGACGCATCGGGCCATCGTTCTGGAACCCAACGACGAGGCGCGTCTGACCGAGGGACGGATCTCCGTCGAGCGGAATGCCGACCTCGATGCCGTTTGCTGGACCGAAGGGCTCATCAGCATCCGCGGGCTGTCGTTCGAGGAGCTGATGCGCAAGTTCGAGAAGGCCTACAACGTGCGCATCGACATCCGTCGCCGGGAGATGCCCGTCATCGGATTCAAGAGCGGCAAGATCCGCATCTCGGACGGTGTGGACCATGCCCTGCGCGTGCTGCAGCACAACTCCGACTTCCGTTTCGAGCACGACGTGCGCAGCAACGTCATTACAATCTATTGATCGATGAATCGAAATAAATGTATTACCAACCTTTTAAAACCGCTGTCCTCATGAGTTGATGTCTGCCTCCATTTCCGGCGGGGGAGATCGAGCAATACCGTAAAAAAAAGCCTGCGGGTCTGCACACCCGCAGGCAGGTAACGGCCCCGCCCTTGACGAACGAACAAAACCTATTACCTAAACACTCTACAAATGTATGAATAAAAACGTAAGTTTCCGTATAATCGGGAAACTAATCAAGTTTATGCCTGCATTTGCCTGCGCATGCCTCTGCCTCTTCGCAACGGCGGCCTTTGCCCAGGACAATACGCTCACGGTCCGGTTGGACAAGGTCCCTCTGACGCAGGCTATTTCCAAGATCGAAGGAGAATCCCGCTATCTCTTCATGCTCGGCGACGGGATCGATGCGGCGCGTCAGATCGTGTCGGTCGATGCCGAGAGTCAGCCGATCAACCAGGTCCTCGACCAGCTGGTACGGGGTACCGGACTGACCTACAGCGTCGAAGGGCAGAACATCCTGCTCTCGGTGAAGAAGGATGACAGCCGTCCCGTGCGCATCTCGGGTAAGGTGCTCGACGGGAACGGGTTTCCGGTGATCGGAGCCGCCGTGCTCGTCAAAGGTACGACCATCGGTGTGAGCACCGACCTGAACGGAGACTACACGCTGCAAGTTCCCCCCCCCGCTGAAAATGCAGTCCTGACAGTCAATTATTTGGGCTATCAGACGGTCGAGGCTGTCGTGGGAAGCCGTACGCAGGTGGACTTCACGCTCCGCGAAGAGACGCAGCAGGTCGATGCGGTCGTCGTGACGGCCCTCGGCATCAAGCGCTCGGAGAAGGCCCTGTCGTATAACGTACAGCAGGTCGATTCCGAGAGCCTGCTCGCCAACAAGGACGCCAACTTCATCAATTCGCTCAACGGCAAGGTGGCCGGTGTGACGATCAACGCCTCGTCGTCGGGTGTCGGCGGCGCCTCGAAGGTGGTCATGCGCGGTCAGAAGTCGATCAGCCAGTCGTCGAATGCCCTCTACGTGATCGACGGCGTGCCGATGTTCACTACGGCCCGTGACGGCGGAACGAAGTTCGGTTCGCAGGGTACGACCGACCCGATCGCCGACATCAACCCCGAGGACATCGAGTCGCTGTCGGTGCTGAACGGTGCCGCGGCTGCGGCCCTTTACGGTTCGGATGCCGCCAACGGAGCCATCGTCGTTACGACCAAGCGCGGCAAGGCCGGTCGTACGTCGGTCGTCGTGTCGAGCAACACCGAGATCATGACGCCGTTCGTCCTTCCCGAGTTCCAGAACCGCTACGGCACGGGTGACCTCTCGTCGAGCACCGGTTCGATCGTCCGTAGCTGGGGCCATCGGCTCAATTCGGCCAACTACATGGGCTATGATCCGGCCGACGACTACTTCCAGACGGGTGTGACCGGAACCGAGAGCGTCTCCTTCTCGACGGGCAACGAAAAGAACCAGGTTTACGCGTCGGCTGCGGCGATCAACTCGCGCGGTATCGTCCCCAACAACAGCTACGACCGCTACAATTTCACGTTCCGCAATACGACTTATTTCTTCAAGGACCGCATGCGTCTTGATGTCGGTGCGAGCTACGTGCTCCAGCGCGACCGCAACATGACCAACCAGGGAACCTACAACAACCCGCTGGTAGGCGCCTACATCTTCCCGCGCGGCGACGACTGGAGCGACATCCAGATGTACGAGCGTTACAACCCCTCGCGCCAGCTCTATACGCAGTACTGGCCCGTGGGCGATGCCGGCCTGACGATGCAGAATCCCTACTGGATCAACTACCGCAACCTGCGTGAGAACAGCAAGGACCGCTACATGCTCAACGCCTCGCTGTCGTACGACATCCTCGACTGGTTGAATGTTTCGGGCCGTGTCAGCATCGACAACACGCACACCGACTATACGGAGAAGATGTATGCTTCGACCTACGAACAGCTGTCCGAGTACTCCGACCGCGGTATGTACGGTATCACGAAGATGACCGACAAGCAGGTCTACGGCGACGTGCTGGTGAACATCAACAAGACCTTCGGCGAGAACTGGTCGCTGCAGGCCAATGCCGGTGCCTCGATCTCGGACATGCGCTACGACGCAATGAAGGTCCGCGGCCCGATCGCCGACGGTTCGGACGCCTTCGAGGGAGAGAAGCCGGGCCTGGCCAACGTCTTCAACATCCAGAACCTGAGCAACTCGTCGAAGACCAAGCGCCTGCAGGAGGGTTGGCGTGAGCAGACCCAGTCGGTCTTCTTCTCGGCCGAGGTGGGCTTCAAGAACACCTACTTCCTTACGGTGACCGGCCGTAACGACTGGCCGTCGCAGCTGGCTGGCCCCCACTCCGAGAAGAGTTCGTTCTTCTACCCGTCGGTGGGTGCCTCGGTCGTGCTTTCGCAGCTTATCCCCAACATGCCGGAGAACCTCTCCTACGTGAAGTTGCGCGGTTCGTATGCATCGGTGGGTGTCGCTTTCGAGCGCTTCATCGCCAACCCGCTCTATGAGTGGAACGAGAGCGGCCTGACGTGGAACACCAATACGAAGTACCCGATCTACAACCTCAAGCCCGAACGCACGAAATCCTTCGAGGTGGGTCTTACGATGCGCTTCCTCAAGCACTTCAACCTCGACCTGACCTACTACAACACCAAGACGCAGGACCAGACGTTCGACACGACGATCTCGACCGGTTCGGGTTCCTCGGTGCTGACGATCCAGTCGGGCAAGGTGCTCAACCGCGGCTTCGAGCTGGCTCTCGGTTACAGCAACACGTGGGGCAAGTTCTCGTGGGACACGAACTACACGCTCTCGACGAACCACAACGAGATCCTCTCGCTGGCCAACAACATCGTCAATCCCGAGACCGGACAGCGTTTCTCGGTCGATCTGCTCGACATGGACGGACTGGGCGAGGCCCACTTCATCCTCAAGGAGGGTGGAACGCTGGGTGACCTCTACTCGCTGCGCGACATGAAATACGACGCCAACGGCGCCATCTATGTCGATGAGTCGGGCAATGTTGCCACGGAGGCCATCTCGAACGTCAATGACTACATCAAGCTGGGCTCGGTGCTTCCGGATGCCAACATGGCCTGGCGCAACGACTTCCGCTGGGGCAACTTCAACTTCGGATTCGCCCTGTCGGCACGCCTGGGCGGCGTCGTATTCTCGCGCACGCAGGCCATGCTCGACTACTACGGTGTTTCGGAGGCTTCGGCCGCGGCGCGTGATGCCGGCGGCGTGGTGATCAACGGCGGCGATCTGGTCGATGCCAACAAGTGGTATACATCGGTCAGCGGCGGCAATACGGTTCCGCAGTACTACACCTACTCGGCCACCAACGTCCGCCTGCAGGAGGCCTCGATCGGCTATACCATTCCGCGCAAGGTGCTGGGTGACCTGTGCGAAATCACCCTTTCGCTCGTGGGCCGCAACCTGTGGATGATCTACAACAAGGCTCCGTTCGATCCCGAGACCATCGCCACGACGGGCAACTTCTATCAGGGCATCGACTACTTCATGATGCCGTCGTTGCGCAACATCGGATTCAACCTCAGACTCAAATTCTAAACCGAACCGTTATGAAAAACATATGTAAACCGCTTCTTTTCACGGTCCTGCTCTCGGGTAGCGCCTGCACGGCCAACTATCTGGAGATCAACAGCGATCCTTATCAGCCGAACAAGGATCAGATGCAGGCCGACGGATACCTGCTCGGTGCTACGATGAGCGGTATCATGAGCGGTGTGATTTCGACCGACGTCAATACGGCGCAGTTCACCGACTGCCTGCTGGGCGGTACGCAGGGCGGCTATTTTGCCGACTCGAACGCCGAACAGCGCAATACCATTTCGAATTACAACCCGACGGACAACTGGACCAACGTATTCATGGCCAGTGATTTCGTCATTCCGACGCTCTACTCGAACCTGCGCGAGCTCAAGGAACAGACCGACGACCCGGTGATCCTGGCCATTGCCGATGTCATCAAGGTGGCTGCCATGCACCGCGTGACGGATACCTATGGTCCGATTCCCTACTCGCAGATCGGTGCCGACGGACAGCTGCAGGTCCCCTACGATTCGCAGAAGGCTGTCTACGACAAGTTCTTCGAGGAGCTCAATGCGGCCATCGACGTACTGACGTCCAACCGCTCGGTGACGATCGCCTCGTCGGCCGACAACATCTATGGCGGCAGCGCCGAGAAGTGGTGCAAGTTTGCCAATTCGCTCAAACTGCGTCTGGCCATGCGTATCGTCTATGCCGATCCGGCTACGGCCCGCACGATGGCCGAGAGCGCCGTGTCGCATGAGATCGGCGTGATGACCTCGAACGATGACAACGCCTGCATGACGAGCTTCGGAGCCGACGGCAACCCGATCTACGTGGCCGTGAACTACAACTCGGCGACGCACTCCGACAACACGGCCTGTCTGACGGGCGGTGACTCGCACGCAGCGGCCGACATCATCTGCTACATGAACGCCTACAACGATCCCCGCCGTGCGGCCTATTTCGTCGAGTCGGAGTGGCTCGGCCAGACCTACGTCGGTATGCGCCGCGGCATCGAGATCCCCGACCTCTCCTCGATCGGCCACAAGTATTCGGGCGTGAAGCTCACCACGTCGTCGCCGCTCTGCTGGATGAATGCCGCCGAGGTGGCCTTCCTGAAGGCCGAGGCCAAGGCCGTCTTCGGGTTCGACATGGGCAGCGGTTCGGCCGAGGATTTCTACAACGAGGGTATCCGCCTGTCGTTCGAGCAGTGGGGCGTCTCGGGCTACGAGAGCTATATTGCACAGAGCTCGGCGCCGCAGATCGTCTACATCGATCCCAACAACGGCAAGGACACCTATTCGAATACGCTTTCGACGACCTCGGTGGCCTGGAAGACCGGTACGCCCGATGAGATGCAGGAGCGCATCATCATCCAGAAATGGATTGCCAACTGGCTGTTGGGCAACGAATCGTGGGCCGATTACCGCCGTACGGGCTTCCCGCACCTGATTCCTGCCACGGAGGCCGGAAACAAGAGTGGCGGTATCGTCGATTCCGAGATGGGCGCACGCCGCATGCCCTATCCGGCCGAGGAGCGTACGACCAATGCGGAGAACTACCAGACGGCCGTCTCCACGCTGCTGCAGGGAGCCGACAACATGGCAACGCGCATGTGGTGGGACTGCAACCCGAACATTCCCCGCAATTGATTCACCCATAAACGAGAGTTTTGAATTATGAAACGCAGTATCAAGATATATTTCCTGCCTGTCCTGGCCCTCACGGCCGTATTGCTCGGTTCGTGCAGCGACTGGACGGATTCGGAGAGCGTGGATATCAGCCGCCCTTCGCTCGAGGAGCAGAATCCCGCACTCTATGCCCAGTACCTTGCGGCGTTGCGCGCCTACAAGGCCAGTGAGCACAAACTGACCTTTGTCATGATGGAGAACCGCGCCGGCCTCGCTCCGATTGCCCAGAACCAGCGCCTGACGGCCTATCCCGACAGCGTGGACTTCATCTGCATGACGCATCCCGAGAACCTGGCTCCGGAGTATTCCGACCAGATGGCCGAGGTTCGCAAGAAAGGGACCCGCGTGGTCTGCGAGATCGACTATGCCCGTATTGAGAGCGAATGGGAGGCCCTGCAGGCTCCCGAGACCGATGAGCCCGAGACCGATGAACCCGAGACGCCGGGCGATACCGAGTCGGGCAATGCGACCGACGGCAGCCAGGATGATGGCGACGGTTCGGAGGGCGATACGACGGAGCCCGCTGACGACAGCGCATTCCTCGCCTTCTGCCGCGAGCGTGTCGAGGCCCTGACGGCCAGCTGCGAGCGTTATGGCTTCGATGGCGTGACCTTCACCTACGACGGCCCCGTGCTGTCGAGCCTGACCCCCGAGCAGACGACCCTGTTCGCCGGACGGCTCGGTGTGGTTTACGAGGTCCTGAAGAGCTGGCATGCGGCCCATCCCGAGAAGCTGCTCTTCTTCCGCGGCGGCCCGCACAAACTGGCCGACTGTTCGCTGCTTTCCGAGTGCTCGTATGTCATCGTGATGGCCAGGAGCGCCACCTCACGAGAGGAACTTACGGTCGAGATGTACCGTGCCTGCGTCGAGGGTGTCCCGACCGACCGGCTGATCATCGGCGTGACGGCCCCGGCACTCGACGGATCCGACGAACTGGGCTATTTCTCCCAGACCGATGCGGCGGGCAAACCGCTCAGCGCCATCGTCGGCGCCGCTTCGTGGGTGCTCGAGCCGTCCGCATACGACAAGGCCGGACTGGCTATCGACCGGGCCTGGAACGACTATTATGACCTCAATCGGATCTTCCCGAACATCCGCAAGGCAATTGACATCATGAATCCCGTACCTGAAAACTAACGAAACCCATGAAAATGAAAACCATAAGCGTGATTGCCTCCTTGACGGCCCTCCTTGCGCTCGCCTCCTGCGAACACGAGGACACCGATCGGCAGCATTACGACAACAAACTCTTCATTTCGGCCGCTTCGCTGACCGACGAGATGCTCATCGATGAGGCAGACAGCTATTCGCGCGATATCGTAGCGGCCGTTGCCAAGCCCGAATCGCAAGACATCACGGTGACCTTCCGTCCGGCCCCCGAATTGGTGGACAACTACAAACAGGCCTATTACGACACGGTCTCGATTGCACTGCCCGACGGGGTCTGCCGCATCGATGAGCCGACGACCACCATTCTGGCCGGCAACGTGCAGAGTTCTCCCGTTTCGGTGACCTTCGAGAACGTGTTGTCGCTCGACCGCAACCAGCGTTACGTGATGCCGGTGACCATCGAGTCGGTCGAGGGGATCGGCGGGGTGCTCCGCAGTGCGAAGACCTGCTACTTCCTCTTCCGCGGCGCTTCGCTCATCAACATCGTCGTCGATCTGTCGGAGAACCGCGCTTGGCCCGAATTCGGCAATTTCGATGAGGTTCAGGACATGTACGCCTTCACGATGGAGGCGCTGGTCAATCCCACGACGCTCAACAAGACGATCTCGACCGTCATGGGTATCGAGGATACGTTCCTGATCCGTATGGGTGACTCGGGCGTCGATCCTTCGCAGCTTCAGGTCGTAGGTGCTGCCAGTTCGAAACTGACGGACGAGAGCCTCAAGATCCCGACCGGGGAGTGGACCCACATCGCCGTGACGTTCGAGTGCATTGCGCAGAATCAGAGCGAGGTGAAGATCTACCTGAACGGAGAGCTGAAGAAAGAGGGTATTTTCTATCTGAACAGCATCAATTTCGCAATCCCGCATTCCAATGAGTCGGGTTCGTCGTTCAAGCGTTGCTTCTGGGTTGGATATTCGTTCACGTCGGATCGTTATTTCGACGGAAAACTCTCGGAACTCCGCATCTGGAACCGTGCCCTGACAGCCGACGAGATCGCTGCCGAGAACCATTTCTACCGTGTGGATCCCTCGTCGGAGGGTCTGGTGGCCTATTGGAAACTCGATGACGGCGCCGGCACCGTGGGCAAGGACTATTCGCCCTACGGCCACGACCTGACGATCGAGTCCGAACCGGACTGGGTCCAGGTGGAACTTCCCCAAATCGCCGAATAACTTCAACCGTAAAACGAAAAACGACTTATGAAAACAACGAAATATGTGAACCGCTTCCTTCTTGCCGCTGCGGCCTGCTGCGGATTCGCGTTCACATCCTGTTCCGATGAGATCCCGACGAGCTTCAAGTTCGACGAGGGAATCTACGACGGGCTGTCGCGCATCGACGGCATGCTGGTAGACGAGTACAATTCGGCCAACGAGCGGACGCTGACCCTCACCGACGACGCCATGACGACGGCCGTGCGGTTCATGCTGACGTGCGAACCGGGCAAGGGTGTCGATGCCGTGGTCTCCTACGACGGCGACTACCTGCAGAACTACAACCTCGAGCACGGGACCGAGTATGAACTCTTCCCCGAGAGCGCCGTGGAGCTCGAGGGCGAGGGCCGCATGCTGCTGGCTCCCGACGACAAGCGCTCGGCAGCCCTGGGCGTGACGCTTCGTGCCTTCGAGGGCTTCTCTTCCGAGAAGGAGTACCTGCTGCCGCTCATCGTGCGTGTCGAGACCGAGGGCATCACGGTTCCCGAGTCCTCCGCACATGTGGTCTACCTCGTCAAGGACGGTCGCACGAGCCTCTCGGCCGACAAGGGCCCCGATGCGGTGAAGAACATCGTCTTCTTCGAACTGGGCGATGCCAACCCGCTCAATGCGCTGGAGTTCCGCCTTCAGGAGAGCGGCAAGCTCTTCTTCGACTACGTGGTGCTCTTCTCGGGCAACATCAACTACGATCCCGCCGAGAACCGGGTCTACTTCTCGCGCAACAAGGAGGTGCAGTTCCTGCTCGACAACAACGAGGAGTACCTCCAGCCGCTGCGCAAGTGCGGCATCAAGGTGATCATGGGCGTGCTGGGCAACCACGACGATTCGGGCCTTGCTCAGCTCTCGGATCCTGCCGCCCGTGATTTTGCCGCCGAGCTGGCCGCCTATTGCGAGACCTACGGCCTGGACGGCGTATGTTTCGACGACGAGTATTCGAACGTCAATCCCGATACGAGCAATCCGCTCTTCACGCGTCCTTCGATGGCCGCTGCCGCCCGACTGCTCTACGAGACCAAGAAGGCCATGCCCCACAAGACGGTGATGGTCTACTACCTGGGCAACATCACGCCGTACATCCCTGCGGTGGACGGGGTTGATCCGGGCTATTTTGTCGATGTGGCCGTTGCCGACTACAGCTCGATCAACCCGGGTGCCACGCCGATGACGGGCATGCCGCTGAAGAACTGTGCGGGCGCCTCGATCGAACTGAACCTGCTCAAGGGTGACTGGACGACGGAAACGGCCCGCAAGCAGAAGGCTGCCGGGTACGGGCATTACATGTTCTTCTCGCTCAATCCGGACAACTATGCGGTGCGCGGTCAGGTAACGATGGTGCGCAACGTGGCTTCGGGCCTTTACGACGAGACGCTCGATCAGGTGACCCATTACTACAAGAAAGAGGATACGGAACGCCTCGAGCTGAGCCGTCCCCAGTAGTGAGGTGATTAGGAACTCTTAAAATCGGATTATTTCTATGAAAAAGATATTATTGGCAATCGTATGCATGGTGTCGGGCCTGTGCGGCTGTTCGGAGAGCGATTCGGACAACGGACCGAAGGGCGACAGCATCTCCCTCTCGAAGGATTTGATTTCGCTGGACTTCGAGGGCGGCACGGACGAGATCGTGGTGACCAGCTCGGGTGACTGGCGGATGTCGGGCACCTCGACGTGGGCGCATCCTTCCGTGACGGAGGGCAAATCCGGCGATACGGTCGTCTTCACGATCGATCCCAACGCCACCGACCGCAACCTGCAGTCGGAGTTCAAACTCTTTACGGGCAGTGCCGTAGCCCGTCTGACGGTGACCTGCGGCGAGGGCTATGTGCTGTCGCTCGATTCCGATGCCGCAGTCTCGGTGCTTCAGTCCGGCGGCGAGTTCTCGGTGAAACTGGCCACCAACATCCCGCAGGAGGAGCTGACCTGTACGCTCTCCGACGGGGGCGATTCGTGGATCGGCACCCCCGAGTTCACGGATGTGTTCGGCGACCTGCTCCTGACCTTCACGGCTTCGGAGAACAGCGGTTACTCGGGGCGTGAGAGCGTGGTGACGGTCTCGGGACATGACCTGAGTGTCGAGGTCGCCGTCTCGCAGCGTCAGCTCGACTACCTCAACGTCAAGGGCGACAAGGTATTCGAGTTCGATACACTTGAAGCTACGACGTTCTCGGTCGATGTCGAGAGCAACATCGAGTATACGGTGACCACGCCCGACTGGATCACCTACGAGAAGGCTCCCGCCACCCGGGCGCTGGCTACCGACCGCCTGACCTTCCAGGTTTCGGAGGGTAAGGAGACCCGAACGGGTTCCGTGGTGATCGCCGATGCCGACAAACGCTTTGAGTTTACGCTTTCGGTGCGCCAGTTGGCACCGGGTATACAGATGATCACCATTCCCGACAAGGGCTTCCGAGACCGTCTGGCGTCGAAAGGCTGGATCAAGATCGTCGATGAGGAGTCGCCGGAGGTGATTCCGGTCGATCTGGAGACGATCAAGGACAATGACTATTACTATAACATCCTGCAGGCCCACGAAGCCGACATCAAGTCGTTCGAGGGTATCGAGAACTTCCCGTGGATAACCCAGTGCAACATGGGTGGCAACCCCGAACTGGAGTCGATCGATATCTCCGGTCTGGAGAAGGTGACAAAAGTGGATACGGGAGGCAACACCATGCTCTCCGAGATCAATCTGGGGTCGAATGCCTGCCAGTTGTCGCAGGACAAGCGGATCGGTGTCGAGAAGATAACCGTCATCGGCAGCGGGGTTACGTCGATCAACTTGACGGCCTATTATATCTCCGGCGATCAGTTGAAGGAGTTCGATGTGACGCAGTGTCCTGCACTGACGAGCATTAACGCAACGGGACGTGACCAGCTGACCACGATCTACATCACGGCCGAGCAGGAAGGCAAGATCACTCTGTCGGGTTCGTCGGCCGAGTTCGTCGTCCGGTAGCGGAACTTTACGAGAGGACGGTTCTCCTCCACCGTCCGCTTTCGGAGCGGATCCGGGAATTTTTCCGGGTCCGCTCTTTTTCGTATCTTTGGGCGGAACCTATTCCTGAATCGGACTTTCTGATGGAGACTTCGGATTTCTCGGCTGCCGCTGCCGCGCAGGGCGAGGCAGCCTCCTGCGTGGACCGTGCGCCGTTCAACCGCTATCTTGCCGACGGGGCATTCGAGCCCCTTGCTGCGTTTTTCCGCGCCGAGGGGACCGAACGGACCTACCGCAACGGCGAAGAGTTCGCCCGGCAGGGGGTGCGGAACCGCACCTGCGGGCTGCTCCTTGCCGGGGCCTTCCGCTACGTCCACCTGACGGCCGACGGCGAACGCCGGATCGTGGGGTATGCCTTCGCCGGGGAGTTTGTCGGAGACTACATCTCGCACTGCAACGGCATCCCTTCGTGGGTCTCCATCGAGGCGATGTGTGACAGCCGCGTGACGGAGGTCGGCACTGCAGTCCTGGAGACCTTCTATGCCGCCGATGCCGCCCACGAACGGCTGGGCCGCCGTTTGGCCGAACACCTGCTGGCCGAGGTCTACGAGCGTTTGCTGGAACGTTGTGCCGCCACGCCGCAGGAGCGTTACGAACGCCTGCTGACCCGCTGCCCCGGGATACTGGATTTCATCCCGCTCCACGAACTGGCCTCCTATCTGGGCGTCCGTCCCGAAACCTTGAGCCGCATCCGCCGCCGCATCCGGTGATTTCTTGATTCCGATCAAGGCTCCGGGACGGCCGAAGGTCTATCTTTGCGGCCATGGAACGTGTACTTGTCATCGGTGCGACGTCCGGGATCGGGCGCGCACTGGCCGGACGGCTGGCGGCCTCCGGCTGC
>ENA-OROH01002247-OROH01002247.1-human-gut-metagenome-genome-assembly--contig:-NODE-2247-length-15268-cov-29.537829_pt1 | contig 15268 bp, 9 predicted proteins | sample MGYA00242125_ERZ509042 | MGnify/ENA primary metagenome ERZ509042 (study PRJEB26280, sample SAMEA2338738) | human gut metagenome | biome: human gut; feature: human-associated habitat; material: faeces... | reverse complement strand
AATACTTTGATATTGCTGAGACTTATGGTGGAACAGTGGTAAATATGTCCACCTATACGGATAACTATGTGAATCCGCTGGAGATGGATGTATGGAGCCTTGATCCGAATGATTCCAAGGGAATGGTAAGAGAAAAGGGCGAGTTCATGCTTGGACTTTGTGAGCAGTGTATCGGGGACAGCTTAAATTCAAGACAGAAGTCAATCATTGACCGCTGTGTGAGAAAGCTGTATATCGATATTGCAAGAAGCAAAGAGAAGTATATCCCGGTGATGAGTGATTTTTACGATATCCTTATGGCACAGCCGGAGGACGAGGCAAAGGACATTGCACTGTCATTGGAGCTTTTCGTAAATGGTTCCCTAAATATCTTCAATCACCAGACAAATGTGGATGTGGATAACAGATTCACAGTATATGGCATCAGGGACTTAGGTACAGAGCTTAGTCCTATCACAATGCTTGTTATGATGGAGTCCATTCAGAACAGAATTGTTGAGAATGGTAAGCGAGGCAAGGCAACATGGCTCTATATTGATGAATTCCACGTCCTGCTTAATTCGGAGTATTCTGCAAAATATCTGCAGCAGCTCTGGAAGAAAGTAAGAAAGCAGGGAGGTCTTTGTACCGGTATCACGCAGAATGTCGTCGATCTGTTGCAGAATTACACAGCAACCACAATGCTTGCAAACTCAGAGTTTGTGGCACTTTTAAAGCAGGCGAATACAGACAGTTCCAAGATGGCAGAGGTTATCGGAGTATCAGAGGCACAGCTTAGATTTGTAACCAATACTGCATCGGGAATGGGACTTATCAAGTGTGGCTCGGTGGTGATTCCGTTTGATAATCAGATTAGTAAGGATACAGATTTGTACAGGCTGTATAATACTAACATTCATGAGAAGATTGCAGAACAGAAGAAACGTGAAATGCAGAAAAATGTCGAATAATGTTGATAGAGGTCGCAATTTGCGACCTCAAAGCATAGCCATCCGGGAAGCTGGGTGGCTGTTTTGCATTTTGAGTGAAAGAAGGTGAGAACATTGAAGATAAAAAAGGTGGATGACAAGCCGATGATCATTCACACAAAGGAGAAAGCTAAGATTCATGCCCACGAGCCAAAGGGAGCCAAGATTAAAGGCAGCAACATCTATACAGTAGAGAAAGGTCCTAAGACTATCGGTGCAAAGGTATCTGATGATAAAAAGAAGTCTTATCGCAAGAGCACCATTCATCAGTCAGAGTCGAAGAATAAGGGACTATCAAGATTCAAGCGAAACTATAGAGAATCCAATACTTCAATTAAGACCAAGAATACCAATCTTCACATTGCAGGAAGAACCGGTGCACTTGCAGCCGGGGCAGTAACAGAGCAGGTGGAAGGCGGGCAGGAGGTATCGCAGGCAGCATTTCTTGCATATGAAGCTAGCCGCCCTGTTACCGGAACTGCCTCTAAGGGTGCAGCACTTTTCAGGAAAAAGGCGGCAGCCGAGGCAAAGAAGCGTATCAAGAAGGTAGAGGCAGGAAAGAAGCTGGCAAAAAAGACAGCAAAGAAAACTGCCAAAGATACTGCCAAGGCAGTAGCTAAAGAGACAGCAAAAGAAACCGCCAAGACCACTGCCAAGGTTGCAGCGAAAACTGCTACAAAGACAGCTGCTACAGCGGCAGGAACAGCGGTTGCACCGGGAGTTGGTACTGCAATCGGCATGGCAGCCGGATATGCGGCAGGTGTGTCCATAGAGGTCAAGGATGAAAAGATGACAAACCGGAGCAGGAAGATAAAGTTCTTTCTGGATAAGATGAAAGCACAGGAGAATCAGACGGACAGCGTGGCAAAGCTGGTAAAGGATCTGATTGTGCGAAAAGCGATTACATGGGTAAAGGCAGCGGCACCGATTGTCGGACTGGTGCTGTTGTTACATGTTCTTGTAGTTGCCATGATTGCTGTTCCGGTTATTGCGGCGATAGCAATCCTTTACAATTCTCCATTTGCTTTATTCCTGCCACCACTTGAATCAGGGGATAACGTGCAGACAGTAACGAGTGCTTATGTGCAGGAGTTTAACCGGGATGTGAATACGAAAGTGAATGAGCATACCGGATATGAACTTGGAGAGCTTGTCTATGTGGATTATGAAGGTATGGAAGAAAACCCAAGCAATTACTATGACATCATGGCAGTCTATATGGTCAAGCATGGTATCGGAGATACTGCAACAGTCATGAATGACATTTCAAAAGGCTGGCTGCAGGCAGTAGTAAATGATATGTGTTCATACACCACAAGCGCAGGAACAAAGGATGTGGAAGAAACAGATGCAGATGGTAATGTAACTACTGTCACGAAGTCGGTTCTGTATGTGAATGTCACACTGAAATCGTACAGAGATATGATTTCGGTCTATGGATTTAATTCTGATCAGGTGGAAATGCTTGAGCAGATCATGAGTCCGGAGTTTATGGGACAGCTTGGATATGCCGGAAGCGGAAGTGGCGGCGGAGGCGGAAGTCCGGGAGTAAGCTCCATGACTGAGGATGAAATCAATGCCATCCTTAGTGGAATTACAGACAGCAGGCAGAAAACAGTCTGCTCCTATGCACTTCACAGAGTTGGCTTCCCTTATAGTCAGGATTTAAGAGACAGCGGTAACTATTATGACTGCAGCTCCTTAGCCTATTATTCATGGAAAGATGCAGGCGTGGATATTAGTTATGGCGGTGCAACCACAGCGGCAGCGGAGGCACAGGGACTGGATGAAGCCGGAAAGACTGTCTCCTTTGATGAGTTACAGCCGGGAGACCTTATCTTCTACAGTTTTACATGCAATGGAAGATATAAGAACATCAGCCATGTGGCAGTATATGTCGGAAATGGCAAAGTGGTAGAGGCACTTAATGAAAGTCTTGGTGTGGTTTACCGGGATGTGGCAAGCACAGGAAAGATTGTTGTGATAGGAAGACCATAACAGGAAATTTGCAGAGAGGGCATATTCCCTCTCTGAGACTGGAGGTAAGAATGGATTTAAAAGATATGATACTGGTAACAGAAAACGACAGGGGAACAGAGACAAATATGCTGATGACTCTGGATGATTATAAGAGTTTTATAGCAGTTGATGACATGTCAGAGCTTGCAGACAATTTGTTGCAGCTTGGAAGGACGCTTGGTAAAGCAGATAACTTCACAGAGTATTACAGGGCAGCAAATGTAACGGTATCTGCGAGATTCTGTCTGGATGATATTCAGCTGGGACACTTTCTTCAGGGATTTTATAACGATTCCAAGGAATTCCGGTTTGATAAAGAAGCCAGTTCTTCTGAATGTGTTGCAAAGCTTAAGGAGATTGGAATGACCGATAAGGGCTGGGTAGATGATTTTAACCTGCATTATGAAAGTGTGGACAGATTATTTGAAAGGGGACAGACATTCCATAACTTCAATGACCATGATTACATGGTGCTTGAAGCATTATCACCAAGAAATCTTGTGGTGATGGATATGAAGTCAGGTTCTCTTACAATCGCCCTTGGTGCGACAGAGTATAAGCGTTATCCCAAGGATGAGAAGCCTTCAAAGGATAATACCACAATCGGGGTAGCGTGGGAGCATGGCATTTATCTTGGTTCCACACTCTCAACCACGAATTTCAAGGCATACAAAAGAGAGTATGGCACACCGGAAAAGATAGAGGATATCTATGATTACAGGGCAAAGCTAAAGCAGAAGTTCTATTTTTATCAGGATATGTCAAAGGATGATGATGTGCCAAAGAAACTGCAGAATGATTTCCTTCACCAGATGTATGAGGATTTCGGAACGATTGAAGAGGACTGTTTTTACGACAGGCTGGAAGATGGAAAGTACGATGAGGGCTTTAAGGAAAGACAGGTAAAGGAAGAAAAGTGCCGGTGATGAGATTTTTACAGGAGGCGATATCATATGGAACAGGAATTTAATGTTGAGATAAAAGAAGTGCTTTCACGAGTACAGAAAGTAAAGGCAGAGTCGCTTGACGATGCCATCAATAAGGCAATGGATATGTATTATGCAGAGCAGATAGTCCTTGGAGCAGAGGACATGAAGGGAGTTGATTTTGCACCTATCAGCGAAAGTCAGCTCCCTTCTTCATTAAAAGAAAACGGAGGAAGAGCAAGATGAAAAGTGATTCAACAACAGTAATTAAGAACATGGAGTTTTTAGTAAAGGAACTTCATAAGGAGTGGGACAGATCGGGTGCTTCTAAGGCATCCGTTATTATTTCCCTTGAGGAAGTAGATGGTATCAATGATAAGTTAAAAGAGATTATCTATCAGACACAGAAGTCAGTCGATGAGGATGAGCTGACCTTTAAACAGAGCATTGCAAAGTCCAAGGAGTGCTATGTGCTTCTTCGTGTGGTGCGTAAGATTGCAAAGAAAAAGGATAAATGCGAAAAACAGGCAATCGACAATGAATTTGCAATCGAGCTGGATAAGGATGAGTTAAAGCTATTTAAAGGATTGTTTGCAGAGATGTTTAAGTAGAGGAGGACAAAGGTATGGGCGTTGATATGAAGGTCAAAGCGATATACGATTCTGAAATTGGTAACATCACCAGATCAGAAAAGAACTGGAAGGATGTGTTAAAGGTCGCAGGTCAGTTATACCGCTATGAATTTGACAATATCGTTATGGTAACAGCTCAGAGACCTCCGGAAAAAAGCACACTCATGGCAGATTATGATACCTGGAAAAAGGTGGGAAGATATGTAAAGCGTGGTGCGAAAGGCTGCGCTATCTTCCCGTCGAGGGCACTGAATCCACGCATGAGGTATATCTTTGATATCAGTGATACCGGAGGGAAAAATGTCAAACTGACATGGGACCTTGAGGGAGAAAATCTTAAGGATTATCTGGATTTTCTTGTGTCAGAAGGTCAGATTGAGCAGTACGATAACAGCGACAGGGAGTCTCTAAAAAATATATTAAAACAGTTTACAGGAACAGATGTTTGGCTTATAATAAAAGAAGAGTTCAAAGACCAAATGACCGAGCTTATGCAGCTATCAGGTAGTGTGATAAAGGAAGAAAGTAAGAAACGCAATGGCTTACAGCAGGAAATGGACATGGAGCAGCTTGTATATACAAGTGTCATGTATGCTGTAGGGACGAGATGCGGATTTGACTTATCTGTGCAAGAACAGGATTTTAGTCAGATCGTAAATATCAAAGACGAAGAGATCATTTACCGTCTTGGTTCCATTGTATGCGATGTCTCCTGTAGTGTTCTTAGAGAATTTAGTCGTAACTTAAAGGCAATCGAGAGCGAAAGGAGAATTGGATATGTTAGAAGAAATGACTTACAAGGAAGTGGACGGACTGCTTTATCCGCAGATAGAGATGCCGGACGAGACGGAGGATCTCACGAAGCTGGGCAAATACGGAAGGATGGCGATGAACTATCTAAAGGAGAACGAGCCGGCAAGATACAAGACGCTGATGAGATTCGGGAAGATGTACGAGAAGATGTCAGCGGTAGAGGAGGAAGCGAACCAGCTGTACGACCAGCTGGAGATGCAGTATCTGGCGAAGCACAAGCCACAGAATCCGTCATCGACAATGGAGATGTGGAAGATAAGAGAGCAGGCGAAGATGCAGGCAGAGGAAGTGGTACTGAATCAGATAGTGATGCGATTCCACTAGAATCAGATGATACAGAACTGAATAGGGAACTTGATGAAATCAATTCATTGGGTGTTAGTAAGGAAGCCGAATATACACAGGCTTCCTTTTTTTTCGACCAGAACGGGCAGGCAAGCATTGGCACCATTCATACTGAGGACGAAAACAATAATCAGTTTATGCGTCAGTTCGAGCAGGACAGAAAAGCTGCATTAGCAGGTAAATACAATTATCTGAATCCCAAAAAGTCTGCAACAGTACCAGGTGAGTATATCAAACAGGTGCTTATGAGAGGTACAGGCTTTGTCGGTGGCAAGGGCAGGGTATGCAAGATTTTTGAAACAGAGATTGATGCAGGAACCAGGGCAAAGCGTATCAAAGCAGAGTATGGTCAGGGAGGTGCAGGCTGGCCGGTTGACGGACTGGGACTGCACGGATATGACACATTTCATGGGAATGGACTGCGTTTTCAGTGGCGAGATGAGGATGGAGAGGTTGAAGGATATGTTTCGTGGAAAGATATCGAAAAAGAGCTTGGTGTCCTTATTCTTACAGGGGAATACCAGTCTGAGACACCTCGTATTGATGAGCTTGCGATGGACGGACTCCGTGAGGATGATGAGGTCATTGATGCCGAATACCGGGAAGTGGAACCGGAGGAGGCAGAATCAGAGATTGATGATTATGCAATACCGGATGAGCCGGAGAGCTATGCTTCTAACAGAGATTATGTAAGTGTAAAAGGCATGACACCACAGGAAACTGCCGATGAAGACCGCATGGTAACACAGGCAGAATATGGTGCCGAGATAGAGGCTGAAACATCTGAAAAAGATCCTTCAGAGCTTCAGGATATTACACCGATTGATTATGCAAAGCGTATTGAGAAGCTTGATGAAGACCTGCGTGATGCAGCAGAGATTCTGGTGACAGATTGCAGCTGCTACACTCCGTTTAGGGCATTCCTTATGGATGTGGTGCAGTCTGATTTTGCATTTATGCCAAATAAACTTGACCTTATCAGGGATATCGCATTGGGGACAGACAATGCAGAAAGAAAGGCATATTCCAACAATAAGTATGGTCTTGTGGAGTACTCAATCAGAAGCGGATATGTGAAGATCAGCTATAAGAACAGGAATGGTGTGCGTAAAGAAGGTGCTCTCGACTGGCGTGAGGTATATGAAATCTTATCTTATATGGTAAAACAGCCATTTTACTGCGGAGAAGACCAGAAGAAGTATTATCAGGAGACAAAGCAGAAGGCTGACAGGGATAAGATGAATCCGGTCTATAAGAGATTCTTTGATATCGAGGATAGTGTAAAAGCCAATCGTCTTGAAACCAGGGAAAGAGCAATAGCGAATGGTTGGGAAACCAAGATTGATGAGAATGGACATGTGGTTTCAGATGATGCAGTATCAGTATCTGTGGATGATATTCAGGCTGATACAGAATCACAGGAAACTGTAGATTTTACACCAAAGCAGGAACCAGTACAGCAAGTAGAAAGTCTTGAAAATGAGAAGAATGTTGCCGGGCAGACGAAACACAATTTCCACTATAACCTCTGGGAAATGGAAAAAGGCGGTGCTAAGACCAGATACCAGTGGAATATGGATGCAATCCGCACTCTAAAGCAGATTGAATCAGAAAACAGGCTTGCCACACCGGGGGAGCAGAAAGTTCTTTCGAAGTTTGTCGGATGGGGCGGACTGTCACAGGCATTTGACGAGGAAAACGCAGGTTGGAGCAAAGAGTATGCAGAGCTTAAAGAACTTTTATCTGATGAGGAATACAGTGCGGCAAGGGCAACAGTAAATAACGCCTTTTATACTTCACCGATGATTGCCATGTGCATGAATTCGGCACTTGTCCAGTTTGGTTTTAGAGGCGGCAATGTATTAGAGCCATCCATGGGTATCGGTAACTTTTTTGGAAGTATGCCGGAAACAATGCATGAAGCAAAGCTGTATGGAGTGGAGCTTGACAGCATTTCGGGAAGAATCGCAAAGCAGCTTTATCAGAATGCCAATATCAGTATTACAGGATTTGAGAATACCACATATCCGGATAACTTTTTTGATGTGGTTGTCGGAAATGTGCCATTTGGAGATTATAAGGTATTTGATCCGAAGTACAACAAGTATAACTTCCGTATTCACGATTATTTCCTTGCAAAAGCACTTGACCAGGTAAGACCGGGAGGCATGGTTGCAGTAATCACCACAAAAGGAACACTTGATAAGGCAAATCCTACTATCCGAAAGTATCTGGCTGAAAGGGCAGAGCTTGTGGGAGCAGTAAGACTTCCGAATACTGCATTTAAAGATAATGCAGGAACCGAAGTGACAGCAGATATCCTGTTTTTGCAGAAGAGGGAGAGAAAGATTGATATTGAGCCTGACTGGGTGCACCTTGGTGTAACTGAGAATGGCATTGCTGTCAACTCTTATTTTGCGGAACATCCGGAAATGATACTTGGTCACATGGAATATGACACAAGAATCTACGGACAGGACAGCAGATATACAGTCTGTGTCAATGATGATGAGAATTTCAACATGTATGAAACACTCAATAATGCGATTCACAGTATCAAGGCACAGATGACAGATTTTGAGCGTATTTCCAACGAGGCAGAACAGAGTGAGGAAGTCATCCCGGCTGATCCGGATGTGAGAAACTACACTTACACATTTTTTGAAGGAAAGCTCTATTACAGGGAAAATTCCGAGATGGTAAGAAAAGAAGTATCACAGACTGCCGAGGAGCGAATCCGAAGCCTTGATGAAATCAGACAGATAACAAGAGAGCTGATTGATATCCAGATGGATGGCTGCAGCGAGGAGGAGCTTTCTGATAAACAGAGACTTCTTAATGTAAAATATGATGCTTTTATAAAGCAGTATGGAGCCATTACTTCAAAAGCAAACAGAATCGCATTCAGGGATGACAGCGATTACCCACTTCTTTGTAGTCTTGAAGAAGTAAATGAAGACGGGGAGGTGAAAAAAGCGGATATGTTTTATAAGCAGACGATTAAGGCAAAGACTGTCATAGACAGGGTTGAGACTGCTGTGGAAGCATTAAATGTATCCGTCAATGAATTTGGATATGTAAATCTTGCCTATATGCTTTCTATCTATGAGCCGGATATTACAAATGCAAAGGAAGAACTTGCAGAAAAGTCTGGACAGACAGTGGATGAGATAACTCTAAGTGACGATGCTTTGGCAGAGCTTAGAAGGGCAGTTCTTGTGGAAGAACTGGATGGACTGATTTTCCTTAATCCCGACCGCTACAACGAGAACAATCCCGATATCGGCTGGGAGACAGCAGACGAGTATCTTTCCGGAAATGTGAGAGACAAGCTTCGTGTAGCAAAGGCTATGGCAGCGGATACAGACAATCCACAGGCAGAAAGATTTGCAGGCAATGTGGCAGCACTTGAAAAGGTGCAGCCGGAGTGGATTGAAGCCTCGGATATTGATGTAAAGATTGGCACGACATGGATTGAGCCGCTTGATTATGAGCAGTTTATCTATGAGCTTCTCAATACACCAAGAAGAGCAAGGGCAGTCAGAAGCCAGTTTTACAATACAGGCATTCAGGTACACTTAAATAAGATGAGCATGGAATGGTTCATCGAGAATAAGAGCATGGATAAGCATTCAGTGGCAGCTACTAAGACCTATGGTACAAGCCGCATGGATGCTTATTCTATTTTTGAGGATACGCTGAATCTTAAAACTGTAACAGTCAGGGACAGGATTGATGACGGAGATGGCAAATATCATTATGAAGTCAATAAGAATGAGACAATGCTTGCAAGGGAAAAACAGAACATGATCAAGGAAAAGTTCAAGGAATGGCTGTTTTCAGAGCCGGAACGCAGACAGAAATATGTGGAGTATTATAACGAGACATTCAATAATATCCGCCTGCGTGAGTATGACGGAAGCCACTTACAGTTTCCGGGAATGAATCCTGCGATTGAGCTAAAGCCTCATCAGAAGAATGCGGTGGCAAGAATCCTTCTCGGAGGAAACACACTGCTTGCACACTGTGTCGGTGCCGGAAAGTCCTTTGAGATGATGGCTGCCTGTATGGAGCAGAAGAGACTCGGACTTGCCAATAAGACAATCATGGTTGTTCCAAAGCCGCTTATCGGGCAGACTGCATCAGAGTTTTTAAGGCTTTATCCGTCAGCAAATATTTTAGTTGCCACAGAGCGTGATTTTGAAAAGAGCCGTAGAAAGCAGTTTGTATCAAGGATTGCAACAGGTGACTATGACTGTATTATCATGTCACACTCGCAGTTTGAAAAAATCCCGATCTCAGCAGAGAGAAAGGAAAGAATGCTCAATGAGCAGATTGATGAAATCAGCTATGCGATTGATGAGATGAAGGAGCGTAACGGGGAGCGTTGGACTGTAAAACAGATGGAAAGCCAGAAGAAAAAGCTGGAGGAGCAGCTGAAATCCTTATCAGATGAGAGCAGGAAGGATGACCTTATAACCTTTGAGGAACTTGGTGTGGACTCTATCATGGTTGACGAAGCACATAATTTTAAGAACCTTGCGATTTTTTCAAAGATGAATAATGTGTCAGGTATCAGCAGCAGTGGAGCGAAAAAGTCAACGGATATGCAGCTTAAATGCCAGTATCTATCAGAGATAAATGATGGCAGAGGCATTGTATTTGCAACAGGTACACCAATATCCAATACCATGTGTGAGATGTATGTCATGCAGCTTTACTTACAGAAAGCGGCACTTGAAGAGATGGGGATTTATCACTTTGATTCATGGGCAGCAAACTTTGGTGAAGTGACAACAGCACTTGAGCTTACTGTAGAGGGAAGCGGATTCCGTTTTAAGAGCAGATTTAATAAGTTTACGAATCTGCCGGAGCTTATGAATATCTTCCGTGAGGTAGCAGATGTGCAGACCGCAGACATGCTTGACCTTGATGTGCCGGCACTTCGTGGTGGGAAGCCTATCATAGTGGAGTCAGAGCCTGACTGGTATGTAAAGCAGGTTATGGAAGACTTTGTTGTGAGGGCAGAGCGTATCAGAGGTGGTGGAGTTGATCCAAGTGTGGATAACTTCCTAAAGATTACCCATGAGGCAAGACTTCTTGGAACAGATGCAAGACTGATTGATAAGGATGCACCGAATAATCCGGATGGAAAGCTCAATAAGGTAGCGGAGAATGTCTGGAAAGAATATGAGAAAGGAAATGCCAACGGTCATATAGGCTGTCAGCTTATTTTTTCAGATATCGGCACACCGGGACCGGATAAGGACTTTACCATCTACGATTATCTGAAGGAAACACTTATCCATTATGGTATTCCGGCAGATGAGATAGCATTTATCCATGATGCCAAAACGGATGCACAGAGGGATGCACTTTTTAAGGAAATGAGGACAGGTAAAAAGAAAGTTCTTATCGGTTCAACGGACAAGTGTGGAACAGGTGTCAATGTGCAGACACACCTTGTAGCAATGCATCATGTGGATTGTCCGTGGAAGCCAAGCTCCATTGAACAGAGGGAAGGACGAGGCATACGACAGGGCAACGAAAATGAAGAAGTAGCAATCTACAGATATGTCACCAAAGGAACCTTTGATGCATACAACTGGTCGCTCGTTGAAAATAAGCAGCGTTTCATCAGTCAGGTCATGACAAGCAAGGCAGTAAGCCGAAGCTGCGAGGATATCGACGAGGCAACACTTTCCTATGCAGAGATTAAGGCGGTTGCCACAGGCAATCCTCTTATTCGTGAGAAGATGGAGATTGACAATGATGTCCAAAGATTAAAGCTTTTGAAGGCATCCTATGACAATCAGAGATATGGCTTGCAGGATAACTTTATGATTAAGTACCCGAAGCTCATTAAGACAGCAACAGAAAAGCTTGCCAATGTAAGAGAGGATGTAAAAGCAAGGGATAAAGAGCTGATTGATAATCCGGAATTTTCCATTACCATAGGCAGGGCAACTTACACAGAGCGAGTGGATGGCGGAACGATGATGCTTGAAGCTATCAGCAAATGTAAGACCGGAGAGACGACAGCTATCGGTAAGTTTCATGGATTTGAACTGCTTGTGGAAAAGAACTTCCTTGGCATCAATTATATGGTGCTTCGTGGAAAGACTGAGTACAAGGCTGAACTTTCCACAAGTCCTGTCGGCAGTATGGTAAAGCTGGAAAACCTGTTCAATGGACTCCATGAGAACATTGATTTCTTAGAAAAGAAGATTGAGCAGTACCAGAATGACCTTGAAGCATCAAAGGCAGAGTATGACAAGCCATTTGCATACAGCAAGGAACTGGAAGAAAAGCTGTCAAGGCAGTGTGAACTGAATGCCCAGCTTGACCTTGAGAACGCAAAGGCTGTGGATGCAGACCTGAGCGGACCGGAGGAAGAAAGAGAAGCAGATGACAGGATGGAATCTGCAGCAATTGTAGCAGAGGATAAAGGTGCTTATCCAGCCGACAGAGAGGGCAGAACACGATAGGAGAGTGAATAATATGAGCATAAGAAAAGTGGTCGCAGGACTACTGATTACAGCAGGGATTGCCATTATGGCAGTCCCTTTTTTCTGGCGGGCAACCGGAGAAAAACAGACAGAACAGCTCATAAGTGAATTTGAGCAGACATTGGAGGATGATTACGATGAAGAAACAGATGTGGAGGAAGAGCAAACCTCCATTAGTGAAGAGGATGAAGCCATTTTTAAAGAAGGCGGTGTTATCGGTATCATTGAGATACCGGGCATAGATATCCGGTATCCGGTAATGGAAGGAACCACAAGTAAAGTGCTTAATGCCGGGATCGGTCATATAGAAGAAACAGCAGGGATTGGGGAGAGTGGCAACTGTGTATTGTGCGGTCACAATGGCAGCAGATATGGCACATTTTTTACACCACTAAGTCAGATATCCATAGGTGATGAAGTGATGATAACCGACAAAAATGGGCTGAAGCATATCTATGAGGTAACAGAGACAGAGGTAATAAATCCGTATGATAACAGCATCAAGACACAGGGCAATGAAAAAGAACTAACTCTTTTTACCTGTTCCCAGAAAGGAACCATGCGTTTTGTGGTCAGATGCATTTATAAGGAGGTGGTGATGGATGAATAAGAGATACCGGCTAGGTGATATAGAAGAGGCAGTATCGGAGATGGAAGAGCTAATCGACATAGAGGATGATATTGCAGAGATTGATGATGACTTTCAGATAGTCGTAAGCGGCTGGTCTGTGTATGTCGAAAGCCTGAATCTGACACTCAGACAGGGGATAGCCTGTGTATGGGATGATGAGGAAGGATTATTTATGCCTGATTTTGATGTGACTATTGTATATGAGGGGAACATCGAAACACAGGAGTGGCTCTACTATGAGCAGGACGGAATGGTTGTTACACTTGGCAACTGGCTTAATGGCAGATTGTCTTGTGAACAGATAGAACAGCTTTGGTGTGAGCTTATCATACCGGAGCAAAACAAAGAACAAAAAGAAAGCGAGGAATAGCATATGAAGTATTCAATTAAAGTAAACGAAGTAAGAGCAAAAGAGGGCAGCAACATCAAAGGATTTGCAACAGTAGTATTCGGTGATTCATTTAAGATTACCAATATTGCAATCCTTGAGAATAAGGACAAGGGAGAGCTTTTCGTATCAATGCCTAGATACCGCTCTAATGAGCGTGATGAAAGCAACGGTGTGATCTATAAGGATGTGTGCAATCCTATCACAGCAGAGTTTCGAGAGGAACTCTATACCAATATCCTTGATGCTTATGCAAGAATCAAGGAACCGGAGAAAGAGGAGATACAGAAGCAGGACAGAACACAGGAAATGCCTGAGTTTTCCGTAACTGTGACACCTTATGAGAGGGAAGGCAGTAACATCAAGGGACTTGCACGTATTTATTTTGAAAACAGTTTCATCGTAAATAACATCAATATCGTGCAGGGCAAAGATAAAATCTTTGTATCAATGCCCTCATATAAGACAAAGCAGGTGGATGAGCAGGGCAAGCCAATCTACCAGGATGTCTGTTATCCGGTCACGAAGGATTTTAGGGAAAAACTCTACAATGAGATTATCTCTGAATATGAGAAAGCAAAGGATAAGAGTAACGAAAAGGCGAGGGAGAGTGCCGAGAAACATCATGGCAATCCCGATAAAGAGAAGGATAAAGAGGCAACGCCCTTTCGATAATTGGTAATCATGTTACAGGGGCGGCCAAGGCTGCCCCATTTACAGAATGGAGGAAACAGAATGGATATAGAAGCAGGAAAAACACTTACTAACGAGGAGGTCATAAGAGAACTTCTCGAATTATTAAAGAAGAATGCCATGAAAGAGCAGGCTAATGATGTATTTGAGATATGCAGCTATGTGGATGGACTGGAGAAAAAGATTGATTCCATGACGGAAGAACTCACCAACATGCAGAACCAGATCAAAGAAATGCAGGAAGATACGCTTGTCAATAATGCAAAAAAGGCATTGTCAGAGGCACAGGAGAGACTTAATACCAGAAGTGAGCAGATAAAGTCACAGGTAGCTGAAGTGAAAGCACAGGTCAAATCTACAGCAAAGAGCATAGTTGATGAAGCAAAGGCAAAGGGAAGAGCTGCATTATACAGGGTGTCGGAGTTCTTAGGACTTAAGAAAAGACTTCTTGATATCCGGGAAAATGTAAGAGGTGCAATCAAGACCACAGATAAGGATATAGCAAAGACAGCACTTCTTGCAAAAGGATTTCGTGAAGCAGGGCAGACAGTAGCCAATGCATTCCGCACTTTTGCTGACAAGCCGGAGGTGGATTATTCTCAGAAAGAGCAGAAACATCCCATTACAAAGGCAGTACTTGCTCCGATGAAAGCAGTGAAAAAGATGCTTGTATCAATGGAACTTCATTTGGATGCATCTATTGATAAGCTGGATAATCTGGCTATGAATGTGCAGCTTGATAAGGAAAAGCATATGGAGAATGCGAAAGCACAGGAACAGACAGAGCCGGAGAGGGCAGAAGCTGAGCGAGTAGAAGCAGAGGTTGTATATTCACCGATGGTCGCTGAGCCGCAGGAGTATCAGTATAATGCAGATGCATTTGAGGCTAGAGATGCGGATGAGGTAAAGCAGGAAGCGGCATATAAGGAAGTTTCGAAGGTAAGGGAAGATAAAGCCAGATAGATTTGAGGACGTGGGAGAGATTCTGCGTCCTTTTTTAATGCGGATAAATATGATAGATGTTATAATGTGAAAAGATAAATGCGAAACATGCGTTATATTAGCAAAAGTTGTTAATTATATAAAGGTGGGAGAAATTTGGCAAAAAGTAAAAAAACAAAAATACATAAAAAGATAGATGGTCAGCTTTTACAGATGAATAAGACATTTAGTAATCTCAAGATGAAACAGAAGGATAAGATTACAGGCTGGGTATATGAAGAATACAAAAAATATGTAACAGATCATGAAAAAGCACCTGATTCATTAGCTGATGAACAGATTGTTGAAGCTGTACTTGATAAGATAAATGAGGCACAAATCTGGATACCAGATGGAGAGATA
>ENA-OROH01002242-OROH01002242.1-human-gut-metagenome-genome-assembly--contig:-NODE-2242-length-15302-cov-7.728471_pt1 | contig 15302 bp, 15 predicted proteins | sample MGYA00242125_ERZ509042 | MGnify/ENA primary metagenome ERZ509042 (study PRJEB26280, sample SAMEA2338738) | human gut metagenome | biome: human gut; feature: human-associated habitat; material: faeces... | reverse complement strand
TTGTGTCCGGACGGGCGTACGGGTTCGACTCCCGTCAGCCGCACCATATTATGACGTCACACTGATAGCGGTGCGGCGTGAGAAAAGTCCCCGATTTCTCGGGGATTTTTCTTTGTATATGCACCAATTACAGTCATGAGTCTTCCAATGGAGACTCTTTTTTTATTAAAATCCGCTGAGGCTGAATATTAGTCGCACCAATAAACTTGGTGCATAAAATTATAAACTGGTGCATTTGAGAGGAATAAGCATAAGCTACACGGCTTCAAAAACACTCTAATAATATCAGTTATCCGAGTTATCCTTACGATACGAAATAAACTCACTTAGAGGGTGATCTGATGCTGTTCTCCAATATGTTTTTCCATTACATGCCCCACCGCGAATAAAGTTCGCAGCCCCTGATGGCGTATTGAATATGATGTCCCGGATAACGACCGTTCCGTCTTCGCTCAACGAATCGGCGTGCTCTTTCCTTGATTTGCGAATATTGCTTTCGCTTGATGTGATTTTAGGATCTAATACAGACCCTTCAAGCACAACATATTCGCATCCATTTTGAACTTTCATTTTACCATCTGCGACTCCATTTGAAAGATAAAAAATCTCATCGGTCTCGACAGTGTAATCTCCCAGGTGAGTATTGCTTTTCGGGTGGCTAGATTCGGTTTCACTGGAACCTTGCTCGTCTTCCGGAGCGTTAGCTCACTACGGATAAAGAAGCAAGGAGAGGTTAAAAATTTTTGCCGTTCCCATCCGGCGGGGCCTCGCCGGATAGGTCTGGCTCAATCGTCGGGCAAGTCCACCTTGCCTACAAAAGAATAATAAATCTCGCTCTCGCTCTCGCTCTCGCTCTCGCTTCTCTTTACATTGACAACACAAAGCCCATTTGCTATAATATCGCGAAGAAGAACAGCCATGTTGTTCTAATTTCAGTATCGGAGGTATTCATATGGCAAACTGCAAAAACAGAAACAAGTCTTTTAACGGCGCTTTGGGCACTTTAGGAGGCCTTTTCTAAAATCACTGTTAGAAAGGGCTGAGAAGTTTGCCCTTCCTGCGCGGCAGTCGGGCTTGTTTCACAAAACAACCCACTGATTCGTAAAGGAGAATGTAACTTCATGTTTGCTAAAAATTCAAAGGCATATTCTGTCTACCTGCTGTTCCGATTTGTCTTTTCCCTGGCGGTTTCTATGTCCACAGTGCTTTCCATCGTGTACCACCTGGAGGTGGTGCAGCTGGATGCTTTCCAGCTTGTCCTGGTAGGGACGGTTCTGGAGACCTCCTGCTTTCTGTTCGAGATACCCACCGGTGTGGTGGCGGATTTGTATAGCCGTCGGCGCTCGGTGCTGATTGGAATGTTCCTCTACGGCCTGGGCTTTCTGATGGAGGGTGCGCTACCGTGGTTCGCGCCGGTTCTGCTGGCCCAGGTTGTCTGGGGTTGCGGTGATACCTTCATCACCGGCGCTCTGGAGGCGTGGATTGCCTCGGAGGAAGAGGACAAACCCATAGACAAGGTGTTCCTGCGGGGCAGTCAAATGGGGCAAATCGGCGGCGTTCTGGGCGTGGTGCTGGGCACACTGCTGGGAAACATAAACCTGCAAATGCCTGTCATCTTGGGGGGCAGTTTGTGCTTGTTGTTGGGGCTGGTGTTGGTTCGCATCATGCCAGAAACCAACTTCTCCCCTGCTATTGAGGAACGGCAGGGCTTGCTTAAAGACTTTGTCTGCCTGTTCAAGCTCAACCTGGGCTTTGTGAAAGGCGCACCTGTGTTGCTGGCGCTCTTAGCAATCACACTATGCGGGGGACTTGCCAGTGAAGGCTTTGACCGGCTCTCCACCGCTCATTTTCTGGATGACACGGTAATACCCGTTATCGGGCCGCTGAACAGCGTCACTTGGTTCGGTGTTATCAGTCTTATCGGCAGCGGCTTAGGTATTCTGGCTTCTCAGTTGCTCATCGCCCGCATGGAGAAAAAAGGGACTGTCAGCCGAACCAGTGTGGTCATGTCCACCAGCGCCGGGTATATCCTGTGCCTGGTTCTCTTCGCGGTGGGGCGGAGCTTTTGGTTCATGTTGTTGGTGTTCCTGCTGGCGGGGCTTATGCGCACCATCAAGGAGCCTGTGCTGGCCGCCTGGATGAACGACCATGTGGATGAGAAAATGCGCGCCACAGTCTTTTCCACCAGCGGACAGCTGGACTCTTTCGGGCAGATCATCGGCGGGCCTATTGTGGGGCTGGTAGCCCAGCAGGTGTCCATACCCTGGGGGCTGGTCTGTACCGCTTTCCTGCTGTTGCCCGCGCTGTTCTTAGTGCCGGTGGCGGGAAAGAAGCGGGATTGATATGGCATAGTTAAGTTTACTGACGAGCGGGAGATTACTTCCGCTCGTCTTCATTTAGTAGCGCAAAATTTGAGGACTCTTTATTTCCTTATTCGGTATAGCGGAGGCGGCTGTCAATTCGACATAATTTTCTTGTGATACTTTACCGTACATGAGCATTAATTTCTGCAGTATCATCCATTTCAGCAATTAGTTTCAGATAGCGGAAAGCTTCTTCTGGCCTAATGTTGAAAAATTCACGATTTTTACGAATGCGCTTATCTGCTAAATCTGTAAGAATTTTATGGAGGCTAGATTCAATGTAGGAATACTTGCTGCTCTTTACTGTGGCATAGATTTCAAACGGTAACGGCACGGCAGTATTATCTAGCTCCTTCGAACGAACATCTACAGGCCTGGAGCTTTTCCCAATCTTAACCCAATCCTCTCGAAAACTGGGATTCGTTAAAATATATACATATCCTTTTTCCTGCATGTTTCAATTTTTCTCTCGATTTTTGATAATTGCGTTGAACTGATGCAGCTATTGTATCACGGCCGGAATTGCATGAAAAAGAGCGGTCATTGCTGGCCGCTCATATTCTTGATATATAGTTTGCCTTGAGGTTAGATAGTGATCTTAATCTTCTCACCATTTTTAAACTCAAAGATGAGACTTTTCGGATTAACGAGGACTCGCTCAACAAGAGCATTCCAAGTTACCGAGTCAAATGTTGGTTCAGCGTCGAAAGATTCAAGCGCTTCGATAAAGCGATATAACTTTTCGCGAACGCCTACGAGACGAAGTTCCTGCTCCTGAAGTTCCGCAATGGTATTCTTCTGCTTCTCGATTTGCTCCGACATCTCTTCAAATCGCTGTCGGTAAACCTGCTGATCTTGGGAGATGTATGCGTTTTCGCGTACAAGAGCCTGAATTTTAGCCATATCTTTCGCCAGTGCCACCTCTGCTTTCTCACGCTTAAAACGTATTTTTTCGAGAGCATTCGCCTCGTCCATCTGCGCTTTACATGCTGAGATATACCTATCCTTGTCTGCTAAAATCTCAGATAATGCTTGAAGGCAGTATCTAATCAGATCGCCCTCGGCAAGAATTGGCGTAGAACAGTTATTGCTACCTTGATAGCGTCGGTTGCAATACCAGACATCCTTACTATGTTTTTCCTTGGCGTGGAAGATCTTATGGCCATAAAACGAACCACAGTCTCCGCAAACCAGTTTTGTACAAAACGGGCTGTTATTTCTGAGACCTCGGCGCATACTGGAACGTCGTTGTAATTCGACTTGTACCAGATTGAAAACATCCTCGTCGATAATTGCTTCGTGAGAATTTGTAACATAGTACTGCTTAACCTCGCCCTTATTTTTCTTTACGGTTTTCGTAAGATAGTCCAGGGTGTAGGTTTTTTGCAGCAAAGCATCACCTTTGTATTTCTCATTGGAAAGAATGCTCCTGATTGTGCTGACAGACCACACATCCTTACCGCCGGGAGTTTTAATTCCACGCTCAGTTAGTTCTTTCGCGATATTGCGGATAGTCATGCCATCAAGAAACATACGGTAAATATCCCGAACAATTGCCGCCTCTTCCGGCACAACTTCCGGGCGTCCATCCTTGCCTTTGCGGTAGCCGAGAAAATGGCGGTATCCAAACGACACATTGCCGTCTTGCATACTTTTTTGCTTTCCCCAGCGTACATTCTCTGAAATAGAACGACTTTCTTCCTGGGCGAGTGAAGACATGATCGTAAGCATAACTTCACATTGCTTATCCAGGGTATGGATGCCCTCCTTTTCAAAGTAGACTTCGATTTTTAAAGCCGATAATTCACGGATTGTCTGCAAAGCATCAACCGTGTTACGGGCAAAACGCGAAATTGATTTTGTGAGGATAAGGTCAATCTTTCCGGCTTTGGCGTCAGCAATCATCCGATTGAAGCCATCACGCTTCTTTGTATTTGTTCCGGTGATACCTTCATCGGCGTAAATGCCAACAAACTCCCACGCAGGATTATTGCGAATATATTGATTATAGTAATTTACCTGGGCTTCATAGCTGGATTGTTGTTCGTCCTGCTCCGTTGAAACACGGGCATAGGCTGCAACTTTCAGTTTGGGGGCTTCGGTAGTGTTATCATAAACGACCTGCGAGCTAATAGGCTCAAGAACGGTCACTCGTTTTACTGTGCTCATAGGCCACTCCTTTCTAAAGTTTTTTGTCGGGCTGCCTGTTTCATTTCCTCAGTCCAACTGTTTCGGCGGGATGAGTTGCTCCACGCAACCGTTATTTCGTCGCCATTCGTCAGGACAAAAGTTATATTTTGCTCTTTGTGACAGATAATCTCGGATATGTAGTCCCGTAGATTAACACCGTCTAAAGAACACAGCCCCAACACTTCTTTTGTTTTACTTATCAGAATCGCTTCCGGTATTTGCTTATTGTTGCAAAAGCGTTTACCTCTGGTTGCGAAAGTCGAGCAAAGCCATGCAGGTTTTGCATATTTTGAACTTGCATTGGCGATTCTGCGTCTGAAATGCTTGCCGCAGTTTGCACAAGTCAGCAATCCGGAAAATTGACCTTTAAATGTATGCGTGGCCATCTTTATTTGAGATTGCCGACGGGCTATTTCTTCCTGAACTTGCTCAAAGACAGTTTTCGAGATAATGGATTCATGACTTTTTTCTACAAGATATTTTCGTCTTTCTCCGTTATTGATAACACGTTTTTTACTACGAAAGTCCTCTGAATAGGTCTTTTGTAGGATCATGTCACCAGTGTATTTTTCATTCCGTAGAATCAGATAAATAGCGCCTTCCCTCCATTCTTTGCCTCCGCGAACAGTAGGAACATGCAAGTCGTTTAACTTATTCGCAATAGCCAATCTTCCCATGCCAGACAGGTAATCCTCATAAATCATGCGGACAATTTCTGCTTCTTCAGGAATAATGGTCAACTGCCCGTCTTTCAGGCAATAGCCTAACATGCGGCCAGTATTTGGCCGTCCTTGTTCAAACATCTTTTGGATACGCCATTTTTGGTTCTCGCTGGCAGATCTGGATTCTTCTTCTGCATACATCGCGAGTAAGGTCAGCATAAGCTCCCCATTCTTGCTGATGCTGTGCATATTTTCTTTTTCGAAGAATACGTCAATCTCCAACAATTTTAACTCTCGGATAGTATCCAGAAGCACTACTGTATTTCGAGCGAAGCGGGTAATTGATTTAGTGATTACCAGATCGATTTTTCCCTTCCGACAATCCTCCAGCAAGCGCATAAACTCGGGACGGTTGTCTTTCGTACCGGTAATACCTTCATCGGCATATACTCCAGCAAATTCCCAGCCAACATGGTTACTAATATATTCATTGTAATAGCTGATTTGAGAAGACAGCGAATGGATTGCGGCCTCCTTATCTGAGGAAACCCTCGCATAACAAGATACAAAGAGCAAGTTCAGCTTCCTTAGTGGTCGGACAAATATCCCAGCCACGATCATAATTAGCAACAATCTCGCCATCTTGCCTTAATTCCAGTTTTGAAATCTTGCCATGGTTGATGCCGAATTCGCTCGGTTCATCATATACCTTTAAGGCGTAATGAATCGTTATGTAACTTTTTCCGGTTGCTTTGTCTACCGGAATGCCAATAGATCCTTCTCGCCACATAATTTATTCCTCCTTACACATTCATCACTCTCCAGCATTTTCTTTGCAAGTGAGATCGTCAGGCTTTTTAAGTGTAGCCTGCGAGATAACATGAGTGTCTCGGCGATAAATATATGCACTGTCGCTAAGCTTCTCCTGCGGAGATACAACCGTCCGGTTTACATCTCGTACAGCTTCAATGATTTTTGCGGGCTGTATGAGAGAGAACGGAAAGATGAGAATCTCATGAATACTTGACGGTGCGATACAGAGGTCATCCTCTATCTGCGCCGCAAGATCCTCAAGATATGTTTCATACATCAGAATGGAAGCTCCAAGTATGCGTTCCGGATTTGTTCCAACATACATCGGATACCGTCGTACAAACGTTGTAAAGTCCGAGCAGTTTAGTGAGATTATTCAGCGCATGATGAAAGCGTACCTCAATGGTATGCTCACGAATGAAGAAGTTATTCAGGAGCTTCTTAATTTGGCACATTCCATCGCCGCTTCTCAAGAGGAAGGTGAGGAATTAGGCTTAACTGCTGACGAGCTCGCTTTTTATGATGCTCTTACGAAACCTCGCGCTATTAAGGACTTCTATGAGAACGATGAGCTCATTGCAATAACGAAGGAACTAACTGAAACGCTTCGTAAGAACCGTACTATTGACTGGCAAAAACGTGATTCAGCCAGAGCAAAGATGCGAATGCTGATTAAGAAACTGTTGAAGAAACACAAGTATCCGCCAGAAGGCATGGACGATGCGCTTCAGACGGTTATGCTGCAGTGCGAACTCTGGACTGATAATGTGATGGACGTAGAGTCCGAGCAGAAACCTCATAAGACTGTAACATATGATTTTTCTCAGCCTCGAGATATAGGTATGGTTGCTGAAGATCCTGCTCCTTACGGGAAGAAGGAATAAACTTGCAATATTCGCATCCAAGGAGGGATAAAAATGTTAAGAATCGATAAGGCCATTCTTGATGCGAATGGAGCGATCTGTGACAACATAAAACAGCTCCGCGAAACCGACAGAGGGCTTTTGAGCCAGAATATACTTAGCCAGATACGCAACTTCGTGGAGTATATAGCGATTAAGGCCTACTCAAATGGTCAAGATGTTAATCCTAATGATTACGATCTAAATGTTGCCGCATTGAAGGACATGCAGCGTCGTGGAGATTTGCGATTCCTTTATAGGTTCCACGAGATGCTCCAAAAGTCTGTGTCGCATTATACTGTGGATAAAGACGGATCGGAACGTCTTATGCTCAAATACTATGAGCATCTCCTCAAAATAAAGCTATACCTGAAGCAAGCTTATAATCTGGATGTATTGGAGAATATAAGTGACTTCCCGCTGAATACAGATACTGAACTTTCAGATTACTATGAAAAGATAGCGGAAAGAATCGAGTCTCCTAGTACGCATAGCTACCCTGTTACTTACAACGATCGTTATTATGTGCAGAAGGTAAAGCCGTTTTTTGTAAATCAACGGATTTACTATGAAGTAACATTTACGGCGGCAAATGCGAATGCGAGTAAGTTTGATCGTGTCATTGCGTTTACGCGGCATGAGATAGTAGATAACTATGCTGTCAAGTTTTCGATTCACAATGATATGATCCGCATTTTAGACAAGGACATGTCTATTCTTGTGATTGACGGATATGAGGTATCTATTCGCCCATGTGAGTGGGATAATTTGTCCGAGATCTTTGGACCGAGAGTAAAACATAGTACGAGTTCTAATGAGTATAGAGAGCTTATGAGATTCCTGTCTGTTGTGAGGATGTCTCTAACTGAGCTTGTGGGCAGCGATCAGGACTACTACGACTTTATTAAAAGCAAGATTACTGAGCGTGCGCAATCTACAAAGATTTATGAAATGCTAGATCAGTGCCGCGACATAATCATCTGCAATAAGCCCGGCGCAAACGTACTAAGATACTTGCTCCATAAGATGAACAACCGAGTCATTAAATGGCAGTGCTGGAGTGAGCAATGTGGCGGATTGTCTAATCTTTATCTGAACTATGGATGTATACCATTTGATCGGATGCCTTATTGCACCTCCCTTCGGCAACATAATCCAAGAATATACGATTTGTTCGAATCTATTCCTGTTTCCGGACATGAGCACGAACTGTTTGCTAGATACATTAAGAACAATACAGAAGTAGAAGGACATCTTTTTACGCCCAAGGCTGAAATTGAGGGCTTTGACGATGTTGATGGGCTGATAAGGAAATACAATTCCTCCCTGTACTATAAGCACACTGCGCGGAGAATTGAGGAGTACAAAGACCATTTGTATATTAATGGCTACGTTGAGGATAGCACTGAAATAATCAAGAAGCTGCAGGAGCTGGCCTCATCGGGCGTCTCCCAATACACGGCTTCTGTCGATTCATGGATTTCAAGAGAGTCCTACACGATTGACGATGAAGGAAAGAAAGAAGCTCTACGTCAGATGTTTGCCAATTCCCACGTTGCGCTGATATATGGTTCTGCTGGTACCGGTAAATCTACACTAATCAAGCACATCTCTAATTTCTGGGCGGACAAGGATAAGATATTCCTAGCCAATACACATCCTGCCGTAGATAACATGCGCAGAAAGGTTACCGCCGGAAATAGCGAGTACAATACAATTGCAAAATTTCTCTCAAAACGAAATTACAATACGGATTGCGATATTCTCTTTATTGATGAGTGTAGTACAGTTAGTAATGACGATATGCGTCGTGTACTCGAAAAAGCAAACTTCAAGTTGCTCGTTCTTGTTGGCGACATCTTTCAGATTGAGTCGATTTACTTTGGGAACTGGTTTAGCATCGCTCAGAAATTTGTGCCAGCGACCTCGGTATTTGAGTTGACTCATCCATATCGGACGACAAATAATGATCTTCTGACGGTATGGGATCGAGTGCGCAAGCTCGACGATGCGATCCTAGAGCCGCTAGTAAAGAACGGATACGTAGCAAGGCTCGATGAGTCCATTTTTGAGCATAGCGACGACGATGAAATTATCCTTTGTCTGAACTATGACGGGTTATATGGAATAAATAATATCAACCGGTTCTTGCAGAATAGTAATCCTAATCCAGCCATCGTATGGGGGATTAATACCTACAAAGTAGGTGATCCGATCCTATTCAATGAGTCGAATATCTTTTCTCCGCTGATTCACAACAACTCAAAAGGCAGAATTGTCGATATTCGCCCAGAGGAACAGCAAATCTGGTTTGATATTGAACTTGAGGAATCGATTAATGAAATCGACGCATGGAGTTATGATTTTGAACTCATCGGGGAGTCCGAGGCAGGAAAATCCATCATTTCGTTCAGTGTAAATAGATATCGGAGCACCGACGAAGACGATGATGATAATGATTCGACTATCATCCCGTTCCAGGTTGCTTATGCCGTTTCTATCCACAAGGCACAAGGCCTTGAGTATGACTCTGTAAAGATTGTAATAACTAACGAGACGGAAGAGCGAATTACACATAATATTTTCTACACAGCAATTACCCGCGCGAAGAATAAGCTAAAAATTTACTGGAGCCCTGAAACAGAACAGTCCGTGTTGGGGCGTCTTGAAGTCAGGAATTTAAACAAAGATGCTTATTTACTTGCACAGCTTTCATCGCTATCAATCCTGTAAGAATAACGACTATCCATCTGTAGGATATCCTTTGGAACTATAAAGGCTTAAGAGATTGCCGATATCGCTTTCTTCGTCTGGCTATAAAAATCCTCCTGGATTAATTATTATTTATAAATTAATCTAGGAGGATACTTATTTCATATGTAGTTTCTGATTCTTTGCTAAAACAGCAGCATGTCGTCCCATTGTTCTTACTGAGTATTTACTCGTACGGATTATGCTATAATACCTACATGAGCACACAATTAAAGAGTACTACAATTAAGAGTTTTATAAAGGCTCATAAAATTTTAACATGCATCATAGCACTTGTCCTGTTTATAGCAATATCTGATACCATAAATGGTATTTCAAGATCATTTCGAAAAGCAGAACTACAAGGACGGAATTACGAATTGTTATTCGACAAGGAAGAATATCGATTTGAATGTAACTCTACTAGCGGAGAAGAATGTCGGACACGCATAATTTCCGGCACTACGTCTGACTATAGTGACATAGCTATCTATAACAACTATAACGAATGTTCGAAAATCGGAAGTAAATTCGAATGCGAGGTAACAACCAACTTGTCTAAATTATATGAGATTGATGAATTAGCTCCCGAGAGCATTCCAAATGAATTAAGCAGCGTAATAACAATCTCGATAAAAGATAAAGAAAAACAATTCTATGATGAGTTGAATTCAAAGAAAACTACGATAATCTACACCTTATCTGAAAACGATAAGAAAGCAATTTTTGAAGCACATGAGAAATGGCTAAAAAAGAAAGCGGAGGAAGAAACTGCAAAGAAGGCTGAGGAAGAAGCCAAGAAAAAAGCCGCCGAAGAAGCCACAAAGAAGGCCGAAAATAGCAAAAACGAAAGCAATAATAAGTCCGATGCGTATAGTATGACATCAGCTGAATTAAATAGTGCCGCCAATGTTTGTAGGGCTGCATTTCAGAGTTTATATAACTACAAAATTCCACCCAGTGCATATAGGGCTTATGGAACCGCCGCAATACCTAATGTTTTTAATCTAACATTTAATGATGGGCGTGTCGGTTTTGGATGTAAATATAATAAGCAATCAGATACTGCAGATATTACTTGGAAAAGCGGAATATAACTCAATAAGTCCGCATCAAAAACCATATTGATAGCGAATAAGGATACTACAATGAGCAAACTAAACACTTTCGCAAATATAATGGCTTGGGGCAGCTCAAGCAGGGCTGCAGATACCGCCGAAAAAAATAATAAAGAGCTAAAGAAGCAAACAGAATATTTGCGACAAATGACATTAACTCCCGAACAACGGGAGAAAGAGAGGCTCGAAAAAGAGCGAAAAGCCTTCTCGAAGAGCATTGCTTTTGCTGCTCTACTTGCTATTGGTTTTGTTATGACATATCCGCTAATAGGTATACCACTATTAATAATAGTGATTTTTGTTTTTATAAAATCACTAAAAGCCAAAAAACATGTCTATTCAAAAGACACTAAGGTTACAAGAATAACTGCCGCTAATCCGATCAATTACGATAAACAGTCCGTAAAGAAAAGCAATCGAGACAAAGCACCAGCGAAAACTAATCATACAATAAAAAGCACAACTTCGACCCACGATAAACTCGATAAATTATTAGAGCTATATCTCGAAGGTGCAATCTCAAAAACAGTATACAACAAGAAGGTGTCCGCTATAAAGAATCAAGAAGAGGCGAAAAGAATTCCGCAACAAAAATAGAAGACACGACTGTTCAGTTAAAAAGAGAGATTATAAATCAAGCATTTTCAATCAGAGGCTATATCCGGAGTTTGATTCTTATATGCAATATCCCTTGCCGATTCGCCGGTATAAAAACGTTTTATAAGTGTCTTTTTCTCTGCTTTACTTAGCATGTGGAAGTTTCCTCTCTCCTCCACTGTTAGGTATAACATAACAAAATTACTCCTGATTTACGAATGTCAATTCAAAAAATTGGTGCAGAACCTCATTTTCTCACGGCTCTGTCACGGATATAACATAAAAGTAAAGCCGTGAGAAATGAATATTCCGCTATCAGTGTGACGTCCTAACACAGTTAGAAAAGACGACTTGTTTCGACAAGTCGTCTTTTCTTTGGCCCTTTTGGGTGGTAGCATTTGCCACCGGATTGAGAGAGAAGGAGTTGCACGATGAGCCAAAACAAGCCCGCAGAAAACAAAATGGGCACCATGCCGGTCAACCGGCTGCTGTTGTCCATGTCCATCCCCATCATGATCTCTATGCTGGTCCAGGCACTGTACAACGTAGTAGACAGTATCTTCGTGGCCCAGCTCAGTGAGGACGCCCTGAACGCTGTCTCCCTGGCCTTTCCCATTCAGAACCTGATGATTTCCGTGGCAGTAGGTACCGGCGTAGGTATCAACGCCCTGCTGTCCAAGAGTTTGGGCGAAAAGCGTCAGGACCGGGCCAACGCCGCCGCCATGAACGGCCTGTTTCTGGCTGCGGTCAGCTACCTGGTCTTTATGCTCATCGGTCTGACCTGCTCCCGGCTGTTCTTTGCCATCCAGACGGACAAGCAGACCATCGTAGACTATGGCGAGAGCTACATGTTCATCGTGTGCGTACTGTCGGTGGGCATGTTCTTCCAAATCACCTTTGAACGCATCCTCCAGGCCACTGGCCGTACCCTGTACACCATGTTCACCCAGGCTCTGGGCGCCATCATCAACATCGTACTGGACCCCATCCTGATCTTCGGTCTGTTCGGTCTGCCCCGCATGGAGGTGGCCGGCGCTGCCCTGGCTACCGTACTGGGCCAGATCATTGCCGCCCTTGTCTCGGTGGTCATCAACGCCACCCGCAACCCCGACGTACAGCTGAGCCTGAAGGGCTTCCGCCCCCAGGCCTCCATCATCGGCCACATCTACGCCGTGGGCGTTCCCTCCATCATCATGTCCTCCATCGGCTCGGTGATGGTCTTCGGCATGAACAAGATCCTGATCGCCTTCACCACCACCGCTACCGCGGTTTTCGGTGTATACTTCAAGCTCCAGTCCTTCGTGTTCATGCCTGTGTTTGGCCTTAACAACGGCATGGTACCCATTGTGGCCTACAACTACGGCGCCCGCCGTCCTGACCGCATCAAGCAAACCATCAAGCTCAGCGTCATCTATGCCGTGTGCATCATGCTCATCGGCCTGCTGATCTTCCAGTTCTTCCCCAACGTCTTGCTGGACCTGTTCCGCTCCGAGCAGGACACCGGCGATATGCTCACCATCGGCGTACCCGCTCTGCGGATCATCTCCCTGAGCTTCCTTCTGGCTGGCTACTCAGTGGTATGCTCCTCCGTATTCCAGGCTCTGGGCCACGGCGTGCTCAGCCTGGTGGTATCGGTCGTGCGTCAGCTGATGGTACTGCTGCCTGTCGCTTTCCTTCTGTCCCGCATCGGTGGGTTGGCCGTCGTCTGGTGGGCCTTCCCCATTGCGGAGCTGTTCTCCGTAGGCCTGTCTGCCCTGTTCCTGCGCCGGGTCTACCGCAAGGAGATCCACCCTCTGGAGATGTAAAAAAAGTCCCGGAAGCAATCGCTTCCGGGACTTTTTTATTTAAAGATAAGCGATGACCTGAGCCATCATCATAAAGTGGGCAATGGAGCCCAGGAGGATAAATACATGGAAAATCTCGTGGCAGCCAAAGCGGGGGTTGCTGCGCCCGGGCCACTTCACCGCATAGAGCACACCGCCCACCGTGTATAAAACTCCGCCCAGAATGAGCCAGAACATACCCAGCCCAGGCATCCGCTGGGACAGAGGAACGATGGCGAACAGGGCCAGCCAGCCCATCACCAGGTAGATGACGCTGGTGAGCCACCGAGGGATATCCAGCTTGGCGATGGTAAGCACCACGCCGGCCACAGCCAGGCCCCAGATGGCAATAAGCAGGGGCAGCCCGCCATCTTCCCGCAGCACCGTGAGGCATACGGGGGTGTAGCTGCCGGCAATGAGCAGATAAATGGAGCAGTGGTCATATTTGCGCAGGGCAATGCGCTTGGAACGGGTGGTATTCACACAGTGGTACAGGGTGCTGGCTGTATACAGGCACACCATAGACACCCCGTAAATCAGAAAGAGAACCAGGTTTTCCCATTTACCCATCCACGCGGACTGAACGGCGAGAAATACCGTCCCTACCACCGCCAGCGCCGCTCCGATCCCGTGGGTAATGGCTGACCAGGGCCGCAGGCCGTCATAGGGGTCCCGCACCTCTTTCCGCCTCCGGGGACGGGGCACAGAAATCAAAGGTCTGGCCGGAACTGCAGTTTCATGGAACATATCAGACACCTCACAATCAAAGGCATTTGGCGTGGGTCTGTCAAACACTCTTCTATGTTCCATAGTATAGTCCTCCCCTTCAGCAAAATCAATAAGCAAAATTACTAAATCTAATTTTAAAAATTAGATTATATCACATGCAGAGTTTCCTCCCGTCAGGCACTCCACCCGCACCCGATTCTCCTGTACCAGCACATGCAGTCCGCCTCCCCGCTGGCACTGGCCGGACAGCAGCAGGTCGGCGGCAGGGTCCTCCACCCAGGCGGCAATGGCCCGGCGCAGCGACCGTGCCCCATAGTCCCGGTGGCTGCCCTTCTTGGCCAGCAGCCGCACCGCGTCCTCCTCTACCTGCATAGTGACCCCCAAGCTCTCCAACCGTTTGCCTGTCTCATCCAGCAGCTGCCGGGTAATGGATACCAGTGTCTCCTCCCCCAGGGGATGGAACACCAGAGCGGCGTCCAGACGGTTTAGAAACTCGGGCGCAAAGGTCTGTTTCGCCTCGGAGAGTACCTCCCCCTCCAGGGCTTTCCGGTCACTCTCCGTCCCGCTCCCAAAGCCCAGACGGGTCTTTTGCTGGAAGTGCCGCGCCCCCAGGTTGGAGGTCATCACCAATACGGTATTCCGAAAGTCGGTCTTTCGTCCCTGACTGTCGGTGAGCACTCCCTCCTCCATCACCTGCAGCAGTACCGACCAGATATCCCGGTGGGCCTTCTCCAGCTCGTCCAACAATACCACCGACCAGGGGCTGCGCCGCACCCGCTCGGTGAGCTGTCCCCCCTCCTCGTGACCCACATAGCCGGGGGGTGAGCCGATGAGGCGGGAGACGCTGTGGGCCTCCATATATTCCGACATATCAAAGCGGATGAGGGCTTCCGAGCTGCCAAACAGGGTCTGGGCCAGACTGCGGCACAGCTGGGTCTTGCCCACGCCGCTGGGACCCAGCAGCAAAAAGCATCCCACCGGCCGCCGTGGGTCTTTCAGCCCCAGCCTTCCCCGGCGTACCGCCCGGGCCACCGTCTTTACCGCCTGCTCCTGGCCCAGCACCGTGCGCTCCAGGGACTGTTCCAGTTCCTCCAGAGCCTTTCGGTCGTGCTGAGTGGGGTCGCTCACCGGTACGCCGGTCCACTGGGACAGCACCGCTCGGATGTGGCTCTCCTCCACAGTTTTCTGGGGATGGCCCTGCCGCCAGCGCTTTTTCCCCGCCTCCAACTCCTTGCGGAAGTCCCCCTCTGCATCCCGGAGCATGGCCGCCTTTTCAAAATCCTGCTTGCGGATGGCCTGGGTGAGCTGCCGCCCCGCCTGGACCGCCCGCTGCTCCAGCCGCTGCAGCTCAGGG
>ENA-OROH01002240-OROH01002240.1-human-gut-metagenome-genome-assembly--contig:-NODE-2240-length-15315-cov-10.874443_pt1 | contig 15315 bp, 13 predicted proteins | sample MGYA00242125_ERZ509042 | MGnify/ENA primary metagenome ERZ509042 (study PRJEB26280, sample SAMEA2338738) | human gut metagenome | biome: human gut; feature: human-associated habitat; material: faeces... | reverse complement strand
CCTGAAAATCGGTGCAGGGCCTATCCCTATCGAAACACCGGCAGGCCCTTCGCCAGCCACAGCACGGCGTGCTCCAGAACGCACACCACGGCAATGCTGGCAATATACACCAGCGGGCGCAGCTGGGCACGGTTTGCCAGCGGCGCGATCCGGCTGCCGGCATACCACGCAAAGGGCGTTACCAGCACCTGCGTGATGCACAGCTGCATACCGAACAGCCAGCTGCTGGTGCGGTCATCGCCCACCAGCTGCACCAGACGCGAAACGCCCAGTGCACGGGTAAAGACGGCGTTCTGCGCGAACACCGCCAGCAGTGCATAGCTGAAGAACACTGCGCTTGTTGTTACAACATCTCTCATTGTTCGCGGTCCGCCTCCTTCTGGGAATGCACATCCACAAGGTTGCGTGCCTCTTTGGTGAGATATGCCTTGCGCTTTTGGGCCAGTGCACGCCATACGGCGCACAGCACGCCCAGCACGATAAAGCCGCCTGCCGGCATGCTTGCCATGGGCAGCACCGGGCGGCTGACAACCACACCGAACATGGTGCCTGCGGCCAGCCATTCACGGACGCAGCCCAGCAGCACCAGCAGCAAAGCATAGCCTACCGTGATGCGCAGGCCCTTGGAGACAGCCTTGCGCACCGTCTCCTGCACGCGGCCAAAGCGGTAGGTCAGCAGCGGCTCCACCGTGAGCATGGGCAGGTAGATGCCAAGGCTCAGCAGGCTGGTGCTGAACAGTATATTCAGGATGGGATACACCGCCAGATACACCACCGCCGTGCTGAAGCCGTACACCAGTGCACGGGGCAGCAGCTTTTTCTGCAGCGTTTCCGGGGCGGGGTCCTCGTCGTGCAGGGGCACAAGGCGGCTCAGCAGACAGGCCAGCACGCGGGAGGGCACCAGCAGCAGCGCCACCGCCACCGCCAGCATCACCGCATTCTGGCCGCTGGTGGCAAGCACCACCAGCGGGGCAAGGCCCATGCCCTGCATGACCACCGGGTTATTCAGGAACACACGGTCGTGGTGGGCAAACTTGTTGGGATCTTTTACGATCAGTTCAGCCGTTGCGCGTCTCATTGTGCTGCCCCCTTTCCGGCATCTGCCTGCAGATGGGTCAGGTGATACAGCTTTGCCTCGGTGCGGTCGATCCATGCCGACACACTGTTGACCGCCAGCAGCGCAAAGCACACACCGGTCTCGTACACGCCATAGTAGCGGAAGCCCATGCTCACAACGCCCACCAGCACGCCGTACAGCACACGGCCCATGCGGTGGTGCACGCAGGTGTAAGGCTCGTTGATCAGGAACACCGCGCTGAACAGGATCGCGCCAGTCAGCAGCTCATCCCGCACACACTGCAGGCGGGGCAGGATATTTGACAGCACGGCACTGTCGGCAAGGCCCGCCTGCCGCGGGAAGAAGAACGCAATGACCGCACAGGTCACAAGAAAGCTGATTGATGCAGACATGTGGGCATCCTTCTGGGTCCACAAAAACAGGCCGCAGGCAAGGATCACCAGCGCAGCGCCGGTGCCCATGGGAGCAGCATACTCGCCCAGACCCAGCGCCAGCGAGCCGATGTTCAGCATGCCGCCGCTGCGCAGGGTGTCCTCAATGGCGCTGGAGACCGGCACCATGGAGGCGTCCCACAGGGGGATGCTGGTGTAGGGCTGTGGATAGCGGAACACCTGTTCCGGCCATGACACTGCCGCCACCACATAGCCCACAGCAGCCGGGTTGAAGGGGTAGCTGCCGTAGCCGCCAAAGATCTCCTTGCCGATCAGCACACCTGCAATCACTGCGGCGATCAGAACATAGAGATCCACCGTCACCGGCATCAGCAGGGCAATGACGAGCGCAAAGCTCTCGTTGGAAAAGTCACCGCCCTGATACACGCGGCGGCGCAGCAGCGAAACGAGACGGTCGCACAGGTTGCCGGTAAGCACCGCAATGCCGCACAGCAGCAGCGGGCGCACACCGTACAGAAAACAGGCCATGCACAGCACCGGCACCGCCATAAAGCAGATATGCTTATAGTAGCGGCCGGTCTTCTGGAGCTGTGCCTCCTGCTCCCGGATCAAAGATTCATCCATAAATGGTTATCCTTTCAAAGGCTGGCGAGGTACTGCACGGCTGCAGCAGGGTCTGCTGCGCCGAACACTGCACTGCCCGCCACCAGAATATCAGCGCCCGCTTCCACGCACTGGGGCGCGGTGGCATTGTCCACACCGCCGTCCACTTCCAGCAGATAGTGTGCGCCGCGCGCTTCGCGCTCTGCCTTGAGCCAGCGCAGCTTGTCCAGCGCCGAGGGCATGAACTTCTGCCCGCCGAAGCCGGGCTCCACGCTCATCACCAGCACAAGATCCAGCTGGTCAAGATATGGTGCCAGCGCCTGCGGCTCGGTGCCGGGCTTGATGGTCAGCCCCACCTTGCAGCCCAGCGCCCGGACGGCATCGATGGTGGCCTGGATATCGTCCTCGCACTCAAGGTGGAAGTTGTACAGGGTGGCACCGGCTTTGATGAAGGCTTCCGCATACTGCAGCGGATGGCTGATCATCAGGTGCACATCATAAAAGGCATCCGGCAGATTTTTGTGCAGGCTCTTGAGCACCGGCACGCCAAAGCTGATGTTGGGCACAAAGTGGCCGTCCATCACGTCGTAATGCAGCATCTGTGCACCGGCATCCAGCACCATGCGGCAGTCTGCACCCAGTTTGCCAAAATCAGCGGAAAGGATCGAAGGACTTACGATTGCCATATTCTATCTTTACGCTCCGTTATTTTATAAATTCTTATTCCCATTTGTCCCATTGTGCTGGCGGTTTCAAACCGCAAAAACAGCATGGGCATGGTTATCTTTTAGTTTACATGAAAACGAGCAAAAAATCAAACCCGCCAACGGCTTTTTCACGGAAATGACGTATTTGGAAAGATCTGTCCATTTGCGAAGAAACTCCCTCAGTCAAAGCCTGACGGCTTTGCCAGCTCCCTCGGAGAGGGAGCCTCTGGCACGCCCGGAAGATTTGCACTTTAACCGGAAGCTTTACCGCCATGCCAAGGGCCCCATCCCAGAGGGGGCTGGCATTGAGCGCAGCGAGATGACTGGGGGAGTTTCATCGGCGGCAAAGTTTCCCCACGCCAAAACAGCCAGACCGCCCCGGGTCCGGGGCAGTCTGGCTGGAAGTTCATTCTACGGGCTTCATGCTTGCGGGGTCTTCCACGGTGGGTTCACCGCCGGCTTCGTCCGGCAGACGCTTCATGCCGCCGGGGTTCGGTGCCACGGTGGGCAGGGTGAACACGAACCGGCACCACTCGCCCTGCTGGCTCTCCACCCGGATCTGCCCGCCGGAAAGGTTCACCAGCACCTTGCAGATGTTCAGGCCCAGACCCGCGCCCCGGGCGTGCAGGCCGCGGGAGCGGTCCTCCTTGTAGAACCGCTGGAACACGTAGGGCAGCGCTTCCGGGCTGATGCCCTGACCGGAGTTCCAGATGGAGATCTCGGCTTCCGGGCCAAGCTTTTCCACCCCGAAGCGGATGGTGCCGCCCGCAGGCGTAAACTTGATGGCGTTGTCCAGCAGGTTATACACCACCTGATGGATCAGGTCGGGGTCGGCGTAGACCAGCACCTTTTCGTCCATGGTCAGGCCGTCGATGTCGATCATGCCGTCGTTGATGCGCTGCTCTGCCGAGAGCGCCACGCCGGTGATGGTCTCCCAGATGTTGAACATCCGGGCATTCACCTGATATTCGCCGCTTTCCAGCTTGGAAAGATCCAGCATGTTCTGGATGAGCCGTGCCAGACGGCCCGTTTCCTCACTGACCAGCTGCAGGTAGTGGTTCTGCATATCCGGCGGGATGGTGCCGTCCAGAATGCCGTCCACAAAGCCCTTGATGGTGGTCATGGGGGTGCGCAGCTCGTGGGCGATGTTGCCCATGAACTGACCGCGGGAGTTGTCGTTCATCTGGATGTTGTCTGCCATGCGGTTGAAGGTGCGGGCAAGGTCGGCTGCCTCGCCTTCGCCTTCCACCCCCTCCACACGGACGGAAAGATCACCGCCGCCAAAGCGCTGGGCGGCATCCGTCACCTTCTGCAGCGGGTCGGTGAGCTGGCGCATCAGGATCTTGGTCAGGATGCTGGCACACAGCAGCATCACGCAGGCCGACAGCAGGAAGTTGGACCAGAACTGCTGCTTGAACTGGGTCAGTTGCTCGCCGGAAGAGCACAGGAACAGGTAGCCGCTGGGCTGGCCGTTCTCATTGCGCATTTCGCTGACCGTGATGTAGCTTTTCCCGTCCAGCATGCCGCCAAGCGTGCCGAACACATGGTAGTAATCCGCATCGGAAGCGTCGATCTTCTCCATCATTTCTTCCGGCACGGTCAGGCTCTCCAGCTTGTCCGGGCTGGAGGCGATCATCACCCGGCCGTCGTTGTCGGTAAAGAACAGATAGGCCTCTGCGCTCTCGCCGATGATCTCCAGCTTGGTGCTCAGTGCGTCCAGCTCATCGCCTTCCGGCAGCTCCGCCTGCTGGACCAGATACTGGGCCGTGCGCTGGGTGACACCCACCACCTGATCCAGTGTTTCGTAGCGGTCCTTGGCGAAGTAGTTCTTGAACAGCACCCACTCCGAAGCGCCCATCAGCACGATGCCCAGCACCATCAGGGTGGACACCAGCGAGAAGAATGCCACCGAGATACTTTTGCGCATTACTGACGCACCTCGAACTTATAGCCCACGCCCCATACGGTCTTCAGCTCCCATTTGTCGGAAGCACCGGCCAGCTTCTCGCGCAGGCGCTTGACATGCACATCAATGGTGCGGCTGTCGCCGTAATACTCAAAGCCCCACACCTCGTCCAGCAGCTGGTCACGGGTGTAGACGCGGTTCGGATGGGAGGCCAGACAGTTCAGCAGTTCCAGCTCCTTGGGGGGAGCCTCCACCACCTTGCCCTTGACCCGCAGCTCATAGCTGTTCATGTCCAGACGCAGGTTGTCGAATTCGATCACGCCCTCGGTGCTCTCGGCAGCAGCCGTGGTGGTCTGGCAGCGGCGCAGCACCGCCTTGATGCGGGCCACCACTTCCTTGGCATCAAAGGGCTTTACCATGTAATCGTCTGCACCCAGCTCCAAGCCCAGCACCTTATCAAAGGTCTCGCCCTTGGCCGTGAGCATCATCACCGGGGTGTTGCCCGCCTTGCGGATGCGGCGGCACACTTCCAGACCGTCCATCTTGGGCATCATCACGTCCAGCAGCACCATATCGGGCTTGACCTGATTGAACTTTTCCAGACCTTCTTCGCCATCGTTTGCCACCGTGACCTGATAGCCCTCCTTGGTCAGGTACAGCCGCAGCAGCTCGCAGATATTGGTATCGTCGTCCACAACGAGGATCTTTTCGTTGGCCATAATGATCTCCTCCCATTTTATCGGATGCCCGCCGGGCGGGCAGAGCAGCAAAGTATTCCACTTCTTATTATACGGAAGAGTTATGACAAAATAAAGAAGGATTTGTATGATTTTTTCACAATTCCGGCCCGGCCTTACTCGATCATCAGCCGGATGATCTCCTCATTGGTCTCCTTCATGCCGTCCTTGCCCAGACGGCCGATGCCCTTGATGGTGGTCTCGATGTCCTTCATCACGATGCCGTCACCGCCCTTGAACTCCTGATGGCACTTGTACATGTTGTAGCCAAGCAAGGCCGCGTCCACCGAGGATGCGATCTTTGCCGCGCAGGAGGCCTTTGCGCCGTCGCACACGATGCCGGACACGATGGCCAGCGCATTGACCACCGTGTGGATGGCGGCCTGATAGCCGTCGCCGCACAGATATACGATGCCCGCGCCAGCGCCCGCACCGGCGCTGACTGCGCCGCAGTAGGCGGACAGGGTGCCGATGCCGGTCTTTTCGTGGATGGCCACCAGATTGGAAATGATGAGGGCACGGTAAAGCTTTTCCTTGCCGCTGTGCAGCTCCTTGGCATATTCAACGAGCGGCACCGAGCAGGTGATGCCCTGATTGCCGCTGCCGGAGTTGATGATGACCGGCAGCTCACAGCCGTTCATGCGGGCATCCGAACCGGCGGCCGCCTTGGCCTTGGCCCGGATAGACACATCGTTGCCGTAGGTAGAAAGCAGCACCCGGCCGATATTCGCGCCATAGTCGCCCAGAAGGCCCTCCTCTGCAATGGCGTTGTTATAGCGGATCTGGCGTTCCAGCAGGTCCGCCACATCCTGCAGGTCGGCCGTCTCGGCAAAGTCCCAGATGTCCTTCATGTTCAGCAGGCTGCGGTCGGCCCGGCTGTCCCGCCGGGCCTCCTCGTTCAGCAGCGGCTTTTCGTAGAGCACCCGGCCATTCTTTTCGATCAGGCAGATGTTGGTGTGAAAATCCGCAATGCGCACCTTTGCGTAGGAATCCCCGCTGCGCTCGGTAACGATGATATCGAACACATGCCCCTGCTCGATGTGCTGGATGGAAATGGGCACCGTCTGCAGATAGTCCCGGATGGCAGCCTTCTTGTCCTCGCTGACCTCGGAGATGACTTCCAGCTCTCTGTCTGCCGAACCGGCAATGATGCCCGCTGCCACAGCGGCTTCCATGCCTTTCAGGTGGCCGGTGTTGGGCACGATGACGCTCTTCACATTCTTAATAATGCTGCCGCTCACCTGCAGCTGCACGCTCTCGGGCAGTGCGCCCAGCACCTCGCGTGCCCGGGCCGCAGCATAAGCCAGTGCAATGGGCTCTGTGCAGCCCATTGCCGGGATGAGCTCCTCTTTTAATATTTCCACATACGCCTGATAGCGCGGATCACTGCATTCCATGACGGGTCCCTGCCTTTCCTGTCGATTCGATATTTACCAACAGGAATAGTATACTATAGAACCCGCGCAATGTAAAACAAATTCTTCCCCGCCCGCAGGGCCGGCTATTGCAAAGCGCAAACCGCAGAAGTAGAATAGGAGCATCCAAACCGATAAATCCATGGAGGGTCTTCCAATGATCGAAAAAGAAGTACAGGAGCTGCTGTCCTTCATTGACGGCAATCCCACCGCATACCACACCACTGCATCCGTCCGGAACATCCTGCTGAAGGAGGGCTTTTCCGAGCTGCTGGAGAGCCGCCGGTGGCAACTGGAACCCGGCGGGAGCTATTTTGTCTGCCGCAACGGCTCCAGCATCCTTGCATTCCGCATGGGAGAACAGCTGGAAAACTACAGCTTCAACGTGGCCGCTGCCCACACGGATTCCCCCTGCTTCCGCATCAAGGAAAACGCCGAGATCCACATGGGCCGGAAGTACACCAAGCTGAACACCGAGGGCTACGGCGGCATGATCTGCTCCACATGGATGGACAGGCCGCTGTCGGTGGCAGGCCGCGTACTGATAAAGGAGAACGATGCCATCACCTCCCGCCTGCTCACGCTGGACCGCGACCTGCTGATGATCCCCAGCGTGGCCATCCATATGAACCGCGAGGTCAACGACAAGGCTTCCTACAACAAGCAGGTGGATATGCTTCCCCTGCTGGGCGGTGCCGCCGAGGAAGGCGTGCTGAAAAAGCTGATCGCCGCCGAGCTGCAGGTCGCAGAAGACCAGATCCTTGGCAGCGACCTGTTCCTCTGCATCCGCGAAAAGGCCGCCGTCTGGGGCTGCAATGAGGAGTTCATCTCCTCCGGCCGTCTGGATGACCAGCAGTGCGTGTTCGGCATCCTGAAGGGTTTTCTGAACGCGCACTGCGCCCAGTCCATCAATGTTGCCGCCTTCTTCGACAACGAGGAAGTGGGCTCCGGCACCAAGCAGGGCGCAGCTTCCACCTTCCTGTACGACGTACTGCACCGCATCGCGCAGAACGTCTGCCCCGGCGATGAGGACTTCCACCGTGCGGTGGCGTCCAGCTTCATGTTCAGCGCCGATAACGCCCACGCCGTGCACCCCAACCACCCGGAATATACCGATGTGAACAACTGCACCTACATGAACGAGGGCGTTGTGGTCAAGGTGCACGCCGGCCAGAAGTATACCAGCGACGGCATGAGCATGGCCGTTGCCAAAGAGCTTGCCGCCCGCGCCGGTGTCCCGCTGCAGTATTTTGCCAACCGTTCCGATAAGGTCGGCGGAAGCACTCTGGGCAACCTTGCCATGGCACAGGTATCCATGAACTGCGTGGACATCGGCCTGCCCCAGCTGGCCATGCACTCCTGCTACGAGACCGCCGGTGCCCGGGACATCGTTTCTCTCATCCGGCTGATGGAGGAATTCTACGCCAGCCACTTTGAAGAGACCGCATCCGGCACCCTTACCATCTGCAAGTAAGACCCGTACAACCTGAATCATAAGGACTGCCCGTGGAAAAGCAGCACTGCTTTTCCACGGGCGGCTTTTCGTTTCCACTTAAGTGAGTATTGAGAAAAAACGTCCATTGTGCTACAATTATCCTGTTATAATATCGCTTTTTACCGCAGCGTAAAATCTTTTTCGCAAGGAGTATAATAAAATGAAATTAGGTATCGTCGGCCTGCCGAACGTCGGCAAGTCCACTCTGTTCAATGCCATCACCTCCACCAAGAACGCAGAAGCCGCAAACTATCCCTTCTGCACCATCGAGCCGAACAGCGGCATCGTAGCCGTGCCGGACAAGCGTCTGGACAAGCTGGCCGAGATCTGGCAGACCAATAAAAAGACCCCTGCCATCGTGGAGTTCGTGGATATCGCGGGCCTTGTGAAGGGTGCCAGCCAGGGTGCAGGCCTTGGCAACAAGTTCCTGGGCCACATCCGCGAGTGCGACGCCATTGTGCATGTGGTGCGCTGCTTTGACGATGACAACATCATCCATGTGGTGGAGGATGTTTCCAAGGCTGAGGCCGTGGACCCCATTGCCGACATCGATGCCATCGACTACGAGCTGATCCTGTCCGACCTTGAGGTGGTGCAGAACCGCGCAGGCCGCATGGCAAAGGCTGCCAAGAGCGGCAACAACAAGGGTGCTGCCGCCGAAGCCGCATGGCTGCAGCAGCTGGCCGACCACCTGAGCGCCGGCAAGCCTGCCCGCAGCTTCGATTTTGACGAGGGCGATGCCGAGCAGCAAGCTGTTCTGCATGAAATGGGTCTGCTGAGCGCAAAGCCGGTGCTGTACGCCTGCAACGTGGGCGAGGACGACCTGATGGAGGGCATCGAAAACAACAAGTATGTCCCGCTGGTGGCCGCACGCGCCAAGGAAGAGGGCGCACGCTACATTCCCATCTGCGCCAAGACCGAGGAGGATATCGCCGACTACTCTCCCGAGGAAAAGAAGGCTTTTCTGGCTGAAATGGGCATTGAAGCCAGTGGTCTGGACAACCTCATCACTGCCAGCTATGATCTGCTGGGCCTGATCTCCTTCCTGACCGACGGCAAGAAGGAGTGCCGCGCATGGACCATCCGCAAGGGCACCAAAGCACCGCAGGCTGCCGGCAAGATCCACAGCGATTTCGAGCGCGGCTTCATCCGTGCCAGCGTCATTGGCTACAGCGATCTGGAAGCCAACAACTTCGATTACGCCGCCGTCAAGGCCAAGGGTCTGCAGCGCACCGAGGGCAAGGAATACGTTGTCAACGATGGCGATGTGATCGAGTTCCTGTTCAACGTCTGATATCGAAATAGCAGCCATGTAAAACTCTGAAAGTTTGCCGCCACGACCCCACCTGTGAAAATAGCGTTTGTTGCGGCCCGCAGGCCGCAACAAACGCGAAATAAAAATATTCTTTCCGCTGTACATGGCCAGAGCAAAGCGGAGGCCATTCAAAATCGTCCCGCCATCCGTAAGGACGCTGAAAAAAAAATCAATCCTACTATAAAAGGAGTTCACCATGATTTTTGGTATTATGGGCGCAATGCCCGATGAAGTCGATCAGCTGTGTGCAAAGCTGGAGAATGTCACCGTGGAGCCCTACGGCGGCGTGGATTACCACAAGGGCACGCTGGCCGGCAAACAGGTGGTGGTGTGCTGTGCCGGCATGGGCAAGGCCAATGCCGCCGCCACCACTCAGGTGCTCATCACAAAATTCGGCGCGGAGAAGATCATCTTTTCCGGCATCGCAGGCAATATGACCTCGAAGATCGGCATTGGCGATGTGGTCATCGGCAAGACCGTGCTGTACCATGACGCACAGCTGGACATGATCTGCCAGAACCCGCCCTTCCTCAAGGAATACACCGGCGACCCGGAGCTGATCGCTGCCGCCGAAAAAGCCTGCGCCGAAGCGGGTGTGAAGGCTCTGGTGGGCAAGATCGCCACCGGCGACCTGTTTGTGGGCGACAGTGAAACCAAGGCTGCCATTGAAGCCAAATGCGCCCCCGACTGCGTGGAGATGGAAGGTGCCGCTGTGAGCCAGATTGCCGCCAAGAACGGTGTGCCCTGCGTCATCCTGCGCGCCATGAGCGACAACGCTGACGAGGACGGCCACGAGGTGCTGGTGGTGAAAAAGTTCAGCATTGCGGAATATGTAGCCACCGCCACCAAGATCGTGGCAGCAATGGTGGAAGCACTGTAAAAAAGAACCCTCTCAGTCAATGCTTCGCATTGCCAGCTCCCCCGAAAGGGGGAGCTTTTGACATTCCGGAAACGTTTTCCGTTTTGCCAATGGCTCGCCCTTCGGGAGAGCTGGCGAACAAAGTGAGCCTGAGAGGGTTTTCTTTTACAAGAACTGTTCCAGCTTTACCCGGCTATCCTCCTGAAACTCCTGCAGTCTTTGGGCAAGGCGCTTTGCGCCGGGCGCGGCATTGGGGTAATCCTTCTGGGCCTTTACGCAGTCCACCACCCCCATGCCGCTGCCCTGTGTGAGCATCTCGGCCAGATTGCGGGTGGACTTGTCCGTGAGGGTCTTCATACTGATGCCCATTTTCGTGTTCAGCTTTGCCATGGCGCTCTGCCCCTGCGCGGTGCCGCCGCAGGCCTCGATGGCGGTGTGTGCTTCCTGATTGAGCTGGTGGTACACATTGCGCTGGCGCAGCAGCTCGGCCTTGAACTGCACATCATCGGTCATCGGCACGATCTGTTCCAGGGTGTTCTTGCCCATCTCGGTATTCTGCACCACGGCTTCCAGCAGGTTCAGGTTGTCGTTTTTCTGGTTTTCCATACAAAAAATCCCCCTTCTGGCCTTAGTCTGCGCCAAAAGGGGGATTTTATACACTGGTTTTATTCTGCACGCATCTGATCGCCGCCGGCGTTCTGTGCCTCCCGCAGGCGTGCGTCGCACAGCTCGTACAGCGCCTGCCAGTTCTTTGCAGGGACATCCTCAAGGCTCGCCACGCCGCAGCTCAGGGTAAAGGGCACCCGGCGCATCATGCCGGTGGTGGTGATGCATTCCCGGGGCATCTGCTGATACAGGTTCTGCATTTCCTCTGCCAGCTGCTTGCCGTCGGCATCCAGACAGCCCACCGCAAAGATGCTGCCGGTCAGGCGGCAGACCACGCGGGTCGCAGGGGTATCAAAGCTCTTTTTCCACTGGTTGCCCACAAAGCAGTGCAGCTGGTCCATCACAGGCTGGCCGTAGGTATCCCGCAGCTTCTGGCCGTTGTCGATGCTCACCAGTGCCACGGCCGCTTTGCGGCCCTGCGCTGCACACTGTTCCAGCTTTTGGGCAAACACCGTTTCCAGATAGCGGCGGTTGTACACGCCGGTAAGGAAATCGTGGCTCATATCCTCGCGGCACAGTTCCCGCTCCCGGGGTGTCATGCGCTCTTCCGGCAGCACATTGCCTGCCAGCGGTGCGCACATTTCCAGCTCCCAGCATTTGCCGTCCGCTTCCACTCTGCGGTGCAGCACACAGTCCACACGGCCATTGCGCAGCTCGTAGTCCACCCGCAGGCCATCGTCCTGCCAGCCGTCACAAAGCGGTGCTTCGGTCAGGGTCACTGCCTCAAATACGGCCTGCGCTGAGCGCGCAAGTTCCCGCAGATCCTGCTCGGTACATTCTTTCTTCATGTAATTTTCCCCATCATCTGCGCACGCGGCGCTCCCGTATCCCGCGTGCAGTCACCTGTTCCCCATACGTTCAGGAACCATCTGCCGCATTATGCATCCCGCACCCGCCCTGTTTCCGGAAATGCCGGGAACGCATCAGGCAAAGAAAAATGGCATAATGCCGCTTTAGCAACATTATACCATTCAGCTTCCGATTTTACCAGCAAAACGCACAATTTTCTGCCGGAGTTTTTATATTTTCGTCAAATTGCCAAGCTCCCGCCGCTCTGTGCCTTCTGTTTATACGCGGCAGTACACACTGCACTCGTCGTGGATGGTCTTGGCCAGTGCCTTGGCGGCAAAGCCGTCTGCGGCGCGCCATGCCCAGTTTCCGCCCAGCTTGCCGGGGGTATTCAGGTGTGCTTCCGCACCCAGACCCAGCCAGTCGTACATGGGGATGATGGCCCGGTCAGCCACCGACCCCAGCGCTGCGCGCAGCAGAGCGATGCGGACATCATCGGTCCGGATGGCCGCCAGCTCCTTTGCGGTGGGCTTTACGCCGGTCAGGTGCAGGTAAGCGGCAGCGGCAGCCTTTTCCTTTTCGGAAGCGCCGTTCTCCCACCAGTCGGTCAGGGTGGTGTTATCGTGGGTGCCGGGATACACTACGCTGTTCTTGACGTGGTTGTGGGGCAGATACTCGCTGTCCCCGCCGCTGAAGGCGAACTGCAGCACCTTCATGCCCGGGAAGGTGCTGTCGGCCAGCAGCTTTCGCACGCTGGGGAACAGTTCGCCCAGATCCTCGGCAATGATGGGCAGATTGCCAAGGGCAGCTTCCAGCGCATCGAACAGCTCCATGCCGGGGCCGTTCTCCCACTTGCCGGTGCGGGCGGTGGTGCTGTCCGCCGGGATGGCCCAATAGGTATCGAAGCCGCGGAAGTGGTCGATGCGCAACAGGTCGTAGATGCCCAGTGCGTGGCGCACCCGGCGCACCCACCACGCGTAGCCGGTCTTTTTGTGGTAGGCCCAGTTGTACAGCGGGTTGCCCCACAGCTGACCGTCGGCAGAGAAGTAATCCGGCGGGCAGCCCGCCACACGGGCAAAGCCGCCGTCGGCGTCCAGCTCAAACAGCGCGCCGCCCACCCATGCATCCACCGAGTCGGCAGAGACATAGATGGGGATGTCGCCCAAAATCTGCACGTCCTTTTTGTTGGCGTAGGCCTTCACCGCCTGCCACTGGGCCGCAAACTTGTACTGCACGAACTTCCAGAAACCGATCTCCTCCTCGTTTTCGGCGGCAAAGGCAGCAAGGGCCTTTTTGTCGCGCAGGCGGTAGGGCTTGTCCCACTCCACCCAGTTCTTCATGCCGTTGGCCACTTTCAGGGCCATGTACAGGGCGTAGTCGTCCAGCCATTCCTCATTGGCGAGGGTAAAGGCATAGTAATCATCCGGGAAGTAATAGCTGCAGCCGTGCAGCCCAGTGCACTGCTTGCGCCATGCGGCGTAGGCGGTGCGCAGGACTTTAAAGCGGCTCACATACAAAGTGCCGTAGTCCACCTCTTTGGGGTCTGTGCCCCATTTTTCGGCCTTGAGCTGGGCGGCGGTGAGCAGGCCTTCTTCCTTCAAAGCGTCGAGGTCGATAAAATAGGGGTTGCCCGCAAAGGCCGAGCAGCTCTGATAGGGGCTGTCACCGTAGCCGGTGGGACTGAGCGGCAGGATCTGCCAGATCTTCTGGCCCGCTTGTGCCAGAAAATCCACAAACTTGAATGCTTCCTTGCCAAAGCAGCCAATACCGTAAGGGCCGGGCAGGCTGGACACCGGCATCAGGATTCCACTTTCACGCATGCTATTACCTTCCTCATTTTTAACATTTTATGGGAATATCGTTGTTTCTTATCATAACATATCCGCAGACTATTTTCCACAGGCAAAAAACGTGGTATACTTATTTTTAAACTGGGTGTGTATCCCTTTTTCGATTTTAAATAGCCTCCGCTTTCGCTCTGGCTATGTTCAGCGGAATCCAGATTTTTTATTTCGCGTTTGTCGCGGCCTGCGGAACTTGTCGGGGCAAGGCCCCGCCATCTGCTGACGCAGACCGCTCGCCGCTTAAAAGCCCCACCGGGGCTTTCATTGCTGCGCAAACGCGGGCCGCTCCAAACGCATTTTCACCAGAAGGGCCGAAACCGGCAGATGCAGTAAAATCTCTTTTGTTGTTGGCCTTTACGGCCCCTTGCGTGAAAAAGCAGAATTGGAACGACCGCAGTCGTTCCAATTCTGCAAAAATAAAAATAAATTTTCCGCTGAATATGGCCAGAGCCTGCGGCGGCCATTTTAAATCGTCAAACTGCACCCTGAACAGGAGGTACCCGCGCCATGCAGCGCACAGAAAAATACTTTGAACAGGACGCTTTCCGCACCCAGTGCGAGAGCATCATCCTTGCCGCAGAGCCGGACGAAAAGACCGGCGGCGGGCGCATTGCGCTGGACGGCACGGTGTTCTACCCGGAGGGCGGCGGTCAGCCTGCCGACCGGGGCACCCTGACCCTGCCGGACGGCACCACGCTGAATGTGACCGATGTGCACGAGCATGACGGCATCCTCTGGCACAGCGTGGACGCCCTGCCGGAAAGTGCCGTTCCCGGCACCGCTGTTTCCGGCTGCATCGACTGGGAATGGCGGTTTGACAAAATGCAGCAGCACACCGGTGAGCACATCCTTTCCGGCATCCTGCACCAGATGTTCGGGGCCGAGAACGTGGGCTTCCACATCGGTTCCGAGGCTGTGCGCATGGACACCAGCGTGCCCATTTCTGCCGAGGGCCTGCAGGCAGCCGAGCTTGCCGCCAACCGCATCGTGTGGCAGGATGTGCCGGTGCTGGTCAGCTACCCCACCCGGGAGGAGCTTGCCGCCCTTGTCTACCGCTCCAAAAAGGAGATCGAAGGGCAGGTGCGCATCGTGACCATTCCCGGTGCGGATGTCTGCGCCTGCTGCGGCACCCACACCCGCACCACCGGACAGGTGGGGCAGATCAAAATTCTGGCCAGTGAGAACTACAAGGGCGGCGTGCGGCTGAGCGTGGTGTGCGGCCAGCGGGCATTACTTGCTGCACAGGCTATGCGCCAGCGGCAGGCAGAGATCGGGGCGCTGCTCTCGGCCAAGGCCGACCAGACCGCTGTGGCGGTGCATCGCGTCTACGATGAGTATACTGCGCTCAAGTTTACACACTTTGGTGTATGTTCTCAGCTGTTCGATGCACTTGCCCAGCTGGCAAACCCCGGTGAGGATGCCATCCGCACAGTGCCCGGCCTTGACCCGTACGGCCTGCACCGGCTGGTCAAAATACTTGATGGGCAGGCTCTCCATGTGGGTGAACAG
>ENA-OROH01002232-OROH01002232.1-human-gut-metagenome-genome-assembly--contig:-NODE-2232-length-15357-cov-19.182917_pt1 | contig 15357 bp, 9 predicted proteins | sample MGYA00242125_ERZ509042 | MGnify/ENA primary metagenome ERZ509042 (study PRJEB26280, sample SAMEA2338738) | human gut metagenome | biome: human gut; feature: human-associated habitat; material: faeces... | reverse complement strand
ATATGCAGACTGCCATTTGAAATAACACCTGCGACTATGCACAATACCATAAGAGCATATCCAACAACGCCATAGCGCATAAAACTCCAACGTCTATGCCCAGCGCGCAGAATATTAAGCTGCGACCATGACAACAAAATAGCCGAAGGCGAATAAAACAGCAGATTAAACAGAACACCCACATCGTTCCCCTGTTGTCGCCAACCCAACCGCATCTGACACATGTAGTGTACAACAAACAATAGTAATGCCACAACAATCATCCAACGCGACTGCTCAAACTGTCTGTTACGGCAAGTTACATAGTAGCGCGACACAAACACAAAAAATGCAAGCATGGCCATCACAATCATGCAAGTATATTGAAGAGCAATAAGGTCTAAGCAAGTATCCAAGATTGTATGTATATTAAATAATTTAACGTGAGTTCGACGAAATATAAGTGCCTGAAAAATGGTGATTAGCGAAAAATTGTTGTAATCTTAGAGTGTTAAATATCAAAAGTTTACAGACAATAATTGCTATGATTACCGAGGACAAAGTTACTGAGATTTTCTGTATTACGGATGACTTCTGCAAAGTTTTTGATGTTGTTTCTCGGTCAATCCATGCATGAGAGGTTGAGGTTTGCCAAGTCAATCTTGTCTCCCTTAACCCTTGGTCGTCCACGCCTCTTTTCCTTCTTGGGAATGTAATGCAGACAAGCGTTGTCACGGAAGCGGCTGACCAGATAGAAGCCAAGCTCCGACATGCCCTTCTCGAACGTGGATGTGGAGAAAAAGCGTCAGTTACTACTATGTCAGTGATACTCAGCAGTTTCTTTGAATACCGCTTCATAACACTGATGTAATATTCGACGAGTGTCTTGTTCCTCATCTTCAGTGCGGAGTTCCCTATTGTCTGATGGGCACGCAGCATCATGCACTTGTTGTTGACAACATCCAGTAAACCGATGCCCATGATTTCAAGTCCGTGCTTCACCGCCCCTGCACATCCCGACCAGAACCGTCCGATATGAGGAGTTTTTTTCCCGGCCTTGCTGATATAGCACGGGTCTATGGCAATGGCAAGTAAGCCATCCATATCCAGCACACGCCTTGCAAGAGACAGGTTCAACAGAAGCCAATCGATGCAGTCTTTCTTCTTACGGTTGAAATTCTGACGATAGGTCTGCTCGCCATGCTTGCCGTAGCGAGCCATCTGTGTGAAGTTTATCTTTTTGGGTAGAATCATATATAAAGTCAGTATCTCGATGAGTAGAGTCTGGAAAGTTTTTGCTAACTTTACACCAGATTCTTTCATTGATGCACGAATTGCATTCTTGAGGATCTCCTCAAGATTAGCTAAGTGGTTCTGAAAATGTCATACTTTTTAAGTCTTGAATAAACTATAAAGGTGCTAAAAAACAGACACTTAGCCAATTTTATTTGGTTATGTTTTGTTAATCAACTTGCTTATATTCAAACGATTACGAGATTATTAACGGAGTATTGTTATAATCCGGATAAAGTAAATACTTTTTACGCATTTCTTTATAAGCCTTCAATTCCTCCTGCCAAGAAGCCTTTATTTCCTCTTCTGTAAGTCCGTCGATGATTTGCTGACGGAGTTTATCGGTTCCTGCCAACAGGTCAAACCACTTGGCCCGTGAGAAGAAAAAGTCGGTATTCTTTCCTGTCTTTTGGTAAAAGTCTAAGACGAAACGCAGTGTCAAACCTCCTTCATAAGGATATTCCTGTAGGTTGATTCCATAGCAGAGTTTGTCTTTCTGTAACGGGTTGGTATCAAAGCCTGGCAGTGAAACAGGTGTGAACGTATAGTCTCCATATTTCTCATCCGGATAACCGATCATTTGAAAAGGATGATAGGTGCCGCGCCCGATACTGAATGGTGTTGCTTCGAAGAAGCAGAGTGACGGATAAAGCCGGATCGCCTGATCATTGGGTAAGTTGGGCGAAGGTTTGATCGGTAACCAGTACGGATCACCATGTTTCCAGTTCTCGACCTTGACAATATGCAGATTACAGGATTTCTTTCCGCTCTTCAACCAACCTTCTTCGTTAATCATCCAAGCCAATTCGCCAACAGTCAGGCCGTGCAATAAAGGAATCGGGTCAACTCCGACAAACGATTTGAATTTATCTTGCCGGATCGGTCCGTCTACAAAGTCATTCGGATTCGGACGATCTAACACGATAAACTGTTTCTTGTTTTCAGCGCATGATTCCATCACATAATGCATCGTACTGATATACGTATAGAAGCGGGTTCCTACATCTTGTATATCAAAGACGACGACATCTATATCTTTCAGCTGCGAAGCCGTCGGACTTTTATGCTTTCCGTAGATTGAAACGATAGGAATACCTGTTTTAATATCTTTACTATCCTTTACCTTCTCTCCGGCATCAGCCGTTCCTCTGAAACCATGCTCGGGAGCAAACACACATCTGACATCGATTCCGCGTTCGAGTAAGACATCCAGTAAATGCTGTTGCTGTTCGCCCAAACAAGAAGTCTGATTAACCACCAGTCCGACTCGCTTATCTTTCAAGAGCCGTGTTACTACTTCGATTCGTTCAGCGCCGACTTTAAGCTGAGTACTGCCTTGGGCTGAACAAAAAACTGGGGTATTCCATAAAAGAATAATCAAACATATAACCATTCGTATTCTTTCCATATCCGTTTTTAGATTAATTCCTGTTATGGCAAAGATAAATAATTTTGTTTATTCGTCTTTATTTTATAGGCAGATAGTCTGGAAGAATCAATTGAAATTATATGATAAACTAATTGTTTGACATCTGTCGAAAAGCTTTACTACTACTGTCAAAAAGCTTTAGCACAGATATAGTAAAGCTTTAGCACATCTGTCAAAAATATAATTTATAGTGAAGAAACAGGGCTGACGCATTACAAATTTCCAGACCTTTTAAAAAGTATTTATCTTTAGAGAGTCAAAGGGATAATAATAAAAATCAAAGAAGTAATGGAAATATTCTCTATATTAGAAAAAGTATCAGATCCTCGTAGAGATCATTTGAAAAAATATAGTTTGGAAAGTATCTTTTATATTACAATATCCGCTGTTTTATGTGGAGCCGAAAGCTGGAATGAGGTAGCGGAATTTGGTCGTGCACGGGAAGATTTTTTCAGAGAACGGATAAAAGACTTCCAAGGAATTCCATCTCATGATACATTTAACCGATTGTTTTCATTGCTGGATCCCAAAGAATTAGAATTAGGCTTTCGCTCCTGGATACAGGATATATGCGGTAAATATAAAGGGATAGTTAATATAGATGGCAAGGAAATATGTGGTGCCAAAGGAGAAAAAAGGAACGGAAGTTTTGATTCTCTTCGAATGGTAAGTGCATGGTCTTCAGAGAACGGAGTAAGTCTTGGGCAAGAGCGGGTTGATAAGAAAAGTAATGAAATAAAGGCAATCCCTAAACTAATCGAATCTTTAGACCTGCAAGGGTGTATCGTGACTATAGATGCAATTGGTTGCCAACATGAGATAGTCAAAGAAGTGACCAAAGCCCATGCCGATTATCTTATTTGTGTGAAATCCAATCAAAAGACTTTGTACAAGACAATCACGTCGTGGTTTAACGAAATAGACATGGAAGGAAACAAGGTGGAAGGCCACGGACACATTCCTTCCACTCGTTATCAGATGGCTTACAAAGAAGAAAAGCGAGCTCACGGACGGGAAGAGAAACGCTTCTGCCAAGTATATAATAATGGTTGTACAGCAGCAGTATTAGGTTGGGAAAATGCAAATTCCGTCGTTTGTCTGACAAAAGAAAGTACTCGTATAAAAACAGGAAAGACGACAATAGAGAAACGTTATTTTATTACCTCTTTACCCCTGGATTCAGAAGGTATCCTGCGGGCCATCAGAAGTCATTGGAGCATAGAAAATAAGTTACACTGGCAACTGGACATCACTTTTAATGAAGATGATCAGCGAAAGAAAGGTAATGCCGCACAGAATTTCTCTTTGATAGCCAAGATAGCCATGACCCAATTGAAGAATAATCCAAGAAAAGGGAGCATGGCTATGAAAAGAAAAATGGCAGGATGGAATTCTGATTTCCTCGTAGAACTACTTGATGCAGACTGGAATCCTCCTTGTAATAAAATAGATTCCAGTAAAAAATGATTGTAATGCGTCAGCCCTGAGTTATTTTTTGCCTTTGAGTTCATGTGAATACATCAATAGACCTATGGATCAGTGATTGGAAAATATCTGAAAAGAATGAAGCCTTTGTATAATTTTTTTTACATTTGCCTTGAAAATAATATAAAATGAAAGACAAAGACTTTGCAAAGGTATATGAGCGGAATTATAAACGTTCGTTTCTGTTTGCCAAATCGTATGTACACGATGATTTGGTAGCAGAAGATATTGCTGCCGAATCTTTGTTCAAATATTGGCAAATCTGCCGGGAATCGAAAGAAAATGTTTCCGAAGCGATGCTGGTCACTATACTGAAAAACAGAGCGATCGACCATTTACGGGCAGAGATGCATAAACAGATAGCTTTGGAAAGTATGGCCGAAACGGCTATGCGGAATCTGGAAATACAAGTCACCGCATTGGAAGCCTGTGACCCGAACGAACTGTTTTCGGAAGAAATCCAGCGGATTATCCAGCAGACTTTAAAAACGTTGCCAGAACAAACACGGGAAATCTTTTGGTTAAGCCGATATGAAAACTTGTCGGTAAAAGAAATTGCCGAAAAGAAAAAACTGACACCCAAAGCCGTAGAGTATCACATCACAAAATCATTGAAAGCCATGCGTATCGCCTTGAAAGATTATTTACCGCTGTGGCTTATCTAGTTCTATTGGTATCAGAATTAATCAGATTTCACACCCTTCACAGGAAATTGCTTATTAACAATGGAATAGACAGGTGTGTGAACCCTGTTTTGTTTTTTAGAAATAGTAGTATGCCAGTAAGAGGAAAAGGAAAACCACTCGACTCATCCAATTTTTTCTCAAAAAAATCTATTTTTGTTTAGGGATATCTTTTCGTGAATCGTTATAATAGAAAATTCGGTAAGAATATGGATGAATTGTTGATGAAATACATAAAGGGAGAAACTACACCGGAAGAAAGAGAAAAGGTGGTGCGTTGGCTGGACGAAGATCCGGAACACATGCATCAGTATCGTTCTTTACGGAAGCTTTATGATATTTCTTTGTGGAGTCCGATTGAAGAAAACCAACAAGAGGAAAAACAAACACGGACATTCAAGCCGGTTTGGATTGAATTCTTGAAGGTGGCAGCCGTTATCCTGATTACCTTTTTAGGAACAAAAGCTTTCTTTGACGGAAAAGATGATCCGGTAAATATGCAAACCGTAATTGTTCCGGCCGGACAACGGGCTGAACTATTATTGGCCGATGGTACTAAAGTCTGGTTAAATTCTCGTTCGAAGTTAAAATTCCCGGATCGCTTTCAAAAAGACGCCCGGAAAGTGGAATTGGATGGAGAAGGATATTTTGAGGTGACCCATCAGGAAGAAGCTCCTTTTACGGTTCATACCTCCAAATATGATGTGAAAGTATTAGGTACCGAATTTAATGTAAAGGCATACAAAGATAAAGAACAGTTCGAAACCTCTTTGTTGAAAGGAAGTGTTGAGGTTTCAAATGCGAATAAATCGCAGACGATTCGTTTAAAACCGGATGAACAAGTGGTCAGTGACGGAGGTCAGCTGGTGCGTTCAACCATTCAAGATAAAAACTATTTCCGTTGGAAAGAAGGATTGCTCTGTTTGGATGATGAGTCTATTGGTAGTCTGATAGAGAAGCTGGAGTTATATTACGATGTTAATATTGTAGTTCAAAGACCTTCGCTGATGAAATACCATTATTCCGGTAAATTCCGTATTCGGGATGGTGTAGAACACGTATTGAAAGTATTACAACTAAAGCATAAATTTACCTATACAAAAGATGAAGAATTGAATCAAATCATTATAAAATAAGTAACCTGTTAAATCGAATGCCTATGGTAAAATGACGAATAGAAACTAAAAATTCGGAAGATGCTGCAACATCTCCCGAATTTGTAAGTCAGTGAATATTGACTTTCCTTAAATCAATTTAGTACTCACTTTAAACACTGCAAATGTATGAAAAAAATTTGTACAGGGCTGTTATTGCCTAAAATAAAAACTCCCATAAAAACAAATCGATCCATGAAGTTAACCTGTGCTTTATTGTTCGCCGCTTCTTTTGGTGTTTTTGCAACCGGAAATGCACAAACCATGCGTGTGAATATTCAGGTGGAGAATGTATCCACTGGGAAAGTCCTTTCAGAAATAGAAAAACAGACCGATTATCTGTTTATCTATAATAAGAAAGAAGTAGATCTAAAGAGAAAAACGAGTGTAAATGCTGTCAACAAAACAACTGCCGAAGTTTTATCAACTATCTTTGATGGTACGGATATCATCTATGCCATCGAAGGAGAAAACATCATGTTGATGAGGAAAGAGCAAAACCTGGCTGTTGTACCGGATGCTGTTCAGCAGGATAATAAAATTACAGGAACCGTATTAGATCCAACCGGTATGCCTGTTATTGGAGCTAATATTATGATAAAGGGGACTACCAACGGAACCATTACAGATATGGATGGTAAGTTCTCGTTGGATGTACCGAAGGATGCTACTTTAGTTGTCACTTATGTTGGATATACCAATCAAGAAATATCAGTAGGGAATCATAAGGCATTGTCTATAACTTTAAAAGAAGATTCTGAAGCTTTGGATGAACTAGTCGTCATTGGATATGGCTCTGTAAAGAAATCTAATTTAACGAGCTCTGTTTCTAAAATAACAGATGAAGCAGTGTCTTCAAGGCCGATTTCTACAGTAAGTGAAGCTTTACAAGGACAGTTGGCTGGTGTTAGGTCTCAAGCTACATCTGGATTACCAGGATCTAATTATTCTATACAGATTCGTGGTGTCAATACTATTAATGGTGATAGTAGCCCATTATATGTAATTGATGGTGTTCCTAGAGATGACATGAATGACTTAAATGCAAATGACATAGCTTCTATCCAGATATTAAAAGATGCATCTGCAACTTCAATTTATGGCTCTCGTGGTGCTAATGGAGTAGTGCTGATAGAAACTAAAATGGGCACAGGTAGGCCAACTTTGACTTTTGATGCATACTATGGCTTTCAAACGGCTGAAAAAAATTTGGATATGATGGACGCGGATGAATGGATTGCATTAAATATGTATCAACGAAATTTGGCTCATTTAATGAATGGAGGAAAAATGAGTGATCCTATGTCAAGTCGTAGTGCTGAGAATAGAATTCCTGATAGTTGGTACACAAATACAATTAATACAGATTGGCAAGACGCTATTATGCGAACTGCTCCTATTCAAAGTTATAATGCTTCAGCTTCAGCTAAAGGTGATATTGGTAATGTTTATTTCTCTGCAGGATATTTAAATCAAGACGGTATAGTAAAGGAAACATATTATGAGAAAATGAATATCCGTTTAAATGCAATGATGAATATATCTAATAAATTAAGAGTAGGAGTAAATATGGATGCTTCATCTTCTAATCAAGACACTAAAAATGCAGAGCAAAAGGAAGGTGCAATTCATAAAGCTTTAATGATATCTCCTCTAGTAAGATTAGATCAGAATACTCAAGAATGGGGATTCATAGAAGATGCAGGAAATTCTTCCAATTATGTTAATCCATTAGAAACTCTAAATAATCTAAAAGCACAAACAAAATATTTGCGATTGAATGCTAATATTTGGGGTGAATATGATATATTACCTGAACTAAAGTTTAAAACACAGTATAGCTATAACTATATAGGTAATACTTATGAATATTTTTGTCCGGCCAATATAACAGATAATAATAAAACATCTGGAAATAGTTATTCCCAATCAATAGGGAAATGGACTGTGCAAAATACATTATCTTATGATAAAATTTTCGCAGAATCTCACCATTTAAATATATTGTTAGGACAAAGTGCTGAATCTCGGAAATTATATAAAATTTCTGCAGAAGCAACAGATTTCCCATATGAATATATTGAAACTTTAAATGTTGCAATTACTCCGTTGGAGGCAGCAACTGAGAGAAATACATATACAAACGCTTCTTTTTTTGGAAGAGCTAGTTATGATTATCTAGATAAATATTTATTATCTGCAAGTTTACGTTATGATGGTTCTTCTCGTTTTGGTGTGAATACAAAATGGGGGTTATTTCCTTCATTCTCTGCTGGCTGGAAAATTAATGAAGAAGGATTTATGAAATCAATGGATTGGTTGTCATTACTTAAATTAAGAGCTTCTTGGGGTATGGCTGGTAATGATAGAATCGGTGATTATGCTTTTATGTCTTTACTTGGTATCAATAATACTGTATGGGGAGATAAAATTATATCAGGTGTTGCACCTAGCAACATTGGAAATCTTGATTTGAAATGGGAAACTACCCGTACTTTAGATTTTGGTCTTGACTTTTCCGGATTTAAGAATAGAATACAGTTTAATTTTGATTATTATATCAATACAACTGATGATTTGTTATTCAATGTATCTATACCAAGAACAACAGGGCAATCTTCTTATTTGGCAAATGTTGGCTCAATTCGGAATAAAGGATGGGAAATAGACTTGACAACTCATAACATTGATAATTCTACTTTTAAATGGAGCTCATCTTTAAATCTTTCTAGAAACCGCAATGAAGTCTTGAATATGGGTGATATAGATAGAATTTTGTCTTCAAGTAATGATGCCTATTTTATAACACGAGTTGGAGGTAGTGTTTCTGAATTTTATGCTTACCAAGCTAATGGTGTTTTAACCAAAGATTGTTTCGATGAAAATGGAAATGCATTGGTTCCTATTGCTGCAGGACAAATTGAAGGAAATGTTCGTTATGTAGATCAAAATAAAGATGGCATTATAAATGCTGAAGATCAAGTTCCTGTTGGAAATAATTTACCAGATTTGACATATGGGTTTACAAATAGGTTTTCTTATAAGAATTTTGATTTAAGTATCTTGCTGCAAGGGCAATTCGGAGGAGATATTCTCTTCTTAGGTCAAAGGCAATATGATTATGGCTCTAAAGTATCTGCTGCTGTTAATCAAATGAGTCGTTGGTTAAATTGTTATAAAGATGAAAAATATATAGATGCGATACCAACTGATTTTATAAAAGAAAAAGGTATAGATATGTCATGGGACGGAAAAACACCTGTTCCAGACGAAGCTTATGGTTATCAGAGTAGAAATGATACACGAAGAATTTATGATGCAACATTTTTAAGGATTAAGAATGTTACTTTGAGTTATAATTTTTCAAAAAGAGCATTAGAAAAAACACCGTTTAAGAGTTTGAGACTGTATTTCTCTGCAGATAATTTAGTTACATTTGATAGTTATCCAGGCTATAATCCAGAAGCTAATGGCTATGGTAATTCTACTACAAAATTAGGTGTAGATTATTGTGCATATCCTTTAAGCAGTAGGGTTACTTTTGGTGTGAATGTTGTATTTTAAAGTAAGGAGGTTTTTATCATGAGACGCATTGTATATTTATTTATTATTTCTATATGTTTTACAAATATATCATGTAGTGATTTTTTGGATAAATCACCAGTGTCATCATATAGTGAATCAGGAGGCTACAAAACCCAGGCTGATTTTGAATACGCAATAGCAGGTGTGTATGCTGCACAACAAGAATTGTTCAAAGATAAAGGGTCTTGGTTTTGGATGATGTCTGAAAGAAGTGATGATATACGTTATGATTCTAATAGGCAATACCATAAATTAGGCCTTTTTACTGATGGTGATGATGAATCTCAAGTGAATACTTTTTGGGAGCATTTTTGGAAGATTATCAATAGAAGTAACATTATACTATCTAAAATAGATAACATTACTTTTAATGATGAAAAAATAAAAGAGTTTATAAAAGGTGAGGCTTATGTCTTAAGAGGTTGGGCTTATTATTCTTTGGGTTGGTTGTTTGGAGGAATGCCTCTTATAGATAGAGAAATGTCTGTAAATGAGGTGCTAACGATAGTAAGATCTACACAGGAAGAAACTTTTGATTTTGCAGAAAAAGACTTTATTAAAGCAATAGAATTATTACCTGAATCTTGGGAAGGCGAATCTATTGGTAGAGTTTCTAAATACGCAGCAATGGGTGGATTATCTCGTTTATATATGTTCCGTTCAAAATTTTCTGAGGCTAAACCTTTATTGGAAGAGATTATAAATTCAGGGAAATATAGAATGGCTTTGAACTATGAAGATTGTTTTAACGATAAATATGATAATGATCCTAATTATGACCGTCTTTGGGAAATACAATATACTGAGGGGGAATTGGGGGAAGGAAATTCATTATCAAGTGGAATTTTACATGGTGGAGATATTTTTCCATTCCCTTCAAATGAAGAGGGATCTAAAGTTTCTAAAAACATGGCTGAATCTTATGAGCTTGGGGATAAAAGGAAAGATATATCAATTATAACAGGACTTTCAAGAGGAGGGGTAGTTGATAATGATTATTATTATTGTCAAAAATATGCACATTATACTTATACGCCTAAAAGTTCTGGAGACTGGTCAAATAATATCCCTTTGATTCGGTATACAGACATAAAAATGATGTACGCAGAAGTTCTCAATGAGGAAGGTTTTAACCCATCAGGAAAAGCATTTGAAATATTAAATGAAGTTCGGGAAAGAGCTGGATTACCTCATTTAAGTTCAAAAGAAGTCCCTGATCAACAATCGTTCAGGAATGCAATTATTAAAGAAAGGCGGGTTGAATTTGCTTTCGAAGGATTGAGATGGCCTGATTTATTACGTTGGGGAATAGCTGAGAAAGTTATGAATGAACACTTCATGCATCCGGATGAAGGTGCAGGAACATATAAAATGGAAGAATATCGTAGAATTTTAGCAATACCGTTTGATGAAATATCTAGATATAATAATGAATCAATTATGTGGCAAAATCCAGGGTATTAATAATAAAGCATAATAAAATATGAAGAGAATATTCATTTTGTTTTTATTTATATTGATATTTATTCCTACTAATATTATATGGGCTCAAAAATTAGAGGAAAAAGAGCCTGTTGACTATGTGAATCCATTTATGGATTCACATAAAAGTCGATTCTTTTATTTTTCATCAGCCTCAAGACCATTTGGAATGGTTAACTTAAGTCCTGATACGAACGTAAAAGGCTCTTGGAATTCAGGATATATGTATGATAGTACTTATATTCGTTGTTTAAGCCATGTACATGCATGGCAATTATCTGGTATTCCGGTTTTACCTACAGTTGGAGAAATGAAAGGACATTTGGGAATGGATGTTTATAAATCTTCTTTTACACATGAAGGAGAAATAGCAAGACCGGGGTATCATAAAGTAATGCTTCAAGATTACAATATTGTTGTGGAATTGACATCAACAACTAGAGTAGGCATGCATAGATACACTTATCCTAAGGCAAAAGATGCATATATATTATTTGATGTTGGTGCTTTTTTGGGACATTCTTCTATGGATTTTTCTCAAGTGAGAAAAGTGAACAATAAGGAATTGGAAGGTTATTCAGTTATGAGTCCAACTTCACGTCGACCGAAATCTACTTCTATATATTTTGTTGCAATATTAGATAAACCTATGTCGTCTTTTGGAGGTTGGGTTGAGAATAAGATTATTCACACAAAAACAAATACGATAGAAGGGAAAAATGCGGGTGCATATATTCATTTTTCTACTAAAGAAAATGAACAAGTGCAAATGAAAGTTGCCATATCGTATGTGAGCATAGAACAGGCTCGCAAGAATTTGGAAACGGAACTCCCACATTGGAATTTTGATCAAATTTGTATGGAGTCAAAAGAAGAGTGGAATAAAGAATTAGCTCGGATAAAAGTTGAAGGAGGTACTGAAGAGCAGAAGATAAAGTTTTATACTGATTTGTGGCATTCGTTATTAGGAAGACGTATTATAAGTGATGTGGATGGAAAATATCCTGATAATACTGGAGAAAAATTTCGTGTAGGTCAAGCTCCCTTAGATAAACATGGAAAACCTTGGAACCATTATAATTTTGATGCTTGGTGGGGCAGTCATTGGTCTTTAAATATACTTTGGTCAATGGTATATCCAGAAATAATGGATGGCTTCTGCAATACAATGGTCAGTATGTATAAAGATGGAGGTTTAATACCTAGAGGTCCTTCTGGAGGAAATTATACATATGTTATGATAGGAGATCCTTCTACCTCGTTTTTTGCTACTGCTTATAATAAAGGGATAAGAAATTATAATATTGATTTAGCATATGAAGGACTAAGAAAGAATGCATTCTTGGGGGGAATTCGTGATCATGCAGGGTATGAACATCAGTCTCCAGCTTTTGGGGGGGGGATGCAGTATTATTTGAAGCAAGGATGGATACCTGAAAGAATTCAAGCTGATGGGGGACATAAAGATGGTTGTGCTCAGACATTGGAATATGCTTATCAAGATTGGTGCTTAGCTCAATTGGCTAAGGCATTGGGTAAAAACGACGATTATAATTTGTTTATGCAAAGGTCTAAAAATTATAAAAATGTGTGGGATTCAGTTTCTGGTTATATGAGACCTAGAGAATTTGATGGAACTTTTGTTAAAGATTTTATACCTGCAGGTGTTGAAAGTAGAGGCCGGGATTTTGGATTTTGTGAGTCAAATTCGGCAGTTTATACTCATTTTGTTCCACATGATATGCCTGGCTTGATAAGTTTATTTGGAGGTAGAGATGCATATGTTCGACGTTTAAATAAACAGTTCGAATTAGCGAGAAAAGATGGATTTCAACATGGCAATGGACGTGCAGGGTGGGTTCAATATACTAATCAACCTGGAACAGGAATGTTACACTTGTTTAATCATGCTGGAGCTCCATGGTTGACACAAAAGTGGGGGAGAATAGTAGGTTTTTATTATGGGGATACTTCTCCTTATGGAGGTTATTACGATGATGAGGATCAAGGGCAGATGGGTGCACTATTTGCTTTAATAGCTATAGGGCTTTTTGAAGTTGATGGTGGTGCTTCTTTAGATCCAAAATATGAAATATCTTCTCCTATATTTGATAAAATAGAAATAAGCTTAAATCCTGATTATTATCCTGGAGGTAAATTTGTAATCAAAACTTATAATAATAATTCAGATAATATGTATATTCAGTCGGCAAAGTTGAATGGAAAACCTCTTAATAAATATTATTTTTCACATGAAGATTTTATTAGAGGTGGTACTTTAGAGTTATATATGGGTGATAAACCTAATAAGACTTGGGGGGTAGACTGAATCGATTTTTTATAATATATTTAGTTCTTTGAGAACGAATTTTAATAAATAATTAAATATATAATGTTGCGAAGGAAGTTAAGGGTTTTATTAAACCTTTAACTTCCTGTATAGTATTAAATAGATTTAATTTATGAGGAATTTAATATTACCTTTTTGGGGGAGCATAATGATCTTTCCATTTGTTTATCTCAATGCTGGTGAAAATGAAAAGACCAATATAATTATAATTATGTGTGATGATATGGGGTATTCGGATTTAGGCTGTTTTGGAAGTGAAATATTAACTCCCAATATAGATTATCTTGCATCAAATGGTTTACGTTTTACCCAATTTTATAATTGTGGTAGATCTTGTCCGACAAGAGCGTCTTTAATGACTGGACTTTATCAGCATCAAGCTGGTATTGGACGTATGACATTTGATGATGGCCTTCCAGGTTATAGAGGGACCATGACTCATAATGGTGTGACGATAGCTGAGGTTTTAAAATCTGCTGGCTATAACACAGCTTGGGTTGGTAAGTGGCATGTCGCTGAGACACCATTGCGACCAGATCAAAGGCAATGGTTAGCTCATCAAGTGAAACATGAAGAGTTCGCTCCCAAAAATAATTATCCTATTAATAGAGGCTTTCAGGATTGTTATGGAACAATTTATGGAGTAGTTGACTATTTTGATCCGTTCAGTTTAATTTATGGAGATCAACCTGTAGATACTGTGCCTAAGGATTATTATAGTACAATAGCATTGGGGGATACAGCTGTTTCATTTGTGAATAAATATGCACAATCGGATAAGCCTTTTTTTATGTATTTAGCTTTTCATTCCCCTCATTGGCCATTGCATGCTTTACCTCAGGATATAGAAAAGTATAAAGATACTTATAAATGTGGTTGGGAAAAAATTAGAGAGGAGCGTTATAATCGTCAAAAGAGAATGAAACTTTTTGGTGATATTGATAATTTCTTGTCTCCTCGTCAATTTGAGGATTCTTGGGAAGATAATCCTGATAAAGAATGGGATGCTCGAGCTATGGCTGTACATGCGGCTATGGTTGATCGTATGGATCAAAGTATAGGGATGTTATTAAATGCATTAGAAAAAAATGGTCAAATAGACAATACATTGATTCTTTTTATGTCAGACAATGGTTGTAGTAATGAAATTTGCCAGTTATACTCTGAGGGAGAAAATGATAGACCTGCTGAAACTAGAGATGGTCGTAAAATTATTTATCCTAAGAAGAAAGAAATACTACCAGGTCCAGAAACATCTTATGCTTCTGTTGGCCCTAAATGGGCAAACGTTGCTAATACTCCATTTCGTTTTTGGAAAGCGAAATCTTATGAAGGAGGAATTTGTACTCCAATGATTGCACACTGGCCGAAAGGTATAAAACAAAAAAAGGGGAGTATAAATACCGCATATTGCCATGTTATAGATATTATGGCAACTTGTTTGGAAATTACGAATGCAAGTTATCCTGATAAATATAATGGATATGATATTCAGCCTTATATGGGAGTAAGTATGCTTCCTATATTTGAAGGAGAAGAACAATCAGTAGAAAGAGATTTGTGTTTTGAACATTTTAATGAGAAGGCTTTGATTGATGCAGAAGGCTGGAAAATTGTTCAACCTAGTGATTCGAAAACTCAGGCTTGGGAATTATATGATTTAAATACAGATAGATCTGAAATGTTTAATTTAGCTAGTAAATATCCTAATAGAGTGAAGGCTATGGTGAAGCGATATTTAGAATGGGAAAAACAATGTAAAGTTGTTCCTAGACCAACCAAGTAGTAGTTCTATTTGATTCTTCTTTACAGATCCGTTTTAGATTAAAAATCCGTTACTAAAACGGATCTTATGCTATTAGTGGAAAAATCGGAGTATGCTGTCACAGTGGTCTAGCTGAAAGAAACGCCGAATAT
>ENA-OROH01002223-OROH01002223.1-human-gut-metagenome-genome-assembly--contig:-NODE-2223-length-15407-cov-8.195219_pt1 | contig 15407 bp, 16 predicted proteins | sample MGYA00242125_ERZ509042 | MGnify/ENA primary metagenome ERZ509042 (study PRJEB26280, sample SAMEA2338738) | human gut metagenome | biome: human gut; feature: human-associated habitat; material: faeces... | reverse complement strand
TCATGGTCTTATTTTACCATTCGTTTATAGTGTCCATCAAACGGGGTATAGGCCAATCCATCCCATCGTCCCGTTTAAAAGGGACCGGTTTATAAGTGCCTACAAAATTCGCATAGGAATAATCAGGATGAAAGGTAACACGTTCATATCTTCCGCCATCTTTAACGAGCTGTTTTACATCCTGATTCAGTGCGTAACTTTTTCCTGTACCCGGGGCTCCGAACAAAATACGATTTCTGGAAAATGAGGATTGGAATCCGGTTTTAAATTGAATTTTATGTTTGTCTGAATCAGTGTCAGATTCTTGATTTTCATCATCTAAATAATCTTTAATTTTACTGATATCGACAGTTGCTGCTTCAACCATATATGGACGATTATCAAAAAAGTTGAAATAATTTATAAGCTCATTCTTCTTTATTATTGATATATAAATTCCCAGATTACTACGGATTCTATCAAAGTTTTTATGAGGAATATAATTATTTCGAATTATAATTTGATTGCCCTTTCCATTTCTTAGTCCATTTAGTGTACCAGATATTTTTTCAACTATTGCTTCACTACATTCAAGGCTAAATACATAGTCTTTTAATTTATCTACCTGATCGTTTACTCCAATACAAAAAAATTTTAATTTTTTCTCTATCGCATAATTCCATGCTATCGCACGTTCCAAGGCCCCACTGTCTCTTGTATCAAAATATGTCTTAGTATTGTCTTTTTTATGAACTAAGGGATATACGAATATAACAATAGGTTCTTTGTCTGATAAAGATAAGACAAATCCTCTTCCATTTGTTTCTTCTATGATTTGCTTACTAGTTGCGTTAACTCCTAAATAATCATCCAGTGTAGCAATAGCTTGTCTCGCCGTATATCCCATTTTCCAATCCCCCTCATTTTATTGGTGTATAATATTTTTTTAATATATTATACACTGCCTTCGCACAGCATTTTGCCCCTAATGGTGGAACTGCATTCCCTATCATTTTATAGGTATCTGTATTACTGCCTTCGAAAATATAATCATCAGGAAAAGTCTGAAGTCTGGCTGCTTCTCTTACTGTAATTGTTCTGCATTGGGAAGAATCTGGATGAATATGTCGCAAGCCATCTTTATACAGATGCGCCGGAATCAAATTACTAGGCTCATCCCATCTGATAACATGATACTTATGTATATTAGAGGTTTTTCCTGTCATCCTAGTATAAAGTTTTTTTAACGCATTTACAGATGCATACTTATTTTCTCCACTTTCAATATCTTTTGTGAGAATTTTAAAAATACCAACATCTCTGTCACTCTGCCACCTTGCAATATGATTTGGAATAAAAGGGTCAGGTAAACTATGTCTTGTCCTTATTCCATTGACTCTGATAGCTTTATTAAGAGGATATAGCTTTGGCAAATCCCCAATCGCATCTTTAACAGTAACCTTTATTCCAACTTTATATTTGGTTAATTCTGTAGAGTAAAATGCTTTTACAATTTCATCACTTTTTTCCTGGAAAATTTCCTTTCGTACTCCAAATATGATAATCCTTTTTCGATTCTGCGGAACCCCATAATCTGAAAAATCGATAATTGCATCATTTAAATTTTGCAATATATGGTATCCTACGCCTTCAAAACTTTCCTGGATAATTTCAACAATAGGTCTATCACCAGGTTGTGCACTTAATAATCCTGGAACATTTTCAAAGATAAATGCTTTCGGTTTGTATCTATCTAATACTGTGATATAACTTTCAAAAAGAAAATTTCTGTAATCGTCTTTCATACCATTCTCATCACGAACACGCCCAGCAATAGAATAAGCCTGACAAGGTGGTCCGCCGATTATGACATCAATCCCACCAGCCTCTTTTACTAGCTTATCCAATCCTTTCGATTCCCCATATACAGGGTCATTATACCACCCTCCAAATAATTCATCTGTTCTTTGAATATCAAAATATAGAACTCTTTCATTAGCGTCATTATAATTCCATTTAGTCTTCATTCTCTTAATTAAGTTAGCACAAGGAGCTTTTTCCCATTCTATGGCTGCAATTGTATCATATTTTCCGCACTGTTCAAAGCCATCCATTAGCCCACCACAACCGGCAAATAAATCGATTACTTTTAATTTAACCATTACTCTTGCCCCCGATAATTTTTAAAATTTCTTTACCTAATGCCTCTCCTAACAATGGCGGAACTGCATTACCTACCTGTCTGTCTTGCTTTGTTCTAGTTCCTGTAAAGACAAAATCATCTGGGAAAGACTGGATTCTCGCACTTTCTCTTACTGTTGGAACTCTATTCAGTTCATAATGAAAAAGATTTCTATGGCCTGTATCAACAGTTCTGGCCGGCATATTTCCATCCAGTCTTGTCCATGCCATATGAAAATTTCGGCTTTCCCCAACTCCTTTTGGCAAATCTTTATAGTTGCCACCTTCAGGAACTAACGCAATCGTTTTCCGTACAAAATCTTTATGATTAGTAGCAACATGATTGTATAATACGTTACAATTTTTTCTCATCAATTTCTGATATTCTGTAATTGCAGGTCCTGAATAGTTATCTTCTGTCTTTCCCAGTTCGCTTTCCCGTGTAGGCAAATCAGAAATCGCTTCTCGGCAAGTTCGATAAGGTTTTCCCGTTCCAGGACCAAATTCAGCAGTTGGAAAATGGGGTTCACCATAATCTTTTCGTATACCCATAAAGATTAATCTTCTTCTCATTTGTGGAACGCCATAATCACAAGCCTTTAGAACCCTACAATCCACATTGTACCCCATTTTGCGAAAGCGTTTCAGAATTTCATCTTTAATTTGTCCTTTATACAATGTTGCCATACCCGGCACATTTTCGATTATAAAAGCTTTTGGTTTGTATTGTTTTACAACTTCTATTACAGCTAAATACAATTTATTACGTTCATCATCAAAATTACGCGGTCCTGTAAGAGAAAACCCTTGACAAGGAGGCCCAGCTATAATAACATCTATATTTCTATCCCCTGCAATTTCTTTAATTTTGTCAAAAGTTTCCTGTTTAGACAGGTCCGCATTTAACGTTTTAGCACCATTATGATTTAATGCAAAAGTATTCAAAGCATCCTGATCATTGTCAACACCTACAATTATATTAAAACCAGCGTCCATAAAACCTTTGGACAAGCCTCCACATCCAGCAAACAAATCAATAGCATTCATTTATTTTCCTCCATTTTTTTATCCTGTTTGAATTCACAAATATCACTTATATCACATTTTAAACACGAACAAATCTTTAGCAGCACATCCATACTTACTACTTTGTTTTTACTCAATTTTGCAAGAGTATTTGTACCAATTCCAGTTAGAGTTCGTAAATCACTCTTGTTGGAAAAGCCCTTATCTATCATTAATTTCCACAATTTATTATAACTTATTATCATAACTTTCTCCTCATATAGAATGTAATCGTCGTGATTATTCTCCTAAAGAAAATAATTATATCGTTTTTTATATTAAATATATAATATCCTATATCTTTGAATATATCAATATAATTTTAAATTCATTAAACATTTGTTTTTTATACCGAACTGTATTATATGCTTTTCTGTAGAGAAATACAAATAAAAGCGAGCATTCCAAATTGACCTAGTCACTTATTTTTTCCCATAATAAAATTCCATTTAGCATCTGTCTCAGAATCAGCAGGACCAAAGTCTGCGACCTTCCCACCCCATTTCACAAACTTTCTATCTCCCCCAATACCTTTTATACCACATTGCTGCCTGTTTCCATGACTGGGGAACACCCCTGCCTTCTTCTTACAGTCTGGCAATGGCATTGCATGCGCTGGGGCTGCCTCGTAACCAGGCTCTCCGATACCAGACCAGGGCCTGGACAGGGTCTGCCTGGCCCAGGTATCCACTTTCCCAAAAGTATCCCATGATTTCACAGGCTCCGGGATGGCCCTGTCGGGCGGCTTTCTCATACCAGATTCCGGCCTGTTCCAGGTCATGGCAGCGCAGCCGGTATTCCTGGGCCAGGCGCACCTGGGCTTCTGTATGACCTTTTGCAGCGGCTTTCTGATACCATGCCAGCCGTTTCTCCCGCCAGCCGTCATTTTTCTCTTTACTCACCATCCGGAGAAAGGAACCCATGGCCAACTAGGCCGCTGCAAAGCCCTGGGCAGCGGACTTCCCGAACCAGATCAGAGCTTCTTCATAGGATGGATCCACGCCTTCTCCATAGGCGTACATGATTCCCAGATAATACTGTGCCAGGAAGTCTCCTTCTGCTGCCCGGGCCCGGATTTTTTCTCTCTGCCGGACGAACACCCGGACGGATTCGCCCAGGCCGGGCAGGTCTTTCAATGCGCCAAAGGCAGGAGCCACCGGATCCCCGGCCCGGGAAGCCGCAGAAGCGTAAGACCGGGCCAGTCCCTCATCCAGAAAGAAGGTTCCATATCCTCCATCCAGGTACAGAGCCAGAAGAAAAAGAGCCCGGCCGCAGCCATCCCAGGCTTTCGCCTGGATTTGAGGATAAGCCTCCCCAGCTGGAAGATTCAAAAACAGTTGATCCAGTTCACAAGTTTCTTTCCCCAGCTGTTCCTTTGCATCTGCCCGCATTACTTTTTCCCCTGCTTTGCTCTCCATAGTCTGAACCTCCTGCGATGCCCAGCCCTCTGTCGGCCTACTGCTCTTCACTTAAAATCCCGTACGCTTTGCGGTATTTTTCCACCCGTTTCCGGTCCTTTTCCGTCACTTCCGGCAGCCGGGTCAGGTCCATATTGTTCCGCAGGTCCGCCTTTTTCACGGCAATGGCGTAGGGATTCCCGCTTTCTTTGATCTGCCGCACATAGTCCAGATAGGGCACCTTCTTGTCATGGGTCAGCAGGGCCACCGCATCTGCCACGGTTTTCCCAAACAGCTGTTCCAGGGTTCCCCGGTCCATGGCCGTATCTTCCAGGGTATCATGGAGCATCCCCACCAGGGCATATTCTTCTCCCAGGGGAAGCACCTGATCCGATACGAACTTCACATGATAAATGTAGTCTTTCCCGGCCCGGTCCTTTTGTCCGGCGTGGAATTTCTTTGCCACTTCATAGGCCAATACCAGTTTATCCATTTTCACCACTCCTTATTTACATTTGGATTTCCCATTCTCTCCAGGAACCGTACATCCCAGTCTTCATATTTTTCCATCAGCTCATGGACATGCTGGGCCATGATGATGGCAGGCACTCCGGTATTCACCGTGTACATGAATCGGAACCCCTGAAAGTGGAAGGGTTCCCCCAGGAGGCTGCTGTAAAACCGATCCAGCACCTGGGGTGTCAGTGGTCCCAGGGCTTTGCCCTTGTCTCCCTTTTGGGAAAATTCCCAGGCCTGGCCGTTTTCGTCGGCAAAAAGGGTTCCTTTCTGCCCAAACCGCCGGCTCATGGCAGGGCCCAGCCGTTCCAACACCGGCCGGTACAGTGCATTCATATGGACCAGTACCTGACAGCAGGGCTCCCGTCCGCCCCAGACCCATTCACAGCGAAAATCCACCAGACGCAGCCACCGCTTCAGGGCTTCCAGATTTTCGGGATCCACCCCCAGGAATACCCCACAGTGCCGCGTTCCGAACTGATCCAGCAATTGGCTCTCCATACTCCATTCCTCCTATAGAAATCTCTCTTTGGATCCTTGGTTCTCTGCTTTCTCTCTTCTTATTATAAGACATCCAATGGGGAAAAAAGGGGACAGATATTTTTTAACAATCAAAGGAAAGTGACCCATCCATGAGACAGCCCACAGAACTGCACATGGAGGCCAAATGCCTGGCCATTTGGCCTTGCATGGAAAAACCGGCGGCCGGGACGGGTTCCCCTGGGTGCAGCCCCTACAACCTTGGTATCAATCGATCCAAAAAAAATCCCAGAAACGGAATTGTCGAAAATTCCGTTTCTGGGATCATTTCATCCGACCCTGACGCCGTAGGGGCAGGCCACAGGCCCGCTCTTCACTCTTCACTCTGCACTCTTACTTGTTCCCAAAATGCTCCACCAGCAGGGTGATGGTTGCGGCGGTGCGGGGCAGTACGTCTTCGTTGAAATCAAAATCGCTCTGATGGTGGCCGGCGGCTTCTTTGGTGCCGTAGAGCATGTAGACGGCCTGGCCGCCGTGTTCCTGGACCCGGCTCATGAAGTAGCAGCAGTCTTCACTGCCGCTGACTTTCTGTTCCTTTACCACATGCTGGTACAGATTCTGGGATTTCACCAAATCATAGATTTCTTCTCCCATCTCCTTGGAGGAGTTGGAGGAAGTGGCGCTGCCCCGGGGGGTGATCTTTACGTCCACATCATAGAGCATGGCAGCGGCCCGGCACATCCGTCTGGCTTCTTTGGCCATGAAGTCGTTGATTTCGGCAGTTTCTCCCCGGGTCTCGAATTTGATCAGACCGTTGGCGGGCACCACGTTCCGGCCGGTGCCGGCTTCCAGGACCCCTACGTTGATCCGGGAAGAACCACCGCTGTGGCGGCTGATGGTGTGGAGGGAAATGGCAGCCTGGGCAGCGGCCAAAAGGGCATTCTTCCCTTTTTCCGGTTCGGCGCCTGCATGGCTGGGCACCCCGGTGAATTCCGCATCCAGTTTGTCGGTGGCCAGGAACCCTTTGGTCATGCACACCAGGGATCCGTCGTTGTAATCCCCCAGACCGATATGGCCGCTGAGGAAGTAGTCCACATCGTCCACAATGCCGCTCTGGACCATGCTCTTGGCCCCTACCACCCCTTCTTCCCCGGGCTGGAAGCAGATCTTCAGGGTACCGGCCATTTTGTCCTTATGAGCAGCCACCAGCCGGGCTACGGCCAGGCCAATGGTGGCATGGCCGTCATGGCCGCAGGCGTGCATGAGCCCGGGGTGTTTGGACTGGAACCCCAGGGCGCTGGGCCGGTGGCTGGGTGCCGGGTCCTCGGCCACGAACAGGGAGTCGATGTCGAACCGGAGAGCTACGGTTTTACCAGGTTTGGCAAAGTGCATGATCCCCACGCAGCCGGTCATGCCCCCTTTCATCCGGTCCACCAGCACCGGATTGGCCCCTTCCTTGATGGCCCGCTGGGCGCATTTTTTCAGGGTATCTTCGTCGGGCACCAGCATCCGGGCACTGTCGTCCAGCACGTCGGCGCCCATTTTCACTTCATATCCCAGTTTTTCCAGTTCTGTGGCGATGATGGACGTAGTGCGGAATTCAGTCCAGGCGGTTTCCGGATGGGCATGGAGATCCCGTCTCTGCTGGATCATTTCGTCTTTCATTGCCAAAGCTTCCTCATAATAGGTCATGGTTTTATCCTCCCTGAATATATTTGAACAGTCTCTAGCTCTCTTCACTCTTCACTCTGCCCTCTTCACTGCCACTTCGAAGGTCCTGTGCCAGGGCAGGCTGTACCGGTACTGTTCCGGCCGCTTGCCCAGGAGGGGCACTCCTTCTTTCAGCATTTTTTCGGTGACCAGGGTTTCCGCCTGGGCGGTCTGGGCATCGGTGAGCTTTCCGTCCGTCCACTGTCGGGGCCAGATCAGTTCCTGGCGCACCTGCTGCCGGACTTTGCTCTGGTAGAGCCAGTCGTCCAGGTACCGGACGGTCAAAAGGTCCTGCCGGTCCCGGTCGCTCAGATACGGCCGGAGCATCCCCTGGCCCAGGGCGTATCCCAGGCTGTTGCTGGCAGTGTTCCACCCGGCGTAGGACCCCAGCCGGTACCCCAGAGGCTCCTGCCCCGGTTCCCCGGTCAGCAGGCCCTTTACCAGGGCGGTGCTGCCTCCGTTTCCAAAGGCCACGTCGGCGATCCCCACATTCCGTCCCTGCCGGACGTACTTTTGGGCAGTGGCCAGGAACTGCTGGCCCTGTTCATCCAGATCCGGTCCGTTGGCGGCAGAATCCGCACCCAGGGTCACCCCGTCCCCCGGGGTATAGAGCCCCAGCACCAGGTCCGCCCGCTTGTCCGTCCGGGCCGGGTATCCTCCTGCAGCCAGCACATGCTGCCGGTAACTGGTGCCCATGGGGCTGTCCTCGTAACTGGCCACAGTGGCGGCTCCGGTGCCCCCATTGTACCAGCCGTATACCAGAGGGGTCTCTCCCCGTGCCTTGTTCAGGGCCCGGTTCAGCAGCACCATCCCCAGTTCGTCCGCTCCGGAAAAACTCCGGAACTTGTACCGGAAGGCCGGGTCGGCGAAACTTTCCAGATCCGCCGCATCTTTGTGGGCTTCGGAATAGGGGGCGGAATCGTCCCGTCCGATGAGGAAATAGTCCATTTTCCCTGCTTCCAGGCCCCGGGTAAGCCCTTTCAGCACAAACAGGTTCTTCCCCCGGCGTTCCAGTACATCCCGGCAGATATCCAGGGGCAGAGCCTGTTCCACCTGGTTCAGTTCGTTTTTCTCCTTCCGGGTGAGGATCCCCAGCCGCTTTTTGTCCCGGAGCTGTCCCCACCGGAAAATCTGAGGTCCGTACTGGGCATAATAGGCCGGTTCCGCCGGAGCGCTGCTCCACTTGGGGGAGCGCATCACCGTGGCAAAGCCGTAAAGGGGCACTCCCGGGTGCCGCTTTTTGAAGGCCAGCAGAGCATTGGCCCTTTGGGCCAGCACCGCCGGATCCAGTTCATGGGTCCGGGAAGGCACCAGGCCCCCGTAAATGAGACTGTCCGTGGATACCACCGCTCCTGCCGCTCCCCGAGCTTCCTGGTCCAGCCATTGGGCCAGCTTGTCCGGGTCCCCGTTCTGCCGGTCGCTGGCCAGGAACTTCTCCGGCGGGGTCACCACCTGGACCCCTGCCTTCCGGAAGCTGTCCACCGTATAGGCCAGGGACACGGGACGGTTGTCCAGGGGAATGAAAAGGATTTTCTCCGCTGCCGCCGGTGCACAAACACCCATCAGCAGCACAACAAAAGCACCAAAACGTTTACACCAGCCCAAGTCTGCACCTCTTTTTCTAATTCATCCATCTGGCCGCCAGATCCAGGATCTTGGCTATGGTCTGGAGCTGGCCCTGGTATTTGCTGATTTCCTGCTGGATGGCGGCATCTCCCTGGCCGTTCTGGGCAGCCTGGGCCAGCTGGTCCAGTTTGGCCAGAATCTCATCCTGGTGGTCCACCAGTGTCCTTACCACTTTGCCTATAAGGGGGCTGTTCAGGGCCTTCTGGAGGGCCTGACGCTGCTGTTCCAGGGTTTCCGGGCTGGTGGTTCCGGGTCCCTGGACCGCAGGAGGCAGAACGGTGCCCTGGCTGCCGGCACTTTTCCGCCGGGTGCCTCCCTGTGTCCCACTGCCCCCTGCTGGCTCATCACTGCCAGTGGCTTCCTGGACCTTGTCCCGGACTGCTTCATAGAGGGGAGCCAGGGGGGTGTCTTCCAGTCCTTGGGCCGCCTGGAGCACGGCTCCGGCCACTCCTGCCGCCTGTTTCGTCTGTTTGGTCCGGGGATTTTTCTGGAGGATCTTCCCGTAATACCCTTTCAGGTTGGTGATTTCCACCAGCTGCCAGTCCCCTTTTTCATTTTTCTGCATGTGGAGCACCAGGGTATCCGTGCCCACCGCCGGATTATCCAGCTGGACGTTCACCAGGGCGTCCTGGGGATAGCTGGCCCCGGGCTGGATGTCCTTCACCTTCAGGGCATTCCAGTCCACTGGCAGCACCTTGTCCGGGTGGGTCTTCCGGTAGGAATCGGTCCAGTCCCCGGTCAGGACGGCATTGTGGATCAATTCCTCCAGGTGCCGGGTGATTTCGTCCTTTTCCCCTTCGGTGTAACCGTCCTCCACGTCATTTTCCCCCTGGGCGGCCAGCAGGGCATCATACCCCTTGTCCACCACTTTCGTAAGGTCCGTATGGTCCTGGAAGGTAACGATATCGTGCTTGTTCACTGATTCCCGGATCAGTTTCACCGCATACTGGGGGGTGCGGATATAGTACAGGAAGTACCAGCCGGAAACGGCCCCGATCAGCACCGCCAGGGCCGCCCCCAGAGCGATTTTTTTCTTTTTCCGGCGCCGGGCCTGTGCCTGCTCCTGTTCTTTTTGCCGGGGATCCGGCGAAGGATTCCCGGCGGTCTGCTGTTCTGTCATGATTTATCGGTCCTTCAAATACAGCTCCTCGAACAACTTCTTCCCGGTTTCCGTCTTGTACAGCCGCTGATACAGGGCTTCATCCTGCTGCCGGTTATCTCCGTCTTCGTAGGGGTTCACCAGCATATCCGCTTCCGCCAGGATCTGGGCGTCCGGGCCGTCGATGCTGGCATAGGTATGATGATGGCCGATGAGCCACTTGATCCGTTCTGCGTCTTCTCCGGTGATGCCGGCGTCTGCCAGGATGGGCTGGGCAATGTCCGGGCCCAGTTCTTCCTGGATCTTCCCGGTGCAGTGGCCGTACCGGCGTTCTCCTTCGTGGATGCCGATATCATGGAGATAGGCGGCGGCTTCCAGCCGGAACAGGGTCCGGGGATCCAGCCCCTCCCCCATCCCGATCAGCCGGGCAAAAGCATGGACTTTCAAAAGATGATGGATCCGCCTGGGATCCCCTGCATCATAGACAATGGCAGCCCGGGCGATTTTTTCCAATGGTTCCATAAATGATCACGACCTTTCTGATAGGGATATTATAGGGGAAGAAGGGGGAAAAAGAAAGGGGCTGTTGCCCGTGCAACAGCCCTTTTGCTTTTTCAATTATTTATGTTCCCAGATATCCACACGGCGGTTGTCGGCTTTGCCGGCTTCGGTGGCGTTGTTGGACGCAGGGTTGTTTTCGCCCTTGTAGTTCAGCTGCATACGGGAAGCAGCCACACCGTTGTCGTTGGCGTATTTGGCCACGTTCAGCACACGGCGTTTGGACAGGTCTTCGTTGTAGGCGTTGGAAGCATCGGAGTCGGTGTTCCCTACCAGTTTAAAGGTGGAATCCGGATGAGCCTTGGCTACGGCTACGAAGTTGGCCAGTTTGGCAGCTTCGGAAGCCTTCGGGGTATCCACGTCGGAATCGAAGTGGATGCTGTCCAGATAGTAGTCATTGTACACATGAGCCGGAGCAACCGGTTCAGCCACCGTCGGTGCCACCGGTTCTTCCACAGGTGCCGGAGCCGCTTTCTTGTGGCCGCCGAACCGATAGGACAGACCTACCAGGAAGCCCCGGTATTTGATGTTGTTGTCGTCATCCAGCTTGGTATCCACATACCGGTATCCGGCGTTCAGATCCCAGTTGTCAGCGAAGGTGTAAGCCAGGCCGGCATCCCACTGGCTGGTCTTCTTGGTGCCCAGGGCGCCTTCTGCATAGAAAGCCAGGTTCTTGGCCAGGTCGTATTTGGTCCGTACACCGAACTGAGCCACGTTGTTGATCACGCTGTCAGCGCTGCCGGTGTGTGCCCCATGGTAGCTGCCGTCAAAATCATTGTTGATCCGGTTCCAGCCGCCGAACAGAGCCCAGTTCTTGCCCAGGCTGTATACCAGGTTCACTTCGTTCTGGTCCCCGTCGGTCTTGAAATCTCCGGCTTTGGTCTTCAGGCCCCGATAGTTGTATTCCAGAGCCCATTTGTCGGAAATCCCATAACCCAGGCCACCGTCAAAGTTCCATTTGGTGCTGGATTCATTCCCGTCGAATTTGGCTTTGGGAGCCCAGGCCCCTGCGTTCAGCTGCCATTCTCCCTGATCCCAGCTGGTCTGAGGAGCTGCAAAACCCATGGAAGCAACGGAAGCCAGTACAGCCAGCGTCACTGCAAATGCTTTCTTCTGCATTGAAGATTCCTTCTTCCCGTTCAATTTTTTCCATATAAAAAGTACTGGACTGACCAGTCACTTTACAATTCATATTGTATACCTTTCTGGATGAAGAGATTATGAATGGTTTGTGACATAAATGTGAAAAGGGACTGTGAAAAAATGATTTCTCATTTTTTCACAGTCCCTTTTCACATATCCTTCCCCGGCTTCAGGCCGCTTCCGTCGTTGTTCTGGAGGAGGCTGAAGCTTTCCACGGACTGTTTGAAGGCCCGGAGTTTCAGGTCGTAGTTGATGGTGTCGTCGGTCTGGTACCGGATCTGATACCCGTTGCCCTGGGCGTTCATCAGATAGGTGTTCACCACAAAGACCTTTTTCAGGTCCCCGCTGTCGGTGCATTCCGCCATGCTCCCGTTGAGGGTGCCCACGGAAATGGGTTCGTGGCGCAGTACCGTAATGTTGGGCGTATACCGGGTCACCTTCTGGATGAAGGCGCTCTCCGCTTCCTTCAGCCCTTCGGGGGTGGAATTCCCCAGTTCCGCAAAAGTGTCATCGGAAAATTCCCGGACCATCATCCCGTCGGTGTGGACGCTGCTCAGAGACCGTCCGAACAGCACATTGTCCGCCCGGAGGGTGTACATCCGCCAGCCGCTGGGGATTTCCATTTCATAGCCCATGCCGGGCACCGTGAGAAGGTTCACATCGGTGTACTTCACCCGGCTGAGCGTCAGGTCGGAACACAGGGACTGGAGGGCGGACCGGGCCGCCGCTTCCAGGTTTTCCGGCGCGCTTACGTTCACCACCAGCAGCACGTTCTTTTCCGGCTGGTAGGCCCGGCCGATCAGAAAGGGCCGGTGGGTCCGCAGCTTGTCTTCCGGCACCGCCACATAGGTATAGCTGTCCAGATCCTTCTTCTTGTCCTTTTTGGGTTCCGGTTCTCCGGAAGTGCTCCGATACTTTCGGAGCTTTTCTCCCAGGATCCCGTCCAGGGCCGGCTGGCTGCCGAAATTCCGGGAGCTGCCGTCATCCTGGATGGTGTCGTTTTCCTGGTCCTGGATCTTCCCCAGGAACTTCTTGAAATCTTTCTTCTGCTCCGTGGAGTACTGCTTCATGGGGACGGACACAAAACTGGGCAGGGTGTACAGATCCGCACTGACCAGGAAATCCTTCCCCACGGTGAAGCGGATCCCCGTGGAGGTATGGTAAATCTCTTTGCTGCCGGGAGGCACCGTCAGGGTATAGCCTCCGCTGGCAGGTTTGTAGGTGTTTTTGGGTGCTGCCGCTCCGGCCTCCCCGGCCTGGAACAGACCCAGGCACAGGAGAGCCGCAGCCAGCCCCCATCGTTTCAGTTTATTCATGCTCTGCAGTTACTTCCCTAATTTTTCTTTCAGATAGGCATCCATTTCCAGGGCGGCCTTCTTGCCGGCCCCCATGGCGGAAATAACGGTGGCTGCCCCGGTGACGATGTCACCGCCGGCAAAGACTCCCGGGATGGAGGTTTCTTCCTTTTCATCCACGGTAATGAGCCCCTTCCGGTTGGTCACCAGATCCGGGGTGGTGTGTTTCAGCAGGGGGTTGGGGCCCTGGCCGATGGCCATCACCACCATGTCCACATCGAACACATGGTTGGAGCCGGGGATCTCCACCGGGCTCCGGCGGCCGGAGGCATCCGGTTCGCCCAACTGGGTCCGGACACATTCCATGCCGGTGACCCAGCCATCTTCGTTCCCCAGGATCTTCACCGGGTTGTTCAGCATGTGGAGTTCGATGCCTTCCGCCTTGGCGTGCTGGATTTCTTCCTTTCGGGCGGGCATTTCCGCTTCGCTCCGGCGGTAGACCACGTAGACGTTTTCCGCCCCCAGCCGTTTGGCGGTCCGGGCGGCATCCATGGCCACGTTGCCGGCCCCCACCACGGCCACGTTCTTCCCTACATACACAGGAGTGGCCATTTTCGGGAACTTCCAGGCCCCCATCAGGTTCACCCGGGTAAGGAATTCATTGGCGGCGTACACCCCGTTGAGGGCTTCCCCAGGGATCCGCATAAAGTGAGGCAGCCCGGCGCCGGTACCCACGTACACAGCCTGGAACCCTTCTTCCCCCAGAAGTTCGTGGAGAGTAAAGGTGCGGCCGATCACTACATCGGTCATGATCTTCACACCCAATACCTTCAGCTGTTCGATTTCGTGCTGGACGATGGCTTTGGGGAGACGGAATTCAGGGATACCGTACATGAGCACCCCGCCTACCTTGTGGAGGGCTTCGAACAAGGTCACGTCATAGCCCATTTTGGCCAGATCCCCGGCTGCGGTCAGGCAGGAAGGACCTCCGCCCACTACAGCCACTTTGATGCCGTTCTTGGGAGCCAGGCCCTCCTTCACCATGTCCGTACCCTTTTCCCGGGCCCGGTCCGCCACAAACCGTTCCAGACGGCCGATGGCCACCGGTTCTCCCTTGATGCCCAGGATGCAGTGTTTTTCGCACTGGTTTTCCTGGGGACACACCCGGCCGCACACGGCAGGCAGGGAGTTCTTGTTCTTCAGGATGTGGATGGCGCCGTCAAAATCCTTTTCCGTCAGGGCATGGATGAACTGGGGAATGTCCACGTTCACCGGGCACCCCTTCACGCACTGGGGATTCTTGCAGTTCAGGCAGCGCTGGGCTTCATCCACCGCCGTGTCTTCCGGATAGCCCAGGGCCACTTCCTCGAAATTATGGTTCCGTACATCAGCCGGCTGTTCCGGCATGGGATTTCTCATTCCTCCACGCATCTGCAATGCCCCCCGCAACTGTATTCTACTGCTTCCTGGTCCTTGTACATCTTGGAACGCTGCATCAGGTTCTTGAAGTCCACCTGATGGGCATCGAATTCCGGCCCGTCACAGCAGGTGAACTTGCTTTCATTGCCCACCTGCACCCGGCAGCCGCCGCACATGCCGGTGCCGTCCACCATAAGGCAGCTGAGGCTGGCAGTGGTCTTCACGTTGTAAGGCCGGGTGACCTTGGCCACGTTCATCATCATGATGATGGGGCCGATGGCCACCACCAGATCCGGATGGTTCCCTGCTTCCAGCATTTTCCGGAGGGGATCGGTAACAAAGCCCTTGATGCCTTCGGACCCGTCGTCGGTGGTGATGATCACTTCATCGCTGATCTTTTCCATCCGGTCCCGCCACAGGATCAGGTCTTTGTGACGGCCCCCGATGATGGTGATCACCTTGTTGCCCAGTTCGTGATAGGCCCGGGCGATGGGATGGACCGGCGCCACGCCGATGCCCCCGCAGACCATGACCACGGTACCGAATTTGCCCATTTCAGAAGGCTGGCCCAGAGGTCCCAGGATGTGCTGGATATCGTCTCCCTGGGCGAAATCTTCACACAGGTGCCGGGTGGTGTTCCCCACCGCCTGGACCATCAGGGTGATGGAGCCTTTTTCCCGGTCGAAATCGCCGATGGTCAGAGGGATCCGTTCGCTGGTTTCATCCACCAGTACCATGACGAACTGTCCCGGTTTGCATTTGTGCGCAATGAGAGGCGCATCCACTTCAAATTCCCAGACTGCAGGTGCCAGCTGCAGTTTTTTCAAGATCTTTGCCACACCAAACACTCCTTTATTGTCGTTTTTTGTTCATCGTGACTGGACAGAACCTGTCCTTCGGCCAGGTTCTTCTTATTGTGTATAACCGTAGGGGGCGCAG
>ENA-OROH01002217-OROH01002217.1-human-gut-metagenome-genome-assembly--contig:-NODE-2217-length-15438-cov-7.041149_pt1 | contig 15438 bp, 9 predicted proteins | sample MGYA00242125_ERZ509042 | MGnify/ENA primary metagenome ERZ509042 (study PRJEB26280, sample SAMEA2338738) | human gut metagenome | biome: human gut; feature: human-associated habitat; material: faeces... | reverse complement strand
CGGCGGGGAAGAACTTCACCACGTCCAGACCCATGCTCATGGCCTGCTCCATCTCACCGGGGGTGGCGGTGCCGGGCATCATGACCACGCCCTTATCCAGAACGTAGCGGGTGATCTCAGGGTTGAAGCCGGGGCTGACGATAAACTGAGAGCCGGCGGCAATGGCACGGTCGGCCTGCTCCTTGGTGAGCACGGTGCCGGCGCCCACCAGCATGTCGGGCACTTCGGCAACAATGCGGCGGATAGCTTCCTCGGCGGCAGCGGTGCGGAAGGTAACTTCGGCAGCTGGCAGGCCACCCTTTACCAGAGCACGGGCCAGAGGTACCGCTTTCTCAGCGTCGTCAATGGCAATGACAGGAATGATGCCAATGGAGAAAAAGCGCTTCTGCAGTTCGGTCATAAACATTTCCTCCTATATTTTATAATATGAAACGGTGTTCCGTAATTTGCACTTTAATTATAAGCCATGCCCAATGAAAAACAAGATGGCGATTGTGCAAAAAATCACTTGCCCAAACTGTGGGAAACAGTTAAAATTGGGACATAGTTTCATATTATAAAACAAGGGAGGAACCTGGCATGGAAAAAGGGGGCGTTCAGTCTCTGGACCGGGCGTTTACACTGCTGGAACTGCTGTGCAAGAGCCCCGGAGGTATGGCAATCCATCAGATGACAGAACTCACCGGCCTGCATAAAAGCACCGTCCACCGTATGCTGACGGCTATGGTAGAGCGGGGCTATGTGCGCAAAATGGGCGATGGGGTGTACCGGGCAGGAATGCGTATCTGTGAGCTAAGCGACTATGTGCAGCAGAATCTGGATGTAGTGGAGCTGGCCCGGGAGCCTATGGAGCGGCTGAGCCGCCGTACGGGAGAGACGGTCCACCTGGTGGAACGGGACGGCGATGAAGTGGTATATATTTATAAAGTGGAGAGTATCCACGGCGCTATCCGCATGGTTTCTCGGATCGGCATGCGCCGTCCCATGTACTGTACCGGGATGGGAAAGGCCATTCTGGCGTTCCAGCCGGACAGCAAGGTGGTGGATTACTGGAAGGGAACGGAGCATCAGAGCTATACGGCCCATACCATTGTGCGGCAGGAGGCTTTTCTCCGGGAGATCCATGAGATCCGCTGCCAGGGCTATGCCCTGGACAACGAGGAGAACGAATTGGGAGTGCGCTGTGTGGCGGCGGCGATTCCGGACTGGCAAGGAAATGTCAGTCACGCCCTATCCATTTCCGCACCCATCAGCCGAATGACCGATGAGCGTATCCATGCGCTGGTGCCGGAACTTATGGAGGTGCGCAATGAGATTGCATCTTATCTGGGGGCAGACTGCAAAAGCATTACCCAGGAGACGAAATACTGAGAAATTTAAACAGTAAAACAGGGCTTTGCACAGTTGGGTGTGTGCAAAGCCCTGTTCTTATTTAGTAGAGTGTATTGTCTAACCGGATGTCAAAATATGCTCATTCGCCTTTGCCCACGATCTGTTCCCGGAACTCACTGGGAGAGACTCCGGTGAGATTCTTAAATACCTTGGAAAAATGTCTGGAGCTGAAGTAGCCCACCATAAGAGCAATATCCTTTACCGGGATATCCAGCCGGGTGGATAAGATGCGCTTTGCCTGATTGATGCGCAGCATGGACAAATAGGCAGAGAAGGTCTGGCCGGTTCCCTCGTGAAACAGCTTGCTGAAGTAGTTTGGAGTCATATCCAGCCGTTCAGCCAGTTGAGCAACACTGATGTCCTGCATATAGTGTTTTTCCATAAACTCTACGGCATGGGAGATTTTATCGGAACGGACCAGCCCAGAGCCGACATACAGATGCTTTTTATGCTTCTCCAGATCTTGCTGAAGCCGCCGCAGATCGCCCCAGACAAAATGGCCGTCCATGCAGATGCACAGCAGCTCTGCAAGCCGCGATCCGTCGATTTTTCCGCAGGTTCTCAGCTGCTTCATCTCATGAAACGCTTTCTCATAGCGGGACTCATTGGCCTCTTGGAAGGCGTCCACCAGTTCTTCCGCAGCGCTTAGAAATTGCTGCTCCGCCTGACCCAGCGGGTCAAGCTCTGGGTGAATCACCCGGCCGGCGGGCAGACCAAAGCGGTAACTTGCCTGCTGACTTACTGTTCCTGCATTCTGGAACAATTCCCACAGGTCTGAACCCTGGGCATATAGACAGGATACTGCCGTATTTTTGGTGGTTACACAAAGACGTTCCACGGCGGCTTGAATCTCCTGGAAGGCGTTGGGGTCACAGTGCACAATAAATTCCAGGCATGCATCCCGGGTGTCCCATAAAAACCAGGGGATGCGCCGCTGTTCACACTGCCGCCCCAGCCGGTGCAGCCCCTCGGTAAGGGTGAGATAGGCCTGGGGATAGGCATTGCTGTTGGGCCGCGCATCCAGCAGGAAAACGAAGCCGTGGTATGCTCCGCTGATGCCTGCTGCGGGATCCTCTGACTCGGCGTAGCCGATTTCTTCCCACAGGCGGAGAAGCTGGGCGGCCTTTACCTGAAAGTCCATATTGATCCGGGAGCGGGTATGCACCAGATGCTGGCGCAGGCGGCGAAGCACCTGTTCCAGCTGTTCCTTCTCCACTGGTTTGACCAGATAGTCAGCCACATGAAGAGAGATGCTCTTTCGGGCATAACCAAACTCGGTGTATCCGCTGGCTACAACGAATTGAGTATACCGGGAGGCCTGCTGACAGGCCTCTATGGCGCTCAATCCGTCCATCTGGGGCATGTCGATGTCCACAAAGGCAATATCAGGCTGAAGTCGGCTGCACTGGGCGACCAAGGTCTTTCCGTTTGTGACCTCGGAAATGATGAAGGAGCCGTCATCCAAGTCACGCAGCATACTTTTCAGTGCATACCGGGCAAGGCGATCATCATCGGCAATTAGAATAAGCATGGTTTTCTTCCTTCCCTGTTTCTTCTGATACACATTGAGAGATGGGTACGGTCAACCGAACCACGGTACCTTGTCCGGGGGAGCTTTGTACATCACACCGGGAATCCGGATGGAAAAAGGACAGACGCTGAGTTACATTGGCAAGGCCAACCCTGGAAGTGGCGGCACCGGGATCAAAGCCCACGCCGTCATCGGCGATCTCCAGAATCAGTGTGGTATCTTCCGGGGTGTCAGATGTAAGATACGCCCGGAGCTGGATGTGAATGGTTTCATCATCACCGGGCATCCCGTGGACTACGCAGTTTTCCACCAGAGGCTGCACCAGCAGCTTGGGCATATGCACCTCTCCGGCGCTGGGTTCCACTTCTACCTGGTATTCGATGCGGTCGTCAAAGCGAAGCTTTTGCAGCTCCAGATACTGAATGATAAAGTCTGCTTCCTGAGCCACCGTGGCGGTGTCGCTGTTACTGCAAATATAGCGGAATAGCTTGGTGAGATGCCGGATGCTTTGCTCCAGAAGCTGACGCTCACCCATGCGGTTGAGTGCAATGAAGCCGTTGAGAATATTGTACAGGAAATGGGGGTTGATCTGGGATTGCAGGGCCAGGTATTCGGCGCGGAAGCGTCCTGCCCGGGCCTCAGACTCCCGGTGGATGAGCTGATCCAGCTTTTGTCCCGTCTCATTAAGCGCGTTAGCGATCTGTCGAAGCTCCTGGTCGTCCTTTACTTGGCAATGATAGCTGAGATTTCCCTCCTGGAGCTGCTGAATGGCATACAGGATGGAATCTAGGGAGGCCATAGTGTTGGCGGAGCGGTGGCGGTAAAGCAAAAAGGCGGAGACATAGGCCAGCAGGGTGACCAGGAAAATGATCCACACCGACCCCAGGTTGGACACCTGGAAATCCTCCATGGCTGTTGACAAAGAGAGGGTCCATCCTTCTGTTCCCACCGGACAGGTCTGGGTGGTGTAGGTAAGGTTTTCCTTCTTCTGACCGGACTGATAAATCAGGCTTCCGTTGCCATCGGTTAAAACCAGACAGCCGTTTGTCGTGTGATCCACGCCGTCCAGCGTGGCGCACAGCTCTTTGGTTTGCGCGTCGATGCGCAAGACTCCCAATTCTTTTCCTGAGTCATAGTCCTTGATCACCCGCAGCAGAGAGAACACTTGGGCGGCCTGCTCCTGAGGCTGCAGGGTCATAAAGACCGCACGGCTGCCGTAAGGCTTGGTATAATCATACAGGTGCTGTACATAGCTGGGTTCCACCGCCGAATAGGAGATGCCGGCGGTGTCCCGGTGAATGCTGAAGCAGCTGCCGTTCCCATCCCCAAAAGGATAGAAGGAGATGGAAATAACATTCTGCTGAGAGGAGTGGAGCATCTTGGTCAGCAGAAGGGTATACTCTGTTTCCAGTCGGCTGAGGTCCAGGTAGTCGGGACGAGCGGCATTGGGGAGAAGAAAGCCGTTGTGCATCATCAGCATGGTCGCCAATACATCACTGTATAAAAATGGAGTGAAGGAGATCTGTTCCAGTTCGCTGAAGGAACTTTCCAGCGCGCCTGCACCGGTTGCCAGAGTTCCGGAATAAACTTCCTGGGTATACCGGAACGATTGTCTGGTATCATACCAGGTCAAGGCCAAAAACAAGACCAGAATGGGCAGCACGGTGCTGATCAAAAACTGCTTAAGGGAAATGGATCGAAAGCTGATTCTTTGTCTCATTGCGGCCCGCTCCTCCTGTTTTTCTTTCTGTGTGGTCTAATTATAACAATACAAAACGGCGATTGAAATTGTTTTTTCATAGATCATACAAAAACGTACTTCGTTTGTAGATTAGGTACATATACAAAAAAATGCGACTTTGATTATAATTCAACCAACGACTCCGGTCTACCCGGAAATGAAGGAAAGGATGGAAATGAAGATGAAAAAACAAACACTGGCTCTTACCATGTCTCTTGCGCTCACCCTTCCCATGCTGGCTGCCTGCGGCGGTCAGAACGGAGGCAGCGCCTCCTCCAACGGCTCTGCCGGCGATGTAGAGCTGACCTTTATGACCAATGTGGTCGGCGAGAAGGCCAACGCTCTGGAGGCCGCTCTCAAGGGCTTTGAAGAGGAGACCGGCTACAAGGTAGAGTTCTCCGCTCCCGGCAGCAGCTACGAGGAGCTGATGAAGACCAAGATGTCCTCCAACGAGATGCCCGACGTATTCACCACCCACGGCTGGTCTGTAGCCCGTTACAGCGACTATCTGATGCCCGTCAACGACATGGAGTTTGCCTCCCGCATCTCCGACCAGATCAAGCCTGTCATCACCGACAGCGAGGGTAAGATGTACGTCCTGCCTGTGGACGCCGACATTGCCGGTATCATCTACAACGTGGATGTGCTGAAGGCCGCCGGCGTGGACCCCGACAGCATCAAGACCTGGGACGACTTCACTGCTGCCTGTGAGACCATCAAGAACAGCGGTGTCACCCCCCTGCACATCGGCGGTAAGGACACCTGGACCATCGGCCAGTTCTTTGACTGGGTTGCTCCTTCCTTCTACGTGACCGACGAGGCCAACAGCAAGGCCGAGGAGCTCAAGGCCGGTACCTTCGACAGCGCCATTTGGTGCGAGGTTGCTCAGCTGATGTCTGACTGGACTGAGGCCGGCTACTTCAACGCCGATGTGCTTACCGCTGACTACAACAGCGACATGGAGGCTCTGGCCACCGGCACCGCCGCCTTCGGCTTCTATGGCCCCTCCTCCATGGTGGACATTTACAACAAGAATGCCGATGCCAATGTGGGCATGATGCCCATCCCCGCTGCCCACGAGGGTGACGAGCCCACTCTGATCGCCGGCGAGGACGTGGCGGTTGGTATCTGGAAGGACACCAAGTATCCCGAGGCTGCTCAGGAGCTGCTGGAGTACCTGGCCCGTCCCGAGGTGTGCGCTGAGATTTCCAAGGCCGCTGGTAACTCCGCCGGTCTGAGCGACGTCGAGGTGGAGCTGGGCGACATCAAGACCTACTTTGACAAGTATAAGACGGTCGAGACCTTCCCCTACTTTGACCGCGAGTATCTGCCCAGCGGTCTGTGGGATGTGATGTGCAGCACCGGCGCTGAGATCCTGGGCCAGAAGCCCGGCGCCGTGGAGAACGCCGGCAAGATCATGGAGCAGGCTTTCAACGACAAATACGCTGGTTAACATTCCATGTACAGCGGACGGGTCCATCCCAGACCCGTCCGCATTTTCTTGAGTAAGGAAGGAGGAAAATCCTGATGTCAAAAAAACGCATGTCTCTTGGCCTCAACGGAGGAGGTATCAACCTGTTCTATTTGCCCGCCATCCTCCTGTTTGTGATGTTTGTGATCTATCCCTTTATTCAGGGTGGTTTTTTGTCGCTGACCAACTGGAATGGCTATTCTCAGACCTATAAAATCGTAGGACTGAAGAATTATCTGCGGCTGTTCACCGATGAAAATGTGCGCACCGCCCTCATTAACACCCTAATCTATGCCTTTGGCAGCACCCTGCTTCAAAATGTGCTGGGCATGGGATTGGCCATTTTCCTCAACAGCAAGTTCCATGGCCGTTCCGTACTGCGTACCATCATCTATCTTCCGGTTATGATTGCTCCCCTCATCATGGGCTATATCATGTACTTCTTCTTCTCCTATAACCGCGGTGCCATCAACGACATCGTGGTGGCCCTGGGAGGTCAGATGACCGACTGGATGGGAGATGGCCCTCGGGCGGTGCTCATTATGACGCTCATCAACGCGCTGCAGTTTGTGGGCGTGTCCATGGTTATCTACCTGGCCGGTCTGCAGAACATCCCTGCTATGTACTACGAGGCGGCAAAGGTAGACGGCATCGGCACCTTCGATCAGTTCCGCTACATTACCTTCCCCCTGCTGATGCCTGCCATCCAGTCCTCCGTGGTGGTCAACCTGGTGGGCGGTTTCAAGCTCTTTGACATCATCATGGCCCTGACCTCCGGCGGACCGGGCTACGACTCCCACTCCCTGTCCACCCTGGTCCACCGCACCTACTTCGGCGCGGAGCAGGCCGGCTATGCTTCCGCCATCGGTATTATCGCATTCCTGCTCATCCTGGTGGTCAGCAGCCTGGTTACCCGTTACTTCGCCAAAAAGGAGGTTGCAGTATGAAAAAGTCCCGTCTCCCCGGAGAAAAATCCAACTGGTGGCGGTTCCTGGTGGCCATTCCCATTCTGGTGGTTTTCCTGGCCCCCTTCTACATTCTGCTCAGCGTAGCCTTCCGTTCTCCTCAGGACCTGAGCTCCTACTGGGCCTTCCCCACCCAGCTGAATCTGGAAAACTTCCGCAACGCCATTGAAGAGGGAAAAATCCTCCTGTCTATCTTCAACAGTCTGGTGGTCACCGTGGGCGCTGTGCTCCTGGTGACCGTGGTAGGCGCTCTGGCTGCCTATCCTCTGGCCCGCCGCAAGACCCGCCTTAACATGGGTATCAAGGGCTTCGTGCTTGGCATCATGATGGTGCCCCCCCTGTCCATCCTGGTTTCTTTGTACTCCGTGCTGGTCAAGATCAACGGCGTCAATGAGTATTGGGGCATTATTCTGGTCCTGGTTACCTTTGAGCTGCCGTTGAGCATCTTCCTGTACACCAACTTCATTTCCTCTATCCCCAAGGCTCTGGATGAGGCCGCCGCCATTGACGGGAGCGGACCGGTGCGCACCTTCTTCCAGATCATCCTGCCTCAGCTCAAGCCGGTCACCGCTTCCGTGGTGATCCTCACCGGCGTCCACTGCTGGAATGACTATCAGTTCTCCCTGTACATCCTGCAGTCCCCCAAAATGCGCACCATTCCCCTGGCCATTGCCTCTTATTTCTCTCAGACCACCAGCAACATCAATGCCGCCGCGGCTGCCGCTCTGCTGGCCATCCTGCCTGTGGTTGTGGTCTTCCTGTTCCTGCAGAAATACTTTATCCGCGGCATGGTGGACAGTGCCATCAAGTGATGACAAAGGAGTAGACCGATATGAACAACGAACACTTTCACCCGGTTTTGACCCAGCCCCCCCTGGCCCATGCCCTGCACCACTGGGATGAGGAGACCGGCCTGCTGACCTATGAGTATAACGGCACCACCGTACTGTCGGTCCAGGTGCCTCCCCACACCGACCTGGGCTTCCGCCACGGTTCGGACGGATCTATGCAGAGTGTGCAGTATATGCAGCAGATCTATCTGGCCGCTGAGCCCGCCTGCACGGCCCGCGTCACCCTTCGCGGCCACGCCGGAGCGCTGAACCTGCGTCCCCACCGCGCCCGCCAGGAGGAGGCCATCCTGGGCGCCCAGCCCGACCAGCTCTACTTCGGCGTCAACGGTTTTTACGATCCCCAGTGGGACCTGCTGCTGGACTGGCATGGCAAGGACTGGCGCTGGCTGGACGTGCAGACTCAGCCGGATACAGACGGCTTTGTCTCCGCCACCTTTGAGACCCAGCTGGATCTCCAGGCCCTGTACATCAACCTGCGCCCCCGCTACTACGCCAAGCATCTGGGCTATCACTACCACCGGCCCTGGGTCCGCCGGCCCAAGCAGGAGGCCGTGGCCGGCTGGTGTTCCTGGGAGGCCTACCGCCGGGATATTTCTCAGGAAAAGATCGAGGCGGTGGCAGAGTTCCTCAGCCGTTCTCTGGCTCGCTACGGCCTGTCCTACCTCCAGGTGGACGACGGCTATCAGGCCATGCCCCTGCCTGTGCGGGGCGACATGACCATGCCCGAGGGCTGGATGACCTGCGACAGTGAAAAGTTCCCCAAGGGACATGAGGGCATTGTAGATGCCATCCGGGACCAGGGGCTTACCCCGGCCGTCTGGGTCAATGCCAACATCACCAACCCGGACTTCCCCAAGAACCATCCGGAAGCGGTGGTCTGGGACGGCGATGAGGCCCTGAAGGGAGAATGGATCGACTTTTTGTACAGCTGTACCCCGGAGACGCTGGCTATCCATGTGGAGCCTCTGTTCCGCGCTCTGCGGGAGAAGGGCTATCGCTACGTCAAGATCGACGCCATCCGCCATCTGCTCTTTGACGGCCTGCATGAGTGCGTGCGCCTGGGGCTGATGACCGACGAGGACGCGGAGCAGCGCTTCCGCGCCTACATGGAGGCAGGCCGCAGGGGTATGGGTGAGGACCTCTACTATCTGGCCAGCTGGGGCGAGATGCACGAGGTGGTGGGCGTGGTGGACGCCTGCCGGATCTCCATGGACGCCAACCCCACCTGGGCAGGCATCCGGATGCAGCTGTTTGAGTCCGCCCGCTGGTTCCACACCCACCGCATTTTGTTCCTCAACGACCCGGACCATGTGTGTGTGCGTACCAAGGCCGACTGGGCCAAGAGCGTTCTGTCTTTGATCAGCCTGTCCGGTGAGCTGTGCATGCTCAGCGATACCCAGCAGGCCTACACCCCGGAAAAGCTGGATATCATCCGCAAGACTCTGCCCCCCCTGGAGACGGTCACCGGCGAGACCGGTCCCCTGTCTCTGGAGTACCCCGCCTATACCTGGACCAAGCTCCACGGCTTTGCCGTGCAGTCCCACGAAACTCCGGTGGTCATGGAGGACGTCAGCGCCGAGGAGGCCGCCAACATCGCCGGCTGGGCTCCCGACCGGGACAATCTGCACCCCTTCTCCGCCCTGTGGTCCTTCCCCATGTTCCACCACGGTCTGCGCTGGCGGGTCATGCTGCGCGTGGCTACCACCCCCCTGAGTGCGGGTGAACTGCCCATGGAAAAGCTGGCTCTGGACCCCGAAAAGACCTATATCGCCTACGATTTCTGGAAGCAGGAGTATCTGGGCGAAGTCCGCGGTAGCTTCTCCTGCCCTGCCCTGGAGCTTGGCTGCTGCCAGGTGGTGGCCTTCTATGAGAAGGGCGATGCCCCCATGGTCATTGCCTCTGACCGCCATGTCTCTATGGACGCGGTGAGCGTGCTGGAGCACACCTGGGAGCACGGTGTCTTGTCTCTGCGCCTGAAGGGCGTGGCCGGCGACACCCGCCGCTATCAGGTATGGCTGCCTCAGGGCATGCAGGCCGCTTCCCTGCGCATGAAGGGCTGCACCGCCCAGCTGAATGCCGGACAGCCCGCCGCCATCACCGTTACCTTTGAAGAGGAGGAAGCCCAGGTATGGCTGAGTGTAAACGGATAACCGTAGAACCCCTCACCCAGGAGGCTTTTGCCCCCTTCGGAAAGCTGATTGAATTTTCGGAACACCCCGAGAACGAGCGCTTCGAGGTGCTGATTCGGGAGGAGGTCCACCCCTGGCGCATTGCCATGTTCCGTGTGCGGATCCGCCAGGCCCAGCGCCTGGAGTGCCATCCGGAATCGATGGAGAGCTTTGAGCCGGTGCGCGGCATGGGCGTGCTACTGTGCGCCGCTCCTGATCGCCCTGAGAAAGTCCACGCCTTTCCGCTGGATGCACCCGTCTGTCTCAACAAAGGCGTTTGGCACGAAGTGATTGCCCTGTCTGGGGAGGCCCTGTATAAGATCACAGAAAACTGTGAGGTCTCCTCTGAATTTTACCCCTTCTCTCAACCGGTTGGGGTAGAAATCTGCATTCCGGGGAAGGGGGAGAAGGCCTGAGCTGTATTGTGCATCCCTACTCACTTTATTGACTGATTAGGAGAGGTAAAATGATGAAAACATGGAAACGATGGTTAGCTTCCCTGTGTGCCATGGCAATGCTCCTCACCATGCTCCCGGTTCAAATTTTTGCGGCTGAGGGGCCGAACCTGGTACAGAATCCTGATTTTTCCACCGCGGACCACTGGACCTTTGATAAGGGCGGAGTCTCCGGCGGTCACTTCTATCTGGATACAAACGGCAAGATGAGCCAGCAGATCACAATTCCGGATGACGGCACCTACGCTGTTTCTGGAAAAATGTCTACCGATAAGAGCGGTACCTTCGGTGTTAAGATGGCCGACGGTAAAGTGCTGAAGGAAGAGGTATTATCCAGCAAAGAGACCATCCTGGTTGAGCTGGGAACCTTCGAACTCAAGCAGGGCGATGTCATCGAGATTTACTCTACCTGCGGCAGTGAAGGTTACTGGGTCAACGGAGACGATATCCGCGTGGTCAATACCAATGTACCTGAACAGCCTGCCGATTACAGTGGGAACCTGCTGAAAGATCCCGGCTTTGAAGATGGCGGCAATGGCTGGTATTTTGCCAACAGTAAGGGTGACGGCACGCCCCAAGGTTCTGGTTCCGGCATTCAAGGCAACAATCCCCATGCTGGTTCCAAAGGTTTCTTCCTGGACGGTGGGGCGAATAACGCCATCCGGCAGACTGTGACTGTGCCCTATAACGGCTGCTACACCACCGAGGCTTATATTGCCACCGGCGGCAGCGGCGCGGTGTTTGGCATCAAGGACAGCGAGGGCAAGGTGCTGGATTCCGTGACTCTGTCCACCGGTGCAACTTACAGCGCTCCCCACACCCTCAAGACTCTGGAGCTGAAGCAGGGCGATGAGGTTACCATCTATGTTACCGGCGGCAGCGCCTGGACCAACGGTGATGATATCTCCTTCGCCTATGACTTCTCTCGGGTGGCCTATAACCTGCTCTCCGGCCTGACCCTGGAGGAAGGCTCTACTTCTGTTCGCCTGCCCTGGGCCGGTAACTATATCTTCACCGCTGACATTGCCGGAGAGGGTGCTACTGTCAACGGTCAGAAGGTGGCTGAGGGCAAGCTGTCCCTGAAAGCTCTGGAGCTGGACAGCATGGCAGAAATTGTGGTGCCTGAGGGCTGTACCGTGGAAAATGCCAGCCTGACTCTGGATACCTCCAGCATCCCCAACGAGGCACCCACCGCCACCGATGTGGACTTCACCGGCATTCTCCACTCCGGCCAGATCCTCACCGGCAGCTACACCTTCGCCGATTCTGATGAGGGCCAGGGCGGCAAGGAGGGCGTTACCACCTTCCGTTGGCTGAGCGCCGACACCGCTGAAGGCGAGTACACCGCCATTGAGGGTGAGACCAGCAAGACCCTTGCCCTCACCGATGAGCTGAACGGCAAGTACGTCAAGCTGGAGGTTACCCCTGTGGACGGCTATGGCAAGGCGGGTGAGGCTGTGACTTCTGAAGCCCCCCGTGGTCATCAACTATGTCCGCAACCCCGGCCTTGAGATTGAAAGCAACTATCAGCCTGTGGGCTGGGGCACCGCCAACGGCGGTAAACTGCCCAACGACAGCAAGGCCTCCCGGGGCGGATTCCGCTTTGTCCGGATTCCTGCCGGCGACAGCGATGCTGAGGCCTATTATACTGCAGTACTTCCCCACACTGCAAACTACACCGCCGGCGCCTGGGTCAAGACTGACTCTGCCCTGGGTGTGCTGGGCGTGCGCACCGCTTCCGGTGCCGTGCTCCAGGAGATGACCCTGCCCAATACCAACAGTGAGTATCAGTTCGTGGAGTTGACCTTTGCTGCTGAGGGCGATACCCAGGTGCAGATCTACCTGAAGGGTGCTGAGGGCTGTGGACAGATCGACGGCGACGATTTCCAGATTCTCTATAAAGATAAGGAAAATCTGCCTGAGTTTGTTACCCTCCACGCCTTCGATGTGGAAGGCGCTACCTCTGTAAAGATGGACAGCGATAACAAAACCATCGCCGTCACGGTTCCCTACGGCACGGATGTCACTGCTCTCACCGTCACCAGCAAGGTGTCCGAGGGTGCATCCATCCAGCCCGCCTCCGGCAGCGTGGTGGATTTCTCTAAGCCTGTGGCGTTCACCATTACCAATGGCAGCACCAGCAGCACCTGGACGGTTACCGTCACTGTGGCAGACAAGTGTCTGGTGCTGGAGAGCGACAACGAAGTTCTGACCGAGGGCTTTAACTGGGCCGTGGAAAAGACCAACCAGTTCGTTATGACCGGCAAGGAAGGCCTTATCAACAAGTCTGAGAGCGGCGCCGGTACCGGCCCTGTGGCGTACATGCCCTCCTACTGGGCGGGCTACTATGACCGCACTGCCTTCTACGGCCGCGACTTCGTCCATCAGGCCGTGGGCGGCCAGATCGTGGGCCTGTGGAATGAGAACTGGAATATGTTCCACACCTTTGCTGATTTTGCCTCCGAGTCCCGCAAATGGTATACCGGTTGGGCTTTCAACTTCGATGGTTCCATCTATACCCTGGATTACCACAGCGACAACAGCTTTGTCCGCGAAGTCCCTGCCCAGTTCGAACTGGTGGAGAAGGCCTACAAGCAGTACCTGTGGAGCGGTGACCGCCGCTATATCGAAGACGAGACCATGTGGAACTTCTATACCAAGGTCATGACCGACTTTGTGACGCTCCACGACACCAACGGAAATGGCATCGCCGAGGGTACCGGCGGCGGCATCTTTTCCGGTTCCTGCACCTATAACGAGCGGGGCGGCCAGCCCATCATCGAGGCCGGCGACGCCATTGGCTCCCAGTACCAGGCCACTCTGGCCTATGCCGCTATGCTCAAGGAGCGTGGTGAGCTGGAGGCAAGTGAGCAGTGGTATCAGAAGGCGGAGGATCTGAAGACCTACTTCAATGAGGAGTGGAGTGTCATGCCTGATGATGAGGATGGCACTGGCCGCTACGCCCGCGCCCTGAGCAGTGATAAGGTCACCAAGTACAACGACTTCGGCAAGGAAAACAGCTGGTTCATGCCCATGAAGCAGATTACCGAGCCTGGAGAGCGGACAGATGCCTATCTGGACTTTATTAAAGAGGAAGTGGGTGACCACATCGGCGACAAGCCCAGTTCTCCCTCTAATATCGAAGCCTGGTCCTACCTGCCCGATACCTTCTTCCCCTATAACCGGGCCAATGACGCTTGGAAGTACATGAAGTACATCCTCTCTGTAAAGGATAATCCCCATGAGCGGCCCAGCCAGGGTACCAACGGCGACTATCCCGAAATTTCCTTCACCATCATCTCCCAGACTGTGGAGGGTATGATGGGTATGGAAGCGGATGCATACAACCACAAGGTAGCTACCGCTCCCCGTCTGCCCGATGAGGTAAACAATGTCTCTGTCAAGTATATCCAGATGGGTGACCACGAGCTGGATCTGGCTCATGACGGCCTGACCAAGAGCACCCTGACCAACCACAGCGAGAATGCGCTGAATTGGGAGGCCCGCTTCTACGGCGAGTACGACTATATCAATGTGGATGGTACTCCTGTAAAGGCACAGCAGAAGGAAATCAACGGCGTAACTGTGAGCTATGTCACCGTCCCTGTGTCTGCCAATGGTACGGTTACCTGCCAGGTGGCCAAAAATGTTTCCAAGGTTACTGTGAATGGCAGCTATGCGGAAAACAGCGGCGCCGGCGAGTATGAGGCTGGTCAGACCGTTACCATTCAGGCTGGCAGCCGCAGCGGCTATGACTTTGCCGGTTGGACTGCCGAGGGTGTGACCTTGAAGGACAGCTCCTCTGCTACCACCACCTTTGTGATGCCCGAAAATGCGGTGTCTGTCACTGCGAGCTGGGATAAGCAGAATTCCGGCGGTGGATCTTCCTCCAGCGGAGACTACCGGATTTCTGTGGATAAAACTACCGGCGGTAAGGTTACGGTTACTCCCGGTCGTGCGGACAAGGGTGATACCGTCACTATTCGAGTAACTCCGGATGAGGGCTATGAGCTGGACAAGCTTGTGGTCACCGATAAGAACGGTGAGAACGTAAAGCTGATCAGCAAGGGTGACGGGAAGTATACCTTCACTATGCCTGGAAGCCAGGTGACAGTGGAAGCTTCCTTCATTAAGAATGATGTTGGTCCGGCAGATACTTTCGTTGATGTCCCTGTCGGTGCGTGGTACTATAATGCAGTTGGATATGCAGTGGAAAACGGGCTTATGTCCGGTACCAGCAGCCGTACCTTCCAGCCTGATGCTACCCTGAGCCGCGGCATGATCGCCCAGATGCTTTATGCACTGGAGGGAAAGCCCAATGTGTCCTCTGTCGCCGGCTTTAAGGATGTGTCTCCCGATGATTGGTATGCAAAGGCGGCCAACTGGGCTCAGTCTAAGGGCGTTATCACTGGCTATAACGGAGATGTCTTTGGACCGAATGATCCTCTGACCCGGGAGCAGCTGGCTCTGATCCTCTTTAACTATGCCAATCTCAACGGCTACGATACCAGCGCGAAGGCAAGCCTGAGCAGTTTTGACGACGGCGCTTCCACATCCGCGTGGGCGAAAGATGCCGTTTCCTGGGCTGTTGGAGCGGGACTGCTGTCCGGCAAGGGCGCAGGAATGCTGTACCCCACCGGTACCGCTACCCGTGCGGAAGTGGCTCAAATTATGATGAATTTCTGCGAAAATATTGTTGAATAATCTTGAAATTCAAATCAAAACGAAAAGTACCGCCATCCCACAAAGTGGGATGGCGGTACTTTTTACGTTATTTTGGAGTCAGCCTTGGACCTAAAGTTTCAGGCTTTCCAGGACTCACCGTTGGAGGAGGTGGTGTAATCGTGGGTGTTGGTGGCCTCCA
>ENA-OROH01002200-OROH01002200.1-human-gut-metagenome-genome-assembly--contig:-NODE-2200-length-15590-cov-2.286064_pt1 | contig 15590 bp, 8 predicted proteins | sample MGYA00242125_ERZ509042 | MGnify/ENA primary metagenome ERZ509042 (study PRJEB26280, sample SAMEA2338738) | human gut metagenome | biome: human gut; feature: human-associated habitat; material: faeces... | reverse complement strand
AACTTCAACGCGGCAATTTGTTTTGTCTTGGGAACATACTCGTAAAGAGGTTCCGGGTCACCATAATATTTTGGATTGATGTACATACCCCCAACACTTACCATGGCATGATTCATAAAACGAAAGAATTGGTTGATGATTTCCTTGTACGTGCTTTCAACAGCCGCGTAACCTTCATCGTTTACAGCCATCCAATCCGTGAAATTGGCCGTCACGTATTTTAAATTTTTCAGACCGTAAGTATTTGCTTTAACCACGTCATCACCCAAATCTTCTGCCATGGAACGAGGGTCAAAGTTGAATTGAAAAACCTGCTTCCCGTAGAAACACATTTTGTTCCCGATCTGTTCTTTCACCCAACTTCTCAAGGTGGCTTTCTCGTCTTCAGGACCTTTCACGTTAGGAAGAACTTGGTAACCATACTTAATGGCAAATTTGTCATACACACCAATGAGCGGGGGCGTCAATTTAACCCCTTTCTCCATATCTCCGGGTTGAGCCACGTAGTTAAATCTGGCATAATCCATGATTGACGGTGTTGTCCCGTATTTTTGAGTAAATTCGGGATCTCTCAACTTTTCTACTGGAAACGCGGCTGATGCTCCAAAATTATGCATTAATCCCAACGTATGACCGATCTCATGAGCTGCCACGTAACGCATGGCCTCTCCCATATTTTCATCTGTCATCACGGGACAACGCACGGAAGGATCTACCGCACCGGTCTGAATCATTCTCCATTTGTTCAGCAAAGTAACCACGCCATACCATGAAATCACATCACCGCACAATATCTCTCCCGAACGAGGATCAATCCACGATGGACCCATTGAATTTTCCCGGGCAGAAGCCACAAAGCGGTAACAATTGTAATGAATATCGTCTGGATCAAAATTCGGATCGTCCGTGGGATAATCTTTCACAACAATCGCATTTTTAAAACCAATCGCTTCAAAAGCAATATTCCAATCGGCGATTCCCAACTTCACATACTTCCTCCATTTTTCCGGGATAGCCGGATCGACATACCATACAATCGGTTTTACCGGCTCCACCAATTCCCCGGCCAAATACTTATCCATATCCTTCGGTTGCAGATTCCAACGATTGATTATTCCATACGTCTGCAGCCGATCGTGATGCTCGTCAAATAAAAAGCGAATCTCTTCAAAGAAACCGACCCTTTCATCTGCATACCTGGGCACCATGGGAGTTTCTGGTAAAATCACAATATTGCGCGCTTCTATCGTGGTCAAGGGCCCCTCTTTGTCGGTGGTATAGGTCATCATGCTTTTCACGATGATATTATCCTCGAATGCCTTGAAGTCCTCGATTCGAGAACGATCGCTTTGGAAGGAGCCTCCGAAAGAAACAATCATTTGCGCCTCTGCCGGTAGATCGGGAAAAGGAGAAAATTCGGCTATCGATGATAAAAATAACGAGGTGGCATCAATCACGCAACTGGATGAATCTTTCGACATCACCTCGATCTTAAACGACTTCCAAATAGGAGGATTACTATGTCTTTTATAAGCTTCGTACATTTCCGAAGAGGGCTTGCACACGTAGTGCAAATGGGGGAAATGCATGTACACTTTATTCTCATCGCACGAGAACGTAATCAACAACGGCGTTCTATTAATGGTTCCCGGATCAATTTGCCACGTACGGCTGGTGGAAGAAACACGAGAACTGATCAAGAAATCGCGACTCATCAATTTTTTCGGAATCTCCAAATAAATTTTATCCTTTTTCTTGATCACGTTAAACATCCCTTCTTTCACCGTAGCCTCTTTCATGAATTTGTCGTATTCACTTTCGGAAGCCGCCTTGGAAAGAGAATCGTTTGATACCGTTTTCTCGGTTGCCGCTTTTTTCTTTTTCTTCTTCCCCCACGTACCATCAATAGCATACGTACAAGTAGCACTAAAACACAGTAAAATAATAATATACAATACTTTATTCATACAACATACAATTAATGATTGTTCAATTTTTAGCTTTATATCCCATATTTCTATAATCTATTCCGATCCCCTCCAATGCGTTCTTCACACAATTGTAACGAATGGCAACTTTAGGATATTCATCCACAATCTGCAACAATTCATCGTGATCCATGGTACACATTGTTTTCAAAAACAGCGACAAATCGGTATCCGGGTAAGACGGGAAATCCGTGTACCAGTAAGGATCTGACCACCCCCAGCCACTATAATAACCGGAATCGCTTATTGCCAAGAAACCTCGTTTATACCACTCCTCTTTAGGCAACACGGCATCCGGATCCTTGTAACGTCCGTAATACTCCTTGCTGGTCGAGTAGAATGCATCATCGATGTTCAATCCCATTCCTCGAATATCAGTACAATAATCCACCAAGAATTTCATCAACCAGCTAAAAGAAAGGTCTTGTTTCTCTGTCTCGCTCAAATTCAACGTGTGTTCGCTGATCAAGAAAGATATTTGGGTTTCAACGGGGTATATTGTTTTCGGATCCCATTTTGTACTAGAAAAACCTCCGGTAAAAACAACCGAATCTGCCAGAATAATGCTATACGGGAAAAACTCTTTCTTGAACTCATCCGTAAAGGAGTTGCTAAACATCTCTTCAAAGAATTTTATCCCTGCCAACAGATGTTCCTGGCTCTGATCCGGCATCTTCAACCAAAGCGTATTCTTCCATTGAAAATTGAACAGATAATCTGAACTATCGGGATCCGTTATCAAAAGTTTTCCATACTTGTAGTAATACTCCGATACATATTTCCATACCGGATCGGTAGAGGTGGTATCGTATTTTCTTTTATAAGATTGCTCTTCCACATGAATATCATCTTCATTAAAACACCCCGCCAACAATCCTCCGGCAATCAGTAGTAATAATATATACTTTTTCATCATGGTCTGGCATTAATTTTTTACAATAGTTTCTACTCGTTGAGGTTGCTCGATTTTATCATTTCTTCGTTGAAGATCCATCGGTAATGACAACACGTAATTGGGACTTTCAGCCTCTAAAACATAGGTTTCGTAAACTTCCTTGTTATTTATATTTTGATACACATGTTCTACAGCCAATCCCCAACGCCGGATATCAAACCAACGAATATCTTCGAAGCAAAACTCTTTACGCTTCTCTTTCCTGAAAATTTCCACCGCCTCTTCATCGCTGGCTGCCTCCAGTTTGGGGTTCGCCTCGTTCATGATGCGTTGTTTGTAGACTTCCGTTAAGTCCGCCATGGCCAAATCTCGTTGATTGGTATTAAGATAAGCCTCAGCCCGGTTGAAATAAACCTCCTCTACACGATAATTCATACCGAAACATTTGGAATAATCCGACTTGTATTTGTACAACTCCGTTCCGTTATAATTCCAAAACGTGTAACTATTTCCTCGAATATCGTTTGAATTTTCAGTCGCAATAGCCATTAAATCAGGAGAAACACAGAATTTCCCTACCGAATATTCCGTTACGTTAAAACCTGCCACGGCACCCCTGTTCCACCACGAGAAAAGTAAATTGGTTGCATCTCTTGAAATAATCGGGTCATAACTGGTCCAATTGTCATAATTTATCCTCAACCGCTCCAGCGTCATCACCGATTTTGACGTTTCCTCCAACAAATCACTGCAAACCGTTATCACCTCGTCAAAACGCTTTTGTTCCAAGTAAATCCTTGACAAAAATAGGCGAATCACCTCCTTGTTGGGACGGAAAACCGTTTTCATAACTTCTCCTTTTTCCAAATTGTTTAACGCGCTTTTCAAATCCGCCTCGATCAACTCGTAATTCTTGGCCAACGTTTCGCGCACGTAGGTCTTGTCCACAATACTTGTCTCCGTGTTTACAGGGACTCCCATCGCCGTTTTGGCTTGTTCTTCGCTGCGCCAGGGCTCTCCATACATGTTTATCAAATACCAATACGACATCGCCCGAATGGCCTGCACTTCTCCTAACAACCGAAATTTCATGCCTTCCGCATCATCTTCAAATTCATTTACCTTCTCTTCTATCATATTGCATATTAATATTTTATGATAGAAAAATTCCCATGCCGGATCAATCAACTCATCCCCGTTCTTTTTCATCTGAGGCTCTTTTGCCCAATTATACCAGCTCAAATAATCATCCCGATAATCTCGTTCATTTCCATTCACCATGCTCCCCACATCGTCACTCATGATCATGATATTGTAACAGACAGCCTCCGATGATTTAGCGATTAATTCACCAAATATCAATTCGTTATATTCATCCAAATTAGAAGGTATCACCTTATCCTTGTCCTTGTAATCCAAAAAATCACTGCATCCGCCAAGGACCAAAAGCAATGGCAATATATATTTATATATCTTCATGACTTCACCAATTTAAAAAGTTAGATTCAACATCAAAGAGTAAGATTGCTGAGGAGGTATCGTACCGGAACCCAACGTTACTTGCTCGGGATCGCGTCCTTTCAATTTTTTAGATTTTATCACGAAAGGATTCGTTACGCCCAAGCTCAAGGAAGCACTCTTCATGAATAATTTCCGTACAATATGATCCGACAACGAGTAAGAAAAAGAGAGCCCCGTGCAACGCAAGAAGTTTCCTGAAACCACGCGCAAGTCGCTATCGTTATACATCTGCCAATAGCTATAGGCAACCATAGACGATGTGTTCATCACGTTCCCTTTATTGTCCGGGTTCATGCCCGCGATCGTAAGGAACTCATCCGACAGCGCCGGAATATTGGTATGTTCTTCGTCACCCGGCTTTTGCCAACGATCAACGAATTCCGAACTCATATTTTGCGCCGGATAAGGCAGTTTGAAACTATCTCCGTCATACAAATCGTTTAACCGAATCTTATTTCCCAACGACAACGAGAAACGTGACGACAACATCATTCGTTTATAACGGAAGGACAATGAAAAACCTCCGGAGAAATCTGCTTCCCGCTTCCCGCTATACTTCAACGCGGATGCCAAAGCCTCCTCTTTATTCGATATAATCACATTCCCCTCTTCGTCATAATCTTTCAACCCCTTAAACTTCGGACGTCCGGAACTATCCAATCCATCAAACTGATAAGAATAAAATGAATTCAACGCGTACCCGTTCTTTACGATGGAACCACTCAAATAATCACTATACGTTTCCGTTCGATTCACGATATTCGAAACGCTGTTATGATTTTTACCCGTGTTAAAAGATAAATCCAAGGCAATATCTTTGGTCTTTATCGGACTAAAAGCGAAAGACAATTCCCATCCTTTATTAATCAAATTTCCCCCATTAATCATCACGACCTTGTCCCCGTTGGTAGATTCAATCTCAACCGTCATCAATTGATCCTTACTCTTCCGATGGTAATAATCAAAAGAACCGTATAAAACTCCTTTAAACAAATCAAAATCAACCCCGAGATTAAAACTGTTTGTTTTCTCCCACTTCAAGTCCAAGTTCGGCAAGGAAGAGACGGTGGCTGCATATTGCTCGGAATTCGCGTGCAAAGAACCCAATGATATGATCAAATTGGGATTGTGTGCATCCGTCACTTGTGCTTGAATACCATAAGATCCGCGAACGTCCAAATTACTCAACACATTTTCTAACGGAAGCATAAAATTTTCATCCGTGATATTCCATCTTCCCGAGAAAGACCATATCGGTAAAAAGCGGGCCGTCTCACCTAATTTATTGGAACCGTCACCGCGCACGTTGGCCGACAAAAAGTATTTCCCACGGAAACCGTAAGAGAAAGAAGCATAATACGAGATAAAATTAGACGTGTTATCAGATACCGATGTCTTCAATCCTTGCATAGCCAAAATGGCTGCGGGCCAATCCGACAAATTTTCCAAAGTCACGAACTTCTTTCCTCGTTCGGGCAAATATCCCCAATCCTCTCGGGCATACCCTTTATATTTAGAACTAGTTGCTTCAAATCCGGCCGTCAATGAAAAACTGTGTACCTCGTTAAACATCTTGTTCGCATTGAAAGAAGCGCGAATCATGTAAGCATCGTTTCCATCATTACTCGTGTTCAGGATTCCACCGTAAGGAATCAAACAAGTGTACTCTCTCAAATTTTTCAATTGGGAATCTGACAGCGAACTACGATCAAAACCGTAGGGGGTGTTGCGATAAGTGCTTACTTTAAAACTACGTTCGCCATAGGACGTTTCTGCCAACGTGGAACTCGTGTTGTACGACAAGGTAAGGTCCAAATTCAGCCACGGAGCAGCAGCATAACTCACATCCACGTGCGTATTTATGGAGCGCACGGTTTGCGTAGAACCGGAATGTGCCAACTCGTTAAATACATTGTAATTCAAAACAACCGCTCCTCCTAAATTCGTGGCAGGCTCCTTCCCGTAGAAATAGTAAGAACCATCTTCATTATAAGCCGGTATGGCCCGGGATGTCGTGTAAGCGTACTCGTTCAAATCCACCGTGGGACGATCGGTCCGATTAATACTGGCAGCCATGTTGACCGTTGCCCGCAAGCGTTCTGAAAACTTGAATCCCAAGTTCGTCATGAAACTAAAACGCTCCCCTTGCTCTTGTAACTGAGAACCCTGTTGATTAGAATATCCCACAGAGAAATAGTAGTCAGCCCGGTCCGTTCCTCCGGATGCCGACAACGTGTAGGATTGGCTAAACGAATTGCGGAACAACAAATCGTACCAATCCGTGTTCTCTTCTTTCATTTTTTTCACCTCCCGGTAAAACTCGTTCATCGTGATCTGCCCATCCCACAAACGATATAGCGCACCTTCATATCCGACATCACTCGGAGAGAAACCGTCAAATTGCAATCCCCGGTTTTGAATCTCTTCCGACACTTCGATCCTCTCCTTCGAATTCATCCGAAATTGCTTATTGTAACTAGGTCTCTCCATAAAACTCATCGAAGTACTGAAACGAATGGAAGGAGCTCCCACTTTCCCGCGTTTCGTTGTGATCACAATCACGCCGTTAGCCGCCTTCGACCCGTAAAGTGCCGTTGCCGAAGCGTCTTTCATGACGCTGAACGTCTCGATGTCCTCCGGTACCATACGGGAAAGATCCAATTTGGAAGATTCCACCCCATCAATCAAAATGAGCGGGTCAATGTTAGCATTCGTCTGGAAAGAGGTAATACCCCGGATATAGAACTTCGTGTTCATTTCATCTTCCGTCAAAGCACCGGGAAGACCTCCCGTTTGCCACCCAATCATTCCGGCAATCTTTCCGGCGAATTGAGTGGTTAAGTCGCTACTTGAGGATTTCAATGTTCTTGCATCCACGGTAGTAATCGCTGATACCACACTCTCCTTCTTCTGCTCACCGAAAGCCACCACGGTTACCTCCTCGATGTTCTCAGCCGTGGGATTCAAACGGATATTTATTTTCTTCTTCCCTTTCAATTCGATAACTTCCGTCTTATAACCGACAAAAGAGACCCGTAAGGCATCCGTCGGCTGCATACTGATCGTGTAATTTCCATCCGTATCCGTGGCTACCCCTTGGGTCGTTCCTTGGATAAGGACTGTTGCCCCGGGAATGGGATTTCCTTTTTCATCCACCACCCGTCCGGTTACGGTGACCATTTCCACGGGTTTCTTTTCCCGCATAATTATAACAACCCGATTTTTCTCCAGAACATAAGTATAAGGACTGTCTTTTAACAATGTCGTGAGGGCTTCTTCCACCGTAACATTCGTTACTTCCAAGGTGAATCTCCGGTTTTTATCTACCGACCCGTTACTTTGGAAACCGTAATCAAGACCCGCTTGCCGATTCATTTCGGCAAGGATTGTTTCCAGCGTGGCATTTTTCATCGAAATCGTTACTCTCTTCGAGATGACCTGAAACACACTGGATGTGGCCCCGAAAGTACTCTCTGGCAAAGCACTTAGCGTCGCGGATACCAAGAATATGCACAACGCAACTTTTTTGGCGATATGAATACCGCCGATGTGATTTTTTTGCATAAATTTGTCGTACTAATTATTAAATAGTAAATTTAGTTTACTGTTTGATGGTCGCTATGATAAAGGCTCAATTTTATTCGATAGCGATTGCGCGTAAAATTATCCTGCCTGGCGGGATAATTTTTTTTGATTCAGGATGTTTACTTCACGATGTAATACCCCCTTTCTTTTATGAATTTGCATTTTGTTATTTTTTCAAGGAACGACACCACTTCGTCTATCGGTGTCGTTCTATTTAGATTCATCGTAACTTCTATTCTGTCCAGCCCTTTCCGGGATTCAAAAGAGACACCGTACCAGGTGGAAATATCCTCCAACACCAGGTCCAAAGGCTTGTCGCGATAGCGGAACACACCGTCCAGCCACGCCGTGGCGTACAGCACATCCACGGGCTTTACCTTGACGTCTGCCGATGCCATATCATAAGAGACTAATTCCCCGGGACTGACCCGAACTTCCTTGTGACCGGGGGATTTAAAACCGATCTTCCCTTCGACCAGTACGGTTTCAATGGCTTTTCGTGCTCGTTCTTTCACGTTGAAACGGGTGCCATACACCCGGATTTTCGAACCGCCGACACTGATTTCGAAAGGAACATCCGAACGGGCCACGTTAAAATAGGCTTCACCCGACAATTCCACTTCCCGGCGTTTGCCGACAAATGTTTCCGGGTATTTCAAGCTACTTCCGGCATTCAGCGTCACCTCCGTCCCATCGGCAAGGGTAATGTTATAGGTAAACCCAGTAGGGATGATCAACCTGTTGTACACGATCTCCCGCACGGCAGGCATGGTATCGTAGATCACCCGATTGTCTGTAATCCGGATATTCGATTTCCCCACGGTAGAATCCGCTTTCCTCTCTTTCAAGTTCAACTTATTGCCATCTGCCAAAATCAATGTAGGCACAACAATCTGATGATCCGCTTTGAGAACACGGGGCATTTCCGCCACGCCGATATTTTCTTTTGTCCCTCTATTCATCCACAAGAAGGCAAACACGAACCCGCAACACAACACTGCTGCCACAGAACCCGTTACCCGTATCATGCGACGACGCATTCTCAGGCGACGTATCCGACGATCAAAGCGCATCCCCGCGGCCTCCACTTCTTCATCCGAGGGAATCTTTACCCCATCCAATAACTTTTCTATATCTTTTTCCATTTTCATTGCTATGCTTTTATACATATATAAACCGAAATAGGAAAAACTACCGTAGAAAAGTGATTTATTTTTTGAAAAATAACAAATATACACGCACCTCCTATGATCTACTTGTCTAAGGAATGCAGTCGCAGAAACTCCATAAACTGCTGCCTGTAACTATCGCCTACCGGTATTCTCTCCTCTCCGATAACTATGCGCATGCGTTCTATCTCCTTTACCTTTTTGATGTTGACAATCCAAGAGCGATGCACCTGCAGGAAACAGGCCGGGAGTTTCTCTTTTATCTGGGTCATTGAAGTATTGACGATGACCGACTTCTTTCCCTCGGTGTATATCTTCACGTAATCCCTCATACCTTGTATGTAGAGAATGTCGGCTATGCAAATATTGACATACTTGTATCCATCTTTGACCAACAAGTAGTCTTTGTCAGACGCGGTTGCCGTGTCGTTGAAAAGCTTCGCCTGTTTCAGCAATCTGCCTGCCGCACGCTGGAAATCGGTGAAATCAAAGGGTTTCAGCAGGTAGTCCACGGCAGGAATCCGGTAGCTCTCCGCCGCGTATTCCGCGTAGGCGGTGGTAAAGACCACCATCGGAGGGTCAGGCAGGGAGGAAACCATCTCCATGCCGTTCAGGTCGGGCATATTGATGTCCACGAATAGGGCATCCACCCGTTGTTCCATCATAATTTGCACCGCCTCCACGGGACTTTCGCACAAAGCCACGAGTTCAAGAAACGGTATTCTACGGATATAGTTCTCCAACTTTTCGAGTGCTATCGGCTCGTCATCAACAGCCATACATCGTATCTGTATCATATTCGCAAGGGATAATCAGTTTTACTTGATAAGTTTTTCCGTCCTTTTCAGTGATGTCCAACGTGAAACGATCGCCATAGAGCAACTGCAACCGCTGCCGGAGGTTGACAAGCCCCACGCCTCCCGCACAACCTTCTTTTGGCGGATGCTTGTGGATGCTGTTCGTGCAGTGGAGGTGGAGCATCTTCTCCTCCATGAAGAGGCGTATCTCCACGAAAGAGGGGTTCTGGTAGCTTATGCCGTGCTTGAAAGCATTCTCGATGATGCTGATGAACAGCAAGGGTGGAAGAAGCACACGCTCCCGGTTCTCCTCGGGCAGTTCGAGGCTGATGTGTACCTTCCGGCTCGGATAGCGTTTCCGCATCAGTTCCACGTAGTTGGCAATGAACCCCGTCTCCTCGGATAGCGTGGTGCGGGGTTTCGCCCCTTCGTAGAGCACATAACGCATGAGTTTCGACAACTCCATGATCATCACCTGCGCCTTGGCTGGATCCAACTCCACCATTCCGTGTATGTTGTTAAGCATATTCATGAAGAAATGCGGGTTGAGTTGCGCCTTAAGGTGTTCCAATTCGTACCGCAGGTGTTCGGTTTCCAGTCTATGAGCCTTCTCCTGTTCTTTTTGATAACGGAAAAGGAGAGCGATGGCCAAATCGAACCCCAGCATCAGTACGGCAATCACGAGATCCAACAACAGGGGCTTGGGAAGTCCTTCGATGGAACCGGTCCGTGTCCGACAGAACGGGGAGGTCGCGGACCGGAGAGTTCCGGCCTTCCACCTACTAAGCCCTCCTCGTACGCCATGTCGTTCTTACCCGGAACGGGCTCTCGTCCAAGTGGTTGTTCACGGGGTAATATGCAAGATTCCTGCATATGCCATACACGAGACTTTTCCTCGCCCGAATAGTAGCGGAAAAAGCCGAAGAGACAGAGCCCCCCGACTACAGAAAGTATATAAACTCGTACACGGTGGCGCATGAACAAGAAGTGTACCGGCAAGCGATGGAGCAGAAAGAGCAGGAAGAAAGGGAATATGCCCGCCCAGCCGTGAAGAACGCTGTTCCAAGAAAGGGTCGTTCCTCCTCTCACGGCAATCACCAAGGTCGTGAGCACGGGATATGCCCACACCATTCCCCATAGAATGGCATAGATGAGCCACACGTATGAACGGGTATTGAAAACTTTCATGCTCCTTACATTTATATTTAAATTTTCTGATACGAAGGTAGAATGAAATTGCTGAAGACCCAAAACAAATCTACCAAACGTCCGTTTTTCTCTGCCAAATGTCGCGGGATAGTATAAAACGGTGACCGTTCCGATCGTGTTTTGTCGACAATAAAGCCCCGTTGGCAGAAAATATTTTATCGTGTATATCGAAGCTCTTTATCTTTGTGTCTAGTTAAATACATATGATTATGAGATATTGTATGAAAAGAATGAGCGTACTTGTGACGGTAGTCCTTACGCTTGCCCTCGGGACGGGAATACTGTCCTGCACGGGAGACAATTCCGAGGAACAGGAGATGACACCCGAAGAATTACCGGGTGGCGGTAATGGCAGCGACGACGGCGATGCTCCGGATTTCGACCCCATCATAACAGGATGGGACGGGCAGAAAGCCGATGATGCGGCAATGGATATTGTCGGCACAAATGAAGATATTTATTGGGAAGCGAACGGGTTCGGGGGCAGCAAAGCAGTGACCGTCACGGTCACCTATTCGGGAAGTTCGGCCACGGTGACGACTTCCGATACCTCCGTGGAATACTACACGGATGGCGCCTATGTCACCATCGACATGCTAACCCATTCGGTGAAGAACGTGGAGATCGTGGTTTCCGGAAAGAGCGATGACGGACAGTTGAAAATCTACGGGGAGAAGAAGTTCAAGCTCACGCTTTCGGGCGTGGAACTGACTTCGAGCAAGGGTCCCGCCATCAATGACCAATGCAAGGAGCGTGCGTTCGTACATCTGACGGAAGGCACGACCAACCGCCTGACTGACGCGGCGACCTATTCGGAGGAGCCCCGTTATCTCAACGGGGGAAGTTCGGCAAGCGAGGATCGCAAGGGGTGTTTCTTTAGCGAGGGTAACCTGATTTTCAGCGGTACGGGCGTGCTGGAGGTAAAAGGCAACTACAAGCACGGCATCGTCACCGACGGTTACTTCTACACGCGTCCCGGAGTGACAATCGCCGTGACGGGAGCCGCCAAGAACGCCATCCACGTCAAGGGCGACCAGGATGACGGCATCGGCGTGTACATCGCCGGAGGTCTGATTTATGCCAACGTATCGTCCACGGCAGGTAAAGGCATCAAGACGGATCTCGATGCAGAAATTGTCGGAGGAAAACTCCTGCTAAATACCTCCGGTAACGCCACTTACGATGAAGACGAAAAAGACACCTCCTCGTCTGCCTGCATCAAGACAGATGGTAGTGTCATCATTTCCGGGGGCACACACACCCTAAAAAGTACCGGTACGGGCGGCAAGGGAATCAATGCCGATGGAGAGATCCGCGTATCGGGCGGCGAGACCACCGTGACGACCACGGGCGGCAAGTACACCTACTCGTCAAACCTGACCTCCTCGCCCAAGGGCGTGAAAGCCGACGGCAACATTACCATAAGCGGTGGCAAACTGAATATCTCCGTGACAGGAGCAAGCGATGGTTCCGAAGGACTGGAGAGCAAGGCGACACTTACCATCAGTGGTGGAGAGATCTACTCGTATGCCTATGACGATGCCATTAACGCCGCTTCGGCCATCAACATCACCGGCGGAAAGGTTTATGCCTACGCAAGCAATAACGACGGTATCGACTCCAACGGTTCGCTAGTCATTTCCGGGGGACTGGTCATCGGCGTGGGAACATCCGCACCGGAGAGCGGCATAGACTGTGACGACAGTAACAGTTTCAAGATTAACGGCGGAACGGTAATCAGCATGGGCGGAACCTTGCAGTCCAATCCTTCTACCTCCAGCACGCAACGGTCGGTGGTCTATAACGGCGTGTCCGCAACCAAGGGAACGAAGATTTGCGTACTGAACAGTTCGGGAACACCGGTCCTGACATTCGAATTTCCCCGTACAATGAACGGTGCGGCATTCTTCTTCAGCACACCCGACATCGCTTCGGGAGCCTCTTATACCCTTTCCTCTGGCGGTTCGCTCAGCGACAATACAGACGCATGGAACGGATGGTACGGAGGCGGAACATGGTCGGGAGGCTCGCAAGTGGGAACTTTCACGTCAAACAGCGTCGTGACCCCCATCGGTAGCAGTAGTGGCCCGGGAGGAGGCGGCATGCCGGGAGGCAGTGGCCCGGGAAGACCCGGCGGGCGGTAAAACCATATGGAACATAACGGATAGAAAAAGTTTTCTCCTGTGGCACGTTGATGCGACAGGAGAAAATTTGTTATTTATACCGCTTTTTATAAAAAAAGACTTACATTTGCATAAAACAAACCGATATTGGATGTATGTCAAAACAGAACGATACGATCCTTTTGAAATCTTTTAACCGCCGTAACCCGAACGCATTCAGTATCGTTTATCGAATGATATATAGAGAATTATACCTATATGCCACCCGTCTTTTCGACCCTCTGAATCTTCCGGCAGAAGACGTTATCCAAGACATTTTCACCGATATATGGCTTCGGGAATCCGTCCAATTCCCATCCATCCTTTACATCAAAACATTCTGCTTTATCGCCCTGAAAAATGCCTACAAGAACAAAATCAAGCATCAAGGATATCAACAACGCTTCGAATTGGAGTGTAAAGTCGAAAAAGAATTTACAGACGACATCGAGCAAGTGGAACTATACCATACTTTGTACGAATCGCTCAAATTCCTACCCGTCGATTACGCCACGGTCATCCGCATGTACCTCGAAGGCTGGAAACCCGAAGAGATCGCCACGAAGCTGGGCCTCGCCCTCCAAACAGTCTACAACAAACGCCGGGAGGCGATTGTTATTTTACGGAAATATATGATGAAGTAATAAACTACTCTCCTCGTTTGGGAACAAAGTGATTTATAGAATTACATACAACCAATGATTTATTCGTTTTATTATTAGAAAATATCCATCGGGATAAAACAGTCAATCGTCCCTTGAAACCGGAAATATCACTAACTTTGGCACAAAAACAAGAATATGGCAACGACAATTATATTTAACGCTTACATCATCACCATGAACGAACGCATGGAGTTGATCAAAAATGGTTCTATCCGGATAGAAGATAATCAAATCAAAGAGATCGGTGAAGGTAAAATTCAAATCCCCGATGCCGAATATTTTGATGCAGAAGGCATGATCGTGATGCCCGGGTTTATCAACACGCATACCCACGTGCCGATGACCATGCTGCGCGGGTATGCCGATGACCTTCCACTCCACACGTGGCTGAACGAACATATTTTCCCGGCAGAGGCACGCATGGTGACCCCGGAGAACGTGGCCGTTGCCTCCCGGTTCGCTTTTATCGAAATGATCAAATCGGGGACCACGTGTTTCAACGACATGTATTTTTTTGAAGACATCATCGCCTCCGAAGCTAAAAAAGCGGGAATCCGAGCCGTCGTGGGAGAATCCCTGATTGACTTCCCGACACCCAGTTTCCACTCGGTGGATGAAGGAATTGCTCGCGGCGAATCGCTCGCCCAACAATGGTACGGTGACAGCTTGATTCACCCTGCCATCTGCGCCCATTCACCCTATACCTGTTCCAAAGAGACGCTTCAAAAAGCCAAAGTCCTCTCCGAAAAATACAATATTCCACTCCACATCCACGTGGCCGAAACCCGTAAAGAAGTGGAAGACCTCACGGCTCAAACCGGTATGGCTCCGGCTGAATACCTTTACTCAATCGGGCTGTTGGATAAGAATGTCGTGGCCGCCCATTCCGTTTGGCTGAACCCGAAAGAGATCGAATTATACGCCCGCACCCGAACCTCGGTAGCCCATTGCCCGAAAAGCAATCTAAAACTTGCCAGCGGAATTGCTGACACCGACGCTTACCTGAAAGCCGGCATCAACGTCGGCATCGGAACCGACGGCACGGCAAGCAACAACACGCTGGATATGGTGGAAGAAATGCGCTTCGCGGCCCTCCTTCCCAAAGGCTCCCTCTACAACCCGGAAGCCGTCAACGCCCGAACGGCATTACGAATGGCCACGATCAACGGGGCAAAGGCTCTCGGTATTCATCATCTCACGGGTTCTCTTGAGATCGGAAAACGAGCCGACTTGATCGTGATTCATGCCGATGCCAGCAATATGCTCCCGATCTACGACGTGTATTCAGCCATCGTTTATGCCTCCAACAGCAAAAACATCCGTTCCAGCATGGTTAACGGGAAATGGATTATGCGCAACCGCGAGCTTCTGAACATCGACAAAACGGGAACCATGGAGTCCATGAAACACATCGTTAACAGCCAGATTGACAATCGAAAATCATAACATGGAAATGAGTTTTTCATTTTCAAATTTCCATTTTCAATTCTCAATTATATTCGTTAGTTTTGCAAACCTTTTTACAAAGAAAGGAGTTTATAAATACTATAAACCCAATTAGATATGGAAAATAAAAATTATGGAGGACTCGAGAGCGAG
>ENA-OROH01002196-OROH01002196.1-human-gut-metagenome-genome-assembly--contig:-NODE-2196-length-15601-cov-20.681076_pt1 | contig 15601 bp, 15 predicted proteins | sample MGYA00242125_ERZ509042 | MGnify/ENA primary metagenome ERZ509042 (study PRJEB26280, sample SAMEA2338738) | human gut metagenome | biome: human gut; feature: human-associated habitat; material: faeces... | reverse complement strand
TAGACTATGTCTATTTTTTATGAAATTGAATTTGCGAAATATATTTTACCTTATCGTTTTATTTGTTCTTTGTAGTTAAACAAACCATGTTTTAAAGGTATCATGATATTCCTCCAAGCCATTAATAACTATTACATCTTAGCTATGCTCAATATCACTATTTTAGTACCATGAACTGGATTCACATCCCAGAAAGTGCTTTGGCAATGAAACACCATATACGGTCTACTTCTCAATGGATTATACTCAGCTTGACAATCCACACTCCTTGTTAATCTTCCTTAATGCAGCCTCGATAACGTCATCCATATCGTAATACTTATACTCTGCCAAACGTCCGCCGAAAATAGTATTAGGCTCTTGCTTTGCCAGTGCCACGTACTTCTGGTAGAGCTGCTGGTTGTGGTCGTTATTGACGGGGTAATACGCTTCCTCGCCACGATGCCAGTCGGCCGGGTACTCGCGCGTGATGTAGGTGACAGGCTGGGTGCCGAACTCGAAATGCTTGTGCTCGATGATGCGAGTGTACGGGATTTCAAACTCTGTGTAGTTGACAACAGCGACACCCTGATGGTTCTCTTCCTCGAGGCGTTCGGTTTCGAAGCGCAGGCCGCGATATTCGAGCTGACCGAGTTTGTAGCCGAAGTATTCATCAATCGATCCGGTATAGACGATTTTCTTGGCCATTGCCTGATAGGTAGCACGGTCTTTAAGGAAGTCGACACCAGTACGGACTTCGATGCCATCGAGTAATGCCTCAATGAGTTTGTTGTAGCCGCCGACTGGGATGCCCTGATAACGGTCATTAAAATAGTTATTGTCGAACGTATAACGAACCGGCAGACGTTTGATGATGAAGGCGGGCAGCTCCGTGCAACTGCGTCCCCACTGCTTCTCAGTATAGCCCTTGATGAGCTTCGTGTAGATATCCGTGCCGACGAGCGAGATGGCCTGCTCCTCGAGGTTCTGCGGCTCGCCTTTGATGACCTTGCGCTGCTCCGCGATGATAGCCTTAGCCTGTGCCGGCGTCACGATGTCCCATAGCTCACGGAATGTGTTCATGTTGAACGGCAGGTTGTAGAGATGGCCCTGATAGTTCGCCACTGGCGAGTTGATGAAGTTGTTGAACGTGACGAACTGGTTGACATACGCCCAGACATCCTCATAGCTCGTGTGAAAGATATGCGCGCCGTACTTGTGGATGTTGATGCCCTCCCGCTCTTCACAGTAGACATTGCCGCCCACATGATCGCGACGTTCCAACACCAACACCGACTTCCCTGTCCTCTTCGCCTCATGAGCAAAAACGGCACCAAATAGACCGCTGCCGACAATCAAATATTCAAACATTATAAAGACCCCTATTTAAACAGCCCACGATGCAACCATGCAATTGCTGTATTCACATCATAACGATATCATATATTCTTATCGTTCATCTCCCATAAATTCATCTTTATGATTCTCGTAATATTTTTTCATCTCATAGTTTTGTGCACTAAAAGACAAATGGCCTACCACTACATTTTCACTGACGATTATAGACTGTGATGTATTCAAACAGTACTTACATATTTGTTCTTCATCAGCTCCCATTCCTGCACCTTTTGAAGGAACACTGTACATTCCCATATTGTTCCATAAATCTCGAGTAAAAAGAATACATCCAATATTAAAACGAATAGGACAAGCAGTATAACGCAATGTATCTCTTTGGAACTCGCGATTCATTTGGTCAATACTTGGTATTATATGATTTGACCCTCCCCAGAAAAATTTTGCAGTATCTGGATTCTGATCTATTGGTCTCGGGAATCGTCCAAATCCAGCATATGTTATTTCCCCGAATCTGTCTATATACTCTCCTTCTTTATGTAACTTTTCTAAAATACGTACATGTCCATATCCATTAATAGGTATCAATGGCGCAACGAATCCAACATAATACCGTCTGTCACTCACAGCTTTATTATACGTATCCATTAACTTCTCAAAACTATTTTTTGTCATAAAAATATCTTCATCAATTTTATAAATGAATTCTGCATTTGGATGAAGACGAATCGCCATATTCTGAACTAGTGAAACATTATTCCGTTCTGTACTTAGATACGACCAATGGTTTTTCTCAGCAATTTCATAGAGCTTCTTATCAAAAATACCAGATGATACAATACAAACATCAATATCTGATGGAATGTATCTTTCTATCCTGTCGAACACCGTATCATATAGAAAGGACTTGTATCCAGCGAGAATAACACAAAGTTTCTTTTCACCTTTTTGCCGATTAAACCATTTACATTTTCCAAAAGCCTTTTGTTTGTATCGCCGTTTCTCAATTCGCCTTCTATTCCACTCTCGCAACATCTTAATCATTTACAAGTCCCCTTTTCTAATACAATGAGATTAATATATTTTTCTTTGAAACCACCATAGGATTTTTCTTCTAATACCTGATCGCTCAATGCCATACACTTCTTGGCTTGTAATTTTTAAATTCTCATGATGCAACCAGACAGAAAACAGTCGCTCACTCAAAAAGCCAAATACTCGTTTTTGGTATGCATCATAGCTACTAATATCAATCCGCTTTTCTAATTCTAACAAAATACCAAATAGCCATGAACAATATCTATTACAAAGAGATTTCTTCATGCAGAACATATTAAAATAATATACTTGATTTCCATTCATGATGGCATCGAAATCTTTTTTATATTCAGGATATTTTTCATCAATAATATTTCCGCATTCAATCAAATCTTTTATATGATGTGCTTCTGAATATTGTTCAAAAACCGTTTTAGGCAAAATTGAAATAGGTGGCAAAAGAATATCTGCTTTTTCCATTGCTTCAGCAAAATCATGATATCGATTAATATGTAATTTCAATCCCAAAAAACGTTTCATAAAATATCGTCTATAATGTACAAGGCCAATATATTCACAATCAAGATTTTTCCAAGCCCAATATAAACCTGTCAATTCGCAAAAGTACGGGTTCTTAGCAGATATATTATCTCCTGTATCATCACCGATACATGGCCAATCGCTCTCTCTACCATGTTTCCCAACAAAGATTGGTAGGTAAACAGAATCCCTAGCCACCCAATATTTTTTATGCATAGCAACCAATATTTTTATATCTTTCTTCATTATATCCCGCTCCATCATCTCATTTATGAATCTCAATGCATCAGTTTATGCATAAGATATCGTATCTGCCATAGAATAAAGTTGCCATACTGTTTAGCAGCTAAGCTCTTTTTCGACATAAACCTTTTTTCTTGTGCGGTTCGTGGAGCTTGCAAGGGAACTTCTTTCCATTCAGAAATCTGTCTAGCTAATTCAAAGGGTGAAATCTTTGCGTTTGAGAAATAAAATTCAGTCCACGGTTTCGGTGAGCCGCTATAATGGACTAATGCGATTTCGTCTGAATAAGTATCGGCTAGAGTCGCACGGTAGTTATACGAAACTGACAACCAATATGTTTCGTTGCCTAACAATACATTCAAAACATCTTGATCTTGTGCCACTACCCATCTGCTTGGATTCTCGGATAACAAACGAATCGCTGTATTCGAAACATTTTGAGCATGCCATCTATTCAAGTCAATCAAGATAATCCCTGCATTGAAATAGTCAGTTCCCTGGCAGCCAATTTTCTTCATATGTCTGTCTCTAGCATCTTTATCTGCAAAAGATGGGTCAGAAACGGCTGCAATCGTATTTTCTTTCATATCCATAGAAAACAGTTCATCCAGGGTACCGATACATAAGACGTCTGCATCAACGTATAGCAATCTATCGCTTTTTCCATATAATACTTCTGCCGTAAAGAATCGAAAATATACTGCGACAGACCAATTGGAACGAACAGGGAATGTTTTAAAAATGCTTGAATCTACATAATATATAGTGCAACTCGAGTGATATCGCTCTACTGTTCTTTGAATGCGGGCTTTGTCCTCGCTTGATATATCATCTAAGAATATGTGAAACTGCGCTTGCGGATTATACTCTAATATAGATGTCATCGATATCCCCATCGGACGGATGAAGTTATGATCTACACCATATGCAATCTGCATCGTGCTATTCCCGTCCTGCCCTAGGGTTTCCGTCTTTCGTATTGCTCGTGCTAAATCCATACACTTCTCCTATCCATTGACGGTGCCATACTCTTTTTGTTATAATTGACTTAAATATTATACGATTTTATCCTTTGAAAAGGAAGTATCTGCCTTGAACTCTATTAAAAATCATCAAATTCTCATCCTCGGCTGGCCTCTGCGGCCGCCGCAGGAGTGGCTGGCGCATTACCCTGAGGTGACAGCTGCTCGCATCTACCGCGAGGACCTGCCTCGCTCTCAGAAGCGACTGAAGGATCTTTCCTTCCATATGCCGCGTGCGCTGCAGTTCACGGACAGTGTGACGCCCAGCCATTGGTACGGTGACTGGAAGGAACACATCGAAGACTACGATACGGTCATCCTCATCGATGAGGTGCGCGGTCGCGATGTCTTCGACTATATCCTTTCGCACAACCCAAGCTGCAACCTCTGTGCGTTCTATGACTCACCAGTCCGCCCGGGCACGCCGAAGGAACCATCGCGCTATACCGACATGCCCGTGCATTTCTACACATGCGACCGCCACATCGCTGAGAAGTACCACGCGACCTTTGCGCCATACTTCTACATCTTCTCCCCCTGTGACTTCGATGCATATGATGCGCTCGAACAGGAAGCGTATCAGCGCGACGTGTTCTTCATCGGCGAAGAGAAGGGCGACCGGCGCGCGCGCATCGACGATATCACGAAGGTGCTCGACCAAGCGGGGCTCACGCATGAACTGCGGCTCGTGCCGCAGAACCGTCACCGCAGCCTGTTCCATCGGCACCATCCCGCGGGTGTGGGATATATGCCGTACTCGGTCGTGCAAGAACGCGTGCGGACCAGCCGGGCTATTCTCGAGCTGATATCCGATGGGCAGACAGGACTGACGCAGCGTTCCTTTGAAGCACTGTTCCTGCGCAAGAAGCTCATCACAAACAGCCCAGAGATCAAGTCATACGACTTCTACCACCCACAGAACATCTTCATCTTGGGAGAGCGTTCTCTGGAGGAACTGCCTGACTTCCTGCACAGCCCATTTCATCCCGTTGCACCAGAAATCGTTCAACAATATACGCTTACCGGATGGCTGCAGCACTTCTTACGCGCGTAATGCCCGAAGATTTGACGCAATGCTGGCATCTATCTCATCTAGAAGAGCAAACCGCTTACGGTAGTTTGCTCTTTTTCTTGTGGGGATTTCTTCCATCGTCTTGCGGTACTCTGTCAGCGGGAGCTCATAGAAGCGCTTATCGTCGCAGAGCTTGCCGCCAGACTCCTCCCAGAAAGCGCCGAAGTCGGTCTTGAGTTTGCGGTCGCGCCGCACGTGGTTATTGGCGTAGTAGCCATAGTTCGTCACAGCATAGATGTGCTTGAGGTCCAGAGCCTTCGCGACTTCCTGCGTGGCGTGCAGGATGAGATTCTTCGTGCGGTACGCATGACAGCGCTTCGTGACTTTCTTGATCACATCACGTGAATGATCCATATGCGGTCCCTGCATGGCGCCAATGAACAGGGACCACTCGTCTTTCTTATCCTTTGCGATCCAGAACATCATCTGGTAGAGCGCCTGCCCTTCATAGTCCAGCCAGACGGACATCAGTCCTTCTTTGCGCTGTCCTGGGTGATACGTCAGCTTCAGCGTCAAAGGGGTATCGCCTTCGTCCTGTGACTGCCAGAGCTCAATCGACCGATTGCGGTAGAGGTCTACTGCCGTATTCCCCTTGAGATGTTCCGTCAGGTACGTCATGTGCTCTTCGACGAGTTTGATGCGCTCGTCAAAGGTCGACTTGTTGTAAAAGAATGCGCGAGTCGGCTGCTCGTATACGAAGCCGTACTCCTCCGCAATGCGGGCCAGCTTCTCGTTGCTCGAAAAGAAGCGCTGCAAGCGCTTCATCTTCTGCGGGTGCAGCAGGCAGCGGATGACGAAGACGACGCAACGCCGTGCTTCACTCGAATTCTCCATATTGTATATCTGCTTGCCCACGCGAATCGCATCAAACATATTGTCCCCTACTCCCAATCTATCAAAATACTGTAAAGAATCTCTGCCAGAAGTCTGCCAGCTTCAAACGGCGCAGCTGGCGCGCAATGGAACGGCCCTTGCGGCGAGGATCTGGCTGTGGCATTTCTGCATTGCAGAACTCGGTCTGCCGCAGGTACTCATAATACTTGGCATTGAAAGCTGCATACGCCTCGTACTCCCAGGGCTTATAGCCTCCGGCATAGTGGAGGATGCTGATGTGCTTCCTCGCCTCAATCGCCATATGGCGGAATTCCCGTCGCTTCAAGATCTTGAGAAATAGGTACCAGACCGGCGGTATGACATTCCAGCGCAGTGGCACAGGCTGCCAGTCCCGATGGAAGAGCTGGTTCAATGCATCCTGATCGTGATGGCGATACTTATTCTGCTCCGCCAATTGCTCAGCCTGTCTGCCATAGTCGTGCTCACGCCAAGACTTCAAATCCACCACGAGGACACCAGAATTGAAGTAGATGTCATCTGACGAAAAATCTAGCTTCTCCTGCTTATCCCGCCAATCTTTGCTTGACGCCATAATGCCTAAATCCATAACCGCAGCTAATGGATGATTACTCATATCATAAGCCCAAAGCTCTGCTATGTCATCCAAGACGAGCAGATCACAGTCGAGGTAAATGACTTTTTCGACAGGATCCGGCAACAGACGGCCCATTTCAAGGCGGAAATACGCCGCACGGCTCAGTTGGCCGCTGACGAAGAACGATGCGAACCGGCTCGCATCTACCTCGCAGAAGTGGATTGCAGCATGCGCCTGTTCAATTGATGCTTGTATCTTCGCCTTTACTGCCGCATCAATCTGATCATCCAGCAGATAGAACACGATGCGTGTCGGATCAGCCGTGTTCTTCAGGATGGACATCATGGCTACAGTCGCGTGCTGTGCATAGTTGCTGTCGCAGGCAAAGACAATGTTGATTTTCTCGTTCACTTTCTGCCACCGTCCTGCAGTCGATAGAGATTGATTAGCTTCAAGTACTTGACGAAGGTGTACACCGATGCCATCACCGACATGGTCAAGCCCATGAAGCCGTCGAGGAAGCCTCCCCTGAGCAGATAGTCACGGATGAAGGTGAACACCGCATGGCCAAGCGCCCCGGCTTTCCCCACCCGCTTGTTGCGCTCAAACATGGATTGCGCCGCCAAGCTGGTGTACTGATTGAACTTGGCAAAATACTGCTTCCACGTCGTGTAGGTGTAATGAAGCAGGACATTGTGCAAGGTCTTGCGCGGCAAATCAGTCTCAATGCCTTCATGGACCTTGCCCTGCCAATGAATGGCCGTGCGCGGATACAGACGATAGACAAAATCGGGGCGATGACCGCCATGATGCATCATCTTTCCAAAGACGATATTCTTGCGCTCCACCTGATAGGCCGCCGGATTGCCATCTGATACAATCCTTCGGATTTCCCGTGCCGCCTCTTCCTGGATTCGCTCATCTGCATCGAGATAGAACACCCAATCAGCTGTCGTCTGCGTCAGGGCGAAGTTCCGCTGACCAGCAAAGCCATCATCTCCCATCGGATGCGTGATGAACTTCGCCCCCATTGACTCAGCTATGGCTTGCGTCTTATCGGTGCTGCCAGAGTCAATGACGACAATCTCATCGGCAAATGACGCACTCTTGATGCACGCCTCGATATGAGCCTCTTCATTTCGTGTCAATATCAGAATTGCCAATCTAGACATGCAAACACTCCTCATGTACTTGCGTTTACGTAATCTCACTCTTGTTTTTCATTATATCATAAAAACTGCATTGATGAGGAGATAAAGCGATCGCGTATAGGAATTCTCAAAGCTTAGTACGCAATACCTCCGGATGACGGACAAACCAGCCTGTGAGTTCACACCATGCACGCTGCTCTTCGACAAAGCGATCTTGATTATGCTGTATCGGCAAAGGATCTTCTGATACCGCAAGTTCCTGCTCAACATGCCCACCATAACTGCCAATTGTATCCGGTGTCAGCCAGCAGTACGGTGTGACAACATGATTGATTGGTTCAAAAAGAGATGGCTGTATCGCGTAGTAGCAGAAATCCTTAGGCGCGATAAGCTCTAGTAAAGTTGGCAGAATATTCATATGGCATCCAACCGTATTCTGACTGAACATATCGCGCTTGAGTTCCGGATGATACATGGCAAATGAAGTAAGATAGTGTTCTCGCAGATTAGGCTCATGACGCGGTACAATATCAAATTCTAACGGCAGAACAGGAGCCGCATGGTCGCCTGTCACCACAAAAAGGCTATCTGGGTAGAGTTCTTTCATCTTATGAATGAATTTCATTGCAGATTGATCTGCGTACCATGCCGAGGCCATACGACGCCAATTTTTCGTATCGCGACGAAGTGCTTCCGGCATCTCCGGCATGACCTCATCGATATTGAAGCCATACTGTTCAAATGGCAACAAGTATGGACCATGATTAGAGGTTGTGTAAATAAAGTGGAATTCCGGTTCCTCAGAATCTTCTTGTTCAATACGTCTAGCTACTTCATTGAGGAAAATATGGTCGTGAACGCCCAGCCACGTCTTAGGCGCATCCTTCCCGCAGATATCTGGGCCGCCAAAACTACGGTCAAAACCAACACTAGGCACATAGTGATCAAGGCTGCTCCATGTCAGAGCGCCACCATACCAGAACGAAGTGCGATACCCCAACTTATGAAGCTGACATGGCATGGATGTCCTGAGTGTTCCCTTCCAGAACTCCTGATTTTCATTCAACTCCATATTTGTATCAAAAATACCGGACATCAAGCTGACAATGGACGGCTGAGAAATCATACCACCTGGCAAGAAATTGTCCATAGAAATCGTATGAATATCTTTGCGGAAAGACTTACTGCCTTCCATGAGATTCAATTTATCATAAATCGGGTCGAAGAGGCACTGTGCATGACTTTCTAGCAACAGAAAGAAAATATGGCTTGGTTTACGAATACGTGCTCCCTGAGCACGACGCTCGAAACGCCTCAAAAGATCTGCATCTTGCATCGGCCCTTTCGCAGGTGGCAGAATAGGTTTCATGATTTCCAGCGCTTCTTCATCACTGTGTTGCAAGGACGGATGAAGCTTCTGGTGCCAGAGTTTTTCGAGGATGATCAGGTCATCGATGACGGCCTTGCCCATGAAGACATCGTCTTTGACGACCGCCGGGACCTCATCCCACTCCGGCTTACGGCGATGGCGGAAAGTGCCACCGTAACGGAACCAGTAGAAGACAGCTACTGCCATCAGGAAAAATATCGTGTTGAACGCATACTGTCCGCCGACTGTGTCAAAGGCCGGATACGGAACGGACGGCAGAGCGAGCAGCCACGAGGATGCCAAATAGCACAGTCCAATATACGGGATGTAGCTCAGCAGGATCCATATGCCGTGATTCTGGTTGAAGAAGATATCCGCGAAATTCTTCTTGTCGGCATGGCGGCCCAACAGCAAGAGATGATTGTAGATATCGTGAAAATGGTAATAGAATATGAGCCGTCCAATAAATGCCGTATATAACACGACGGCATAGATGAGCAGTCCCACCTGTCGTATCGTGTCACCCATTGTGTAATAGGATGCGAAGAACGCGCCGGGAATCGAGACGAGCACCATGGAGTACAGGAAGACATAGGCATTGAAGTCCATCCCCCACCAGAAGCCATACCGGAAACACGTCAGCCACTTGCGCCATTCTCCAGATGGCGTCTTCTTGTCGCGGTAGATCAGGATAAAGGCCAAACGGAATAGCGCACAGAGGATTGGCGGCAGTACGGCCAGCTTGAAATCCTGTTGCACACCGGCAAAGAACATAGAAAACATCGAAGTCACACCTCTACAAATATACATACCAAAGACATATGCACATTACCTTCTATAAAATATCAAAATATCGGATAAGTCAACTAACATTGTAATGGGTCAAACCGGAATAAGCAAGAGCCCTTTTGACAGAAGCAAAAGGGCTCTTGTAATGATCATATAGAATGAGCTAGCAGCTCGAGCAGGCTGCCGCCCTCGTAGTGCAGTCCCTTGAGGCCGGCGTTCTTGGCGCAGAGCATGTCGCTGTCGCTGTCGCCGACGAAGCAGGACTTGGTGCGGTCGATGTGGAAGCGGGCGCAGGCGGCGTCGATGAGGCCGGTGGCGGGCTTGCGGCAGGTGCAGGCTTTGCGGTATACGGGAAGCTTTGCCTCGGGGTGATGCGGGCAGTAGTAGAGGGCGTCGAGATGGGCGCCGACTTTCTGGAGCTCGCAGTTCATCCAGTCGTAGACGCGCCGGACGTCGCTCTCGGGGTAGTAGCCGCGGGCGACGCCGGACTGATTCGTCACGAGGATGGCGAGGTAGCCGCGGTCGTTGACATAGCGGATGGCCTCCTTGGCTCCGGGGATCCAGATGAAGTCCTCGGGGCGATGGAGGTAGTGGATGTCGACGTTGAGGGTGCCGTCGCGGTCGAAGAAGACGGCCTTTCGGGGGGCCTCATCCGTCAGCCTGCGGCTGCCACCTTCCCCAAAGGAGAAGGCTTTACGCGCCGAAGGCACTGTCAGAGAAGAAGGCTTTTTATTTGCCATACTCAAAATAACCGCCCTGGTTGAGGAAGTCGACGTATTCTTTTACAGCTTCGTCCATATCGGTGAAGCCCTGGTCGTAGCCGGCGGCGAGGAGATGCGTCGTGTCGGACTCGGTGTAGTTCTGGTACTTGCCCTTGAGGACTTCCGGGAAGTCGCGGTAGGCAATCTCGCCTTTGCCCATGGCCTTGATGACGGCCTGCGCTACTTCGTTATAGCTGTGGGCGTGGCCGGTGCCGCAGTTGTAGATGCCGGACGGGCCGTGGTTCTCCCAGAACCAGAGGTTGACGCGCACGACGTCCTTGACGTAGACGAAGTCGCGGCGCTGCTCGCCGTCTTTGACGGGCTTGCCGGCAATCTCGCCCCAGCCGCGGAAGAGGCGTGCCTTGCCCGTCTCGTTGATCTGGTTGTAGAGCTGGTAGAAGATGGAGGCCATCTTGCCCTTGTGGTGCTCCTGCGGGCCGTAGACGTTGAAGTACTTGAGGCCGACGATCTGGCTGTGGGCCTCTGGCATGACCTGGCGCACGTAACGGTCGAAGGCGAGCTTCGAGAAGGCGTACGGATTCAGGGCGTCCTCACACGCGTCGCCCTCGCGGAAGCCGTTCCTGCCGCCGCCGTACGTCGAAGCGGACGAGGCGTACATGAAGGGGATGCGGTGCTGCAGGCAGAAGTGCAGCAGGGACTTCGAGTACTCGTAGTTCGTGCGCATCATGAAGTTGACGTCGTACTCCATCGTGTCGGAGCAGGCGCCCTCGTGGAAGACGGCGTCGATGTCCGTGCCGTCGAAGTCGTCGTCCTCGATGCTCTGAAGGAAGTCGTCCTTGTACTGGTAGTCGATGAACTGCAGGCCGCGGAGGTTCTTGTAGTTCTGGCCGTCCTTGAGGTCGTCGACGATCAGGATGTCCGTGCGGCCGCGGCGGTTGAGTTCTTTGACGATGTTGCTGCCGATGAAACCGGCACCACCTGTTACGATAATCATGTGGATTCCTCCTGTATAAGTTCACTAAGTGACTGTTTGCTCTTTATTCGCCCTTGAGCACCTTCATGAGTTCGTCGCGGCTGACGGCGTAGGTGCCGAGCTTGGCGACGACGACGCTGGCGGCGAGGTTGGCCATGTAGGCACCGTCGCGCGGCGAGAGGCCTCCGGCCAGGGCCATGGCGAAGACGGCGATGACGGTGTCGCCGGCACCGGAGACGTCGAAGACTTCCTGTGCCTTCGTCGGGATGTGGACGACTTCGTCCTCGCGCACGAGCGAGAGGCCTTCTTCGGAGCGCGTGACGATGATGTTGCGCAGCTTGAACTTGCGCATGACGTAGTGTGCGGCTTTCTCGACGGCCTTGTCCTCGTTGCGGATGGGCTCGAGGAGCACCGCATTGATCTCCTTGAGGTTCGGCGTGATGTAGTCGGCGTGCGCATACTTGGCCCAGTTCGTGCCCTTCGGGTCGACGACGACGGGGACGCCGTGGGCGTGACAGGCCTGGATGATCTTCTGGCAGTTCTGCTCGGTGCAGGAGCCCTTGCCGTAGTCGGAGATGATCACGCAGTCGAGGCTCTCGTTGAGCTTCTGGTTGATGTAGTGGAGGAAGCGGTCGGCATACGGGCCAGTGATCGGCGCGGACTCCTCGAAGTCAAGGCGCATCATCTGCTGGTGGCCGCCGATGACGCGCAGCTTCGTCGTCGTCGGGCGGTCGGTCGTGATGAGGCCGTGGTAGTCGATGCCGCGGGCCGTGAATTTGTCGAGCAGGCTCTGGCAGTGGTAGTCCTCGCCGACGAAGCCCGCGATGCTCGTCTCACAGCCGAGCAGGGCGAGGTTGTGCGCGACATTGGCCGCACCGCCCAAGGTCTCCTTCGTCTCGAGCACGTGCGTGATCGGCACGGGGGCCTCGGGCGAGATGCGCGTGACCTCGCCGTAGTAGTACTTGTCGAGCATGACATCGCCGACGACGAGGATCTTGCAGCGCGCCGTGCGCTGGGCGACAAAATCATAAAGCTGTTCGTTTTCCATTTTACACCTCTCAATGTATCCCTAGCTCAAAGTCGAAACATCTCATAGTTCGATGACGCGGCACTTGTAGTCGCCGGGATGGGGCGGCCACGCATAGGCCGGTGCGCCGCCGTGCGCTGCGAGCAGCTCTTCGGCGTACTTCATGACGACATCTACTGGGATATTCTTCATGCAGGCCATATTATCCTTCCCCTGGCGCGGGCATTCGTGAATACCGCAGGGGTGGCACGGTTCGGGCGTCTTGATGAGGACGTCTTTGCCGTCGTACGGGTAGAAGGTCGGCACGGGGCTCGCGCCGAACATCGTGACGATGGGCACGTTCATGGCGACGCCGACGTGCATCGGGCCGGAGTCCGTCGTGAGGAAGAGCGAGCAGCGCCGCAAGAGTCCTGCGAGTACGGTCAGGCTGACCTTACCCGTGAAGACGTGCACGCGCTCCTTCTCCTCCATCTGTGCCTGGCATTTCTCGACGAGCGTCACGTCGGTCGGGCCGCCTAGGAAGGCAATGTCGTATCCCTCGCGGATGAAGCGGTCGGCACAGGCGGCAAAGTAGCTGTCGATCCAGCGCTTCGTCTTCCAGCTCGCGCCGATGTTGAAGGCGATGACCTTGGCGCCGGGCGCGAACTCCTGCTGCCAAAGCGCGGCGGCCTTTGCCTCCTCCTCCGGCGGCAGCATCATCTCGAGACCGCGGTCGTCGATGGTCTTGACCCCGACGGCCTCTTTGAGCACGTCGAGGTGACAGAGTACCTGGTGTTTGACGAGCTCCGGCGGCGTGTCGGCCATCGCGCAGTTCGGCATGACCTTGTCGAAGAAGCGCTTGAAGCCGGGCTGCGAGTAGCCGACGATGCGCTTGCCGCCCGAGAAGGCGGCGATGGCGGAGGCGCGCTCGTTGCGGTGGAAGTTGATGACGAGATCGAAGTGGCGCGCGCGTATCTTCCGGATGAAGCGCACGAGAGCGAGGAGTCCCTTGTCCTTGCCGTGCTTGTCGATCAGGATGCACTCGTCGAGGTTCTCGTTGCAGCGCACGAGGTCGCCGAGCGGCTTATCCGTGAGGAGCGCAATGTGCGCCTCCGGGTAGTTCGTCCGCAGGGTGCGCAGTGCCGGCGTCACGAGCATGAGGTCGCCGATGTGCATCGTGTTGATGACGAGGATATTCTTGTACATGGAAATTTCCTTCTTGATGTTCTTGACTTCTTCGGCTTCAGATTGAGACGGCAGCGAGCGCCGGCACGAGGGCCTTGAGCTTCTCCTCGACCTGTTCGGGCTTGATGACGGCGAGGCAGTCGTGGCCGAGCGGACAGGCGCGCTTCATGCACTCGCGGCAGTCGCGGTCCGCGACGAGCAGATTCTCCATCTGGCCGTAAGGACCGGTGCGGCGCGGGTACGTCGGGCCCATGAGCATGATGGTCTTGGCACCGATGCCGACGGCGAGATGCGTCGGCCCCGTGTCGCCGCCGACGACGGCAGCCGACTGCTGGAAGAGGTAGGCGAGCTGCTTGAAGTTCAGTTTGCCGACGAGGTCGATGGGCGGGATGTCCATCTTGGCCGCAATCTCGGCGGCCTTCTGCGATTCGACGGGACCGCTGCCGACGAGCACAGGAATGATGCCGTGGTCGTAGAGCCAGTCGCCGAGCACGGCAAAGTGCCCGTCCGGCCAGCACTTTGTCGGCCAGCTGGCGCCGACAACGAGCACGACATAGGCGTTGTCCATATTGGCACCGGCCTTGGCGACAATCTGGCGCGTCAGCTGCTGTTCGCGCTCGGGCACGCGGATTGGCAGGCGGACTTCCCTGACCTTGCAGCCAATGGCGCGCGCCGTGTCGAGGTAGCGCTCGATGACGTGATCGTGGCAGTGCGGACCGATGACGGGCTTTGAGATGAATTTGCTGCCCTCGCGCATATTCCACATGCCGTACTTCTGTCCTTTTGGGGCCTTGGCGAGCGCGGCGACGGCCGCCGACTTGAAGAGGCCCTGCAGGTCGAGCACGGCGTCGTAGTCGCGCGCCTGTATCTTCTTGCGCAGCGGCGCGAAGTTCTGCAGGAAGCCGCCGAGGCTGCGGAATTTCTTCTTCTCAAAGACGATGATCTCGTCGACGCAGGCGGCCATCGCGACGATGTCGTAGGCCGGCGGCTCGACGACCCAGGTCAAATGGGCGTCGGGGTACGTCTCCTTGATGGCGCAGCTCACGGGCAGGGCGTGGATGACATCGCCGATGGAGCTCATCTTCACGATCAGGATATTCTTCACAGCGCAATCATCCCTCCATATTTTTTATCTTCTCGATGACGTTTGTCGTCGAGCGGCCGGCAACCATCTGGACGAATTCGACGCGGCCACCGTAGCTCTGGACGATCTTGGCCTCGGGCAGCGTCTCGAGCGTGTAGTCGCCGCCCTTGACGTAGACGTCGGGGCGGACTTTGGCAATGATGGTCTCGGCCGTCTTCTCGCCGAACAGCACGACGTAGTCGACGGACTTGAGTGCGCCGACGACCTCAGCGCGGTCGGGCTCGCTGTTGATGGGGCGCGAGGGCCCCTTGTTGCCGCGCACGGACGCGTCGGTGTTGAGGCCGAGCACGAGGCAGTCGCCGAAGGAGCGCGCCTTCTCGAGGTAGCGGACATGGCCGGCGTGCAGGATGTCGAAGCAGCCGTTCGTGAAGACGATCTTCTCGCCGGCGCGATGGAGAATCTCGCAGAGCTTCTCGATATCATTTGGGTCAATCAGCATGGTATTCCCTCACTTTGACGGATATTCCGGATGTTGTTTCTCGACGGCCTCGGCGAGCTCACGCACGGAGACGGTGCTCGTGCCGAGCTTGCGCACGGCGATGCCGCTCGCGATGTTGCTCAGGCGCGCGGCGAGCGCCGGCTC
>ENA-OROH01002185-OROH01002185.1-human-gut-metagenome-genome-assembly--contig:-NODE-2185-length-15665-cov-7.359705_pt1 | contig 15665 bp, 15 predicted proteins | sample MGYA00242125_ERZ509042 | MGnify/ENA primary metagenome ERZ509042 (study PRJEB26280, sample SAMEA2338738) | human gut metagenome | biome: human gut; feature: human-associated habitat; material: faeces... | reverse complement strand
CGATCATGGGCAGCATGCCCAGCGCCACGCACTCGCCGTGGAACAGGCCCACGGTGCGGCGGCCCTTGATGCCCTTGACGGCCTCGATGCCGTGACCGATGGTGTGGCCGAAGTTCAGGGCCTTGCGCATCCCGCGCTCGGTCTCATCCTGCTCCACGACGTTCTTCTTGAACCGCAGGCTGCGGTAGATGATCTCGCTGATCTGGGTGTCGATATCGCCCTTTTCAAAGATGGCGAACAGCTCGGGGTCCGCCAGCAGGCCTGCCTTGACCGCCTCCGCCAGGCCGTTGATGTAGTGGCGGCGGGGCAGGGTGGAAAGGGTGGCCGGGTCCACGATGACCAGCTTGGGCTGCCAGAACGCGCCCACGATGTTTTTGGTATCACCCAGATCCACAGCGGTCTTGCCGCCGATGGAGGAATCGATCATGGAAAGGGTGGTGGTGGGGCAGTTGATGAAATCGATGCCCCGCATGTAGATGGCAGCGGCAAATCCGGCCAGATCCCCGACCACGCCGCCGCCCACGGCCACCACCAGGTCGCCGCGGCCCATGTTGAACTCCAGCATCTGCCGGAGCACCGTTTCCAGGATCTTGAAGCTCTTGCTGGCCTCACCCTGGGGCACCGTGATGATGGTGGATTCCCGGCACTGGTCGGCCACGCGCTGGGCATATTCGGCAGGCACGCCGCTGTCGGTGACAACGGCCACCTTGCGGTCCAGCCGGGCAAACTGGTACAGGTTTTCCAGTGCACCGTTTTTCAGGATGATATCATAACTGCGCTCGCCCAGATTCATGGTGAGCTTTGTCCCGATGAAATCGCTCATTTCGTATACACTCCTAACAGCCGTACCGTGCGGCAGACATGATTCAGCTCGCGCAGCAGCGCGGCGGTCTTTTCGGCGGCGGGGTCTCCCACCAGCTCAACATAAAAATAATAATCAAAGGGGACGTGGGGCAGCGGGCGGCTCTTGATGGACTCCATATCGTAGCCGCTGGCACCGATGACCTGAATGACCTCGGCCAGCTTGCCGGGCTTGTTGTCCAGCGTGAACAGCAGGGAGAACCGGTTGCCCGCCGTGGGCTTTTCGCGGCTGAGGACAATGAAGCGGGTGGTGTTGTCGCCGTCGGTGTTGATGCTGGGCACCAGCACCTCCAGCCCGTACAGTGCCGCCGTCTCCACGCTTGCAATGGCCGCTTTGGAGGAGTCGCCGCTTTCGGCCACGAACTTTGCGGCCATGGCGGTGTTGGCCATGGCGGTGGCGGGCAGGCCGAACTGCCTTAAAAAGGTCTCGCTTTGGGCGATGGCCTGCTGGTGGCTGTAGACGCTTTTGATCTGGTCGAGCTTTGTGCCCGGCAGCACCAGAAGATTCTGGGAGATGGGCAGATCGTACACATCCACCACCCACAGTGCCGGATGGTTATAGCACAGATCCAGCACGGCGGAAACATCGCCCGCATGGCTGTTCTCAAAGGGAACGACGCCCCGGGCAGCATCGCCGCGTTCCACCGCGTCAAACACCTCGTCCCAGGTGGGGTAGCTCACAGCCTCGGCGTGGGGGAACAGCGCCCGGAGGGCAATGTGGGCAAAAGCGCCCTCCACGCCCTGATAGGCGGCGCGGTTTTGGCCCAGCACCACGGCTTCGTACTGCTTTGCCACGTCCATCAGGTTCTGCACGTGGTCTTTATAGTAGGGCCGCAGGGCCGGGTCCTGAATGCGGGCCGCAGCCTTTTCCAGCACTGCCGTCTCGCGGGCGGCATCGTAAACGGGCAGGCCATGGGCTCTTTTGTATTCGGCCACCTGCAGCACAGCAGCCATCCGCCGCTCAAACAGCGCAGCCAGCTGGGCATCCACTGCATCGATCTCGGCGCGTGCCTGTTCCAGTGCGTCCATGGGTTCACATCCTTTTGTATGTATGATAAATACCATCAAGATAATAGATACCCAGTAAGTATACCATAACTGGGACGGAGAAACAACAAAACCTCCGGCGTTTCAAAGGGGAGAATATTTCAAATCAGATATGTGTAAAAAGAACAAAATAGAAAACGAACTCCCTCAGTCAAACCCTTGCGGGTTTGCCAGCTCCCTCAAAGAGGGAGCCGCTGACAAAGCGGAAAAGTTTCCGGCTCTGCCAAGGGCCCCATCCCCGAGGGGGCTGTCGCCGAAGGCGACTGGGGGAGTTTTGTTTGCACATTATCTGTTTTTCAGCAGTTCTTCCCTGCTGCGGGCTTTGCCGTAATATCTCCCATAGGGATTATCCAGCGCCTGTGCAAGGGAGACCGGCTTTTCCGGCTCTGGCCTTTGCACCGGCTTTGCTGTGCGGTCAAATGTGAACCCGGCGGCAGGCCCGCCGCGCTTTACCCGGAACCGCATGGCTCAGCCCTCTGCACTGGCGGTAGAAACAGCCCCGGCGGTCAGGGCACTCCAGAGCGCCTCGCCGCCAGCCAGAAGATCGGCGGTGTCCTTGTTCCACGCGCCGCGGATGCCGATATAGTACCGGCTCATCAGCTCCTGACTGGAGCCGCTTTCGCTCTGCACAGCATCAGAAGCGTAATCGCCCAGATCAAGGCCCGCCAGCACCGGGCAGTCGGTCCAGCGGTAGACCATGTTCCACCAGTCACTGTCTGCGTCGGACTGCGGCAGGCTGCCGTCGAGGTAGCGCAGGGTGCCGGTGGTCTGCTGGAACCCGGCTGGGTCGTACAGGATGAAGATGGAGCTCAGCGCGCCCTGAATGTCGGTGGAAAGCTTGGTGGTGCCTGCCATGTCAAGGTAGGCATCCGAGTCCTCGTTGCCAAAGTCCATGGTGTAGAGGTTCAGCTTTACCACCACCTTGCCGTCACCGTTCCGGTCCTCACCGTAGGCGGCAAGGGCGTCCTGCAGGGCGGTCTGGGTGGCTTCCGGCAGGTAGTGGGGGGCCACCACCGCTACGTTGTAATCTGCATGGACGGTAAAAAAGTACTGCCCAATGAAGTTGTAGCCAAAGAACACCACGATGATGCCGATGATGATGACCCACTTGAGATTGTAGTCCCACCAGTTGGCCCAGCGTTCCTTGCGGGTGTACTGGCGCTGTTTGCGGGGCTGGAGGTCTTTGGGGTCGATATCGCGTTCGTAACGGTAGCTTGCCATGGGGCAGTTTCCTCCAAGTTCTGATTTACAGCTGTGCCAGAATGGCCTGACGCACAGCGTCCGGCAGCTGCTTCTGCTCGGCCTTGCTCATGCCTGCAGTCCGGATGGGCGGCAGCACCTTGATATGCACGCTGCCCGGATGGCACAGGTTGCCATTGTTCTCAAACAGGGCACGTGCACCGGTAATGGCCACCGGAATCACCGGTGCGCCGGTCTTGACGGCAATGCGGAATGCACCGGCCTTGAACTCACCGGCACCGCCCTCTTCTCCCTTGTAGCGGGTGCCCTCCGGGAAAATGACGAAGCTCTTGCCGCTCTCCACAATGGCAGTGGCGTCGTTCAGGGCGCGCACGGATGCCCGCAGGTCGTCGCGCTGCACGAACACGCAGCCCAGCAGCTTCATCCAGCGGTTCAGCAGCGGGATCTTTTCCAGCTCTTCCTTGGCAAGGATGCCGTGGGGCTTATCCAGACTGGCCAGCAAAAGCGGGATGTCGTAGTAGCTGCGGTGGTTGCCCACGAACACGCAGGCCGTATCTTTGGGGATATTCTCAAGGCCCTCCACGCTCAGGAAAACGCCGGTCACCTTTAAAATGCCCCGGCTCCAGTGCGGGATATGCTTGTTGACGAGCTCTTCCACCAGCTGCATGTCGCCTGCAGCCAGAGCGCGTTCCGCCCGGCGCAGCACGCCATAATGGACGATCATATAACCAAATAAGTAAATAAACATCGCAATCGTGCGAAAAATACTCATTGTGTTTTCCTCCCTTCGGCAAAATATGCCATTGTCATTGTATCACACTTTTTGTAAAAAGGGGAGAAATAACACTTTTTTTACAAATCGGAGGATCTGCGGTCTTGCAAAATTGACAAAATGCGGGTATATTTATAGTTGTAAAGCCAGCACAATGGCACTTTCTGCACGAAATGCTTTCTGCCGGCCCAATGGATGAAGAGAGAGGTACCATACGAACATGGGTTTATTTCCTTCCGCAAATGACTTCAAGGCCGGTAAGGGCGTTGAAAAGGATGCTCCCCGCAAGACCGGCGTGGGCCGTTTTTTTGAGCTTGTGGGCCGTGATATGAACGGCATGTTCCTTGCAAACCTGCTGGCCTGCATCGGCTTTCTGCCGGTGATCTGTCTGGTGTACATCGGCTTTCTGGCAAACAGCCTGCCGGTCATGCTGGCAAGCGCGGTGGTAGGCGGCATTCTGGCCGGGCCTGCGCTGGCTGGCATGTACGATACCGTGCTGCGTGCCCTGCGTGACGAAGCCGGTTACTGGTGGGTGACCTATCGCCGTGCCTTCAAGCGCAACTTCAAGGCCAGCATTGCGCCGGGCATCTTCTACTGTGTGGTGGTCACGGCACAGATCTTCCTTGTGTATTTCTGCTTCAATATGCTGAGCAAGGGCACCAATGTGGGCGTGCCGCTGTGGGTGGCCACGGTGCTGAACCTGCTCATCTTCCAGATGCTGTTCGCCTACATGTGGCCGCAGGTGGTGCTGCTGGATCAGCCCTTCAGCCTGACCGTGAAAAACAGCATCAACTGCATGATCGCGTTCCTGCCCCACGCACTGGCGGCGGCCATCGTGCAGATCCTGTTCTGGGGCGTGGTGATCCTGTGCATGCCGCTGGGCCTGCTGCTCATGCTGATCTTCGGCTTCTGGTTCGTGACCGAAGTATCCTGCCAGATCATCTACGGCGATATTGAAAAGGTGTTCCACATTGAGGAGAGCATCCGCAAAATGAAGGATGCCGAGCTGGAAGCCGCCCTCCAAGAGGATTACGGCGAAAGAACCGACGACACCGAAGAGTAAATTTGAACTTCCGCAAAGGAGGGGTGCTCCATGGAACAACGGAATAATCTGGTTTTGCAGGGCACCGAGACCTTCTCCCGCGGGCAGCTGGACAATGTGGCACTGGACGGCGGTGCACTGGTGCTGGACAGCGTGGCGGGCCGCTGCCTGCAATACGGCAGCTACACCACGCCGGAATTTGCCATGCCGGCCTTCTGCAACCTGAATGTCAGCTGGAACGCCTTTGCGCCCCACAACACCATGGTGGAGGTGCGCTGCCGGGTATATGCCGGAGGAAACTGGACCGGCTGGATGAGCTTTGGCAAGTGGGCGCCGGGCTACCCCCGCTGCAGCTGCAATTCCCAGAGTGACGACGGCATGATCTTCCTCATGGGCGATACCGTGACCGTGGCAACGCCCGGCGGCGGCACCGGCGTGCAGCTGCAGGTGAACCTTTCCACCAACGATGACAAGGTCTCGCCCGCAGTGCGCCTGCTGGCCGCGGCAGTGCGGCCGCTGGCGTGGGAGAAGCACAACGGCCACCCGCTGAACCGGAGCTGAGTGTCCCGCTCAGCTGCTGCGCAACCTGGCCCACTTTGCCAGCCGGGACGCCATGGACATTGAGGGCCTTGGCATCGCGGTGGTAGAGAACCTGGTGAAGGCGGGGCTGGTGAAGACACCCGGCGACCTGTATTTCCTCCGCGAGGAGGACGTGGCCGAGCTGGAACGCATGGGCAAAAAATCCGCCCAGAACCTGCTCTCCGCCATCGAGAAGTCCAAGAGCCAGGACCTGTCCCGGCTGCTCTTCGCCTTCGGCATCCGCCAGGTGGGGCAGAAGGCGGGCAAGATCCTGGCCCAGCGCTTCGGCTCCCTGGACAACCTCCAGTCGGCCACGGTGGAGGAGCTGACCCAGGTGGACGACATCGGGGCCATCACCGCCCAGAGCATTGTGGACTGGTTTGCCAGCCCCCAGAGCCAGCACCTCATCGCCCGCCTCAAGGAGGCCGGAGTGAACATGCAGGCCGAGCAGAAAGGGGAGGACCAGCGTTTCGCGGGCAAGACCTTTGTGCTCACCGGCACGCTGGACCGCTTCACCCGAGCCGAGGCCACCAAGATGATCGAGGACCGGGGCGGCAAGGCCGCGGGTTCTGTGTCCAAAAAGACCACCTACGTGGTGGCAGGGGAGGCCGCCGGTTCCAAGCTGCGCAAGGCCCAGGAGCTGGGCGTGCCCGTTCTGACGCAGGAGGAATTTCTGGCCCTGATGGAGTGACCTTGTTTCTCCTGGTAACATGTGCTATACTGAACCATATAAAAAATAGGAAGAAGGGGCTGCCATGGGGGCAAAAAAAGGTTACTTTTTTATTGTAGTCACCATCATCATGTTCACCTCCTATGAGGTGGTACTGAAATTTATCTCTGGGCAGCTCAACTCTATGCAGCTGACTCTGTGCCGGTTTTCGGTGGGTTTCCTCATTCTGCTGCCCCTGGCCCTTCACACCCTGAAAAAGAGGGGAGAGCGGCTGGATGGCAAGAGTGTGGCCTACTTCGCCCTGCTGGGTCTCCTGGGCATCGCCCTGAGTATGCCCATCCTCCACGTGTCGGTGAACTACGCCGGCTCGTCGGTGGCGGCGGTGCTCTTTAGCTGCAACCCGGTATTTGTCACCTTTTTGGCCTTCTTTTTGCTGAAAGAGCCCATTTTACCCCGGCATATTGCTGCTCTGGTGCTGGAGGTGGCGGGCACCATCGCCATCATCAATCCCTTCCAGACCTCGGTAAATTTGTTGGGAACTGGGCTGGCTCTGCTGTCCACCATTCTGTTCTCCTTCTACGGAGTCATGGGCAAGCGCAAGTGCGCCCAGTACGGCGGGGCAGTGGTCACCTGCTTCAGCTTCTTCTTCGGCAGCCTGATTCTGCTGGTGTTCATTCTCCTGTCCCACATTCCCGCCCTGGCTCAGATGCTCACCGGGGCTGGGTTCAGCGAGTTTGCCAACATCCCTATCTTCGCGGGGTACACCCTGCAAAACCTGCCCTACGTGCTATTTGTGTCGGTCGGTGTGGCAGGCATCGGCTTTTGCTGCTATTTCCTTGCCATGGAGTACCAGCCCGCCAGCGTGGTCTCCCTGGTCTATTTCTTCAAGCCGGCTCTGGCGCCGGTGCTGGCCTGGATGGTTCACGGCGAGATCATCGCACCCAACATGCTGCTGGGCATCGTGCTCATCGTGGCCGGTTCTCTGTGTGCCATCATCCCGGGTATTCTGGAAGCAAAGCGAGTTTCTTTGCATAAGTAAGATATTCTACATATGAGTGAGGGGAAACATCATGTCCGTATCCAAAGTTTATTTTACTGATTTTCATACTGAGGCCTTCGGCGACGGCCTGCCCACCAAGCTGAAAAAGCTGATCAAGCGGGCCGGCATTGCCGACCTGGACTTGGAGGGCAAGTTTGTCGCCATCAAGATGCACTTCGGCGAGCTGGGCAACATCAGCTACCTGCGTCCCAACTACGCCCGTGCGGTGGTGGACGTGGTGAAGGAGCTGGGCGGCAAGCCCTTCCTCACCGACTGCAACACCATGTATCCCGGCAGCCGGAAGAACGCCTTGGAGCACCTGGAGTGCGCCTGGCAGAACGGCTTCACGCCTCTGACTGTGGGCTGCCCTATCCTCATTGGTGACGGTCTGAAGGGCACCGACGATGTGGAGGTGCCCGTGGTGGGCGGTGAGTACGTGGAGAAGGCCAAGATCGGCCGGGCAGTGATGGACGCCGATGTGTTTATCTCCCTGACCCACTTCAAGGGCCACGAGATGACCGGCTTTGGCGGCACCATCAAGAACATCGGTATGGGCTGCGGCTCCCGGGCCGGTAAGACCGAGCAGCACGCCAGCGGCAAGCCCCAGATCGACCCCAAGCTGTGCCGGGGCTGCACCCGCTGCCAGAAGGAGTGCGCCAACGGCGGCCTGGTCTTTGACAAGGAAGCCCGGAAGATGACCGTGGATCAGAACAACTGCGTAGGCTGCGGCCGGTGCCTTGGCGCCTGCAACTTTGACGCCATCTACTTTGTCAACGACAGCGCCAACTCCACCCTGAACTGCCGCATGGCTGAGTACACCAAGGCGGTGCTGGACGGCCGTCCCAACTTCCATATCTCTCTGGTGGTGGATGTGTCTCCCAACTGCGACTGCCACGGGGAGAACGACATCCCCATCCTGCCCAACATCGGCATGTTTGCCTCCTTTGACCCCCTGGCCCTGGATCAGGCCTGCGTGGACGCCTGCCTGGCCGCTCAGCCCATGCCGGGCAGCCAGCTGGCCAAGCATCTGGCCGACCCCAACTTCCACGACCACTACGACCACTTCACCAACTCCACCCCCGAGTCGGAGTGGAAGAGCTGCCTGGAGCACGCAGCCAAGATTGGCCTGGGCTCCCGGGAGTATGAACTGATTAAGATGTAAAGGATAGAAACTTGCCCCGCCTGGAGAGCCAGGCGGGGCGTTTTCTGTTTACTTTGCCCCGAAAGTCTGGTACAATCAGAGGGCAAAGGGAGGCTGTCATGAAAGAGAAGATCCTGTACTACTGTACCGAATGCGGAAACGAGACCCCCAAGTGGCAGGGCAAGTGCCCGGCCTGCGGGGCATGGAATACGATTGTGGAGCGCCCGGCGGAGAAGGCCTCCAAAAAGGGACCGGTGCGCTCGGTGGGCAGCGGCCTGGGAGTGGCGGTGAACCGTCCCAAGCCCATCGCCCAGGTGGAGACCACCGACGAGCTGCGCTTTCCCACCGGAATGGGCGAGTTGGACCGGGTGCTGGGTGGAGGAGCCGTGAAGGGCTCTCTGGTGCTGGTGGGCGGCGCGCCGGGCATCGGCAAGTCCACCCTGATGCTCCAGATCTGCGGCTCTCTGTGCCGGTTTGCCAACGTGCTGTACGTCTCCGGCGAGGAGTCCGAGCGGCAGATCAAGCTGCGCGCCGAACGGCTTAAAGTGGGCGGGGAGGGGCTGTACCTCCTGTCCGAGACCAGCCTGGACAACCTAGTGGATGCTGTCCACGAATTGAAGCCCGACATTCTGATTGTCGACTCTATCCAGACCCTTTACCGCGGGGATCTGTCCGCCTCGCCGGGCAGCGTAAGCCAGGTGAAGGAGTGCACCATGGCCCTGATGCAGCTGGCAAAAGGGGAGGGGCTCACCATTTTTGTCATCGGCCACGTCAATAAGGAGGGCTCCATCGCCGGACCCAAGGTGCTGGAGCACATGGTGGACTGCGTCCTGTACTTTGAGGGCGAGCGGCACATGTCCTACCGCATCCTCCGGGCGGCCAAAAACCGCTTTGGCGCCACCAATGAAATTGGCGTGTTTGAAATGGAGGACGGCGGGCTCAGCGAGGTACCCAATCCCTCGGAAACCCTGCTGGCCGGACGTCCGGAGGGCGTGCCCGGTTCCTGCGTCACCTGCGTGATGGAAGGCGTGCGTCCGGTATTGGCCGAGGTGCAGGCCCTGGTGGTGCCCAGCAGTTTGGGCAACCCCCGGCGGGTGAGCAACGGCTTTGAGTATAACCGGGCCATGCTGCTGCTGGCCGTGCTGGAAAAGCGGGGCGGATTGCTGCTGGGGAACTGTGATGCCTATTTGAACGTGATCGGCGGTCTGTCTCTGGACGAGCCCGCCGCCGACCTTGCTGCCATGATGGCCATGGCGTCCAGTTTTCGGGACAAGCCGGTGCCCAGCGACCTGGCCGCCATCGGTGAGGTGGGACTAACCGGAGAGCTGCGTGCCGTGAACACCTTGGGGCAGAGGCTGTCCGAGGTGCGGCGCCTTGGCTTTACCAAATGTCTGATTCCCAAGCGCACCCAGGGGAAACTGGTGGTGCCTGAGGGACTGGAGCTCATCCGGGTGGCCAACATCCGGGAGGCTCTGGCGGCTTTGCTGTAAGGGCTGACCAGCCAAGGGCACAAAGTTGACACAGCCATAGCCGGGCCGGCCCCAGGAGCCGGCCCGGACCAATTCACATAGCCCGTCCCGCTGATAGACGCAGGGATCGGTGCAGTGGATCAAACTCATGGACACACACCTCCAAAAAACGGGTGTCCAAAGTATGTCCGCCGCACACACGGTTTATCCGGCGGGACAGATCATCCGAAAGGAGGGGCCGCAGGGGCCCATTTTCGGGTAAGCTTTTAAGTCAACAAAATAAAAATTTTGTTGACTAGAGTGGAGGCTAAAACGGCCTCTGCCCTGGATTTGCCCGATTTTGGCCGGTTTCCGGCCATCCCGGCGGCCACCGCAATATGATAGATTATCGTACTGAAGCACCACCTATTTTACGTGATTTTCTTGTTTATCACGAGACCATTCAGGGCCACTCCCGGGCCACGGTCGACGAATACTTTCTGGACCTGCGCAGCTTTTTCCGATTTCTCAAGCTGGACAAAGGCCGCGTAGCCAAGGACACGCCGTTTGATGAGATCTCCATTGATGACGTGGATCTGGATCTGGTCCGCGGCGTCACGCTCAGCGATGTGTATGCCTATATGAACTATCTGTCCCGGGACCGTGCGGTCCATCCTAATAGTTCCGACGCCCATTACGGCCTGGCGCCTGCCGCCCGTGCCCGCAAAGCCGCCGCCATCCGTTCCTTTTATAAATACCTCTCCAGCAAGGCCAAGCTCATCACCGAAAACCCCATGCAGGACCTGGATGCGCCGCGGCTGAAAAAAACGCTGCCCCGTTACCTGAATCTGGATGAGAGCGTGGAACTGCTCAGCCATGTGGACGGCCCCAACCAGGTGCGGGATTACTGTATCCTAACTCTGTTTCTCAACTGCGGCCTGCGAATCTCCGAGCTCATCGGCCTGAACGTCACCGATGTGCGCGGCGATCAACTGCGGGTGTTAGGCAAGGGTAACAAAGAGCGTGTTCTCTTTTTGAACGACGCCTGCCGCTCTGCCCTGGACGACTGGATGACGGAGCGCTCCACCCTCACCCTGCTGGATCAGAACGCCCTGTTCGTCACCCCCCGCAACCGCAAGCGGATCACCCGGGCGGCGGTCCATAAGCTAGTAAAAAAGCACCTGTCCGCTGCCGGGCTGGACAGCACCAAGTACTCCTCCCACAAGCTGCGCCACACCGCCGCCACCCTGATGCTGCAAAACGGCGTGGACGTGCGCACCCTTCAGGAAGTTCTGGGCCACGATCACCTAAACACCACGCAGATCTACACCCACGTGGACAACGACGATCTGCGCACCGCCGCCCGGGCAAATCCCCTGGCTAAGGTGCGGAAACCGAAAAAAGAAGCTAAACAACAGGATGAATAGATGGAAAACGACAGAAAACGGCGGCGCATCCTGCGCCGCCGTTTTTATAGCTGGACTCCCCTCTCTCAATCTACCTTTATATCCAGAACCTTATACAGGAGGAAAAGTATAATTATTCCGCCCACAGCCATCAAAATATGAATCTGAAACAGAGATTTTGTCAGGAGAGCATTGACTCCCATGCAGATCAGCAGCAAAACAAAGATCAGAGAAAACAGTGATAAAAGTCCTTTCTTATCGGAACCGCTGCTAATATGAAAGGTATTTTTGGAGATCGTATAAAAGAGCAAAAAGGCTCCTGCAATGCATAAAACGGCACAGAGCATATTTCCTACTGTGACCGAAATATACGGCAGCGTATAGGCTCCGATCCTCTGCTCCACCAGTTGAAAGACAACCCAGATGCCCAGCAGCACGTCGGCAGCAAGCAGGACATCTCGCACCAATGTCAGGATATATTCGGTTGTACGTACCTTTGGAATCTCGGCAATCACCCGGTCACAGAACCCCTGCATATCCTCTCCGATGATGTTCTTTGCCGTCTCTCCCCTTTTCTCACCCTCCACAATCATCTCCCAGATATCCCGGCGCACCTGTTCTTGATCATAGGAGCTGATGTTAGCTGAACGAATATAAACAATGAGGTCGGTCAAGACAGCCAGGTTCTCCTGATTTTGAATTTGCTCCTCTAATTTATTATTTTCCTTGCGCAGACGGTCGGTTCGCTTACTCACCTGATACTCCTCCTTTCATATCTTCCATCAGATGATGGACTGCGTTGGACAGTTCACAATAACTCTGAAAAAAGTCGTTCAAGGCCTCCTGTCCGGTGGGGGTCAACTGATAATACTTCCGTCTAGGGCCCACATCAGAGGTTTTGTAGGTGGCACAGATAGAGCCATTTTTCTCCAGCCGAAGCAGCAGAGGATAGATGGTACCCTCTGTAATCTTGCCAAATCCATACGTCATAAGCTGCTGGGATATTTCATATCCATAGGTCTCCTGTTTGCTGATGATGGCCAGCACACAGCCTTCCAGGGTTCCTTTTAGCATTTGGGATGGGATCACAAGCTCACCTCCTCACTAACTTGCAAAGCATAGTAGCTAACTATATTGTAATGCAAGGCAGAGGTGATGTCAAGACTCTCAAATAAAAATGCGCCGGAAACTTGGTAGAACCAAGTTTCCGGCGCATTACCTCTTCCCTATCCCCTCTTACATTTTACCTTTACTAGCTCCGTTCCCAGCCGCCAAAGGGGCAGCAGATAGAGGAAAAAGGCAAAGCAGATGCTGACCATAGGCGCTCCCACCGAGGCCAGCGGCACTCCGGCTGCGATAGACCAGGGGATCAGCGGCGCCGCTACCACCGCCGTATCCTCCAGGGCGATGGCGGTCTCCTCCCGGCTGGGCTGGGCGTCCTTGCACAGCTGGTGGGTCAGAATGATAGCCAGCGTCTGATTGCAGGCCACGGCAGAGGCCAGCACGCCGGTGCACAGCATGGCTCCGTAGGGGGTGATGCGCCGGCTGAGAGTCAGAATGGCCTGCTGCAGCCCGTCCAGCAGCCCGGTTTTTTGGAAAATGCCCGAGTAAGCCGAGGAGATGCACACGATGACGGCAACCTTCACCATAGAAATGACTCCGCCGCCGTTGAGCATGGCCCCCACCGCCTCCTCCCTGGCCTGGTAACCAAGCAGGACACAGCGCAGCAGCTCCACCGGCTGGACCCGCTGGAGAAGCAGGCAGATGGGAATAGCGGAGAGAATACTGGCCCCCATGGCCCACTTCACCGGCACCCGGCCCAGCGCCAGCGCGAAAATCACCAGAGCGGGCAGCAACGCAATCCAATGCAGCTGAAATTCCGTCTCAAACAAAGCAGCCAGATCCAAAGAGGTCTGGGTGTGTGGTGTGGCCATGCCCACAAAAAGGTACAGCAGACTGGTCACCACAAAGGGCAGCCAAGAGGTGCGCAGCATGGCCCGGATGTTGTCAAAGATGCTGGTCTGGGTGAGCTCTGCCACCAGCAGAGCACTGGTAGACACAGGAGAGCATCGGTCTCCGAAGAACACGCCGGAGAGCACCGCGCCTCCGATCAAGCACCAGGGGTACTCCCATGGCTGTGCCCAGCGTGGCACAGATGACTCCCATGGTGGCCGCTGAACCGAAAGCAGTACCGGTCAGAACCGAAACCAGACAGTTGAGTAAAAAGGTCATTAAAAGGAACACAGAGGGCTGAATAAACGGCGTGGTGTAGCTGATGATGGCCGGGATGGTACCCGAAGCCCGCCACAGGGCGGTGAGCACGCCGATGAGCAGGAATGTGACCAGGATGTTCCGGGCGGTCTTGACCCCGTCCAGGCACATACTCCCCAGCTCCCGCCAGCCATAGCCTCGCCTGCGGCCATAGGTCAAAAAGATGACCAGCCCCACCGCCAGAGCGTACAGAATGGACCAGTTCAGAGCCACGCACACCACCAGGGCAGCACAAAACAGCAGCAGCGTCAGCGTTTCCACGTCTCCATCTCCCCTCTCCTGCCAATTAGCATAGCACACCCAGCTCCAAATGAAAAGAGGGCAGACAAGCGCGCCGGGAATCTGGAGAATATCCAGATTTCCGGCGCGGTCAATCGTAAGGCGTTTTGTTATGAATCTGCCCGCCGGACGGTAAGGAAATAGTGCTCTGTCTCCGCTTCCAGCTCCACGGTCTTGATGCCTGCGTCCAGGTCAAAGCCGAAGTTCTGCCACAAAATTTCAATCTGTCCCCGGTCTTCCAGAGTGGCAGTCTGCTCCGTACAGGTAAGGTTAGAACCCAGGGTGGTCATCAGGTCGTAGCCCCGTGCCCCCTCGTTGGCCCGGTCGCAGTTATAGTTGTAGCTGCCTTCTTTTTCCATAGAGGCGGTCACGGTGAGTCTGCCCCCAGCGGGGACCGTTACCTGGGCCTCCAGCCAGCACACCCGCTGGAAGTCCCATGCATCACTGAACAGATCCTCCAAGGGGCCATAGGCATACCGCTGGGTACTTTGGGATACCAGCGGGCCGTAGAGCAGCAGCTGCTCTACCACCGCCCGATACCGGACTTCCAGTATTTCCGGATCGGGCTGCGTAATGTAAGTCCGCTGATTACAGTATTGGGTCAGCACCTCCCGGAGTACGGTCTCCAGGTCACTCTCATACCGCTCCACCGTCACGCCGCAGCCCTCCAGCTCCGGGTCATCCTCGTCCATGCCACCGGTGACATAGCCGTTCACAGTCAGGTTGTCCACGTCATCCCCCAGCACCAGCAGGTAATAGGTCTGGCCGTCTTCCGGGTCGCCTTCCTCCGGGATGGAGAAGCTCTGCACCATGCGTCCGTTCTCCAGATCATAGGCGCCCCCGTTGAAGCCATAGCTCAGCACGTGGGACTTCTCGTAGTCCAGCTCCATAGACACCCGGATAGAGGGATTGGGAGCCTCCTGGCTCCGTGCCGGGCCGTAAGGTTCGGTAAGCTTGTAGACAGTCACCGGCACCTGGCTCACGTCGGGGGTATCCCCCAGCGCACGTGCCAGGTAGCTGCCATCCGAGAGCAGATTCCGATAGTCCTCCCAGCAGTTGGGGCCGGTGAGGCTGCTGCTGTCCCCCTGCTCCCCATCCCAACGGGTGTCGTCCAGGCTTCCCTTAAAGAAACCCGCGTAGCTCCCCCAGTGGAAGACAGTCTCCAGTTTCTCCCCCTCCGCCTCCAGAACTGGCTGCCCCTCCCGGTTCAGGTTGGTAACAAAGGGGTAGAGCAGGGTGAGGGTCTGGTCCTCCTCCCCGGTGTTGGTCAGAGTATACTCGTCGGTCACCAGGATATGGTCGTCATATCGCTCCAACTCCAACTCCTCATCCCACACCGGCACCCAGGGAGCAAAATCCAGGGTAATGGCCCGCTGGGCGGTAATATTTTCGTTTTCCTCCCGCAATGTCATGGGAAGCACCGGCCCGGCGTAGGACTGGAAGGTGATGGCCCCGTCCGTGCCGCTGACAGGCTGGCTGGATCGTCCGCCCAGCAGGGGAATTCGTCCGGTGACGACCCCCACCACCAGGCAGAAGCAGGCGGCCAAGGCTGCCCAGCCCACCCAGCGACCCTTTTTACGCTTCTTCCTGGGCTCCAGGGCCGGGTCGATCATCTCGTCATCCAGGTGGCTGATGGCCTCAAAGAGGCGCTCGCTCTGCTTGCTCATAACACCACGCCCTCCTTCTCCAGCGCCTGACGCAGACTCTGGCGCAGCCGCGTCCGGCCGCCAGTTCTTTGACTGCCTCTCCGCACCAGTACCGGCGGAGAAACAGGTCTCGCTCCTCCTCGGCCAGAGTCTGAAGCCACCGCTCCACCGCCCGGGCCACCTCCTGGGCCTCCCACTGCTCCTCCGCGCTGGGCACCGCCGGGACGCACTCCTCCAGCTCCAGCACCAACGCCTCCATTCCCC
>ENA-OROH01002179-OROH01002179.1-human-gut-metagenome-genome-assembly--contig:-NODE-2179-length-15720-cov-5.813916_pt1 | contig 15720 bp, 10 predicted proteins | sample MGYA00242125_ERZ509042 | MGnify/ENA primary metagenome ERZ509042 (study PRJEB26280, sample SAMEA2338738) | human gut metagenome | biome: human gut; feature: human-associated habitat; material: faeces... | reverse complement strand
CCACAACCGGCACGCCGGGGGGATAGGGAGCCAGCTGGCCGGCCGCAACCCGGCCCAGGCAGTTCTCCAGAGGCAGCCGCTCCACCGGGGCAAACAGGGCTTCCCGCAGGGAGCGAACAGGCTTGGGCATCGGCGGCGGGGGCAGGATGGGCGGTGTACCCAGCAGGTCCCGGTGCCGCTGGAGAGCCTCTTCCAGGCGATGAAGGTCGTCCTCGCTGTCCTGGGCGGTAAGGATGAGAACCACATGGCCGCTGTCGGCCATCTCGGGCCAGATGTTCTCCCCTTCCAGGGCCTGAGCCAGGGCATTTCCATCCGGCGAGGTCAGAGTCAGCCGGGTAGGGTCTAAGCGCAGCTCTCCCTCCTGCAAGCTGGGGAAGGCGGCGCGGAGGGCGGCAGTACGCCGGGCCACCCGGCGGTATTCCTCCGATCCTTTCCCGTCTAAATAGTCCCGGGCACAGTCCAGGGAGATCATCATAGGGTAGGACGGGCTGGAGCTGCCAAACACCGAGGTCATCTGCCGCACCCGCCGGGGGTCCACGCCGTTGGTGAACAGCAGGGCGGACTGACCCAGGGCGGGCAGGGTCTTGTGGGCGGAGCAGATGAGGGCGTCACAGCCGGAAAAGGCGTCCACGCCTAAAAAGGGCAGGTGGGCTCCATGGGCGCCGTCCACGATCAGGTTTCCACCTCGGGCGTGAATGATGTGGGAAAGTTCCTTTACATCAGACAACACTCCGGAATAAGTTGGAGATGTAATACAGATAGTTTTGATATTTGGGTGGGAATCCAGCAGGTTTTCCACATCCGTGGGGGAAATTGGGCCGGCAATCCCCTCCCCTGCCCGCCAGGGCCGAGGTAGATAGACGGGCTTTAAGTCCAGCAGAGCCAGGGCGTTGTACACTGCCCGGTGGCATCCCCGGTCGATGAGCACCTGGTCGCCGGGACGGCAGAACAGGGCCAGGGCGGCGTGGAGTCCCAGGGTGGAGCCGCCGGTAAGAAACAGGCAGTTGTCCATGCCGAACCGCTCCGCCCACAGCTTCTGGGCCGTGTCAAAGGGCTCGCCGCCGGAAAAAAGATCGCCGGTGGGCTCCACCTCGGTCACGTCCAGCGGAGCAATGGATTGAAGCTCCGGGACAGGCAGGAAGCTGCCCTTGTGGCCGGGCATGTGAAACCGGGTGGGTTTTTGTGCGGCATAGGCGCGGATGGCGTCATAGAGTGGGGTCATGGTCTGCCTCCTGTGGACCGGTCAGGACTGACCGGTGGGATCGATTTTGTGCTGGCGGTAGTACTGGACGTAGAACAGGTCGTTGACCAGCTCCTCCTGCTCCTCCTCCAATGTGTCGGTAAGCTGTCCATCCGGAGTCAGGTAGAGGCCCTGCTGGTGGACCAGAGGAGTGGCCTGGCGCACTTCCCGGGTAAACTGGAGATAAGACGGGCCGGTCCAGCCGCACTGGTCAAAGAGCTCCTGCATCAGGAAACAGGGGGAAAAGTCCCCGCCGTCCCCCTCAAAATCGTTGTTCAATACCTCTTTGGCCGCCGAATTGGCCCAGATGAGGTAGGGGGTGGAGTAGTATTCATAGAAGCTCTCCAGGCTGGTCATGGAGAAGTCGGCTCCGATGCCCTCGTAGGCGGAGTTGCCGTTGCCGCCCCAGGGTTTGTGGTCGCCGAAGAGGACTACCACCACGGGCTCCTCCATCTCCTCCAGGTCGTGGACCATGCCGGTGAGGGCGGAGATGGTCATGCTCACGCCGTGGAGATAGTTGTTGAAGACGTGGCAGCTCTCCTCGGGCAGGCCGGTCTCCTCCGGGTCCAGATAGGCCTCGTTGGCGGTGTAGGTCCACTCGTAGGGACCGTGGTTCTGGTAGCTCACGGAGAAGGAGAAGATCGGGCCGTTGTCCTCCTCCAGCTGGGTCTGAAGGTCTTTGACGATCTCATCCACCAGCAGATAGTCGGAGTTCCACTGAGCACCCACCGGGTCTACCAGCTCCTCGTAGTGGTTCTCACTGAACCAGTACTCCTGGAAGCCCAGGTACTGGTTGATGTTCTGGCGGTTGTAGAACCAGCCGTAGCCGGGGTGGCTGCCCCGGGTGTTGTAGCCCTGGCGGTCAAAGTACCAGATATAGGAGTCGGTGGGCTGGGTAAAGTCGTCGTAGCTGCTGTATCCTGTCAGGAAGCACCACTCCGTGTCCACGGTGCCGCCTGCAAAGATGTTGGTCAGCAGGTTGCCGGATACCGAGTGCTCCTCCAGCCAGTGCCAGGGGGCGTATACGTTTTGTACCGCCTCCACCTCGCCCAGGGCGGAGAAGTCGGTCAGGTCGCAGAAGGCCTCCAGCATGATGCCCACCACGTTGACCTTCTGATCGGCGGGGATGTCCTCCTCCTCATAGCTTTCCAGAATGGTCTGGGCCACCTGGGCGTCGTAGCCCTGGGGCTGGGAGGGCAGCAGAGTCTGCACCGTGTACAGGAAGGGATAGAGCACGCCGTGGGAGACGTAGACCTCCGAGTCAGACCAGGGGTTGATGAGCTCCTCCCCTGGGGTGGTCTGCTGGTAGAGGTGGCTGCTGAAGTAGGAGCCCCACAGGGCGGCGGCAAGGAGGGCCGCTGCGGAGAAAAAGCCCATCAGGCGCACGGAGAGGCGGCGCACACCCCGGGGCAGCAGGATCAGCGCCAGCAAAAGGCCCAGCCCCGCCCACAGCAGGGTGTTCTGGATCAGCGGTGTGATCTCCAGGGTGTAGCCTCCCACAATGCCGCCGGCCTCGTTGACCAGCTTGAGATCGGAGGCCAGCAGCGGGTCGCCCCGCAGCTGCATCTTGTAGAAGTTGGCCAGGGCGATGCCCAGCACCGGCAGGGCGGTGAGCAGGTAGGCGGCCCAGCAACGGCCAATCAAAAAGTAGAGCAGCCAGATGAGCAGCACCGGGGCCAGCAGGTTCAGCCACAGCAGCATGGGCTGCTGGAGATAGTAGTCCATTAAGGCCTGGCTGGACAGCTCCGAGTCGGCCGCGGCCGCCAAAGGCAGGGTCAGCCAGCCCAGCAGAACGCCCAGGGCGGTGAGCCCCAGAGAGAGCCACAGATGGTGCCAAACCAGGTATCGGGGGTCGCTCCCTTTGGGGAAGCGGATGACACGATAGAGATGGGCCAAGAAGATCCCTCCCAAAGAAAATGTAAAATGCACGTAAAGCGCAAAGAGCAGTATAACATATTTTTTGTCAAAGAAAAAGGTATGAAGTGTGAAAGGTGCACATTTTCCACCGACTTTTCCACACCTACTTTTCTCGAGAGAAAAGTAGGCAAAAGAGCTTTGTGCGAAACTTCGTTTCGCTTCTGGGGTTCCGCCCTGCGGGGCGGGAGAGGGCGAAGTGTTCTTTCCAGCGATGGAAAGAACCAAAGATCGCCGGGGGACGGCTCCGATGAGCGCCTACGCGTAGCGGGCGCTCATAGTCACCTTGTCCCTACCCCCTCTGGCCCTTCGGGCCATCTCCCCCTGACAGGGGGAGTCGGCCCCCGGTCCCCCTGTTGCGGGAGCGGGTACCTTTGGGTGTTTGGTAAATTCCGGCGGGCAAAATCAAGATCTGTTCCTGTTCTATTCTCGGCCCACAGGGGCCTTCTGCCATTCAAATTTGGGTGTTCTTGTGTTCTAATGCACACCGCCTGGTACATTCCTACCTGTTTGGTGCGGCGGTGGTCGGGTGGACTAACTGCCACGGTCATGCCAGGGTAGGCGGTGCCATTTCAGCGCAATACCCACCAAATTTTGCATATAAAGGGCCTAAGGCCCGAGGCAAGCGGTATTACAGAACTTGTTTTCGGACCGCCGGGAAATCAATGCCAAGAAATCAGGAGGGAGTCTCCCGTAATGGGGGTCCAGGGGGTGGACTGACTATGAGCGCAAGCGAAGGCGCAGCGCTCATCGGAAGAACACCCTTTGGCGATTCTTTGGTTCCTTTCTGATCGTTCAGAAAGGAACACTCCTCGGAATCTAAAAAAAGGAAAACATATAAAAAACCCGGCCGCCAGAGCTTGGCGGCCGGGTAAGAAGAAAAACAAGTTAAGGCAGATAAGACAGGGGATTTACGGCGGTTCCGTTCACGCGGACCTCAAAGTGACAGTGCACGCCAGTGGAGCGTCCGGTGGAGCCCGCCTTGGCGATCTGCTGTCCCTTGTACACCTTGTCTCCCACCGAGACCAGCAGAGAGGAGTTGTGAGCGTAATAGGTCTGGGTACCGTTGTCGTGGGTGATAATGACCAGATTGCCGTAGGAGCCCTTGTAGCCGGCATAGGTGACCGTGCCGCCGTCGGCAGCGCGGATGGCAGCACCGTAGGAGGTGGAGATGTCCAGGCCGGAGTGGTAGCTGTAACTGCCGAAGATATACCGCCCGCCGAAGTAGGAGGTGATGCGGCCGCTGATGGGCCACTGGAAGCTGCCGGTGGAGGCCGTCTTGGGCTTCTCCTTGGTACCCACCGCCTTGACCGTGGTGGTGGCCTCACGCAGAACGGTGGTGGAATTCACCACGCGGTTGGTCTCTTGACCGTTGACGTAGGTGACGGTGGCATTCACTTGGGACTCGCCCTCCACACCCTGGGTGATGATCTTGCTGTTGCCCTTGTACATGGTGGGGTCTTCCCGGGTCTCCACGGGACATTCAATGGCCTTGGTGTAGGTCACGTCCTCCACCGTCTGCACGGACAGCACAGGAGTCAGCTCCTTCACGTTGAGCACATCGCCTACCATCAGGCGGTCCAGATTGGCCTGGGGGTTCAGGGCCATCAGGTCGCTCAGGGACATGTCATTGGCGTAGGCGATGCCGTAGAAGGTGTCGCCCTCCACCACGGTGTAGGTGGTGGAACCGTTGCTGTTGGCCCGCAGGGCCTGCTCCATCTCATCAATGGTCAGGATGGAGTCCACGGCATACACGGGCTTGATTTCCACCGTGTTCAAGAACTCCACCGAAGTGGTGTTCTCCGTGGTGTACTGGTCCTTAAAGCTCTGAAGCAGGTCGTTCAGGGAGTCCTGGTCCTTGACCACGCCCACCGCCTTGCCGTCTACCACCACCTGGTACTTGCGCAGCTCGCCGCTGAGATCGTCCAGCTGGGTGTAAAAGTAGTTCTGGATGTCCCGCTCTGAGGACAGGTCGGAGCGCAGGGAGATGGTGAATTCATACTCCAGGTTGCCCTGTACGTGGTATTCATAGCCCAGAATGGAGGAACCGGTGGACTCCACATTGGCAATGGCCTCATCCACCACCGAGGCGTCGGCCACCACGCCCACCGTCTCCCCGTTCACCGTGACGGCATAGCTGGGAGAGTAGAGGGCCAGCAAGGTCATGGCCACGCCCACAGCGGCGGAGCCAGCCAAAAAAGAGATGGGGCCGGTGGCCCGGTTGCCCGCCACCACGTTGTGCAGGCGGTGAGCCGCCCGCCGTCCGTGGATGCGGGACCACTCCCGGGCAGTCTTCCACCACGCCTTGGCGTTCTTTTTCCAATTTTCCCACCGCTCCCGCTCTGCTCCGGCAGATTCGGAGGGCTGAGCGGCAAGGGTCTTCAATTCGGTGATCTCCTGCATAGTCTACCTCAAATCATACGGTCAACTCTGTCGCGGAAAGAAATGACAGAGTGGAAAAGAAATGATTACAAATTGGTTACAAAGCTACTATACACGCAAACGCACATGCCGTCAACACCTTTTTTCCAGGAAAATGATGAATTTTTTATAACAAACCGGGAAAAGTGCTTTTTTTGCAAACGCTCACCCATCCAACTCCCAGGGGACGAAGGTGAAGGACACGTCCCAGGGACTCTGGCGGTAGACCAGGTAGGAGATATCTCCCTTGCCGGGAAACTCGTTTGTAACCCACCCGTTGAAGGGAACCAGGGGCAGGGTGACGGACTGGGCGCCTGCCTCCACCTGCTCCCAGGCGTATTCCAGGCGCTGGTGGTAGACGGTAAAATTGCAGGCGTAGAGGGCCACCAGCAGCACGCACGCCCCGGCCAGAGGGAAGCGCAGCCAGTTCATACTCTTCAGACCTTGGGTACGGGCGCAGGTGTACAGCTCTCCGGCCACCAGCATGAGGACCACATAGCCGCAAAACAGGTTCCGGGGTCCTACCGGAGAGACAAAGAGCAGCGGCCCGTTGAGTACGCAAAGGGACAGGGCCAGCAGCAGAATCCGGATTTTGGCTGCTCCGCCCCGCCACTGGAGCAGAGCAATGAGCCACACGGCGGCCATCAGAAGGCCCAGGATCAGCTGTCCGTCGCTGTAAAGACTCTCCGTCCGGAACAGGTCGCCCACGGCAAAGAAGAGACAGAAAAGGTGGACTGGAAGCAGCACGCCGCCCCACAGCTTCCACCAGGAACAGCTCTGGCGGCGCAGCAGCCACACCAGCAGGAAGCTAATGAGCGCGGTGGTCACAACAGGGAGTACAAAGGTGTCGGTGACAATGCGGTGAAGGTTGTCCCGGGCCAGCTCCAGCCCCACCGAGCGGGTGTCGCTGCCCGTCTGGGCGTAGCCGGGAGACAGGAACATGATGGCTGCTCCCAACCAGCTGCCCACAGCCAGAGCCGTGGCTCCCGGCAGCCGGTCCCGGCAGAAAAACCAGGCCCAGGCCAGCACAGCCAAGGCCGCCAGAGCCAGATAGATGGTCACTGTCTCCATAAACAGGCAGCAGGCCAGGGCCAGCAGAGCGGTGCGGGCCAGAGAAACGGGGCGTTTGGGATTCTTCTCCATCCAGCCCAGCAGGATCAGCAGCCCCAGCATGGGCAGCAGATAGTTGACCAGTGCCGCGCCCCAGGAGTAGACCTGCTGCCACAGCCCCCGGGAGGAGATAACCACCAGGGCGGCGGAGAGCAGGAAGGCCTGCCCACCGCTCTGGAGCGGAAGCGCCGGGCCAGCAGCAGGACCAGGGCGATGAGCGCGCCGCCCAGCAGCACGCCCCGGAGAAAGGCCAAGGGGGTGACATACAGCTTGGCCTGGAGCACCCCCAGCAGGTTGCCCAGATAGCGGCCGTTGTGAGGGACGCCCACCACCAGGGCGTCTTGGGTGTTGGGCCGGGTGAGGAGCAGGTCCTGCCAGCTGTCAAACTTCCAGAAGATAAAGTAGCAGTCGTCACACTCGGGAACAAACAGCAGTCCCAGCACCAGCAGAGCTAGCAAAACAAAAGGAATCGCCCAGCGGGGGGCGGAAGAATGTGATTTCATGTCAGACTCCAGCGTGATTGGCCCGGGAAACGGGCGGTAATAAAACATCCCCCGCTTTCTTGAGAGAAAGCTTGGCAAAGAACTTCCTGCGAAGCTTCGCTTCGCCCCCGTCCTTTCCTGAGTTCCGCTTGCTTTTCCTTTCAGGCGGTGGACGGCCATTAAAATCGCCTCTACGGTAAAACCTTTCGGCTGTGCGTAGAGGCGAATATCATCTGCTCGGTACGAACCAATTATCTTGGCTTTGCCCAGGCAGGCGGTGTTATTTCTGTGCAGCAATGCGGAATTTCACATACATAGGGCCTAAGGCCCGAGGCAAGAAGGAGGCAGGGTCATGTCTTTGCCCGCCGGATGAATTCTGCCATGCCGCCAGGAGGGTGTCCCACGTAACTGGGGGCCTGGGGGAAAGGTGACTGTGAGCGCCGCCTGTGGCATGGCGCTCACCGGAGCCGTCCCCCAGTCACTCTTTGGTTCCTTTCTGGTGATCCAGAAAGGAACCCGCCCCGCAGGGCGGAACCTTTCTCTAATAACTTAACCTTTTTTCTTGGAAGCCAGCTTCATGCGCTCGCCGTGATCCAGGATGCGCTTACGCAGACGCAGGTTCTCAGGGGTGCACTCCAGCAGCTCGTCGTCGGCCAGGAACTCCAGGCACTGCTCCAGGCTCATCTGCTTGGGAGGAGTCAGGCGCAGGGCGTCATCGGAGCCGGAGGCGCGCATGTTGGTCAGCTGCTTCTTCTTACACACGTTGACGGAGATATCCTCAGCCTTGGGGGTCTCGCCCACGATCATGCCGGCGTAGACAGGCACGCCCGCGCCAATGAACAGGGTGCCGCGCTCCTGGGCGTTGAACAGACCGTAGGTCACGGCGTCGCCGGTCTCGAAGGCCACCAGGGAGCCGGTGCTGCGGCGCTGGATCTCGCCCTTCATGGGAGCGTACTTCTCAAAGACGGAAGCCATGATGCCCTCGCCCTTGGTGTCGGTGAGGAACTCGTTGCGGTAACCGAACAGGCCGCGGGAAGGAACCAGGAACTCCAGCTTGGTGCGGTTGCCCACGGGGTTCATGGACTGGAACTCGCCCTTGCGGGAGCCCAGCTTCTCCATTACCGCGCCCACGCAGTCGTTGGGCACGTCGGCCACCAGGCGCTCGATGGGCTCGCACTTCTTGCCGTCGATTTCCTGGTAGAGCACACGGGGGGGAGAAACCTGGAACTCATAGCCTTCCCGGCGCATGGTCTCCATCAGGATGGACAGAGACATCTCGCCGCGGCCGGCTACATTAAAGGAATCGGTGGAGTCCTCCATCTCGGTGACCTTCAGGGACACGTCCTTCAGAGTCTCCCGGAACAGGCGGTCCCGCAGCTGGCGGGAGGTGACAAACTTGCCCTCCTTGCCCGCGAAGGGAGAGTCGTTGACGGAGAAGGTCATCTCGATGGTGGGAGCGGAGATCTTTACGAACTCCATGGGCTCCACACAGTCGGGAGCACAGATGGTGTCGCCGATGGTGATATCGCCGATGCCGCTCATGGCAATGATGTTGCCCGCGGTGGCCTCGGTGACGGGCACCTTGGCCAGACCGTCAAACTGGTACAGGGCGGTAGCCTTGGCCTTCTTGGCGGGAGCGTCGGGATCGTGGTAGTTGCACACGGCGATCTCCTGGTTCTGCTTGATGGTGCCCCGCTCGATGCGGCCGATGGCGATACGGCCCACGAACTCGCTGTAATCGATGGAGCTCACCAGCATCTGGAAGGGAGCTTCCTCGTCCACGTCGGGAGCGGGGATATACTCCAGAATGGTGTCGAAGAGAGGCTTGAGGTCGCTGCCCGCCTCATCAGGCTGGACGGAGGCAGTGCCCTGACGGCCGGAGCAGAAGAGCATGGGGCTGTCCAGCTGCTCGTCGGTGGCGTCCAGATCCATCAGCAGCTCCAGCACCTCGTCGATGACCTCGTAGACGCGCTGGTCGGGACGGTCGATCTTGTTGACCACCACGATGACACGGTGGCCCAGCTCCAGGGCCTTGGAGAGCACGAAGCGGGTCTGAGGCATGGGGCCCTCGGCGGCGTCCACCAGCAGGATAACGCCGTTGACCATCTTCAGGATACGTTCCACCTCGCCGCCGAAGTCGGCGTGGCCCGGGGTGTCTACGATGTTGATCTTCACATCGCCGTACTGCACGGCGGTGTTCTTGGCGGTAATGGTGATGCCGCGCTCACGCTCCAGATCGTTGGAGTCCATCACGCGCTCCACCACAGTCTGGTTCTCACGGTAGACACCGGACTGCTTGAGCATCTGGTCCACCAGGGTGGTCTTGCCGTGGTCGACGTGAGCAATAATGGCGATATTTCTCAGCTTCTCATTCTTCATCTGCAAATTCCTCCTGTATGCCGTCAGCCGCTCCCCTGCGAAGCAGCACAATACGCTTTGACGAAACATTATACCGCCAGATGGCGGAAAAAGCAACGGTCCGTGAAAAAATCTCACACAAATTTGACTCAAAACCACCCCTCTCTTCCAGAAAAAAAGACGGCAGGGCGGTGGAAAGAGATGTGGAAAAGTGTGTGGAAAGTGTGTAAAACCGAAAAGATGTTCGACAGCCCTTGACAAACCCGAACATATGTTGTATCTTACGAATAGAACATCTGTTCTTAGCTCCCATGGAGCAGGAACTGGAGGATACAGGGAGGGAACGCCATGCAGACCGTATATCAGACCATCTCCATCCGACCCCGGTGGGAGGCTCCCCGGGCGGAGGAAAAGATCATTGATCTGGCCCAGTACCGCCGGAAGCTGGAGCGGGAGCAGCAGACGGAGTGGGAAGAGCCGGACGTGCAGCCCCGGGTCCGGTCCAGCCAGCGGCGCAACCGCTGGGGGCTCTACTGGGATGCGGTGGCCAGTTTGGGTGTGGTGGCCATGGCGGTGACCTTCTGCGTGGAGCTGCTGTTGTAATTCTTACGTAGTTTTATAGGAGGGTTCCGCCCTGCGGGTCGAGGGGAGCGATGTTCCTTTCTGAGCGATCAGAAAGGAACCAAAGAATCGCTGGGGGTGTGCCTCCGGTAAACACCGCGCCAAAGGCGGGTGTTCACAGTCGCCTCACCCCCAGACCCCCGTTACGAGGGATGCCCTACTGTCAGATTATAGAGTCCTCCCGGCGGGCCGAAGACAAGATCTGTGATCCCTCTTGCCTCGGCCCACTGGGGCCTGCCGAGTCAGAAATTTTAAAGTGTCTGCGCTGTACGGACACCGCCTACGCTGGCAAAACTGTGGCAGCTGGTCCGTCGACCACTGCCGCACCGAACAGGTAGGCAGGCAGTGGGCGGCGTGCGATAGAATGAAACGGCCCACAAATTTGGATGGCAGAAAGGCCCTGTGGCCTGAGAGTAGGACGGAAACAGATCTTAATTTTGCACGCCGGGGTATACCCAAAGCCCAAAGTTACCCGCTCTCGTAAATGGGGGCTTGGGGGCAAGCCGCCTGTGAGCGCCGCCGCAGGCTGGGCGCTTACCGAAGGCGGCCCCTTGGCGCATCTCAAGGTGAATTGCCCCAGAGGGGCAAGAGAGGGTGGCCTGGGCCATTGGTTACTTTCTGTGCGAGCAGAAAGTAACACCCGTTCCCATAAAAACAAAAAACTTATCCACATTTTTATCAAATCCTGTGGACAAAAAACCGGAACCTGAGCAGCCCCAAGAGCTGCCAAGGTTCCGGTTTTATCATTGCTTATGGAAACGAAAAGTCAGGCGGAGACGCAGATTCCCAGCACCCGCTGCCCCAGGGCGTCCAGCAGCAGCACGTGCTCCCCGGTTCGGGACAGGATCACGCAGCGGCCCACGCCGCCCTCCACCGCCTGGAGGGCCAGCTTCAGCGTCTCGGCCAGAGCGGCGGGCAGCGAACCCTCTTCCAGAAGGGCGGCGGCCTTCTTGCCGTCCATGCGGAGAAGCTCCGCCTGGCGGTTTTCCCCCAGAGCCAGGGAGGGCTCCTCGTCCACAAAGTAGATGAGTTTATCCACATGCATGCTCTGCGCGGTGGACAAAGCCTGTGCCCGGTCCTGCATTAGCACCGCCGTGCCGCCTGCGGCCGTGATGGCAGCGGCATCGGCGGCAATGTCCTGGCCCTGTTCCGGCAGGCAGATGACAAAGGTCTTGCCCTTCACCTGCTCCAGAGCGGGCAGAGTCTCCAGCGCCTTCTGGGCCGGAGCGGCGGGGGTGAGACGGTGGCGCAGGTCGTACTCCTGCAAAAAGGCCTGGACATATTCCACGTCGGTGGGGGTGTCGATATACTCAGTGCCCCGCTTCTGCCGGGTCTCCCGCCCCTTGCCGGTGAGCAGCAGCACGGTGGGCTTTTCGCTCTCCAGCACCGCCTGGCGGATGGCCTCGCCCCGGTTGGGGATGATGCGGCAGCGGGCTTTGCCCTTCTCCACGTTGGGACGGATCTCGTTGCAGATGTCCAGAGTGTCCTCCTCCCCGCTATCCTCCTCGGTGAGGTAGACCCGGTCACACCAGGCGCCGGCGGCCTCGCCCAGATCGTGGCGGCGGTCGTAGGCCTTCTTGCCCGGGCAGCCGAACACGATGGCCAGCTCCCGCTCGGGGTACTCGGCCCGGACGGAGGAAAAGAGGGTCTCAAAGCTCAGGCGGTTGTGGGCGTAGTCCACAATGGACAGCACCCGGCCGTCGGCGTTGGCGTACACCTCCATGCGACCGGGCACCCGCGCCCGCACCAGTCCGTCGTACACTGCCCACTCAGGGATGTCCAGAGCCTCGCACAGGGCGGCGGCTCCCAGGGCGTTTTCCACGTTAAAGAGGCCCGGCATGGTCAGCCGCATCTGGCGGGTGTACCGGGGGGTGCGCAGGGTGAAGAGGATCTGCCCGTCCTCCTTGTGTACGTCGCTGGCGTACACCTGGGCGGCGGGGTCCTTCTGGGAGAAGGTAATGATGGGCGCTCCGGCAGCCTGGGCGGCCTCCATCACCCGCTGGGCGTGGTCACAGTCCAGGTTCACGCAGCTGATGTGGGCCTGGGCAAAGATCTTCAGCTTGGAGGCAAAGTAGTCCTCAAAGTCGGGGTGCTCGATGGGGGAAATGTGGTCGTAGCCGATGTTGAGAAAGCACGCGGCGGCAAACTCGGTACACAGGGAGCGGTGGTACTTCAGCGCCTGGCTGGATACCTCCATGGTCACATACTCCAGCCCCGTCTGGGCGGCGTTGGCGAAGTGGCGCTGGAGGTCCAGAGGCTCCGGGGTGGTGAGGTGGGACTCAAAGCGTTCCACGCCGTCGTAGGTGTCGATGGAGGAGACAACGCCCGTCTCCCCTCTCCCCTGGCTCTCCTGGTAGCGGTCCAGGATGGATTTCATATAGTAGGCGGTGGACGACTTGCCCTTGGTGCCGGTGATGCCGATGACCTTCAGCTTGCCGGAGGGATGGTCGTAGAACCGGTCGGCTAGAGGGGCCAGCACCTTTCGGGTGTCGGTAATGGCGATGCGGGGCAGGTCGGGGACGGTGTCCTCCTCCTGGCTGACGCAGGCCATGGCGCCCTGGTCCCGGGCCATCTCCAGGAATTTGGGCTGGAAGTGGGCGCCCTTGCGGATAAACAGGGTGCCGGGGGCCACCTGCCGGGAGTCGCAGGTGAGGCCGGTGACGCGCTGGCTCCGGTCCAGGCCGTCAGGGATGGGGGCGGCCAGCAGGTTCTGCTCCGAGAGCAGGTCCAGGTAGTCTCCCAAAGTATGGACAGGGATGGTCATAACAGACACCTCCGGGGGATTATTTTCGGAAAATGGTGCGCAGAGGCTTGTGGCACACCTCGATGGAGCGCTGGGCCAGCACCTCCATGGCGTCCACGTAGAAGGAGGACAGGTGGTGCTCACTGGCAAAGACGGACAGTTCGGTGCAGGCCAGCACAGCGCAGTCGCAGCCCTGCTCCACCAGGTCTTTGGTGAAGGCGGCAAACTTCTCCGGGTCTCCCGCTTTGCCCGCTTTGATGTCGTCGTAGATAAGGGACATGACCTGCTTTTGGGCGGCAGGCCGGGGTGCGGCGGCGTAGATGCCGAAGGCGGCAAACTCCCGCTGGTACAGACCGGTGCGGATGGTGCCGTCGGTGGCCAGAATGCCGGGGCGCTTTTTCCCCTGGCTTACCAGCAGCCGGGCAGTCTCCCGGATCATGTGGACGATGGGGATGGAGATTTGCTCCTGCACCCGGTCCAGGAAGTAGTGGGAGGTGTTGCAGGGTACCGCAATGGCGGTGCACCCAGCGCTCTCCAGCATGCGGGCATCGGACAGCAGGCGCTCGTAGACCTCGTCCTTCTGTGCCTGGGTGCCCAGGATGGCCGCGGTGCGGTCGGGCATGGCGCAGTCGGAAAAAATCAGCACCGAGAGGTGCTCCTGATCGGTGCGGGCGTCGGTGCGGTCGATGATATATTGATAAAAGGTGTTGGTGGCCTGGGGGCCCATGCCCCCGATGACGCCAAGACGGTCGTTGCTCATCTAAAATACCTCATTTAATTGGGGCGAATATATCGTAGGGGCGACCTGCGGTCGCCTAAGGAGACGGATGTTACTTTCTGTACGCGCAGAAAGTAACCAATGGCCCAGGCCACCCTCTCTTGCCCCTCTGGGGCAATTCACCTTGAGACGCGCCAAGGGGGCTCCTTCGACGAACACCTGGCTTACGCCGGTGTTCATAGGCGTCGCCCCCCTGGATCCCCATTACGGAGGAACGCCCTCCTGTCAGATAGGTAGAATCCTCCCGGCGGCCCGAACACAAGATCTTGCATCCTCCTTGCCCCGGCCCACAGGGGCCTATCTGGTCAGAAATTTCAAAGTGTCTGCGCTGTGCGGACACCGCCTGCTCTGGCAAAACCTTGGCAGCTGGTCCACCCGACCACCGCCGCACCCAACAGGTAGGCAGGCACCAGGCGGTGTGCGGTAGAGCCGCAATGCTTTCAAATTTTAATGGCAAAAGGCCCCAGTGGGCCGAGAGTAGAATGGGAACAGAACTTGATTTTGCCCGCCGGAACTGACTGCCGGACCAAAGTGACCCGCTCCCGTAAACAGGGGGACCGGGGGAAAGGCGACTATGAGCGCCCGCTGCGCGAAGGCGCTCATCGGAGCCGTCCCCCGGCGATCTTTGGTTTCTTTCCATCGCTGGAAAAGAAACTCGCCAAAGGCGAAAAACTTAATCCTGCGGCTTCTTGTTATACTTCTCAAACCGCTTCATATTTCCCAGGTGATTCTTCCACACCCGCGCTCGGCGCTTGAGGGACCCATCCCCCTCATAAACCAGGGAGTGGTGATCGGCTCCGGCGCGGATGAGGGACTTCATCTCCTGGTGGTACTTCTTGGGAGTGAAGTCAAAGGCCACCTTTTTGGGTACCATCCGCCACAGAGAGCGGTTCTTGGTGATCTCAAAGGGCAGCTCCTTCTCCTCCACCCGGTCCTCCACCACCAGCTTGGCAATATTATGCCCCGATCCGGTGACATAGTAGTTGCTCCGGCCCTGGCGGCAGTTGATCTCAAAGGCCTTGTACTTGCCGTCCCGCTGGTCGTACTTGATGTCGAAGTTGGAGAAGCCGGTAAAGTGCAGGTCCTCCAGCAGGCCCTTGATCTTCTGGGACAGCTCCTCGTCGTGCTCAGTAAGGATGACGGCGTGGTTGCCGATGCCGTGGGGGGAGTGCTCCTCCAGCAGTACGTGGCCCAGACACATGAGCTTCACCTTGCCGTTGCGGTCGGAGTAGTTGGTCAGCACCCGCATGTAGGTGTCATCTCCGGGGATGAACTCCTGGAGCACCATGTGGTCGGGGTAACCGGCGGCGTACACCTGATCCAGGGCGGCAAGCAGCTCCTCCCAGCTCTGGCAGATGTAGACCTTGGCCAGCTCATGGACGCCGCAGGCCCAGTAGGCCACGGAGTCGGCAGGCTTGGCGATGTAGGGCGGTCCCCAGGGCAGGGTGAAGTCGTGGCCCATGGACTTGTCGTAGATGAAGGTGGCGGGGTGGTCGATGCCGTGCTGGTCGCACAGGGCGTAGAACTTCTCCTTGTTGATGAGGGTGTCCAGCAGCTCGCCGTCAATGTAGGGGGCGATGGCGTTTTCCGGCAGCTGGTCCTTGCAGTGGGCGGCCAGCTGGACATAGCTGTCGCCGCAGCCCATGACCAGGACCTTCTTGTCCGGAAATTCCTTGCACACCTGAGCCACATTCTTACGGAAGGCGTCGGCGCTCTCGTTGTCGGCGCACACCCGGTAGTCGATGATGGCGCTGCCGTGGCAGGGGAAGGAGGGGTAGCGGCCGTAGGCGATGCTCTTGACGCCGTAGGCCTCATGGAAGGCACGGGCCACGCTGTACACGTTGATATCGCCGCCGAACAGCAGCGGCTGGAAGGATAACTCACTCATAGCAGGATGACTCCTTTTGTTTCCTTATGGTAATATCTGCGGAAAACCCGCATCATCGAAATTCAATGGGCATACCCCGGGCGTAGAGGGGATCCAGATCAAAGGCGGCCACATCTCCCGCGGAGCACTTCACATCGGTGACATTCAAGATGGTCTCGGAGGCGC
>ENA-OROH01002169-OROH01002169.1-human-gut-metagenome-genome-assembly--contig:-NODE-2169-length-15757-cov-14.379378_pt1 | contig 15757 bp, 9 predicted proteins | sample MGYA00242125_ERZ509042 | MGnify/ENA primary metagenome ERZ509042 (study PRJEB26280, sample SAMEA2338738) | human gut metagenome | biome: human gut; feature: human-associated habitat; material: faeces... | reverse complement strand
CTTGGCCTTGCCGCCTGTGATGCCTCGGCGGTGGTGCCGGGCAGCAGCACCCCTACGGTCAGCACTGCCCAGCCTGCCGGAGACGGCCAGACCGCCAACTTTGAGATGCACTTCCTGGATGTGGGGCAGGCCCTGAGCGTGCTGGTGGAATGTGACGGCCAGTATATGCTCTACGATGGCGGCAACGTGGACGATGGCAGCTATGTCGTCTCTTACCTGCAGAATCTCGGTGTGGAGGAGCTGCAGTATGTGTTCTGCTCCCACGCCCACGAGGATCATGTGGGCGGCCTGTCCGCTGCGCTGGCCTATTTCCCGGCAGACCATGTGTACAGCCCCGTGACGGAAGCCTCCACCAAGTGCTTTCAGGACTTCGTCAAGTACACCGGGCAGCAGGGCCTGCAGGTGGAAGTGCCCGCCGTGGGCACGGTCTGGCCGCTGGGCAGTGCCACCGTGACCATGCTGGGCCCTGTGGCGCAGTATGACAACACCAACGATACCTCCATCGTCCTGCGGGTGGATTACGGCTCCACCAGCTTTCTGCTCACCGGCGATATGGAATCGGATGCGGAGCGCGACCTTGTGAACAGCGGTGCCAACCTGAAGGCAGATGTTCTGCAGGTGGGCCACCACGGTTCCAGCACCAGTACGAGTTACATCTTCCTGAACGCCGTCCTGCCCGAGATGGGCATCATCTCCTGTGGTGTGAACAACAAGTACGGCCACCCCCACGAGGAGACCCTGAGCATCCTGCGGGATGCGGGCGTGGATGTTTACCGTACCGACCTGCTGGGGGCCATCGTGATTGGTTCCGATGGACAGAACTATACCATCCGCACCGAGAAAACGGCCACCGATGCTGAGCTCAACCCCACCGACCCGGCGGCAGCGTCCACCGCGCAGCAGGGGTATATCGGCAACGTGAACAGCAAAAAGTTCCACCTGCCCAGCTGTGCCAACCTCCCTGCGGAGAAGAACCAGATCCTCTTCTCCAGCTACGAGGAGGCCATTGCGGCAGGGTACAGCCCGTGCTCGAGCTGCATCAAGTAAACGCATATCAAACAAGCAGCGCCCTGCCGGGACAAACCGGCAGGGCGCTGCTGTTTTCTGGGATCATTTTTTTCGCTTCTTGAAATCGATCGGCAGCGTTGTCCATCGCTCCCGGAAGAGATACGCCGCATCCTTGGGCTGGCGCTGGCGGGTAAAGATGCCTTTTTTGTTGCCGTCCACCCGCAGGATGCCCTCGGTGGTCTGGAAATCGGCAAAATTCCACACCAGCTCACCCTGCACGAAATCGTAGTGGTCGAACACGGCGTGGGTCATCTCCAGATATTCATTCTGGTACTCGGCGCTCCACATCACACTGGGGAGCTTGTGTGCACCGCTCAGGTTGTCGGTGCCGTACTCGGTGAAGATGAGCGGGCGGCCATGCAGGACTTTTGCCCAGCCGTCCATCTCATGGCGGAAGGCGGCTTCGGCATCTGCCAGCCCGGCCCCGCCCAGTACATACCAGCCATAGTAGCGGTTCAGGCTGACGAAATCGGCAAAACGCTGGCCCTTGCTGGTGTCGGGCAGGCTGGTCATCAGGACCGTATAAGTACGGGGGCGCTTCTGAGGGTCGAGGCGGCGGGCCAGCTCGAACAGGGGCTTGAAGTATTCCTCAGTGCCCGCGCTGGTGCACTGAGGCTCGTTGAGCAGGCTCCATGCGATGACCGAGGGATGGTTTTTGTCCCGGTCGATCATATCGGTCAGGGCTGCCTTGTGGTTCTTGAGCAGCGCAGGCGTGGTCTCCTTCTCAAAAAAGCCCTGCTGCCTGCCGTTGCCCTGATTGGCGGTCAGGAAGTTGGCCGTGCTCTGCATAAAGCCCACGGCGGGGACTTCGTCAATGATGAGGAAGCCCTCTTCATCGGCCATCTGGTAGATCTCCTCAGCGTAGGGGTAGTGGCTGGTGCGGAAGCAGTTTGCGCCGATCCACTTCATCAGCTCGAAATCCCGCTTGACGGTGGGCAGGTCGAGCCCACGGCCCCGGATGTCGGCATCCTCGTGCCGGCCGAAGCCCCGCAGATAGACCGGGCTGCCGTTGAGCAGGAAACGCCCGTGCCGGATCTCAAAGGTGCGGATGCCGATCCGGTCCAGATACTCGTCCACCACCGCGCTGCCCTCGTGGATGCGGATGACCAGATCGTAGAGATAGGCGGCGTGGATGTTCCACAGCTTGGCGTTTTTGACCACCAGCGTACCGGTGGTGCCGGAGCTTTCGGCCACCCGGGTGGTGCCGTCGTAAAGCTCCACAGTCACGGGGTGGGGGCCGTTGGTGGACACGGTATAGTCGATCTCGGCCCCGGTCTCGGTCAGGCGGTATCGGGTGGAATAGTCCAGCACCCGCTCCTTGGGCAGGGCCATCAGCCAGACGGGCCGGTGGATGCCGGCGTAGTTGTAAAAATCAAAGTAGGGTGCGGCGATCTTTCTGCCGTCCGCAAGGGTGCGGGTGGTGCCTGCGGGCAGCATCGTCTCGCTGAGCTCGTTATTCGCCAGAACACTGAGCTTGTTGAACTGGTTGTAGCGCACGATGTTGGTCACGGTGGCATCAAAGGGCAGGAAGCCGCCCTCGTGCTGGGCCACCTCCACGCCATTGACGAAGACCCGGGCCCGGTGGGTGACCGAGCCAAACCGGAGAACGATGTCCCAGCCGCTCCATTCCGCAGGGACAAAAAAACTGGTCTCGTACCAGAAATCACCGCAGTATTCGCGGGAGGCCTTATCGGTGAACAGGTCGCAGAAGGAGGCGGGCACCGGCATGGAAAGAGAGGAGGGCAGGTCCAGCGCCCATCCGTCCTCCACACCCTTGCTCTCGGGGTCGAAGCTGAAACGCCACATCCCGTCCAGGCCGATGAGACGGCGGGTGGTGGTAGCGCGGGGATACAGCAGGGAGCGGTTCATCAGGATGACCTCACATTCATCAGCCCGGCGGCATTTTGCGTGCCACAGGGGCGTTTATTGTCTTTATACCCAGTATGACAGAAATTTTATAAAAGGGATAGAAAGATTTTTGAATAAATCCAGACTTTTTTCAGGAAAACAGGCGCTGCTCTGGGCAGAATACCTATTATCTCCGGCTGGATTTAAAAACTTCCGTAAAGAGTGCCACAAAAAGTGAATGCTGGGAAAAAGAGGGAAAAACAGAATGTGAACGAACTGTGAAAATGTACAAAAACAATACCTTAAAATTGTACGAATTCACCTAAAAAATATTCTAACATTTTTTGATAAAAGTTTGTCATAATATTGGGGTACAAACTTGGATACAGCAGAAGGGACGCTGTGCCGTTTGAATTGACCACCGAAGGAGAATACAATGGCAAATGAAATGCAAAAGACCACCCCGTTTGGGATGCGGGACAAGGTCGGCTATATGTTCGGCGATTTCGCCAACGATTTTACTTTTATCCTGTCGTCCAGCTTCCTGATGAAGTTCTATACCGACGTGATGGGCGTGAGCGCCGGTGTTGTGGGCATGATTATGATGATCGCCCGCTTTGTGGATGCCTTTACCGATGTGACCATGGGCCAGATCGTGGACCGCTCCAAGCCCACCAAGGACGGCAAGTTCCGCCCCTGGCTCAAGCGGATGTGCGGCCCTGTGGCCATCGCATCCTTCCTCATCTTCCAGTCCGGTCTGGCCGGGATGTCCTACGGCTTCAAGGTGGCATGGCTCTTTGTGACCTATATCCTGTGGGGCTCCATCTTCTACACCTCCGTCAACATCCCTTACGGCTCCATGGCCTCCGCCATCTCCGCTGACCCCAAGGACCGCGCAGAGCTGTCCACCTGGCGTACCATCGGCAGCACCCTGGCCAGCCTTGTGATCGGCGTTGGCACCCCCATGGTGGCTTACGTCACCGTCAATGGTCAGACGGTCCTCTCCGGCAGCCGCATGACCATCATTGCAGGCGTTTTCTCTGTCTGCGCCATCCTCTGCTACCTGCTCTGCTTTAACCTGGTGCGTGAGCGTGTGGATGTGCCCGCCAATAACAGCAAGATGGACATTGGCAAGATGCTCAAGAGCGTGTTCACCAACCGTGCCCTGCTGGGTATCATTGCTGCCGCCCTCTTCCTGCTGCTGGCCATGCTGACCATGCAGGGTATGGCAGGCTATGTGTTCCCCAACTTCTACGGCAGTGCCGCCGCCCAGTCTACCGCTTCTCTGCTGAGCAGCGTGCTGATCCTGCTCGTCTGCGCACCCTTTGCATCCAAGCTGGCCAACCGGTTCGGTAAAAAAGAGCTGGCCACCGTATCCTGCATCGTGGCCACGGTGCTGGAGGTCATCTGCTTTGTTCTCAAGCCCACCAATGTCTGGGTCTATGTCGGCTTCTTCTGCGCCGCCTTCATCTGCCTGGGCTTCTTCAACACCATCATCTGGGCAATGATCACCGATGTCATCGATGATTCCGAGGTCCGCAACGGCATCCGTGAGGACGGCACCATCTATGCGGTCTACTCCTTTGCCCGCAAGCTGGGTCAGGCGTTCTCTTCCGGCCTGACCGGCGGCCTGCTGACCATGATCGGTTACAGCGCTGCCACTGCCTTTGACCCGGAGGTCACCATGGGCATCTTCAACATCTCCTGCATTGCCCCTGCCATCGGCTTTGTGGCCGTGGCCCTGAGCCTGTTCTTCATCTACCCCCTGACCAAACAGAAGGTGGAGGAGAACGTGGCCGCACTGGCACAGCGCCATAATAAGTAAGGAAACGGATCAAGCCGCCCACGGGAAATTCCTGTGGGCGGCTTGTTTCTGCTTCAAAATTGATGTATACTAATATATCAGGAATGATACAATGGCACGAGCGGAACAACAGGAAAAAGGAGCGGTGTACGATGCGGGTGGATCCTTTGCAGATCCTTACAAAGCTGGCAGCGGTGCAGAATATCCCGACCCGGCGGGTCACCCCGCCCTTTGAGGGGTTGGAAGAGTTTGACTACGGCCTGCGGCGATCGCTGGACCCCCAGTTCGACTGGCAGGAGTTCGGCCAGCTGCTGCTGGACAGCACCCCTGAGAATACCCTGCTGCTGGTGGAGGGTACCTTTGAGCTGCACTTTGCCCTGTTCCGCATCCCCGATGAAAAAAACACGGTCTTTCTCATTGGACCCTGGACGGTGGGCCCCCGCACCCAGAGCGCCCGCAAATGGGTCAGGCGCTATCTGGGGGAAGCCGGAGAGGCCGCTGTGCAGGAGTACTACAACGGCGTGAAGATCCTGGAGGCCAGCGATTTCTATGGAGCTTTGCGGGTTGTGGTGGATACGATGTTCGGCTGCACTGTCCCGGTGCAGGAGCTGAAGGAATTCCTGCCCTTCCAGTTCCACCCGGATACCCGCTATTTCCACGAGCCGGAGTTCCAGAAGGAGATCCCGGTCACCATGCTGGAGCAGCGGTATGAATCGGAGAACCGCATTCTGGACGCGGTGGCCCGGGGCGATGAGGAAGCCGCCATCGAGGCCATGCACCAGCACTCCCGCTTTACCTATGGCGGCCGGTTCGAGGGGACGCTCTACCAGCAGAAGAACAAGATGATCGTGCTGAACACCCTGCTGCGCAAGGCCATTGAACCCAGCAAGGTGCATCCCTATTATATTGATGCCATTTCCAGCAAGTACAGCCGCATCATTGAGGAAGCCAACGAGGTGCCCAACGAGATGATGTGGCAGATGACGCGGGATTACTGTGCCTATGTCCGCCGCTACTCGCTGAAGGAGTATTCGCCCGCGGTGCAGAAGGTGATGAACTACGTCAACCTGAACGTGGCCGAGCCGCTGACGCTGAAAAGTCTGGCCGCAATGTGCTTCATCAGCCCATCGTACCTGTCGGCATTGTTCAAGCAGGAGACCGGCAGCACCCTGATCGATTATATCAACACCCAGCGCGTCAACCGCGCGGCCCAGCTGCTGGTGCAGAACAACCACACCATTGCCGCCGTGGCTGAGGAGGTGGGCATTCTGGACGTGAATTATTTTACAAAGATCTTCAAAAAGACGCTGGGAGTCACCCCCACCCGCTACCGCCGCGAACACAAAGAAAAGTGAAAAATGAAAAAAATGCCCGGTTTTTCCCGGAAATGTACGTTTTGTGCAAAACTCCCGGGAAAAAACGGGCATTTTCTGTACAGAGAAATTTGTTGCATGAACAGAACGATGTTGTAACCATTTTGAAAGGATTTATGGATTTTTGGCATGGAATTTGGATGTATGTTGCATTTTCGACTGATTTTGTGCTTCATAGCAAAAAGAATGTTGTACACAACAATATCAACTGTGAAGAATGCACAAAGAAATGACCGGAATCTTGTGAACTTGTCCCATTGCGAATGATTTTCCAGACGGTTATAATACAAACAGAAACCATGGAACATACATGTAAGTATATTCCATGAGATGCTGTGATATGCGAATGAAGGAGAACAAGATTATGAAAATGATTTCCCGTCGTGACTTTATGAAGGCTTCTGCTGTTGTGGGTGCTGCCGGCGTTCTGACCGCCTGCGGCGGCTCCTCCAGCTCCACTGCTGCTTCCTCTACCGCCGCTTCCTCTGCAGCTGCTTCTTCTGAGGCTGCAACCGGCAGCGCAAACGTCGGTGTCTGCATCTATCAGTTCGCTGATAACTTTATGACCCTGTACCGCACCGACCTGGAAGAGTACCTGAAGGATAAGGGCTACTCCGTGACCATCGTTGACGGCAAGAACGACCAGAACACCCAGACCGAGCAGATCAACACCTTCCTGCAGCAGGGCGTTGACGTTCTGATCATCAACCCTGTTCAGACCACCTCTGCACAGACCATCGTGGATACCATTTCTCCCTCCGGCACTCCCATCGTCTTCATCAACCGTGAGCCCGAAAAGGCTGTTCTGGATTCCTACGCAGGCAAGTGCTGCTACGTTGGCGCTGACGCACGTCAGTCCGGTACTTACCAGGGCGAGCTGATCCTGGAGACCGAGACCCAGGGCGATATCAACGGCGACGGCAAGATCACCTACATCATGTGCAAGGGCGACCCCGAGAACATCGATGCTCAGTATCGCACCGAGTACTCCATCAAGGCTCTGACCGATGCCGACAAGGAAGTGGAGTGCCTGTACGAGTACCTGGACAACTGGGATCAGACCACCGCACAGCAGGACGTTGCAAACGCTCTGGCACAGTACGGCGAGAAGATCGAAGTTGTGTTCTGCAACAACGACGCAATGGCTCTGGGCGCTCTGCAGTCCATCGAGCAGGCTGGCCGTACCGTTGGCAAGGACATCTACCTGGTCGGTGTTGACGCACTGAAAGAGGCTGTCCAGAACGTTGTTGACGGCAAGATGACCGGTACCGTTCTGAACGACGATGTGGGCCAGGCTACCAAGGCTGCCGAGGCTACTCAGCTGTTTGTTGAGGGCAAGGACGTTGAGGAGTACTACTGGGTCGACTACGTCAAGGTCACTGCCGAGAACGCAGCACAGTACCTCTAATTCCTGTAGCACAAAACTCACGTTTGCAAGGTACGCAGTGAGTCCTATGGCTTGGTAAAAGCTTAAAAGCGCGTGCGTGCGAGATTTCTCTCGGGCGCACGCGCCTTCTTTTAGAAAGGACGCACCGCGCGGCCTGCAAATTGCAAGATAAGGAGGCTCTGCGGAATGTCAGAATACCGTCTGGTAATGAAAGGCGTGGTCAAGACCTTCCCCGGCGTAAAAGCGCTGGACCACGCGCAGTTGGAGCTCCGCCCCGGTAAAGTTATGGCCCTGATGGGCGAAAACGGTGCCGGTAAGTCCACCCTGATGAAGTGCATGTTCGGCATTTACAAGATGGACGAGGGCGAGATCGAATACGAGGGAGAAAAGGTCGTTATTGCGAACCCGTTGGAAGCACTGGGCCGCGGCATTGCCATGGTGCATCAGGAGCTGCAGCCCATCCCGGCCCGTACCGTGGCTGAGAATATCTGGCTGGGCCGCTACCCCACCAAAAAGATTGGCCCCATCACCATTGTGGACCACAGCAAAATGTATGCCGATACCGATGCACTGCTGAAGAAGCTGAAGCTGCAGATCAATTCCCACGCAAAGCTGGGCAGCCTGAGCATTGCCCAGATGCAGATGGTGGAAATTGCAAAGGCTGTTTCCGCAAACTGCAAGGTGCTGATCCTGGACGAGCCCACCTCCTCCCTGACCGCCAATGAAGTGGAATCGCTGTTCCGCATCATGCGTGAGCTGAAGGAGCAGGGCGTTGCACTGGTCTACATCAGCCACAAGATGGATGAGATCAAGGTCATTGCTGACGAAGTGACCATCATGCGTGACGGCCATTACATCGGCAAGTGGGACGTTGCCAACATGACCAAGGAGCAGATCATCGCCAAGATGGTCGGCCGTGAGCTGTCCAATCTGTTCCCGCCGCTGGAGAACCACCCCTCCGAGGAAGTGATGATGAAGGTGGAGGACTTCACCTCCATCCATCCGCGCTCCTTCCGCCATTGCAGCTTTGAGCTGAAAAAGGGCGAGATCCTGGGCGTGGCTGGTCTGGTGGGCGCACAGCGCACCGAGCTGATGGAAGGCATCTTTGGTCTGCGTGCACACACCTCCGGCAGGGTGTGGATCAAGGGCGAAGAGGTCCACATCAAGCAGCCCCGCGATGCCATCCGGAAGAGCGTGGCTCTGCTGACCGAGGACCGCCGCGCAACCGGCATCATGGGTGTGCTGAGCGTGGCCGACAACATCTCCATCGCTTCGCTGGACGCCCTGCGCAAGGGTCCCATCATGCTGGACAACAAGAAGATCCTGGATCTGGTGGCCACCAACAAAGAGAAGATGGCCATCAAGGTGCCCAGCCCCAAGACCCAGATCAAGAGCCTGTCCGGCGGCAACCAGCAGAAGGTGCTGATCGCCCGCTGGCTGGCAAATAACCCTGATGTCCTGATCCTGGACGAGCCCACCCGCGGCATCGACGTTGGTGCAAAGTACGAGATCTACTGCATCATTGCCGATCTGGCCAAGCAGGGTAAGAGCATCATTATGATCTCCTCTGAAATGAGCGAGATCATTGGCATGTCCAACCGCGTCATGGTCATGTGCGATGGCCGAATCACCGGCTTCATCGACGGCAAGGACGCAACCCAGGAGAACATCATGGAGTTGGCTACCCAGTTTGAGACCGCGCCGGAAAAGGCAGCGGCCAATCAGTAAACAAGGAGGCTGTCTATTGTGGAAGCTACCAAGAAATTAACGGGTAAATCCGTAAAGAAATGGCTGGGCAACAACGCCATTATCGTTCTGATGCTGCTCGTCTCTCTGTTCGTCGGCATCATTCACCCGAACTTTTTTGCACCTGCAAACCTGATCAACCTGTTCAAGAACGTGTCCATCCGCTACATCATCGCGCTGGGCATCTCCGGCTGTCTGATCACCACCGGCAACGACCTGTCCGCAGGCCGTCTGGCTGGTTTTGCCGCCTGCCTGGCCTGCATCTTTGCGCAGACCGAGGGCGCTGCCGGTAAGTTCTACCCCAACATGCCCACTCTGCCCACCCCTGTGGTGTTCATTCTGGTCATTGCCATCTGCGCCATCGTGGGTCTGTGCAACGGTCTGGTCGTTTCTTACCTGAAGGTCCAGCCCTTTATCGCTACCCTGGGTATGCAGCAGGTCGTCTACGGTATCTGCCTGGTCTACACCGGCGGTACCCCCATCGGCTCCCTGAACAAGAACTTTACCTCTCTGGCCTCCAACACCATCCTGAAGGTCCCTGTGCTGATCTGGATCGCCCTGGTCGTAGCTGTGTGCTTCTGGTTCCTGTACAACAAGACCCGTCACGGCAAGTACATGTACGCCATCGGCGGCAACGAGGCTGCTGCTGAGGTGGCCGGTGTCAACGTTTACGCCACCAAGATCCGCATCTACATCCTGGCCTCCTGCATGTTCGGTCTGGCAGGCTGCCTGCTGGCTGCAAAGTCCGGCGGCGCATCCGTCAACACTGCAATGGGCTATGAGCTGGATGCCATTGCGGCTTCTACCATCGGCGGCGTTTCCACCACCGGCGGTGTCGGCACCGTGCCCGGCATTCTGGTCGGCGTTCTGGTCTTTGAGCTGATGAAGGTCGCTCTGCAGTTTATGAACGTCAACTCCTCTTACACCTATATCGTCCAGGGCCTTGTCATCATCGTGGCTGTGGCCATCGATATCCGTAAGTACCTGGCAAAGAAGTAACCCCTCATTCGCATACAGAGAAGCCCCCCCGCCGGTTCTCCCGGCGGGGGGCTTCTGCTGTTATTTTCCCAGCTGCCGCTGCTGCAGGCGGTATTGGCGGGGTGTCAGCCCCTCCTGCTGCTTGAACAGGCTTCCAAATAGCCCTCCGCGTTTTCTCGCCCACTCTCCGAAAAAAGTTGGAGAACTTTTTCTTTTTCGTTGAATTGCACAAGAACGTGCCTCCTTGTTTGGCGGTTGCGTTGAATTTATGAACGTTCTTTGAATTTTGATATTTTCCTTCGATTTATTATAACACAGCTCCCGGAAGAGTGGTATACTACAAGCCAGAAACAGTGCTGTTAGGTTCGGAAAACAAAGATCGTTGAATGAGGTGTGTCTTATGAGCGTTTACGAAAAAATTTCCGGTTTTGCGGATGAGATCAGCCAGGACTTTGACCAGCAGCTCAAAACTGTGACGGATCTGGGGATGAAGTATATCTGCATCCGCAGCGCCGAGCACAAGGGCATTGCCGATTACACCCCCGAGGAAGTACGCACCGTTCTTCTGCCGAAGCTGCGGGCCGCAGGCGTGGGCGTTTCCAGCCTGGGTACGGCCATCGGCAAGGTGGAGGTGGACGATGAAGAGGGCTTTGCCAAGCAGCTGGAGCAGCTGGAAACACTCTGCGAAACGGCCAGGCTGCTGGACTGCTCCTTCATCCGGATGTTCAGCTTCCTCATCCCCAAGGATGCCGATGCAGACAGCTATACCGATGTGGTGCTGGATAAGCTGCGTCAGTTTATCCGGATCGCGGAAAAGCATGACATTGTCCTGCTCCATGAAAATGAGAAGGGCATCTACGGAGACACCGGTGCCCGCTGCAAATTGCTGTTCGACCGGCTGGCCTGCCCCAACTTCAAGGCGGCGTTTGATTTTGCCAACTTTGTTCAGTGTGAGCAGGACACCGCGGAGTGCTGGGAACTGCTCCATGACCAGATCGTTTATATCCACATCAAGGATGCTCTGCCCGGCTGCCTGCTGAATGTGCCCGCAGGCACCGGCCTTGGCAAGATCCCTGAGCTGCTTCGCCGTGCTTTCTGCGAGGAGGGCTACCATGGCTTCCTGACGCTGGAGCCCCACCTGGCAATGTTTGATTTCTTTGCACCAGGAGCCAAAGGCGGAAAGAGCCAGAAGCTCCAATTTGAGAATAACCCGATCGTCGAGAAGATGAAGTCCGAGATGGCCGAGCCGGGCCGCCCCAAGGACGGCGCAGAAGCTTACGCCACCCAGTATCATGCACTGGTCGAGATCCTGAATCCCATTCTCAATTGATATCCACTCTCCGTTTACCCATAAACTGCCACAACAGAAGCCCCCCGCCGGGAGAACCGGCGGGGGGCTTCTGTTGTTTGCGGCAAAAAAGCTGGGCCCCATGCAGCCAGCACCTTTTCGTTTGGAATAGGGCAATATTTTTGCGGCTTGTCAGTCACTGGCAGGCCGCTTTTTTCTTTGTCAAAGGCAGTTTCGTGAAAATGACCGAAAGAGGATACCTGATTTGTGAATATCGACAAAAGTTTTCAAAATACTTGATTTTAATTTAGGGGGGGGGGGTATAATGAAATGACAAAAATTCCTTTGAGAACAAAGCACTCAGCAACCTGGCTGAGACCTGCAATGCGGAGAATGGAACCTACAGGGGAGGTGACAGTGCGGTAGGAATCTGGAGGGTTCCTTGCGGGGAATCCGTTGCAAAAATGCAAATAGTGATGAAAGGAATGAAGAAAGTTGAAACAGAAAAGTCAAAACCGGTTTTTGGCGGCCCTGCTGGCAGTGGCAATGATGCTTCAGATGCTTCCCATGCTGGCATTTGCGGCAGAGGAAACGACTTCGACAGCAGGACAGCCTTTGAAAGCACCAAAGGTAAATCTCGTCCAAGATAATAAAACTACATTATGCGACAACGTAGAGAGCGCGGTAACAGCCGCCAAAAGTGGTGCCACCATCGAGCTGGGCGAGGGCAACTATACCCTGTACAATGTTGGCAGCGAGGGCAAGACCAAGGGAAAAGACCTGACCTTTGTGGGGCAGGGGCCTGACAAAACGGCCTGGAATATCGGTGCTGAGGTGCCGAACCCGGAGTATTATGGCACAGAGTATAACGGCGATTACAGCTTTGATGGTGCCGGAACAGTCACCTTCAAAAATATGACGCTTCGCTCCGGTGATAAAGATTATCTGGGCTTCATCCGTATTGACAATACAGTGGTAGAAAACTGCGTCATCAACGGCGAGACCTTCTACTGGGGTTATAAAAGTGCAGTGTTCACTAATACGACCTTCAATGCTCCAGATGGACGATATGCACTCTGGACGTATAGCTCCCCGATCATGACATTTGATACCTGCACCTTTAATGCAAGTGGAAAGGTAATCAATGTTTACACGGATTTCAGTGCAGGAAAACATGACATCACGGTTAACTTTAACAACTGCACCGTGAATTCCTCCACTTTCTTCCTCTATAAACAAGCGCTGAACATCAATGACAGCAACATGGGCAGCTATAAGTACATCATCAACATCAATGATCCCCAGACCGTCACGGCTGTCCGGGATACAACGACCTGCTCGCAGGTGTTCGGTTTTGGCGGTAAAAAGGACAACAATAGTGGTCGGACAGAGGTGTACTGGAACAATAGTGTGGAGCCGGTCTGGAAAGATGGCAAGATGCAGACACACTCCTATACCGATGGTGAGCATGACAATGCTTTTACCACCAGCTATTCGGAGTGGGAAACAATCGATGCACGAAATGAGTGGCGGGATGTAACGAAGACCTGCGATTACTGCGGCTGGTCGGAAACACAGAAGGAAATTGCCAGTGTATACCGCCTCCAGTACAACCTGAATGAAGGCGTTGGCGACGAAAATGCCAATTACAACGATGCTTTTTCCCATGAAAATGAGAGCGTGACGCTTGCAGCGGCTCCCACACGAGAAGGCTACCAGTTTGCTGGATGGCTGAGCCTTAACGGTAAGCTCTATAAAGCCGGGAGTGAGCTTGTCCTGACGGGTGATGAAGTGTTTACGGCACAGTGGAAGAAGGATGAGCCTGTCGTCAATCATACCCTGACCGTGACCGGCGGCACCTTTGCTGTGAAAAACGGCGACATTGATGTGACCGACACACTGGAACCCAGCATCGATGAGACCAGCGGCAAGCAGACCTGCCTTGTGCCGGATGGTGCTGAAGTCACCGTGACGCTGGACCAGACGAAGGTTCCCGAGGGTATGGTGTTTGATCTCTGGTCTACCGGTGAACTGCCGCTGGATCAGGATTACAAGGCAGAGTCCATTACCTTTACCATGAATGACGATGTGGATGTGGCTGCACAGTACCGCAGCGCTGACATTGAGGATGGTTCTGATGTTGTTGGCCCCATCATTGTCGGTACGGCTGTTGTGGCTGGCGGCGCACTGGTCGGCTACACGCTGGGCACCGATCTTGTGGGCAAGATGTGGGGTCTGCCTTACTTCCCCAGCAACCGCAGTGCTCTTGCAATGATGCTGTGGGAGGATGCAGGCAAGCCTATGCCGGAATCTGAGATCCTCTACCCCGATGTTGGCCAGGAAGAGCAGGATATGGATCTGCAGCATGCTGCCCGCTGGGCCATGGAGCACGACCTCATGCCTGACCTGAACGATCAGGATACAGAGCTGCCCCCTGAACAGGTGAAGTTCTATCCGGACAACATGGTTACCAAGATCAGCGTGTTGCGTGCTTGGAAGAAGGCACAGGACCTCAAGCAGAACGCGCAGTAAAATTTGACATCCTCTGATATATCCCAAACACAGCAGGAGCGCCCCACCGGGTCATACCGGCAGAGCGCTCCTGCTGTGTTTCTGTTAAGCTTCAGGAAAGGGGAACACACCCCACTCAGCGGCCCACGATGAGGTCGCGGCGGCAGCGCAGGCCGACCGTCAGGAAAGTGCTGCCGCCCAGCTGCCGCAGCACCACCCGCTGGGTGTCGCTCTGGCCCTCACACAGCAGGGAAAGGTTCAGGGTGGTGGAACCCTTCTCCGTGGTGAGCACCAGCGTGGACACGCCCTGATCCATCAGGGTCTTCATGTCCTGAATGGTGGTGCGGAAGGTGGCGGCGCAGTCCGGCACGTCCAGCGTCAGGACGCGGCCCTCCTGCCGGGCGGTGTAAAGGACCTGACGGCCCAGCAGGCCCTTGACGGTGTACCGGGCTTCGGTGGTCTTTGCCTCGTCAGCGGAGATCAGCATGATGTCACCCTGAATGGGGTCACCCTCCGGTGCGCCGTAGCCGCCGTAGGCGGGATCGGTCTCGCCCACGGCAATGTCGCCGCTGTGCAGCGCGATCTCGCCCTGAAGCATCACGCTTTCGTCCTGCGGGGGCAGGTAGCCTGCAACAACGGTGTCATCGGCGGCAGCCGCAGCGGCAGGCTCCTCGGCAAATGCGCCGACGCTCATGGGGATGGCAAGGGACAGCACCAGGGCTGCGGCAATGGCCTGACGGCCCAGCATTGTATTCAGAATCTTCATAAGAAATATACCTCCTGTACTATGGACGAAAAACCGCCCGTTCTGTAATGAATACGGAACGGGCGGCATGATTATTGCAGGGGAAAGGAAATTTTTATGGAACGTTAAACCCCTCAGTCACGCTCCGCGTGACAGGTCCGGGTTGCGGCACCCAGCATCCACTTCGTGTTGGAAACAACACTTGTGTCTTGCTGGCCGCGGCCCCAACAGCAACGCCCTTTATCCGCCACTGGCGGCGGTTGTTACTGTTGCCCCTAATAGTGGGGCCCTTGGCATAAAGGGGAACTCGCAGGGCTCTACGTAGCGCCAGAGCCGCCCCTACTAGGGGCGGTGGCAATGCGAAGCATTGACGGTGGGGTTTAACCTTCCCGGTTCAGGATCTCCATGAATTCATCGCCGGTGATGGTCTCTTTCTGGTACAGATACTGGGCCAGCTCATCCAGCTTTGCGCGGTTGTCGGTCAGGATCTGCACAGCCTTGGCGTGCTGGGCCTTGACCAGCTCCACCACCTTCTGGTCGATCTCACACTGGGTCTGGGCAGAGCAGGCAAGGGAAGTGTCGCCGCCCAGATACTGGTTGTTGACGGTCTCCAGTGCCACCATGTCAAACTCGTCGCTCATGCCGTAGCGGGTCAGCATGGCGCGGGCCAGCTTGGTGGCCTGTTCGATATCATTGGAAGCGCCGGTGGTGATGGAGTGGAACACCACTTCCTCGGCGGCACGTCCGCCGGTGAGGGTGGCGATCTTGTTTTCCAGCTCCTCCTTGTTCATCAGGTAGTGGTTGCCCTCGTCCACCTGCATGGTGTAACCCAGAGCACCCGAGGTGCGGGGGATGATGGTGATCTTCTGCACGGGGGCGGAGTGGGTCTGCCTGGCGGCGACCAGAGCGTGGCCGATCTCATGGTAGGCTACGATGCACTTTTCGTGGTCGGTCAGGATGGAGTTCTTCTTCTGGTAGCCTGCAATGACCACCTCGATGCTCTCCTCCA
>ENA-OROH01002145-OROH01002145.1-human-gut-metagenome-genome-assembly--contig:-NODE-2145-length-15872-cov-8.626920_pt1 | contig 15872 bp, 12 predicted proteins | sample MGYA00242125_ERZ509042 | MGnify/ENA primary metagenome ERZ509042 (study PRJEB26280, sample SAMEA2338738) | human gut metagenome | biome: human gut; feature: human-associated habitat; material: faeces... | reverse complement strand
TTGATAAATGTTCTTGATTAAAACAACTGTTCAATTTGCACTTGCAATTATCCTTCTTTTTAGGATCATCCCCGCATGCGCGGGGTCCACGCGTCAACCTGGTGTTCAGCTTCCGCCGGAACAGGATCATCCCCGCATGCGCGGGGTCCACGTGGTTCTTGCTCTGTCCTCTGCATCTTGGGTAGGATCATCCCCGCATGCGCGGGGTCCACTTGCAATCAACACAGAAGATGGCGGCTTGGATAGGATCATCCCCGCATGCGCGGGGTCCACTGACAAGTCCGGGATTGTGCAAACCCTGATTGAGGATCATCCCCGCATGCGCGGGGTCCACAGTTCTGAAAGCCCCTGGTGACCAGAGGCTTCTCCATCATCCCCGCATGCGCGGGGTCCACAGTTCCCACATCGACGTTTCGGGCCGCAAGCGAGGATCATCCCCGCATGCGCGGGGTCCACTCTACTCCAGCTTCCTGACTGATTTTAGCAATAGGATCATCCCCGCATGCGCGGGGTCCACCAAGAATAAAATACTGATAATCTGACTCAATAAGGATCATCCCCGCATGCGCGGGGTCCACAAAAATCCTCTGACTCTTCCGGATTCTGCTTTGGGATCATCCCCGCATGCGCGGGGTCCACTAATTACTTTCATGATTAGCCTCCTGCTGGTCAGGATCATCCCCGCATGCGCGGGGTCCACGGAACGTCAGAGACGGGGAGAAATGATGAAAAAGGATCATCCCCGCATGCGCGGGGTCCACGTTGTGGATGCGGCCACAGATGGGACAAGTACGGGATCATCCCCGCATGCGCGGGGTCCACTCATCTACGGAAAGAAGTGGGAAGCCGTTGCCAGGATCATCCCCGCATGCGCGGGGTCCACGCCCGTTCCGCTGTTCCGGGAGTGGCTGATCAAGGATCATCCCCGCATGCGCGGGGTCCACCACAGTCCGATTTTGGCCTTGTTTATCCTGATAGGATCATCCCCGCATGCGCGGGGTCCACGATGAAGCAAAAAATATAGATATTTATAGGGTAGGATCATCCCCGCATGCGCGGGGTCCACGGGGCTGTAATGGAGGACAAAGCGTGAACGACAGGATCATCCCCGCATGCGCGGGGTCCACCCTATTAAAAACCTCTTTATGGGAATGTTCCTAGGATCATCCCCGCATGCGCGGGGTCCACTTTTTACCTAAACATTTAAAAGAGTGCAGGTTAGGATCATCCCCGCATGCGCGGGGTCCACGAAACCTTTACCAATGACGAAGGGCTCCGGCGGGGATCATCCCCGCATGCGCGGGGTCCACATTCTGCCCCACATCGTTTGCAATGGCCACCAGGGATCATCCCCGCATGCGCGGGGTCCACTGATCCAGAAACAGGGCAATGTTATCGAAGTGGGGATCATCCCCGCATGCGCGGGGTCCACGACTAGACATCAATCCTTTTGCCTAATGGACTAGGATCATCCCCGCATGCGCGGGGTCCACCGAATTTTTACATCATGTTAAAATGGGGGCTTAGGATCATCCCCGCATGCGCGGGGTCCACAAGCCGTGGCTGTTCTCGAAAAAATGAAGCTAAGGATCATCCCCGCATGCGCGGGGTCCACAAAATGGTTGAACTCACGATTGGACTAGGCATGGGATCATCCCCGCATGCGCGGGGTCCACCCCCGGCACTACCAGCCGCCGCCCCAGCCGACGGGATCATCCCCGCATGCGCGGGGTCCACCGGAAGCCGAAATCATGGCCAGGGCAGTCCTTAGGATCATCCCCGCATGCGCGGGGTCCACATGCGGACAAACCGTGGCGTCGATTTTCACGGGGGATCATCCCCGCATGCGCGGGGTCCACCCGTCCTCCTTATCCTTTCGGTTGACCCACCAGGGATCATCCCCGCATGCGCGGGGTCCACCCTGCACGTGAAGCCTGGCAAGAACCTGTTCTAGGATCATCCCCGCATGCGCGGGGTCCACTGCGGGGATTCAACCCGCTGGAGCGATTAGTGGGGATCATCCCCGCATGCGCGGGGTCCACTTTATCTCAGTCTGTTTATCAGTCTCCGGATAGGGATCATCCCCGCATGCGCGGGGTCCACTCTACATTAACCACTTTGTATTGATGCATAGTAGGATCATCCCCGCATGCGCGGGGTCCACCCTATTAAAAACCTCTTTATGGGAATGTTCCTAGGATCATCCCCGCATGCGCGGGGTCCACTCTCTCAGCCGACTTTCGTACTCACGCATATGAGGATCATCCCCGCATGCGCGGGGTCCACTTTATCAAGTCGTACATGGTCAGCCTCCGTTAAGGATCATCCCCGCATGCGCGGGGTCCACCCACGCAGCAGTTGTAAAACAGATCGTCGTCCAGGATCATCCCCGCATGCGCGGGGTCCACAATGTTTTTAAATTTCACGTGCAGGACAATATAGGATCATCCCCGCATGCGCGGGGTCCACTAAAGAGAGTAAAGTCTATAATGACCTGATTGAGGATCATCCCCGCATGCGCGGGGTCCACGTGTTGATGGCGTCCAGGATTCCTTTGACGTAGGGATCATCCCCGCATGCGCGGGGTCCACCACGCACCTCGCAGTCCGGCCAGGACCATGTCAGGATCATCCCCGCATGCGCGGGGTCCACTGATCCTGGCTGTCGTGTGGTTTGGCTTCCTGAGGATCATCCCCGCATGCGCGGGGTCCACGACTACATGAACATGATCCTGGCCGGAAAGAAGGGATCATCCCCGCATGCGCGGGGTCCACTCCCGTTGTTAAGTCATATACGGTGCAGTAAAAGGATCATCCCCGCATGCGCGGGGTCCACTGGCTTTCTGCACAAGAGTCAAGGGGAGTCTGAGGATCATCCCCGCATGCGCGGGGTCCACGCCGGCTGGTCCGTGATGCCCATCAAGGGGTCAGGATCATCCCCGCATGCGCGGGGTCCACTCATTGTGGGTGACTTCAGTACGATCTACCACAGGATCATCCCCGCATGCGCGGGGTCCACCACGTGATGGCAATAACTCCACCATCCGCATGAGGGATCATCCCCGCATGCGCGGGGTCCACTCAGCTGTTTTCTGCCCTTATAGCTGCTGTAGAGGATCATCCCCGCATGCGCGGGGTCCACTGCTTATCGTACTGGATAATCAGGACTTTCTGAGGATCATCCCCGCATGCGCGGGGTCCACCTTGGAGTCGGCAAAACATACCTTCCAGTACCAGGATCATCCCCGCATGCGCGGGGTCCACCACGCATGAAAGCCCTGACAACGCACCTGGTTAGGATCATCCCCGCATGCGCGGGGTCCACCGAAGGACACCGGCACGACCTACGAGGCTGCCGGGATCATCCCCGCATGCGCGGGGTCCACGGATCCGGGTTGAAGTCAATCAGCGGACGTTCAGGATCATCCCCGCATGCGCGGGGTCCACACTGTAGACGACAAACTGGGGGATAAGCCCGTGGGATCATCCCCGCATGCGCGGGGTCCACCCATCGTGGCCCTGGCCTGTGATGATGTGGCCAGGATCATCCCCGCATGCGCGGGGTCCACTATCAGTACACAGATCCCAGAAACGGGCAGGTAGGATCATCCCCGCATGCGCGGGGTCCACCGCCTATTGCGGGCGCAGGCTGGGCCCTAATAAGGATCATCCCCGCATGCGCGGGGTCCACCGTGGTGGTCTGGACGCCATCCGTCAGGCACTGGGATCATCCCCGCATGCGCGGGGTCCACAAGGGTCAGAACGCTAAAATCTGCTTCAAGGAAGGATCATCCCCGCATGCGCGGGGTCCACCTATCTCTGGCACGATCGGAAGCAGAACTGGAAGGATCATCCCCGCATGCGCGGGGTCCACTGTCTGAAGCGGGGCAGCTGGGGGAAGATGCTAGGATCATCCCCGCATGCGCGGGGTCCACCCGGAAATCAATGGTTCCCAGGCGCTGATAATAGGATCATCCCCGCATGCGCGGGGTCCACATATCAATCCTCTGCATGTAATTCAGTTCCGTAGGATCATCCCCGCATGCGCGGGGTCCACTTGATTTCCTTCACCCGGGGCTTGAAGTAGATAGGATCATCCCCGCATGCGCGGGGTCCACAAGATCCTGAAAATCAACGAGGCCCAGGCCAAAGGATCATCCCCGCATGCGCGGGGTCCACCTTCAGCAGAACAAGGTCAAGGCTTAAAACGGAGGATCATCCCCGCATGCGCGGGGTCCACTTTAATTTCGGCAATTTTATTCCCCCCCATTTAGGATCATCCCCGCATGCGCGGGGTCCACTATGGTTTGAAAAAGTTGGCACGAAATTTGCAAGGATCATCCCCGCATGCGCGGGGTCCACCTCTCCCAGTCCCTGAAATTATTCGCCATTTCAGGATCATCCCCGCATGCGCGGGGTCCACAACCGGTACGACGTCGGGCGGCTATTGGATTTAGGATCATCCCCGCATGCGCGGGGTCCACGTTTTTGGCAGTCGACCAATCCACCCAGAACTAGGATCATCCCCGCATGCGCGGGGTCCACTAAATGGTTTTCTTCATGGTATTCACTCCTTTAGGATCATCCCCGCATGCGCGGGGTCCACTTTTTAAAGCCGCCCAATCAACGGATTTTTTAAGGATCATCCCCGCATGCGCGGGGTCCACCGGGCTGAACATGAATTTCCCCATCAGAAAATAGGATCATCCCCGCATGCGCGGGGTCCACGGCGCGTGCCGGACCTGGGCAGCAGCGGGGGAGGGATCATCCCCGCATGCGCGGGGTCCACTTAGAGCAGCGGGTGAAGAACTTGGAAGCACAAGGATCATCCCCGCATGCGCGGGGTCCACGTCTGTCCCTTGGCGCTTAATCAGGTATCCATGGGATCATCCCCGCATGCGCGGGGTCCACGTATCCCCATCCGTGTTGCCTCACGGGTGGGGAGGATCATCCCCGCATGCGCGGGGTCCACCCGCCGATAACAACATCAACCTGATGGAAGTCAGGATCATCCCCGCATGCGCGGGGTCCACAGGGAGGTAATGCAAATGCTAAAGGAGATCCAAGGATCATCCCCGCATGCGCGGGGTCCACAAGCCCTGTACGACAACATCAACGGCTCCCGTAGGATCATCCCCGCATGCGCGGGGTCCACTATTAGCGGCGTACCGGCCAGCGAGCTGGGCTAGGATCATCCCCGCATGCGCGGGGTCCACCATAAATCCTTTGTTTGTTCCGCTGAAACTGAAGGATCATCCCCGCATGCGCGGGGTCCACGCTGTTCAATCCCACGGGCAGGTACAACGACTAGGATCATCCCCGCATGCGCGGGGTCCACTCTTCGGCCATAAACCGCATTAACACCGACTTAGGATCATCCCCGCATGCGCGGGGTCCACAATGGATTAATGAAATTCCTTGGAAGAAATGCAGGATCATCCCCGCATGCGCGGGGTCCACACTAAAAAAAGCCCGAAAAAACGCCATTCTTGAAGGCATCACGATCCCTTTTCATTTAACTTCACAAACACAGCCTTTGTCAACAGGCAATCAGCCAATGCCCGATGTTCCTGTTTTTCCAGTCCCAGATAATCAGCCACCGCAGACAATTTGTAATTGGGCATAAGCCGGATTTTCTTCTTGGCCAAAGGAAGCACGTCAATACAGTGATTTTCCGGTGCTGGATATCCGTATCTCAGACAGGCCTGTACTAGAAAATTCATATCAAAGGATGCATTATAAAGCAGCAGCTGGTCCTCTTCAATAAATTCCAAAAAAGCGTCCAGCCCATCTTTTTCCGACACTCCCTCTTTTTCCAGAAGTTCCACAGTAATTCCTGTCAGTTTTTCAATTTCCTGGGACAACGGCTCTGTAATACGGATAAGTTGCGAATAGGTTTCTGTTACCCTGCCATTCCGTACCTGTACTGCACCAAACTCCATGATCCGGTTTTCCAGCGGATTCAGACCTGTCGTCTCCAGATCTATGACAGTATAATTCCTCATTGCGTCAAACTGATTTTGCTTCAGTGCTCTTTTCCTTGCCATAAGGTGTATCTCAGCATTGCTCTTCGTTCCGGAATCATCCACATTTGCAGACTGATTCCCCAAAAGAGGATGGAGCATCAGCTTGATTCCATCCAGATCAACAGGCTCCCAGGCTGAATGCCAGGTGTAAAAATCCATGCCCTGTTCATTGGCAGCATTAAATACCATTGTAGCCTGTCCATCTTTCACATGGTTGCAGATCCGCTTCCACAACTCTTCCCTGACTCTGGCCGAAACACGGCCCACATAGACTCCCGTGTTGATTTCAAAAAGCCATTTCGTCAAATCTCCCCGCAAACTGGGAGGGCAATTGGTAACCGTAACTACAATCATGAACGGTCACCTGTTCCCTCAGGATACTGCTTTCCATTTTCCACAGTTCCCAGTTTATTGTCCCATAGATAAACAGCATTGACCAATTCACTGTTGGGAGCTCCATCATCTTTTAACAGACACTGGATATCATGGACCATTCTTTCCAGGATATGAGACTTCACCATTGCATCCCGCACATGATGACGGACTGAGCGTTCCAGATCATCCGGGTTTTTCGCCGCTTCCTCAAAAGCAATGGGAATGGTTATCTCCGCTTTGTACAGATCGGCAATATCATAAACAAAAGAACAGTCATGTCCCACATGTACAAAGCCAAGGCCTGGAGAACACCCCAGCGCCGCTATGACGGCATGGGCCAACCCGTAAAGGCAGGCATGTCCCATGGAAAGAGCTTTGTTCACTGGATCCCCGGCTTCGAAATTCTGGGGATCATAGTCCCTGCCGTTCCATGGAACATTCCATTTTTTGGAAGATTGCCGGTAAACATTGCGGATCCGGCTGCCTTCCCGTCCCCGCAGCTGCTGCAGTGTCAATTTGGACACATCTTCATCCGGGAACCTAAGCTGATACATTTTACGGACTACTTCCAAATGAAGTCGTTGGTTATTGACCCTCCTGGCCTGTTCCATCAAAAGTCCGGATCTGTGAGTCAAAGACTGTCCGCTGGCATAATACCGCACGCCATGTTCTCCGGTCCAGATAACGGTAACTCCGGCATCCCCTATCAGCTCCATGGCCCGGTGAGATACATCCGTTCCCGGGCCTAAAATCAGTACGGATACAGCAGCCGCAGGGATATGGATGATTCCCTCCTTGCGTGCAGCGGTAATCGCACTGTCTTTCCGGCTGATAGTGCAGTGTTCCAGATAGATAAAGGTCATCCGGTCCCCGACTTGGGGCAAGGCGTTCAATTCCGGCTGTTTGATACCGGGGATCTTTTCCGTCATCTGAGACGCCCTGCAACAGTCAGCAAGCCCATGCCATAGGCTTTCCCTCTTCCGATGCCTTCAATCAGAGTCTCCCTGAACAGATCAGGATTCACTACCTTCAGTACTCCTTCAAAAGTAACCGCCAAAAGAGAAACCCGGCGTCCCTGATCACTGCTCTTCCGAAAGAAGAAAGAATGATCTTCTACAACCTGGAACGCTTCTTCTGAAAGTTCAAATCCATGTTTTTCCGCCCGGTCCAGCAGCCATTTTTTCTGATACCGGGGCGTAACATGGGGATATACTTTTCCCCTTTGTCCCGGAACATCTTTCTTTTCCATTACACTGTGGGTAGGATAGGCAACCAGGCGAAAATGCCATTGGCTGCCGGCATCCAGCTGCTCCAGCAGCGGATTATAGCAGCGGGTCTCCCATTTTTCCTTTGCTTCCGGGAATCCAAACTGCTCCGCAGCGCTGGTAAGATCAGGTTCTTCCCGACTGACGATCAGCAAATACGTTTTCCCACGAAGCGGATCCACTCTCCACAGCTTTTTCTGTTTCCTGACAGGGAAAGACTGTTCCAACGCACCATGGAAAAGATTTGGGTTGGCCAAAGCCTGCATGGTTTTCCGTTTGGAAAGATCCAGCTGCATCCTCGTCATGTATATGGGGTTATCTGCCAGGTTCACTTTCCATCACCCCCCAGTTCTCCAAAAGCATCATGATCCGTAGCCCGGATATCTCCTTTGTCCACATAGCCCGCTTCTTTCACATACCGATACCGATACCTGCGGTAAGCCGAATTGAATGATACCGGTTCGTCCTTCAAACGATGCCGGATAGATGCAGGTTCCCCGTCATCGTCTAAAATCAGGCGCAGATGATGATCCAGTCGTTTTTGTCTCCATTCTGCAGACAGCCAGGGTTCCTTCAGAAGCGTTTCCTTCAATCCGGTTTGACGGATGCCAAGTACCAGGGGAAAACTGGGAGGGCAGGACCGCCGCCCCAGAAAAAGCGGATATACAGGGTTTTCCAAAGCCAGTTGGATTTTTTCCAAAAAAGCTTGATCAGGATGTTCCAAGCCAACAAGGAACACTGCATCACTGAGATAAAACCTTCTGGTAAGGTCCGCCTGTTTGGTTCCGTGGACCATCTGGAAATCTTCAAGAGATTCTCCCGGCTGGTCCACACGCACTCCCATATGGAGCGCACACAAGTCCTGATTTTCTTCATTTCTTTTTCTGCCCAAAGCAGAAGCCAGCAGCCCGATTACGCCGCTCTTTGTGGGAATGGAATAAGACCTCCTGATGCTGAACCTGGAATCATCACCCCACGCCTGCAGCGGGGCAGCAAGCCGCAACAGCAGCGTACTCATTTTTCATCCTCCAATTGTTTTGCCAGAGCGTTTTCCAGAGCATCCAGAAGATCAGGTACCGAATATGCCGGAACATCCAAGCCCTCCTCATTCAGTAATTCCATGGATTTCCCGGAGCCAAAAGAAAGGACAGGGGCATTTCCATACTGGCGGTAAAGGTCTTTGGTGTACTTTGCAAAAGCTTTTTCCGATGCATCGATATACCCTTCCGTTCCAGCCGGTACCGCTTTTTCAAAAGCACCGCATAAATTGACGGGCTGATCCCGCCGCAGGGTGATATAGATATCGCTGGGCAGGGTACGGTTGGCAAATGTGTTTTCCTTCCCGGTAGGCATCGTATATACAAACGATTCCACAAAATTCCGGGTTGCCCTGGCTGCCTTTTCGCCGGTGAAATTTGCCAGTTCCCGCACATTCACAGTGGCATACCGGTACAAAACGGCAGAATTGAATTCTACAGTTCCCAAATGACCAGCTCCTGCATTGTCATCCCGGGAGCAATCATCAACAGCCGTAAAATAATCATATTCATTATGGACAATGTGGGTAGAAATGCTGTGGGCCACCTGTACCGTTGCATCATAATTTAAAGACGGATCGCTGGCGGCCATTCGCCCGAACATGATCATATCCACAGAAGGATTTTCTTTTAACGCTTCTTTATAGGCTTTTTTGTCTTTTTCATCGTCGATAACCAGTCTGGCCAGCGCCTGGACTTGGCTTGCACTGATGAAAAACAGGGCATCCGTTCCTTTTTCCGCATCCTTGATCTTAAGGCCGGCATTGGTCAAGGCCGTAATGGCCAATTTTTCTGCTTTCTCTGGAGACAAATCGGTTCTTTCCTGCAATACAGCATTTTTCACCAGTTCAACAATGTGCTTTGTTCTTTTCCCCAGTTCCCCTTCCGGAAAAAGTCTTTTGAAATCCTCCCGGATTACCCGTTTCCACGCCTGGGAAGAAACTCTGGCCCGTGGAGTTCCCCCGTAAACTGCCATTTTAGGGCTTCCGGTATCATCCCGGTTTACACAGCTGGGCGGTACATTCTGCAGAACATGGATATCCACATACAAATTCTTATTCATGATTTTCCTCCTTCACGGTTTCCTGTTGATTGTCAAAAGCATAAAAACCACGGCCCCATTTCAATCTGACCTGGTTCTGATTTTCCACTGCCTGATACAAGTACAGATCTCCTGCCAAATCAATGTAGTCCAGCGGAATTCCCTTACTTCGCAGCAGCTCAACGATTCCCCGCAGATGATATGTCAGCTCTTCCATATCAGTGGCTGTTGCCATCTGGTTGAATCTCCTCAGGATCCGGTTCTCCGCGTCCTGATCTCCTTTGGGAACCAGTCCTCGAAGCGCTTTTCCCAGGGAGGCTCCCTTTTTCTGCATGGATTGGCTTTGTCCCTGCTGATGCAGCGCATATAAAGTAAGTGCAGCATAGACCGCCCACTCGCCCCGGCTGGCAGTTTTCCCTTTTCCCTGCAGTTCTTCCGGCAGTTGGTTTAAAAAGCTGCCATAGAGCAAAGGAATCTCTCCAGGGTATTTTCCTACGCCCTTCCTCAACAACGCCAATTCAGCTTTCCCATTCCCTTTGTCGCTGACTTTTTGCAGATACCCGATTTTCAGCATCACATACTTTTTCACTTCATCCAGTCTGCTCACTTGGCATCACCCTCTTTCGGATAAATTTTGGCCAATTCCAGTTTAAACCACATGTCTGCCCGGGGCACCGAATAAAATTCCCGGGTATTCCTTTTTTTGTCTTCAAGGATACGCCCCGAAAAAGCAGCCACACCGGCCCGCTGTTCTTCCGCATTCCCGATTTGGTTTGCAATGGCTTTTGCCTGTTGCTCCCAGTCCCGGTATGCATTTTCCAACTTCTTGGGATCTTTCAGCAAATCTCCCCGGAACTGGAGCAGCCACTTTCTGAAAGGTTCATCAACAGCCCGATAAAAAAGCGACTCCCCTTTCCTGCTTTTTTTCTCCGGATCTCCCCCCTCTGCCAAAAAAATATTATAAAACAGGTGATTGACAGCCCGGGCGGCTTCATCACACTTGGCAATCTGTTGTTCAATGGTTTCCTGGACTCCTATCTCTTGTTCAGAAAGAAGTTCCGGATACAAAGTCAGTGTATCGCTGCTGAAATCATTAATGAAAAAGTCCTTATCACCATACTGCATGGCAACAATCCGAAAACGGATAGTTTCTGCAGAAGGAAGCAAATCCAGTTCCTGCAAAGACCGCAGCCAACTGATGATTCCAGGAACATGCCTGTTCTGATGGGTTTCTTCCGATGACTGGTTTACAAAATAATTGCCAAAATCACGCCACATTTGCCTTCCAGGTGAAATTCTCTGAGGATGGAAAAACTGCTTTTTCAGATCTTTAGGCTCATTCCATACAGTCATCTGTTCATTGAAAGCGCCATCTTTACCATTATTACTGAAAAAGTCACCACCCAGCAGATGATATCCTGTTACTCTTCCATTTTCCCGTTCCAGCAACAACCTCCTGGATTGTAGGGTAAGCAAGCTGGCCAAATTATCCGGAACAGAGATCTCTGTCCGTTCGTCCTCTTTAGGCAGATGTTCCCAGTTGGGATTGGCCTTTTCGCCCCATAATTCTTCTCCGTCTTTTAAAAAAGTCAGATTCAGGAGTATGGTTTCAAACAGGTTCTTTCCCACACTCTGGATCATTCCCAGTTTCCCCACCCAGCCAGCGCCTGGTGAAGGCAATCCCTTTTGTTTGGGTTTGGCTGACGTATCATCAAAGGCATTGACAAACAGGAGCCACCGGGCGGCTTCCGGATAGGAAAGGGTGTTTTTCTCTTCCCCGGCACGATTGGAAAAGAGCCGGATCTTATTGCTGCTTTCTGAAATATCACCAATCAGTTTGGAAGCACCATACTGGGTTCCCTGAACGGCGCCGGGAGCCTGACCAAAAGGTCTTTCCGGATCAAAAAGCCAGAAGCAGTCATGGTACTGCTCCAGATACTGCAAAACAGGCTCCTGGGGAAACCGTCCATTTTCCCATAAGGCTCCCCAACGCCGCAGGATTTCATCTGCCGCTTCATCCGGATCAGTGATTTCCGCAATATCCATGGCTTTTCCATTTTCATCCACCCGGGAAAAAATGGTATATGCCAGAGCAATCAGCAGGCGGAGTACGGCAAAATTCTGGGGCTGATTCTCACCTCCCAGGTCAAGATAATCCTGTCCATGGAGGAATACGTCCCTCAAAGACAAGGTATCAACCTGCAGATCTTTACGCAGCACACAAATCCAGGGTTCATCCACAAGATTGAATTCTCGTTCGTTCATTCTCCACTCTCCTTTTCATAGATGAGTCCCAACAGCGGATCATAGGAAATCTCATACCCGGCAAGTTTCCCTTTGCCATTTTCTTCCAAAACCAAAAACAACTCTCCGGAAAGATAGGGATTCTTCAGCCATTGAGGAACCCATTGTTTAGTCTGTTTCTCCAGTTCCTGAATGACTTTCTGTACTATCCAAGGCTGGCCAAACCGTGCAGGCAGCCGTATTTTCTGCTGGTAGACACGCAGGGCATCAGCATTGTTCAACGGTTCATCCCAAGCAAACCGCTGATTTCCTGGCCAGACATCCTTCAGTGCATTTGCTGTCAGATCTTTTTCCAAAAGGATCACTTCAATGCTGTCCGGGCCATTGCGCACACTGGCTTCTGCCTGGATTTCATTCATGGCTGGCGTGTTGTCCAGCCAGCCTTCCAACGTGTTTCTTGCCTTGAATCTTGCTGTTTTCCTGGGAAGAGGCACACAGTTTGTTTTTGCAGCATTTTTTTCGTCAGCCATATGCTGGTCATATTTTACCTTCGCCTCCTTTTCTTTTTCAGGAGCGATGCTGTAGGACTCATCATACACGTCCTGCACATAGGGAGAAATATCATCCGGCAGGATGAATCTGTCCGGCAAAAGTTCTTTTGTCCGCAAAAGCAGATATTCCTCATAAACCGCTTTTGCTCCCTCATCCAGTTCTTCGTCTTCTTTGGCACCCAGAATCATACAGGTTGCCTGCTTCAAGCCATCCGGCCGTTTTCTGGCATGCCGATGCAACCGTCCGATTCTTTGGAACAGCAGATCCATGGGACAGAGGTCCGTAAGCAGCAAATCAAGATCTATATCCAGAGACTGCTCCATAACCTGGGTTCCAACGACCACCAGGTTGTTTCGGTTTTCGCCAGATTTTTTCCCGATCCGTTTCAGTATTTCCTTTTCCAAAGCGGTCTTTTGCCCCAGGATGAATCCAGCATGAAAGAGGATGATTTCATCCTCTGGAAGCGAATCTTTCAAATGTAACGCCAATTGTTGGGCTCTCTTTACCGTATTCACAATGATACCCGCACATCCCCCTGCGCCCAGCCGGTGTTTCAGGATATCCGGAATGTCTGCATCGGAAATCCGCTGCAACCGAACCTCTTTCGAAGTTCCTTCCACAGGAATCTTTTTCTGTTTGACCTGATTTCCGTCAGTCCATGTCAACAAGGGGTATTCTTTGCTGGTCATCCAGGGCTCCCCGGCTCCGCTGTCCGCATTGACAATTCCCTGATACGCCTGTATCAAAGCAGTCCTCCTGGCATAAGGCAGGGTGGCGGACAACAGGACAACAGGTACCTGATAGGCGCCCAACCAGGCCATTGCCCGTCCCAGGAACTGATTCATATATGCATCATACGCATGACATTCATCTACGATGACCACTTTTCCTGCCAGGCCCAGATGCCGCAGCATCACATGTTTTTGCTTCAGGGCAGCCAGGAGCAGCTGGTCTACAGTCCCAATCACAAAATCAGTCAACAGTGCCTGTTTTCTCCCTTCAAACCAGGGATGGACCAACAGCGGCTCTCCATCTTCATCCGTAGATGCTGTTCCATGGAAAATGGATCTGTAGTCGTCATTCATTTCTGCGGCGCCATGAGCAAGCCGTATTCCCAAACTGGCCGTCTCTGCCTGGGCTTCTTCAGCAGCCCAATCTGCAATCCGGGGGAAAATACCATTGGAGGTTGCCTGGGTTGGCAGCCCGAAAAACAGTCCACCGCTGCCCTTTCGGCTGGCCAGCAAATCGGCTGCGGCCAGCGCAGCTTCAGTCTTCCCAACTCCCATCTGCGCTTCCAGTACAAAGATCCCCGGATTTCTGGCCTGTTCCACGGCTTCAATGACTGCTTTCTGGACAGAATTGGGGAGAAAACCAAAGTGTTCGGCAAAAGTTTGATCAGAGAGGCTGTAACATTGTGAATTCCAGGGCGGTGGCAACTCCAGCTGCGAAAGGCCATTTTCAATTCGTTCGGCATAATCGATTTCTTCCCCACACTTATCAACGGAAATCAGGGGAAAGTAGATTTCGTTACTGGCAATCCAGTCAGCCATGATCAATAGACCTGTCAGCAGAACCTGGGCCGGCATGGAGATTTCAGGAATGTCCTGTGGAGAAGAAATGCCTGCCATCTGGAATCCCTGTTCTATGAACCGGCTGCGCATTTCTTTCCACTGTTCAGCCATATCCAGTTCCGACCGGTCATAATAATTGATATGATGGATGGAATAAGGTGAAAGCTGCTTCTTTTCCCATCCTTTTCCCTCTTTGGCATGGGGTTTTCCATGGTGGGCACCAACCATGGCAGCAAAACATAAAGGAAAATCTCTTGCCAGCAATACGGCTTCCCCAGCTATTGGATGCGGGGATGCTTTTCGGCTGGTGAATACTTTATATCCTGAAATCGGAAGGCCCTCTTCCTCCAATTGATTCTCTATTCCTTCTATATTTTGCAGGATCATACTGCAAAATGCGGGGGTCGCCTTTCCCAAATCATGCAGGGCACCCAGAAGCACAGCCATTTTCCAAAGCTGCTCTTCGTTTCCTGCAGGATTTATAGCCTTTTTCACTGAATCAGGCAGCCATACGGAAATCAGATAATCCATCACAGCGGCTGTATCCCGTAAATGCATCCATAAAGGGAGCCATTCGTCCGGATTTTTCCGATTTGCTTTTGCCGGTAAATCCCATACAGCCCGGATTGTCATGTCATTACCCCTTTCAGTTTATTCATCACTCTTTTATATTATCATATTTATTGTATTTTTACGACAATTTTTACTACTATTATCAGTCTACTTCCATCCCCTCCTTTTCTCCCTCTACTATACCACATCCCCTGTGTAAAAAAACTCCCAGTAAAAAAATAATCTCCCAACACAAAAAACCGGAGGCCGGGACGGGCTCCCCTCCGGGAAGCCCCTACGCCGTCTCCGTCGAACTAATGATAAACAACGATATTCTCCGCCTGGTGAATGTCACTGCAGGGGCGCGGTCCACACGGGCCGCCCGCCTTTGCCGGTTCAACGACACCCCCGTCCACTCGATCGAACAAACAACATCCGACCCCAACGCTGTAGGGGTGCGCCGCAGGCACGCCCTTCCCGGCCTCCTGGTCAAGCAGACCCAATTATCCTTAAAGTGAAGAACGTTGCAGTCTATCACATCCGTATTCATTCCTGATTCTCCATTCTAATCCATGCCCCCGTATGGGGGCGACAAGGGATGTGTGTCGATTTCTCCATCCATGACGTATTTTCAATCTATGCCCCCTTGCGGGGACGACAGGCCCGGCCGCCCGCATCCGCAAACGCCGTCTCACGCCAAAGGATGCCAGATGCCGGGCATCTGCTTTTGAACATAAAAAACGGAGGCCGGGACGGGCTCCCCTCCGGGAAGCCCCCACGCCGTCTCCGTCAGACTTCGGTAGAATAAACAACATCCGACCCCAACGCCGTAGGGGTGCGCCGCAGGCACGCCCTTCCCGGCCACTTGTTGTTTTCATCCGACTGAAATTGGCGATTTTAACCCGACTCTAACAACGCTTGCATTTTCTCTGTCAATCCTATATGATTATATGAAATAATTTACTGAATTATGCATTAAATAAAATGGTCAATTTTTAGCACGTTGACATTGATATATAAATTCTATATAATGGAGAACAAAGGAGTGCTGAAATCTCTACGGGGATCAGTGCGAATACCTTCTCCATTGTTGGAGAGGGTATTTTTTTATGGGTAAACAAAAAACATTTAAAACAATAGAAGAACAAATTTCATTATTGGTTCGTTGTAAAATGAAGTTGAACAGTTAATCAAAAACAAAAATCCATA
>ENA-OROH01002133-OROH01002133.1-human-gut-metagenome-genome-assembly--contig:-NODE-2133-length-15994-cov-4.554238_pt1 | contig 15994 bp, 8 predicted proteins | sample MGYA00242125_ERZ509042 | MGnify/ENA primary metagenome ERZ509042 (study PRJEB26280, sample SAMEA2338738) | human gut metagenome | biome: human gut; feature: human-associated habitat; material: faeces... | reverse complement strand
TACCCGGTTCATCCGCCCCCGGCCCGCCGTCTGGCAGTTGGCCACCACCACGGTGCCGTCCTGGGCGCCTTCCAGCGCCAGCTGCTTGACCCGGGTGTTGGTCGAATCTACCTGATCGTAGCAAAAAAGCATTCGCCCTACCCGTTCCACCGGGTGGAGGAAGCTGCGGATCTCCGGCTCCGTCAACGCATCCGGGACCCCTGTGAGCCGGTATCCCTGACCGGCACGGGCCTCAATGGAATATCCTTCCTGCCGCAGGGTATTGATGGCTTTCCACACGGCAGTGCGGCTGATCCCCAGCCGCTGACTGAGTTCCTCACCGGAAATAGGCTCCCCCATCTGCTTTCGCAAAAGGGCCAATACGGTCTGACGGCTCACGGTACTCCCTCCTGTTGCATAAACACGTTCTTTGCAGTTTATCACGTTTCCGCCATCTTGTAAACCGTCCCCTTGCTTTGCTGTAAAAAACGCCGCGGAGCAGTTGCTCCGCGGCAGTGATTCAAGCCGTTTCTTCTGTTGAAGGTAAAATCGGTTCCTCTTGTTCGTTCCCTTCAGGTTCCGGCGGAGCATCCTCGGTGGATCCAGCCTCTTCCGCCTGCTCTGTCTCCTGCGAAGCCTGTGCAGTTCCTGCCGACTGGGAGGAATCCTGGGTCTGCGCACCGTTTACCGGCGCCTGCGGATCCACTGCTGCCGATGGAGCCTCACCGACACCTTGATCCTGGGGCTGGGTCGGTGTCTGCGGCGGCTCTGTGGAAGGCACCGTTTCCTCCGGCGTGGTCTCCACAGGCGCCGACTCTTCCGGAGGCGTAGTTTCCTCCTGGGATCCCGCAGCTTCCGCTGCCGAATCCGAGGGTGCAACGCCTTTGAGTCTGGCCTGGACGACCCACCGGGTGGCATGTCCGTTTCCGGTGCAGGTAGACAGCGTCAGGATCTTGTCATGGACCGTGGGGGTGATCCCGGTGTCGATCACCGACTGTCCCAAACAGTAGTCCAGAAATGCCTGCTTGGACGCATCCCCGGAAAAGCCGATCTGATACGTGGTTCCGGCGGTAGACACTTCATAGGCGGCAAAGATCTCATACTTATGGCTGCCGTTATCATCCGTGATGTACACATAGGGATGCGCTGCCCAGTAGCTTTGCTTTTTGTAGTTTTTCAGCGAGGCAAACATGGAGCCGTTATTCATCCGGTGCCCGTAAATGATGGTGTTGAAATCACTGAAATCCGGACTGTTCTGATACTCCAGGAAAATCGCTCCCACGGCGCTGGTCCACTTTTTCCAGGTATGCTTGAGATAGTACTGGTTGTCGTCGCCCTGCACAAGCGGATAGGAGATCACGGTATTGGGGATGAGAATCCACCCCAGCACATCGCTGTTCACTTCCCGCAGAGCGGCAAAATCCATGTTGCGCAGCGCATCGGCATAGGGATCCACATAAACGGGTGCATCCGTCTCTTCCGTCTCCTCGGTCTCTTCCAGCACAGGGTCCGGCAGATCACTCAGATCCGGCAGCTGCACCAGCTCTGCCGCCTCCGCATAAATCTCCTCGCCCTCTTTATATTCCATGGTACGGTAGATCACCATTCCCAGACTCCCGACAAAAATCAATGCCAGGAGGACCATCAGTCCACGCCGGAGTTTCCGCTTCATCGTGTCATCCCCCTTCCGGGTTTACAGGTTTGCTGCTCGTATTATACCGTTTTTTCCTGGAATGCGCAAGGCCCGGGGCCTTTGCAGATGCGCATACATTATGCGTCGTGGTCCTTGCGCTTCTTTCCAACGATTGCCAGCCACACCAGGCCAACACCGGAAACGGCCGCGGCCAGGACCCAAGCCAGCACGTTGTCGCCGGTCTTGGTGGGATCCGCAAACTCATCCGTCGGGGTCTGCTCATCGGGGATGTCGGTGGTGGGGGTGTTCTCGTCGGGGATGTCGGTAGTAGGCGTATTCTCATCGGGAATGTCCGTGGTCGGCGTGTTCTCATCGGGGATGTCGGTGCCCGGATCCGTGGGATCGCGATCATCGTCATCATCGTCATCATCGTCGTCATACCCATTGACCACGATGAAGCTGTCCACACCGTCCTTGTAATTCTCGGTGACCGTATACACCCAGTTGCTGCCCAGGGAATCCTCTGTGATGGTGTAGTCAATGGGCTTGCCGTCGGCATTCACCGGCTGTGTACCGAAGCTGGCCTTCCAGGCCGTGGTCTCGGTCTCATCCACCGTACCGTCCAGCGTCACGGAGGCGATTTCTTTGCCGTTTGCCAGCAGATGCAGCGTTACCGCTCTCTGCAATCCCTCCGCACTGCTTGCCCACTGCTTCTCCACAGTGATTTCCATGGCTGCGGGCTCATGGGTGTTGGTGATGGTATCGCTGCCGGTGTACACCGGTGCCTCATAGCCCTCCACCGCAGTCAGATCCTGACTGAAGGGATGATCGCCTTCGGCGTCGGTATACCCGACTTCCTTTACATGAAGTTCCTCAGCGTCATAGCGGTAGTCGTCAAAGGCAACGGTAAACGCATCCCGCTCGTTCCGCTCGCTGACAGGCACCTTCACCACGTCGCCAACCGCCTCGTTGTTCTCGTCAAACAGCTGGACCCAGATGCTTTCGGGCCGGATACCGTCCTGGTTGTTGGCATCGTCCCAGATCTTGGTTCCCTGGAAGGAACCATCCAGCTCCTCGGGAGGAGGCGTGATATACGCGTAAGTATTGGTGACTGTCATGGTGCTGGTCTTGCCGTCTGTCACCGTCAGCTTCTCCGTGTGCTTTCCGTCTGCCGTGTAGGCGTAAACGGTCTCGGGGCCGCTGTGCTTATCGATGGAGGCGGAGACCTCGCTCACCGTGTAGGTACCGGTCTTGACCTTGATGCTGGTATCCTCTGCGGGATCACCGTCGCCGATGGTCACCGTGCCGTTGCCGGTCACTGTCACAGGGATGGAATAGGTTTCATCCGTGTACTTGTCGTTGGTCAGCTGGAAGGTGAAGCTGTGCTCCTCGCTCATCTCATCACCCACCAGGCCTTCAACGATCTTGGTGATCTGGAGATCACCGGTCTTGCGGGTATAGGCGTTGGTGCAGTTCACAAGGACATTTTCCACACCACTGCCCACTGTTACGGGGATATAACCGTGATCGTTGGGTTCGATCGTGTTGCCGTCCGCATCCGTGTAGGAAACGGTGAGATCATAGTCCTCTTCGGCAACGCCCGCTGCTCTGTTGACCTCCATCAGATAATAGGTCTTGTTGGTGTTCAGAGGCTTGGAAGCCACTGCCTCACCCGTAGCAGCATTCACCTCGACAGAGCCTACCACCGTGTAGGTATCGCCCGCCTTTACGGTAATGTCAAAGGTGTAGGTACCGCGGTTATCGGCGCTTCCCTCCACTGTGACGTTCTTGCCGATGGAGATGGTAGCCTTTTCATGGGTGTTCTTCACCTGAAGGATGTGATGGGTCTCGTCATAGCTGCCCCAGTCAGCGCCCAGGAAGAAGGTCTTGATGCCCGCCAGGATCTGATCCAGGCCAGCGGCATCGGTCTTTTCGGTGATGGTCACGTCATTCTGGGTGATGACCACCGTCCACGTCGTGTCGGTCTTCTCGTAATCCGCGGGGGCCGTGGTCTCCGTCAGGGTGTAGGTGCCCTCGGGGATGTTGCTGAAGAGGAGCTCTCCCTTTTCGCTGCCGGCCTCAGAGGTGTAGGTGCCCTCCTCACCGGTCAGCGTGAACACCGCGCCGTTCAGACGGGACATGGCGTTCTCCGCATCCACCTTGTCGATGGTAAAGCTGTTGGTATTGTAGTGGTTGGTGAACACAGCCGCAGCCGTGGCCTTCTCACCCGCTCCCTCACCGATGGTGACGGACATCCCGTTCTCAGCATCGGTGCCGTCCAGCTTTGCGCTCGTCAGGGTGTAGCCGTCCTTGTCGCTTTCGGTGATGACAAAGACCGTGCCGTACTTGACGCCGCTGATGATGGCGGTTTCGTTGTGCTTGAGTGTGATGCTGCCGTCAGTGCCGGCGGTCTTGGTCTCGCCGCCCACCGTGTAGGTGCCAGTATAGGCCGCGCCGTTTGCCGTCACCAGGAAGGTGAAGGTATCGTCCGGAACGTCCACGCCGTCATTGGTGGTGACCTGCTTGGAGATGGTCAGTCCGGCAGTTTCAGGCGTGGTCAGACGCTGGTCATAGACGGTAATGCTGGCCGGCTCCTCAGAAATGACATAATCCTTCTGCGTGTCGTGATCCTTGCTGCCGGTCATATCGGCGATGGAATAGTCCTGATAGACATGGATCTCATTGTTCTCGTCGGGACCTTCGCTCACCTGTGCGTCCTTCTGCACCGTAATGGTCCAGGTGCTGGTGCTTGCAGCAAAGTTGGTAGGCGCATCCGTCTCGCTCAGCGTGTACACGCCGTCCTTCAGATCGTCAAAGGTGATCGTTCCGTTCTCGCCGGTCTCCTTGACCACCGCAAAGGTGGGATCTCCTTGCTTGGTCAGCGTGAATTCCGCGTCCGCCAGCGGCGTCTCGGTACCGTCTTCGTACTTGGTCACCGTGAAGGAAGCCAGATTTCGGTCGGCAGCCGGGAGGACCGTAGCCTCGTACCGGTTGTAAATCGTGGCGTAGGCAGTTCTGCCATCGCTGGGCGTGGTATACACATCGACGGGGTTGAAGGTTCCGTCGCTGTCATAGGGACCGTAGCCCAGAACACGGACGCCGTCCTGGAGTTCCACTCCGTTGATGGCCGTCTCCACGACCCGGTAGGTATAGGGCAGCTTTGTCTTCGCGTCATACAGCGGACGGCTCGACCAGGTGATGCCCTTTGCCGCCGGTCCGGAGGTATAGCTCATATTCGCTGTGCTCTCCGCCGTCCACACCGCATCCGCATCATTGGGATCGTCCGTTGTCCGCTGCAGTTCCACCGTGATGCTCTTGATCTTCTGCTGATTTTCAGCGGGAGAAGCCGGATCTCCATAATCCCAGGACTTGTCAAAGCGGAAGCTGCCCTTCGGCATCTCCATGTCGTAATAGATGTTGATGGTCCGGTTGTCCTCGTCGTAATAGGCATCCGTATAGAGGATGGACACAGGCTGGGCAGGATTCTCCGTACTGACGCTGTACTTACTGCGGGTCACGTAATGCTGTCTGGCATAAACGCGTTCGTTATAGCGGATAGTCACGGTATCCGGAGCGTAAAGTCCAGTCCCCAGCGTATAATCTTCCGCCTTATCATACTGTCCGTATTCATTTTGGAACCAGTGATTGATGGTGATCTCCAGCTCAGGGTACTCCTGCTTCTGAACAGTCACCGTAGCGGAAGCCGTTTTCCCTGCAACGCTGGCCGTGTTGCGGTACGTTGTAGCCGTCGTGGTAGGCGTCAGCGTTGCCTGATAGAACAGATCCACTTCTCCGCTTGCCGGAATCTGATCAGGCACGGACTGGGGATCGACCAACGTCAAATGCAAGGGATCATTGCTTTCGGTATTGACCGCCTGGTCCGTGTAGCCTTCCAGCGAAGCACCGGGAGCACCTCTGATGACTACCAGGAACAGCGTATCTACTGTGGTCGTGTCAGGCGGCAGGTTCTTATATTCCGCGGCCGGTGTATAGCGGTACTCACCCGGTTCCTCATACGGGAACGCCGTGGCATACTTCAGGATCTGCGTCACCTGAGGGATATTGACCATCTTCAGCACGGCGGTGGACAGTTCATGATCGTCAGAGCTCAGCGATACCGGCACGCTCTCCGACGTGTACGTCTCGCCGGAGAAGAAGCTCAACACGGACTTCCAGAGCTTTGCAATGATGTTCGTGCCGTCTTCCACGGTAACGCTGACCTCACCGGGGTCGATCGCACCGCCGCTGGTGGTGACCGTCACCGTCCAGACGGTGTCATCCTTGGCATAACCGGTGGGCGCCGCGGTCTCCTGCAGATAATAGGTACCTGCAGCCAGGCCATTGAAAGACGCCACGCCGCCGGCTGTGGTCTGCTGCTGCACACGATCCGTTTCGGCATTAAATCCGTCACTTCCGGGCTTCTTGCTGTACAGCGCAAAGGTCGCCGTTCCGGAGGTGATCAGTTTTCCGGCATTATCCACCTTGTTCACCACAAAACCGCTGGTGACATAGGTGTTGGTAATCGTCTCGGTGCAGTTGCCCTGGAAGGACTTCTGCTCCTTGACCTCGCCGGAGACCACATAGCTGAAGAGCTCCTCGTGCTGCTCCTCCACGGTATATTCCGTGGTGTAGGGCAGGCCGCTGATGGAAGCGGTTTCATCGTCTGCCAGCGTGAAGGTATAGACACCGTTCTCGCGATATTCCACGGTCTCACCGGCAGCAACATTCTGTCCGCCGCCCGCACCGGTGCCCAGTGTCACGACGATGGTGAACTTCTCGTCGGTGTCCTTGCCGTCCACAGCCTTTTCAACCGTCAGTGTGCCGGTCTTGAGGGTGTAGGCATTGGTGCAGACCACTTGGGTGGTTTCGCCGCTGGTCACCGTGATCTGAACGAAGCCGTCCTGATCCACAGTCCCCACGTTGTAGGTGGTGCCCGCCGGATCATAGTTCGTCTGGGTCGCAGAAGCGGTTTCCTTGATGTAATAGGTGCCGGTATTAAGGGTCAGCGCTGTGCTGGCCGCACCATTGGCACTTACCGTAATGGGCTCCACATCCGACAGGGCAGTCTTGTTCTCGTCATAGACAGTGAACGTATAGCTGCCGCTGAGGGTATCGGGCGTTGTGACCTTTGCAAGGGTCAGCTGGCCCTTTTCATGGGTGTTGTAAATGACCAGATCATTACCAGTCAGGCTGTAAGAATCGTCGGTCCCGCTGAGCAGATTGCCGAAGAACCGGGCGACTGCGTTAGGCTTCTGGAAGGTCACACCGGACTTGGCGACCACCACGTCGATGGTAGTGTCCTTGCCGCTGCCGACGCTCTCATAGTTCGCAGGAGCCTGGGTCTCCCACAGGTCATAGGTGCCCACGGGAACGCTCTGGAAGGTCACCGTGCCGTCGCTGCTGACAGCTTCAATCACCGTACTTCCGCTGCGCAGCTCAAACTTGGCGCCGCTCAGGCTCGCATGGGTCTGCGTATCCTGCTTTGCGAAGGTGACGGATTGCGTCACGTACTCGTTGGTATATGCCACGGTCACCAGGGTGCCGTTGGAGATGGTCCCGGTGGCACTTCCTGTATGATTCGTGGTATAGTTGGCCGCCAGCGCATCCGCATCCGCTCTGCCGTCAACCAGCACACCGGTCTCGGAAACCGCATAGGTCATCTGGCGGGGGATGCCGGTGATCTTGGCATGACCGCCGTCACCCAGGTTGAAGGTGTACACGCCTTCGCCCTGATAAGTGGTATCGGTCGTAAAGGTGCCGCGATTGGTGGTTCCATCGCCCAGCCGGATCTCAAACTGGAATTTGGCATCCGCAGGCGCGCCGGTACCGGTGACGTCCTTGGTGATTTCCAGCTGACCGTCACGCTTGATCTCATACGTATTCGTGGCGGTGACCGTCACGCTCTGGTGGCTCCGGTCAATGGTAACGGTCCCGTTGGTGCTGCCGCCGGAATAGGACACGCTCTTCCACCGGTAGTCGCCGGAGGAAGCAGGTGTTTCTTCCGTGATGGTGTACCGACCAGGCGCCAGGCCGGAAAGGGTCTCATCCCGATCAGACTTGCTGAGCGTCACTTCCTGGCGATAACCGTTGGGGCCAGTCACCACAAAGGTATAGCGCTCCCAGGCCGCGTCGATGTTCACGTTCTTTTCAATGGTGAGGGAGCCGCTGACCTGGGTATTGGTGATGTGGTAGCCATCTGCCGGAACAACACTTCCGCCCGCCTTTACCTGAACGGTATCGATGTAGGAAAGGGTCACGCTGCCGTCATCATTGGGCTTGCTTTCCGGCACAGTATCCAGGACCTTTTCCACCGCAACGCTCCAGCTGTCGGTGGGCAGGATGTAGGAATCGGGGGCATCCGTCTCCGTCAGGGTATAGCTGCCGGGAGTCAGATTGGTCCACTCCGCGATACCGCTGGTATCGGTGGTCTTTTTCACGCCGCTCAGATCAAAGGTAACGCCGCTCAGAGGCGTATTGCCCTCTCCGGTCTTATAGACCTTAAAGGTCCCCTTGGGATCATTGCGGGTCACGTCATAGTATGTGTTGGTGATGGCGTCGCCGGAGATGGAGACCTGCCACCAGCTATTGCCGTCGGCAGTACCATTGTAACCAGAGGTCGCATAGACGCCGTCGTGATTCGTAACCGCCTTACCATCCACAGAGGTCTCCGCAGAGACATGATAGTCACTGCTGCTGGGCAGGCCCTTCACAGTGACCGTCCAGCCATTTTCAGACACTTCCGCAGCATAATCGCCGCCCGTGACCGTGGCCGTCTTGGTATCCGCATCCACGTTCACCGTCAGCTTATCGCTGCCGTCCGCCAGTTCCACGGTGAAGTCCACAGGCGTACCGTTCCAGGTCTTGGTGAAGGAGAAGTCTTTCTCTGCGGCGAGAATGTCGATCTTCGCCTCCGCCTGCTTGCTGGTGCCCTGGATCTGGGCGGTATTGGTGACGTTCTCTCCCACCGTGTTGGCCGTCACCTGTACGGTCAGGGTTGCGCTCGCTCCGGCCCCCAGCTTTCCTGCGTTCCAGGTCAGCTGACGAGTGTCGGGATCATAGCTGGCGCCGCCGTCATTGGAAACCTAGGTGACCTCCGCCGGGAGGGTATCCACCACGATCACGTCGTTCTTTTCCGCGCCGCCGCCTTCATTGGTGACGGTGACGGTATAGGTGGCCGTCTCGCCCACCTTGAACTCCGGTCTGTCGTCCGCATCCTGGTCCGTGCCGTTCACCGTCTTGGTGATCTTGGTGTTGGGCTGGTCCGCAGGGATGATGACGCCGCCCTTGGGGACCAGGTTGGGGAGCTTGATGGTCATGTTGCAGTTGGAGGCATTGGCACCCCGCTCCATGTAGAGGACCGTGATGGTATGCTCCTCGCCGTCGGTCACATCAGGAATTTCGTACGTGGTCCGTTTCGTATTGTCTCCGGTGACTTGTCCGTCGCTATTTTTGTTCTTGGCATAGACCACGGCCTTACCGGTACGCAGATCCACCTCGCCCGTGATGGCGCCGTGGATACCGCCGATGTCCAGCACCAGCACGCCGTCGATGAACACCCACAGGTCGTCATCGCCGGAGAAGCTGTAAGTCAGATCGCCGGGATAGCCCTCCGGCACGCTGAAGGTAGCGTCCATCCGCATGCCGAAGTACATGTTGTGCTGCTCGCCGTCTTCGCCCGTCTCTTTCTGCACGCCGGGAATGTTGTCCAGCGGGAAGAAGGCATCGCTCTTGTATTCATAGGTATCCAGATCCGTCCAGGTGAAGTCCAGACTCCGGTCCGTGTAGATGGTCTTTCCTTCCTTGGTATCTGCGCTGAACAGGCCGGGCTCATCCACAGTGAACTCGACAGTTTCATAATTCGAGCCGCTCAGGCCGGAGATCAGCCCCTGCACCGCCTGCAGGTCATACTTCTTTTCCCACTGGTTGATGTTGACGGTTGCGTTGGCAGTGTTCGTCCGGCGGGTATCATAATCGTGGGATTTGCCGCTCATATTGCTGACGCCGATCCGGTTATTGGGGTCAGAACCCGAATAGTTGCCGGAGGCGTTGATACCGGTTGTCTTCCAATATCCTTCCCACCACTCCCATGGCCGTCCTGTGGATACCCACTCCATCCCATAGACATTATAGTCAAAATACGTAACGTCCTGGGTGTAGTTCTCGTTTTTCTGATAGTACAGCGTAACTTCGATGGGATTTTCCTCAACACCCACCGGATTGCCGTCTTCATCCTCCAGCTGCTGACCATCGGACAGCAGCAGGCTGATGGAAGCGCCGTACAGGGAGTTGCCGTAATAGCCGCCGTCCTCCGCCGCAAAGCTGTACAGCCGGTAACCGTCTACCGTCTTCGCCTTGCCATTGAGCCAGGCGGAATCCAACTGCGCAAGCCGCTCCGTGCCGCTGGCGGCATTGACCACGATGGTCTCATCCGGGGCAGCTTCCGTGTTCTCCTCTCCGATCTCGCGATGACGAATGGTAACATAAACATCCGTGGCCGGCGTACCGGCTGCTCTTGCGGAAGCCACCAGCGCATAGACAGAGAATTCGTTCGCCTCCACGGACACGTCTGCGCTCTCGCCTTCCGACACGGTCACAGCGTCGCCCACCGGCTCTGCGCCGTCCTCATCCAGGTGATAGACCTGCAGCTGGGCGGCCTCACCGTTCAGCAACGCGGAATCGCTCTCCACATAGAAGCGCACATCCACACTGTCTCCCTCGGGCTGCACCTTTTCACCGGCCGCGTTATAGAAGCTGATGTCAAATGCCGCCACAGGTGCGTCGTTCTCCACATCCTCCGCCGTATCCGCCAGCACCTGGCGCACCGCGTCCAGAAGCTCCAGATCCGTGTCCGCAGCCTCCTCAGCGTTGCTGAAAAGATGTGTAAAGAAACTGTGGACCTTATCCCCAAAGGACATCTCTTCCTTGATCGGGACAATGTCGACGGTAACTTCATCCTCGAAGAAGGCACTCCGAGGCGCGGAAACCTCCACCGTAACACCGTCATAGGACATACTGCCGGTGATCATGGACTCGTCGACGCTGGCCTCGCCGGCCAACACGACGCCGTCCAGCGGTATGCGCTCGCCGGCGCGGATCACCAGCAGATCGCCGGTCTTCACGCGGTCGATGTCGATGTCTTGGGATTGGGCAGGGTCGAGCCATCCGTCGCCGGATGCCTTGCCGGCGGCCAGATCCTTGGCCAGTGGCGTTCCGACATCGAGGATGTGGGCGACACGTGGGCGCAGCTTGATCAGTGATTGCACGGCCTTTCCGGTGCCCTCACGGGCTTTCGCCTCCAACAGGCGTCCGACCAGAACGAGCGTGATCACTACGCCGACCGACTCGAAGTAGGGCTCTCTCGACCCCTCGGGCATCAGCTCCGAGACGAAGCACAAGGCGATGCTGTACAGGTATGCGGCGGTGGTCCCCAATGCCACCAACGAGTTCATGTCCGGAGAACGATGCCACAGTGCCGGCCATCCGACGCGGTGGATCGGCGCCCCGCAGTAGAACATGACCGGGGTGATGAGTATGGCCTGCAGCCAAGGGTTCATCAGCCATGAAGGAACGAGCGAGTGACTGACGAGCATGAGCATCATGGGGACGAACACCGGGAGCGTGAGAACGGTGCCGATGGCCACCAGCATGCCGGTATGGCGAATCTCCTGACGGCGTTCCTCCGCCTCCTGCCGCTCGGCCAGCAGCGCGTCCGCGGCGGACATCCTGGGCGTGCCGGCCGGTATGGCGGTCCCGGTCGATGCAGTGCCGTCGTCCGGTTTTGTGGCGGAGTCCGTCTCCCCCTCGACGCGAAGCAACCCATGCACCATGTTCATACCGCATGCAAAGGGGTAGTCGCCGGCCGGCAGCGGCGGAAGCGACATCTCGGTGGTCTCGTTGCCCGGCAGCATCGTGTCCGTTCCGAGATCGGGGAACACGACATGCGACGTGCATTCGCCGGTCTCCTTCCGATCGAACCTCAGCGTGATCGGAATGCCGGCTTGCATCGTGACGATATCGGGGGAGTACCCACCCCTGACCGTGATGGTCGCCTGTTGAACGCCGTCATGCAGCGTCGCCCGGGCGCCTCCCCTTCTGGGCGCGAAGAAGAATCGCAGGATGCACCATGTCAGCACGGCGGCTATCACCAGTGCCGCCACACCGAGGAAGATGTCGAATTCCATCGCCGCTCCTTTCCCCTTTCTATCATAATCTCGGATATTAACTATACCCTATACCCCTAGAGGGTATATAATGCGTGTTGTCGGGAATGTTCGCGCTGGGCGGAAGGTTGGTTATGCAGGGTTACGACGGAGACAAGGCGAAGATCCTCGCGCGGCTGCGGCGTGTCGAGGGGCAGGTCCATGCGGTCGCGCAGATGGTGGAGGATGATGTGTATTGCATCGATGTGCTGACCCAGATCTCCGCCGCGACTTCGGCATTGAAGGCCGTGTCGGTGATGCTGGTTGACGACCATCTGAACCATTGCGTGCGGCAGGCGGCGGCCGAGGGCGGCGAGGTGGCCGACGAGAAACTGTCGGAGGTCGAGAAGGTGATTTCCCGACTGGTTCGCTCATAAGTGCGGCACTCGTTCGTCCGCGGGATGATGTGTAATAATACACATGTTCGATGAAGTGCTTGATGTGGTGATCGTTGCGGTGGTGGCGTTGTTGGGTCTGGCCGCCGGATTCGCGCTGGGCAAAATGCGTGGCCAAGCCTCCGCCCGCATGGCGAAGGCCTCCGAGGTGGACGCGCTGAGGGGATCCTGCGAGGCCATGAAGGACGACAATGCGCGGCTTGCCGCCCAAGTGGCTCAGGCCAAGGCCCAGTCCGAGGGACTTCTGCAGCAATTGTCGTTCGCGAAATCCCAGCTTGCTCAGGCGCAGCAGGCGGAACAGGTGCGGGTGCAACGTGAGCGCGAGCGGGCCGAGGCCGATGGGCTGCGGCGCCGGGAAGAGCAGGAAAAAGCGCTGACAGAGCAGGGCAAGGTGCTGTCGGCGTTGGCTCCTTTGCAGAAGAATCTCGATGAGCTGCAGCAGAAGGTCTCGAACATCGAGGAGGGGCGCAAACACGAGATGGGCGTGCTGGGCGAGCAGCTCAAAGGGCTGGGTGAGCAGCAGGCGAGGCTCGACCGTGAGACGAGCTCGCTCTCGGCGGCATTGCGCAACAACAAGGTCCGCGGCGCTTGGGGAGAGGCGCAACTGCGCAACATTGTGGAGTCCGCCGGTTTGCTGGAGCACGTCGACTTCGATACGCAGGTGGTGATGACTGGCGTCGACGGTAAGACGCTCCGGCCTGACATGATCGTCCATCTGCCGGGAGGCAAGACGATTCCCATCGACGCGAAGGTGCCGTATGCCGATTATCAGCGGGCCTGCATGATTCCGGAAACCGCGGGGCCTGAGGATCTGGAACGGCGTGACGAGCTGCTGCGGTCGCATGCGAAAGCTTTGCGTGAACACGTCAGGGCATTGGGTGATAAGGCGTATTGGAGTGCATGCGACACGGCCCCTGATTTCGTGATCGCGTTCATTCCCAACGAGGCGTTGCTGCAGGCTGCAATGGAGGCCGATCCGACATTGATGGATGACGCCTTCGCCCGCAAGGTCGCATTGACCTCGCCGGTCACCCTGTGGGCCGTGCTGAAATCCGTCGCATACGCTTGGCAGCAGCAGAGCCTCACCGATGACGCCAAGACCCTGTTCGACCTGTCGAGGGAACTGTACGAGCGTTTCGCCGTACTGGGGGAGCGTGCGAACAAACTCGGTACCGCGCTCACCCGCACCGTGACGGCGTACAACCAATTCGCATCATCGTTGGAATCCCGCGTGCTGGTCACCGCGCGCAAACTGCAGAAGCTCGATCAGGCCACGGTCATCGGGTCGGTGAACATCATCGATCCGGACAAATCCGATGTCCGTGAAATCACCGCCCCGGAAACCACCTCCGAATAAAACCAACGCAAGAGCATCCAAAGGAATACCAGCATGACTCGGCCCCCGCCAGCGAGGCAAATACGCAACCGCGCGGATATGCATGGCCATTGCCGGCGGTGACTTGACGGCACGCAACGATATCCTGAGAACCATGAATGAAGAGCAAGGATTCCGCAAGACCGGGACGACCGGAACCGCTGTGGGTACGAACAACATTCCTTCCGACGCATCGCCGAGTCAGACGGATGACTTCTCCATGCTGGAGCCGCGCGAACAGCTCCGACGGCTGATTGCCGCGGAAATGGAAGGCAAGCCGTTCTGCGAGCTCGCCGGCGTCACCTTCGACCATCGCGGGGCGGCTATCGTCGGTCACATTCTTCTGGACGCGCTTGAGGAGAACGGCTATTCCATCGATGATTTCGACGCCGTCGGTGCGTTGACCGCCGCGGCCGTTCCACTGGTCGGCGCGATGATTCAGGCGGCGGCATCGCGCGGTGAAGACCTCGACGGATTCGTCATGGACTTCGTATACCCGTCCATCAAAGGCCCGTCCATCAAGGGCAAGCGCGTGGTATTGCTGGATTCATGGCTCTCGGAGAAATCCTATGTGCAGACCTCGTCGCTAGTGACGCTGCGCAACGGCAATGAGCTGAGCCTCGATTTCGGCGTGGTGGAGCATGAAGGCGCGAAAGTGGTTGCCATCGCATCGCTGATCGGCGGCGTCGACATGACCGAACCCGTCATCGAGGTCGTCAACCCCGTGAGCGGTGAACGGCAGGAGCTGCCATTCATCGAAATCTACCACGAATCCGAACTGCGATAGCCATGCACAAGCCCAACCCCATCTCTCTGGCGGCAAAGGCTTCGGGGGAGCCGGAATTTCGTGAAGTCGGCGTAGGACCATGGACGCAGGAGCACCCCGGTGAGCCACGCCCGGATGACCCTAAATCGCCGAACTACGATCGACGCTACGATACGACGCTGCTGGATGAAGGCGATCGTCGCAACGTGCTCGACCGTTACCGGTACTGGACCGTGAACGCCATTCGCGACGATCTGGACGCGGCCGGTCGCCACGGCTTCGAAGTCGCCATCGAAAACTGGACGCACGATTTCAACATCGGTTCCATGGTGCGCACGGCGAATGCGTTCACCGCGAATCGCGTGCACATCGTTGGCCCGCACAAATGGAACCGCAAGGGCTCGCTGATGACCGAGCTGTACCAGCACGTTGAGTATCATCCCAGCATCGACGAACTCGTCACCTGCTGGAAGCTGCGCATCGCGGGAGAAATTGCCGCCGCCCAGGCACAGGCCGCCGCCGCGGCGATGCACGCGCATCAGGCTCACTCCGATGCGAGTGCGCTTCTCTCGGACGATGACGAATCCAACGGATCCCCCCGATTCGCGTCCGCAACGGATCATTCGGGCTATGATGCGGTCGCGCGGGCCGACGCTCGCATCAGGACGCTGGAATCGTCCCGCATCATCGCATTGGATATCATTCCCGGTGCCGTACCGATGGAAACCTACCGTTTTCCGGAACGGTGTCTGATGCTGTTTGGCGCGGAAGGCCCCGGATTGTCGAACAAAGCTCTCGAACTCGCTGATGACGTGGTATACATCTCGCAATTCGGTTCCGTGCGGTCCATCAACGCCGGCGCCGCAGCCGCAGTGGCCATGCACAGCTGGATTGCGCAGCACGGGTGACGCGGGTGTGTATGCTCGAATCATGATAACGATAGAGGCCTTACCAAACGCTTCGGGCGTAAGACCGTGCTTGATAATGCCAGTTTCACCGCCGAAGACGACAAGGTGACCGGTTTCCTTGGGTCGAACGGCGCCGGGAAGTCCACGACGATGCGGGCCGCCCTCGGCTTGGCCACCCCCAATGCGGGCCGTGCGCTGGTTGACGGAGTGCCGTTCGTCAAGACACCATCGCCGATGACCGCCGTAGGAGCGGTTCTCGACGCCAAATCCGCGCATAAGGGTCGGTCCGCCTACACCCATCTGCGTGGCCTCGCCCTTACCAACGGCATACCGCGATCCCGCGTCGATGAGGTCATCGAATTCACCGGCCTTGCGAGCGTGGAAAAGCGCAATGCAGGAGCGTTCTCGCCGGGCAGGGCCGTGCGGTGCTGTTGAGTTCGCGCCTGATGAGCGAGGTCGCATTGACCGCTGACGATCTCGTCATCATCGGTCGCGGCCGCATTCTGGAGACCACGACGGTCGCGGCGTTCGTCGCAGAGCATTCCACCCATTCGATCCGTGTCGCGACGCCGGAACCCGACAAACTGCACGCGGTGTTCGAAACCGCGCCGCAGGTCACCGTCCGCGAGGTGCCCCGCAATGCCAACGACCCGCAGCAAGGCCGGGTGTTCCGCATTGAAGGTGCCGCATTGGACCCGACTGCGCGGGCGTTCGCGCAGGCGCAGTACGAGACCCGCGC
>ENA-OROH01002099-OROH01002099.1-human-gut-metagenome-genome-assembly--contig:-NODE-2099-length-16173-cov-3.614406_pt1 | contig 16173 bp, 10 predicted proteins | sample MGYA00242125_ERZ509042 | MGnify/ENA primary metagenome ERZ509042 (study PRJEB26280, sample SAMEA2338738) | human gut metagenome | biome: human gut; feature: human-associated habitat; material: faeces... | reverse complement strand
TCAACAATATACATTATTAATATATGGCTGCTGACGATAAAAAAATTATCTTCTCAATGGTAGGGGTGAGCAAAGCATTCACTCCAAATAAAAATGTGTTGAAAGACATTTACCTGTCATTCTTTTATGGAGCGAAAATCGGTATTATTGGTCTGAATGGTTCCGGTAAGTCAACGTTAATGAAGATTATCGCAGGTTTAGAGAAATCCTATCAGGGAGAAGTGGTCTTCTCTCCGGGGTATTCCGTAGGTTATTTGGCGCAGGAACCCTATCTTGACAACACGAAGACAGTAAAAGAAGTAGTAATGGAAGGTGTGCAACCCATTGTTGACGCACTGACAGAATACGAAGAAATCAATCAAAAATTCGGTTTGCCGGAGTATTACGAAGACCAGGATAAAATGGATGCTCTTTTTACTCGTCAAGGCGAATTGCAAGATATTATTGATGCAACAGATGCATGGAATCTGGATAGTAAACTGGAACGTGCAATGGACGCACTTCGTTGTCCGCCTGAAAATCAGTCTGTGGCAAATCTTTCCGGAGGTGAACGTCGACGGGTAGCTCTTTGTCGTTTGCTGTTGCAGAAACCGGATGTGTTGTTGCTGGACGAGCCTACCAACCATTTGGATGCAGAATCTATCGATTGGTTGGAACAACATCTTCAACAATATGAAGGGACTGTTATTGCCGTAACCCACGACCGTTACTTCCTTGACCACGTTGCCGGCTGGATTCTCGAACTAGATCGTGGTGAAGGTATTCCATGGAAAGGAAACTACTCTTCCTGGCTGGAACAGAAGACGAAACGCATGGAAATGGAGGAAAAAACTGCGAGCAAACGTCGTAAGACGCTGGAGCGCGAGTTGGAATGGGTTCGTATGGCTCCGAAAGCTCGTCAGGCAAAAGGGAAAGCCCGCCTTAATTCATACGACAAGTTGTTGAATGAAGACGTGAAAGAGAAGGAGGAAAAACTGGAAATCTTTATTCCGAATGGTCCTCGTTTAGGTAATAGAGTTATCGAAGCTAAACATGTGGCTAAAGCATACGGTGATAAACTGCTGTTTGACGATTTGAATTTTGTGCTTCCCCCGAATGGCATTGTCGGCGTAATCGGTCCGAATGGTGCAGGAAAAACTACACTTTTCCGTTTGATTATGGGACTGGAAACCGTAGATAAGGGTGAATTTGAAGTAGGAGAGACTGTAAAAGTAGCCTATGTCGACCAGCAGCATAAAGACATTGACCCGAACAAGAGTGTTTATCAGGTAATTTCCGGTGGTAATGATTTGCTTCGTATGGGCGGACGTGATATTAATGCACGTGCTTATCTTTCTCGTTTCAATTTCTCCGGAGCCGATCAGGAAAAACTTTGTGGTGTGCTCTCCGGTGGTGAGAGAAATCGTTTGCACCTAGCAATGGCTTTGAAAGAAGAAGGGAACGTGTTATTGCTCGATGAGCCTACCAATGATATCGATGTAAATACACTGCGTGCTTTGGAAGAAGGTCTGGAAGACTTTGCAGGTTGTGCAGTTGTCATTTCACACGACCGTTGGTTCCTCGATCGTATTTGTACACACATTCTGGCTTTTGAAGGAGACTCCAATGTGTTTTACTTTGAAGGTTCCTATTCGGAGTACGAAGAAAATAAATTGAAGCGTTTAGGGAATGAAGAACCGAAGCGTGTTCGTTATAGAAAGTTAATGACCGACTAGTGTAAAATAATAGATTGAAGCATTTCTAATGCTTTCTGTTTCAAAATAAAAGGCTCTGCAAGTTATGTAGAGCCTTTCTTGTTTTATAACGCAATAAAACGTTTATCTCTCTTAAAATTTTGTAGTATAATTGTAACGTAAGTCTAAATAATATTAATTATATTTGTGCACAGTTTTTAAAAGCAAACAATTAGTATAAACTAATCAATTACATTATGTTAAAAAGAACGCGGTCTTTTTTGGTGCTAGTAATGTTGCTAATGACAGTCACAATGAGTGCACAGGTTACCACAGCCACTATGAGTGGTAAAGTGACAGCACAAGATGAACCGATTATCGGAGCAACTATTGTTGCCATTCACGAGCCTTCAGGAACTCGGTATGGAACTGTGACTAATGTTAGTGGTCAATTCAATTTGCAAGGTATGCGTACTGGTGGACCATACAAGGTAGAAATTTCTTATGTCGGTTATCAGACAGCTATTTACAAAGGAATCAATCTTTTATTAGGAGAGAATTATGTTTTAAATGTTTCTTTAAAAGAGAGTTCTGAACTGTTGGACGAAGTGGTGGTGACTGCTTCTAAAGAAAGTAACATGAAGTCTGATAGGGCAGGTGCTATTATGAATGCTAATCGTGATATGATTAGTAACACCCCAACTATTTCCCGTAGTATTAGCGATATTATGCGTCTTTCTCCACAAGGTGCTGATGTTGGTAATGGTTTTGCAGTCGGTGGTGGTAATTATCGCCAATCATTTGTGACAGTTGACGGTGCTGCTTTCAACAATACATTCGGGTTGGGAGGTAATCTTCCGGCTAACGGCTCTCCAATTTCTTTGGATGCTTTGGAACAGGTTACAGTAGCTGTAACCCCGTTTGATGTTCGTCAGAGCGGTTTTACAGGAGGTGCAATTAATGCAGTAACTCGTTCGGGAGATAACCAATTTCGTGGAACTGCTTATATGTATTTTAATAATGAGAATCTAAAAGGAAGTAAAGTTGATGATTATGAACTTTTACGTTCCAAAGCTCAATATTATACTTATGGTGCAAGCTTCGGTGGTCCGATTATAAAAGATAAATTATTCTTCTTTGTAAATGGAGAATATGAAGATAATGTAACAGCGGGATCAAACTATCGTCCTCGTACTGCACTTGGAGAAAGCTATAGTGGTGGTAATATACATCGCCCTCTCCAAAGTGACATGGATGATATGCGTGGTTTCTTACTAAACAAATATAATTTTGATCCGGGAAAGTATAATGACTATTCAACGGATACCCCTGCTTATCGTGTTATGGCACGTGTTGACTGGAATGCTAATCAAAACAATAAAGTTAGTTTCCGTTTTACCAAGACACATACCAAAGATTCTAACTTCCCTACCAGTTCAGTCAGTCCATTATCTACATCAGCTCTTTATCCGGGAGGAACATCCACTGAAGTCATAGATGGTAAACCTGTTGGTACCATTGCTCCTGGACAGGGACGTACTTCTAAATATGCGCTTAGCTTTTCGAATTCCAACTATTATCAAGTGCGTGATTTTACTTCTGTTGCAGGTGAATGGAACTCTCGTATGGCTCAAGGAGCAATGAATAATATGCTACGTTTTGCATATTCTTATCAAGATGAGCCTCGTTCGTTTGATGGTCCTCTTTTCCCAACAGTTGATATTTTGCAGGATGGTGCTGTATATGCCAATTTTGGTGCAGACCTTTTTACTGCGGGCAATCTGCGTCAGACAAAAGTATTCACCATTACAGATGAGTTTAACTGGAACGTAGGTATTAATAAGTTCATGGCCGGTTTCCAATATGAGCATACAAAGGCTATTAATGGTTATATGCTGGGAGGTGCTGGTTACTATGTTTATTCAAGTTGGAGTGATTTTGTAAATGATGAGACTCCGAAGGCCTTTGCTATAACCCATTCAAATTCACCTGATATGTCTCAATTCCTTGCAGAATTGAAATTCCAACAATATTCTTTATATTTGCAAGATGAGGTTTCTGTTTCAGAAAACTTTAAAGTAACAGGTGGACTTCGTTTTGAACTACCGACTTACCCTTCTTTAAAGAATAATTATAATGAAGAATTTGCCAAATTAGATTTTGGAGGTCAGCATTATTCAACAGACCAACTTCCGGGTGCAAAAGTATCAGTATCTCCACGTGTTGGTTTTAATTGGGATATAACAGGAGATCGTAAGTATGTACTTCGTGGTGGTACAGGTTTGTTTGTTGGACGTATGCCTTTCGTTTGGTTGATTTCTGCTGTCGGAAATTCAGGCGTGGGACAAACTACCTATTATTATACGGATGCTGCTACTGCCCAATATAAACCTCATTTCCATGCAAATCGTGATGAGATTTTGAAGGACTTGTATGGTGGTCAGACGCATTCAAAAGTAGAGCTTCCTAAAGATCCGACAATTATTGATAAAGATTTGAAGATGCCTTCTACTTGGAAGACCTCATTAGCTCTTGATATGAGATTGCCGGGAGATGTTAACTTTACTTTGGAAGGAATTTATAGCCGTGATTATAATCCGGTTGTGATAACTAACCGCGGTTATGAATTGCAAGAGGCAAAATTGACTCTTTCTCCCAATGATGTTCGTGATACTTATAAGATATATAACAGCGGTCGGAATGTTTATCTTTTAGAGAACTGGAAAAAGGGTGCTTATTACTATTCTATTTCAGCGCAATTGCGTAAGAACTTTGATTTTGGTTTAGATTTATCATTTGCTTATACACATTCAAAATCTCGTTCATATAGTGATGGTATTGGTGACCAGGTAACTTCTGCCTATAAGACTAATACTTATTCGGTAAATGGTATCAATGAACATGAATTGGGTTATGGTACCTATGTAGCTCCTGATCGTATCTTGGCTACAATCGGTTATAAAAAGGAATATGGAAAGCATTTTGCTACTAGCGTTTCTTTGTTGTATGAAGGAATGCAGATGGGATATTCCGGGTCATGGGGATATAGCCGCTACTCGTATACTTTCTCTAGTAATGTTGTTGGTGATGCAGGCGCTAATAGTTTATTGTATATTCCTGCAACACGTGAAGAATTGGATAGCTGGAAGTTTAGTGATGCTGCTTCTTATCCGGCTAAGGAGCAAAGAGATGATTTCTGGAATTATATTAACCAAGATAAATACCTGAAGAATCGCAAAGGTAAGTATGCCGAGAGAGGTGGAGCTGTTATGCCATGGCATCATCAAGTTGATTTTAAATTGAATCAAGATTTCTATTTGAATGTTGGTGGAAAGCGTAACTTGCTGCAAGTAGGAGTTGATATTAAAAACCTTCCTAACTTATTGAACAACAGTTGGGGACTTTATAAGCAGGTAATCAATTCGAGCTTGTTGCAATATAAAAACGGAGAATTTACTATGAATAAGAATGCAGGTGAGACATTGACAAGCACTTATCGTGATTTCCAAAGTTTTAAATCTACTTATTCAGTACAGTTTAGTGTACGTTATATTTTCAATTAAGACAATATAGTATAACTGAAAATTAAAAGCAACTAATTCATAACGATTTAGTTGCTTTTTTGTTTTTATTGCTGAATATCCAGTTGAGTCCCATTACAAAGAACACCTTTTATAGCTTCATCCTCATCACCACCGGATTATGATCACTATATTCCCAGTCCGGTGAGAAATAATCCAAACCTTTCAGTTCGGGCGAGTGAAGAATATAGTCAATTCTCAACAGGTGCTTAAAATATTTGAAAGTATACATATATCCGTGTCCGCCGGTCTGAAAGCCGTCTTGCAATTTATCACCTTTCACGGTGTGGTAAACGTAAGAAGAAGGGAGTGAGTTGAAGTCACCGCAGACAAGAGTAGGATAGGGGGAGGCAGACACCAGTTGATTGATAAGATTAGCTTGTACTGCACGTTTCCGGAAGTTCTCATGCAGGCCGTCGGCGAGCGTAAGGGCGGCACGTTTGGCTCTTTGAGAGTTGTCTTGGCGAAGTTCTTTTTCCAGTTTGCGCTTATTGCGGCTCACTTCCGTAGTTTGCAGGTGATTATTAAACAGACGGATCATACGACCGTTGACTTCGATATCACACCAGAGACTACAATTACCGGAGTTGGGATAAATAATCAGATGCTCCTTTTTGATAGAATAACGGCTGAAAACAGCAAGTTGTAAAAGATGTTGTCCTTCGGGAGAAGAAGGAATATAATGATAAGGCCAGTCAGACAACGCAGTACATAGACTGTCGATGCCAAACTCATCATCGATACCGAACTCTTGAAAACAGAGAATGTCCGCTTTCAGATTTCTCATCTGTGCAGCGATCTCCTTACATGAATACCCGGTGTGTTCGCGGTTGAACCCGTCAACGTTGTAAGTGGCTACGGTCAACACTCCGGGAGTATATGCGTTAACTTTGACTGTCGGTTTAGAAGCCGGATCGAGAAGCGGGAATTGGAGAACACAGTTGATGTAACCCCAATTACTGAATATGGCAATTAGCGGAATGAAAACCCAGCATCGCCAACGAATCGTCCAATAAACAGCAGACGCCAGATTGACCAACAAAAGTATCGGTAGTCCCAAACCGATAAAAGGCATAAACTTGAAACTGTCCGGTGAAGCAGTACCGCTAAATGCTCCTGCTATTGTGACACCCGCCAGGATACACGATAAAAGAATAGAGATGTAGTAAAATAGTCTATAAAAGGCTTTCATCTTTTCTTGGTTATGTTTATATCACTCTTGTATTTTATTATTTAATTCTGGAGACAGCCATTTATTGAGCATTTTTTTCAATTCCGACTGCACGATCGGCTTGGATATGAAATCACTACATCCCGCTTCTTTGGCAGCTTTCTGGTCTTGCGGATAAGCGTATGCACTTTGAACAATAATAGGAACGGTGGCAGACAGTTCGCGAATGATTTTCGTAGCTTCCAGTCCGTCCAGATTCGGCATTTTGATATCCATTAAGATGAGGTCAGGTTTCACTTCATCATACATTATGACGGCTTCCATACCGTCGTGTGCATGAACCAACCGATAATTCTTGCCAAGGATAGCATTCAGCAAATCATAGTTACTGTCCGTGTCTTCGGCAATCAAGATGCAGGCTTGTTTCTCAGGAATTTGTTCCTGTGGTGTTTCATTGGAGGGTTGTTCAGTCAGGTCAGAAGGTTGAGAAGACTGCGAAAGTTGTGAGGACTGCGAAGACAGTGAAGATTGCATACCTTCTGTTGTGTCCGCAACCTTCTTTATAATATTATAAGGCAACGTAAAATTAAACGTCGTTCCTACTCCAAATTCAGAGTTGACAGTAATCTTTCCACCCAGTCGTTCAACAATCGACTTACAGATAGACAATCCCAATCCCGTGCCCTGCGCATGATTATTCAGCTTGGCAAAACGTTCGAACACACGTCCCACCTTTTCCGGTTCGATGCCTGTGCCCGTGTCGGTCACATGAAAAACGATTTGGTCGCCGACCCGTTTGTATCCATAACTAATACTTCCTTCTTTCGTGAATTTGGCGGCATTGCCAATCAAATTAGAAATCACCTGGAACACCCGATTCTTGTCCGTTTCAATCATCAGACTTTCGTCCGAAGGCTCGTGAACGAGGCTCACGCCTACCGGCATACGGAAAATATGAGCGTCGTGCACTTCCCTGCATAAGTTGTGCAGGCTTGTAGGTCCTATGGTAAATTCGATAATTCCCGATTCAATTTTCGAAAGATCAAGAATCTCGTTGATAAGCTCCAGCAGGCGACCATTATTGGACTCAACGATACCATAATACGTCTTTCTTTCCTCCTCATCATTACTTTCGGCGATAAGTTGCGAGAAGCCGACAATGGCGTTCAAAGGAGTACGAATCTCGTGACTCATGTTGGCGAGGAAAGCCGATTTTAGCTTGTCGGACATTTCCGCTTTCTCTTTTGACGATTGAAGTTCACGTTTGATCATCTCCAGTTCCGTGATATCCCATTCGATGCTGACGATGATAGGAGAGGACAATTCATCCCCGTCCACCCGGATTTTCCGTTTGTCGAGGATAATCCGGTTACCGTTTTTATCCCTCCCTTCGGTCGTCCAATGCAATCCCTTTCCGGTGGTTGCCACTTGTATATCCTCCTGTCTCTTTTTATCGGCCACTATGGGCGGATAATAGTCAAAGTCATTCTTTCCGAACGACTCACCGACGCAGAGATCACGGTTGTACGACTCACGGTTACGGTAGAGATACCGGAAATCATTATTGATCTCCTTCACCACAATTCCCGCAGGCAGATTATTGATAGTAGTATCCATAATCAAGTTGAGTCGCTTGATTTGCGCCTCATACCGGATTCGTTCGGAAATATCATGTGCAAACGACCAGTAACTTTCTTCTCCGGAATCATTGGTCACATTATACATTGTGCCTTCGTATGCCAGAATATCCCTGTTGATTTTCGAAGGATGATGAGCGATAAAATTGCTGCTTCCGCCGTGCATGATGTCCTTACAACGTTCGTTCCACGCTTTCTGCGTAGGCATATCTGCGGCAATATCATAAATTTTCAGTTTACAGATATCCACATTCTCGCAAATCCCGTGATTGTGGAGAAAACGCCGGTTGGCAAAGATGATCGTACCGTCCTCTCTGGCGGCAAAGATACTCTCCTTGGCGTTGTTGATAGCGTGCGTCAGCGTATTGATATCGTTTCTGCGGCGCTGGATATCGGTGATATTCTGGATATATCCCTCGATCGTAAGGCTGCCGTCCGGGAGTTCCTCACGCAGATAAGCCTGGATACGCATATAATATATCTCTCCGTTCACCTGTACGCGGTAGCTGATACTGTCCGTATTGAACCTCTCCAGATTTCTAAGTTTCCAGTTGATAAACGTCTGCCGGTCTTCTTCAACGATATACTCCCTGTATTTCTCGAAAGAAATGCTTCGTACCGTTTCTTCACACAACACGCCGGTATGTCCCAGATAATGAAAAACGTTTTCATTCGTATTGTACACCCACTGACCGATTTGCGCCACTTTCTGGATCTCCCGCAGCGTTCGGTTCGTTTGTTCCAGTTGGCGTTTCACGTTGCTTCTTTGGGTGATGTCGCGATACTGGCAGAGCACCATGTCATCATAAGGATGCATGATGCATTTAAAATAATAAACATCTTCCTTTAGTACCAGTTTGAAGTTTTTACTGACACTCTTTTTCCCTTCAAGTACCGATTGGAAGACAGGAACAACCCTTTCCCGCGTATATTCGGGCAGGAGTTCAAATATGTTTTTTCCTAGAAGTATCTCATCCTGTAAGAACCATAGGTCACAATGAGGATCAATGTCTATGCAAACACCATTCTTGTCGACCAACAACATTGTATCGGCTGTCAGTTTCAATATCCTTTGCGCGTTATTTGTATCATGTAATGTTCTGTTCATGTCCATTCGATTAGATGATTAAGACTATTGCATCTTACAAAGATAACAAAAGATTTGATTATTTGTTTTTATTTTTCTGCCCGCTTTGCTTTTTCCCAAGTCCCGCTCCCTCTTTTCTTCTTCAGATAGCGGATTCCTCTCAAGACATTTATATTCATAAAGAGGAAGTAATAGGGGATAAACAGCAATTTATTCTTTATCTGTCTGGTAGACAGATAATATCCCCAGTATCCCAGTCCGTAGAAAAACACCTGTAACACGAGCAGGATGCCGTAGAACACAGGCGAGCCGCCCGTCAGCAAAATCGCAACATTCAGCGGGAGAAGTGCGAACAATAGAAAAGGCGTGACAGACCACCTCAACACCCGGTGCGACGTGTACTGAAAACTAAGTACCCCGTAGCGGAAAGGGTTCAGCAATGGGCGAAGCCTACGGATTGACTGCAATCCTCCGGCAGCGATACGCACCTTCCGTTTTTCCTCCTCGCGCATATCGGCCGAACCGCTTTCAATGGCGTAAGCATTCGTACAATAAGCAATGATATACCCCTTCATCGTGATACGCAGTGAAAGGATGAAATCATCAAGCAACGTGTCCGGCTCCATTGTCTCAAACAATTCCCGCCGCACGGCAAACAGCTCTCCCGCAGCTCCCACCGCCGAATACAACCGTGCATCAAGCGCCTTCAACGTTGATTCATATTTCCAGTAAATACCTTCGCCACCGGCTGCCGCCCCGTCCTTCGCTTGCACGGCAATCCGTTTTTCACCTGCCACGCAGCCCACTTTCGGATTCCGGAAAGCAAGCACAATCTCCCGGATTGCCTCCCGGTTCACCATTGTGTTCGCATCCGTAAAGACCACCAACGGGGTGTCAACCAGTGTCATGCCGCGTGTCATGGCAGCCGTCTTGCCTTGCCGTAGCGGTTGGAAGTGCACCGTTGCCTTTCCTGCCCAGCGAGTTTGCAAACGCTCGTTCGTTCCGTCATCACTGCCGTCCGTCACCCAAACAATGCGCAACTTATCCGCCGGATAATCCAGTTCCAGGCTATTCTCCATTTTCTCGTCCACTACATCTTCCTCGTTGAAAGCAGTGATGAACAGTGTCACTTCCGGCAATTCATCGTTCGATGCAGGTAATGAGTATTTCACCGGTTTCACGAAAAGCTCTTTCAGTTTGACGAGAATATAGAGCACGATTCCGTAGCCCAGATACGTGTAGAACACGACGAACAGGGCAAACCAGAAAACAACTTCGAGACAAAGAGTAAGACTTCCGTTCATAACTATATTATTATTTGTTTTTCGTATCGTTTATATTCGCCTTTTGCCAACCGTTTATTTGATTCGTTTTTTCAGTTCCTCCTTCTTTTCCGGGGTTTTACTAATTCACTTTACCACTTAAAATTAGAAGAAGAGCCATAGAGACAGTATATTACTTATTTTCTTCTTTAAGCCTCATATATTCTTCCAAACTGATTGGAGTATGTCCATGAATCTTATATTTAACCTTGTTTTTTATGATATAAAAGAAAGCATTCCATATCTTTTGTATCTCTTTTATTGCACTTCTGCGTGGATACATCTGTTCTACCATTTGTCGGCTCCACGGTTGGGTGAAGAAAGCAGTATACTTCTCATTGGTCGGGTTAATAATAAATTCTATATCATCTTTCCATTCACACCGGTTCAGCATCAAGTCTCCTTCGGTGAGCCATAACAATTTATAGGTCAGCGATTGATAAGGAAGATAATTGAGAAATAATTCACCATAATTATTTTCATAGTTTCCCGGCATTCTCGACTTCTCAAAAAGAATCAGTTTGTTGTCCAGGTGGAGAATAATCCATTTATGTGATTTCTTGGGGAAAAGAAATTCTCCCAGCAGACTGGGCGTTTCCATATACCCCCTTTTGGCAACTCTGCATTGTTCGCGGATAAACTCGGCAGGATTTTCCGCGTGCTCAAGTACCTGGTTACAAATAACATAATCAAATTCTTTATCTTTAAAGGGGAGAGCTTCTCCATTCGCATTAATAAACTGCTGATGTGGATAAATCTTCAGATTCCCGCATCTATGGTAGTTAGAGTCTACAAATAAGTCCACAAGCACGTTTGAACGAAACGTAGGGCTGTGTCCCGGCCCCACTTCCAACACCTTGTCTTTCTTGCCTATTTTCAGGTTATCTCTATCGTAAGGAGTACGCGTTATCATAATAGCATTTGTTTTATTTGTTTTTTATCAGATTATTATCTTCGTCTTTATATTCATTTTTCCTGGTAAACATACTGCCTGCTCCTTTGAACGCTTTGACTAGTCTCGTTTTGAAACTATTAAAGAGCGAACCGTCGTTATTTAGAGTGCCATATCCTGTCATGACCCTGGCTTTTCCGGAATGGATAAAGACCAATTTTCCATAAGGCTTCATTGCCAAAGCCAGTGACCCGTCCTCGCCCCGGATAATATCTGTCCGGAAACCGAATTTTCTGCCCAGCTCGGTGTTAAACCCGAATGTCATTCCCCGTACACAAAGTTCCGGACGCTGTATCGACTGAATACGCAAATGAAGATCCCTCAATGCTTCGTACCACCACAGTCCCGTGGCGGAATGGCGTTCATCGGGAATAAAACTCCACAGGCTGAACGTGCAAGCCACTCCCGGCTTCATCAGTTGCTTTACGTGCGTCTTTATATAACGGGAAGGATATATCGTATCAGTATCGATGCAGATATGATACTTTCCTTTAGCCTGATTAAGTCCGCATTGGCGGGCGTGTCCGGGGCCCTTCTTGGTTTCATTGAAATAAGTCACTCCCAGCTGTTGCATCACCGCTTCCGTGCGGTCTGTGGAGTTGTTGTTGACCGCTAAGATTTCTATCGGGAAATCAGATTCATTGTCGCAAAGCGACCACAAACAACTCAACAAACGCGTTTCCTCGTTATGGCAAATGAGAACAACCGAAGCCAGCGGTTGCTTGTTTTCGGATAACTTCCGCAACTTTTTCTTCACAAAACCGACCACCTCCGGCGGTGCCGAAGCAAATGGCTGCTCGTAAACCTGCAAATATTTCGAATACCATTTCATAATCAATTCTTTAAAGTGAGGCTTTCAAACAACTGTTTCCATTGTTCGGCAATCTGCTCTATCTTGAAACGTTCCACGTCAATTCGGGCTTGTTGTCCCATTTTCCGGCGTATTTCGTCATTCTCTATCAAGTAACATATCTTTTCTGCCAGCATTTCTATATTTCCGTTTTCTACCAGCAAGCCATTCTTACCGTCGTCAATAATGTCGCGTGGCCCGCACGGGCAAGTGAAAGAAACAGGGGGAACACCGCACGACATCGCTTCGGTAATGACCATTCCGAATCCCTCATAGCGCGAGGAAAGCACAAAGATAGAACTCCGGCAATAGTTCCGGATAATGTCGGGTGTTTGCTCCTCAAGATAAAGCGTATCCAAGTGATATTTGTCTTTTAGGGCAAGAAAATCGCTCCTGTCTCCTCCGCCATATATTCTTAAATTCCAATCAGGATGCTTTTGGGCTACGATTCTCCATGTTTCTATTAATAAGTCGAATCCTTTTTGGTACGCATATCTCCCTACTGCAATAACCTCCTTAGCCGTGCAGTCCGACGTTTGCTCCGGATAGAAAGGCAGCGGGTTGTAGATGACGGTGGTATTATCCAGATAAGATGAGAAATTCTTCCGGTCCTCTTCCGTCAGGATAATAAACTTAGACAATTGTTTTACTTGCCGATCCAACTGCTTCATCCAAAGTCTGGAAAGTCTGCTTTTGATGAATCCGGTATTTTTGGCTTCTGCAAGATCTCTGAAATTCGACTTGTTGACATGGATTTCTCCTATTTTCACGCTGCCGTCGTGGATAGAGTTTATAAAGTTAATTTCCCTTCTGAGCATGGATACGGTGATGTCCGGCCGTATTTCAAACAAACACTTCGTGAGGCGTTTTTTGTATAAACGCTGTTTGCAGGCATAGATGAATAACTTCTTGTACAGAGGTTTGTTCCATAGCTCGTTGAAATTAATATCCAGATGAATCAAATGTACTTTAGGCGATAAGGCGTAAAAAGGTTCCAGCCCTTTGCCGTCTGTCAGGATGATGTATATGTCATATCCTAGTTTCTCGGCAAAATAGTTGGCTTTTATGGTAAGTACCCGTTCCATTCCCCCCGGTATATAAAGCGAAGGAAGGCAATAGACTATTTTAATTTTTTTATTCATCAACCATTGTTTGTTATTTATTGGGGAATACTATTCTAGTGATCCGAATCCGGCTTCTTTGATAACTTTCTGCATTTGCGCCTTCCATGATAGCGGATAGACGGATTCTCTGATCTCAAGCGGCGTCATGGTCAGCGCACGTTGAAATTCGACCAGTCCCATGATGTCAACCGGTGATTCGTCTGCGGGAGCTTTCCATACATACGGTGCGGAGTCGAAATCATCATCATTTTCCGAATAGGTGAACGCTAATCCACGTGCGGCATATTCGCGGTTTTTCAGCGTTTTAATATGAGCTATGCCACTCCGGTGACGCCCTAAACTGCCAATGGCAAAATCTGCTTTTTCAAATTGTGCGTCCAGTTCTTCGCTGTGGAGAGGTCCGTGCAGAATCACGTAAGGCTCCAGATGATTGTCGCGGATGACGGGCAGGATTTCTCCCTGTTCGCGTTCGCCGGTCAGAGGTCCTACGATGTGAAAATAGACTTTGTAATCCGGATTTGTCCGGTAGTATTCGGCCAGTCCGTTAACCAGTCGGTCGAACCCATGCCAGTAGTGCACTTCTGCCACGCCGATTAAGTGCAGTTCATGTGAAGTGTTGTTCCGGTTCTGCTTCAGCGGGATAGCGTCAAAGTCTATTCCGTTGGAGATGCGTATCGTTTTCCCTCCGAAGATCCTGCCGGCATTAGAGAAAGTGACGATACCGTCCAGGATCTTGGCCAACGAATGGCGGAAGCAACGGTCGACGGCCAGACTGAGTTTCATAGACCGGGTGATGTATTCCTGGTCATACGGGTAGGTCGGTATTTCCATGACAACCTTTGCGCCGATACTTTTCAGATGTTTCACCAGCCGCAGCGTGAAAGGGTTGGCGTTGTGGGCCGACCGGATGTAGACAAATTCTATTTTTTCGCGGCGTGCATATTTGATAATGGGGGCGTAGTAGATGCGTTTCCACACTTTCGCTGTGGTTCCTGTCCCGAAATCGGCAATGACTTCGTTGTCTATCATCAAACGGCGTTCGCAATGAGGGGTGATGTCATAATAACACAAGCGGGCATCCACTCCACATTCTTTGAGAGCTTTTACCTGATAATGTATTTTCTTACTAATTCCATTTGCTTTATCGAAGCCATGGAAGATAAGGAACAAGGCTTTCATTCGTTTTTAAAGTCTCTGTATATTGTTTATTCTGTCTTTTTATTTCCCTTTTCTCGTCATGCCGCGCACTTTTCCGATAATGTCAAATTCGTGCGTAGCCTGTATATATCCTCCAAAGATAATAAAACTAACAATACCTTTAGCAATAATTGTCACAAAAATATTCATTCCCTCCATTGCGTACTGCACGGGAATGAGGGCCAACACCATTAATCCGCTTACAGCAAGCGGAGAAATAAGCTGACGTACGAACGGCCGGAGGTTCCGCCGGAAAGTCACCCGGTACATCTGCCAATAACATTGCACGAAGTTGATAGTGAACGTCGTTACGATACAACCCGCTATTGCTGTAAGTGTGCCGAAATAGAAAATTCCGAGCACTATTCCCGCCACATTGAGAGTAGACGAGAACAGGCCGCAGATGAAAAGGCTCCGTGTGTCACCTGCTGCCTGAAAGATAGAACCCGATGAGGACAATATGATCTGAATTCCTACCGAAAGCGCCAGTATCCGGAATACAGCTACGGAGGGTAACCACTGATTACCGAAAATAATGAGTGTCACTTCTTCCGCAGTGAAAAAGAGCAACACGCTGAGCGGCAGTCCGATGAAGGCGAGGAAGCGGATGATCCGTTCGTAGGACGTTGCCAGTTTCATCTTGTCATCCTGAAAATCACTGAAGATAGGGTGCATCACCGGAGTGACCACTTGTGTGATATTCTGCAAGGGAAGCATCATGAGGCGGTAGGATTTCTCGTAATATCCGAGGTCGGACATTCCCATATGTTTGCCGATCAGCAGTTTGTCTAAATTCCTGCTGAAATAACAGATGACATTGAATAGAAACTGGTAGACGGAATAAGAGAAGATCTTCCGAATGGATGATAGCCCTAACGTCATGCGTAGATGTTGGGGATAGCGGTGGAATGAGATAATATAAATCAATATGCTCGACACGATCGGGGTGATGAGTAAAGCATACAGTCCCGCTCCGCTCAATGCGGCAATGACAGCTCCGGTGCCGGCGGTGATTTGAATGACAAAGCTGCGGATAGCAATGAATTTGAACTCCTTGTTTTTGTAAAACAAGGCTCCCGGCACGATATTGACCGATGCAAAGAACAGGTTGATAGATAACAACTGGCAAAGAGTGCGTAATATAGGGCTGTCGTAATAGGCGGAAATGGGCCATGAGGCTATAAAAAAGAGCAGGGCGACCGCTATGCCTGTCCAAAACGTGAACGAGTAGATGTTGGTCAGGTCGTCTTGGGTGAGAGCCTTGTTCTGTATAATGGCGGGAGACAGTCCCATATCTGTGAAAATGGCGAAAAAAGAAATGATGACCGTAGCAATGGCCACTATTCCGAAATCATCCGGCAAAAGCAGTCGTGCCAGAATACCGGCCACAACCAGTGAGATAATGATTCCGCTGTATTTGGCTATGGCTGTATAGAATACTCCCGAAAAAAGTTGCTGTTTAATATTGTTCGTCACTTTGTTTTTTCTTTAATTAGGTACTCCAGATAACTTTCCCACTGTTTGATAATGGCGGGCAGTTTTATTGATTCGGCTATCTCTAATGATACTTTTCCCATTT
>ENA-OROH01002092-OROH01002092.1-human-gut-metagenome-genome-assembly--contig:-NODE-2092-length-16214-cov-25.435052_pt1 | contig 16214 bp, 9 predicted proteins | sample MGYA00242125_ERZ509042 | MGnify/ENA primary metagenome ERZ509042 (study PRJEB26280, sample SAMEA2338738) | human gut metagenome | biome: human gut; feature: human-associated habitat; material: faeces... | reverse complement strand
GTGGAAATTTGTAAAATTACAAAAATACGCCAATTTTACGCCAAACGATGCAGAGTTTGATGTAAGAAAACAATATAATGATGTGGAATCAGACGATATGACATAGAAGCCCCATTGGATAGAGAAATCTGTCTGATGGGGCTTAATTACATATAGAACAGAGATTTTAATAATAAAGGAGAATTTGAGGATGCAGAATTATGATGGTCAATTTAAACTAAATGGACAGGAATATTTTTATAGAGCAAAGGATGACAGTGGAAGTTCAAAAATTACAAGGGATAATAATGAAGAACCTCATAAAGGTGAGTAATTCACGAATTGTAAATGTGATGGTGAAAAAAGTAATAGAAAAAGTTTGGCAAACAGTAAGTTGCTTGGCTTGAAAATAGTGATTTCGAATTGACATTATCACTTTGGTCATAAATGCATAGTTTATATATAAAACGGAGACGTAGAAAACAAGGTACAATCAGTTGTTGTATTGTGTCGATGGTAGGCGTATAATAGTTTAATAGATGTAGAACATTACTTAAAAGTACGATTAATGAATGATTTGAGTGATAATCCGAAAGAAGACGGGTATAATATAGTAAGGCTATTTCTGCAGTACCATCCAAATGCAGAGGCGGATATTCAGAGTAAAGCAGATAAATACTCATTTTGTTCGGATTTGGCAGAGAAGCATTTGGATGAGTATAAAGAGCCGAAGAAATTAGCTGTATGGAATATTGTTGAATTGTTCTCTTTTGGAAATTTTATGGAATTGTACGAATTGTATTACCAAATGTATCCATCATTCAACTATTCTGATTATTTAAAATCTATCAAGTTTATAAGAAATGCGGCAGCACATAATAATTGTATTCTAAGTACGCTAAGGAAACCTAATAGTCTTAAAAAGTTCAGTAAAACAAAAAAGCTGGCAAATATACTCGGAAAGATACCTGAATTTCGGGAGTTGGATAACAGGGATGCTATGATGAAAAATCCGGTTATTCATGACTTTGTAACATTACTTTTTGTGTATAACGATGTTATGAAGGTATCGGCAACAAAAAAAGCCAGAAATAGAAAAATGGAAGAAATTTGTCATCTATTTTGTGATGAGGATGGAAGAATAAAAATCCTAAGCATACAAATTTTTTGCAGTAGATGGTTGACAAGAGTGTTGGGAAAGAGTAGAATACCTTTTATAGAACAAAAATCGTTAGAGGTTTTTACTAGGGCGGTGCGTGCACTAAACTAGATTTGAGCTTATTGAATAAAAAGGTTCACTAGAGAATATTGTGTGTGTTCTGGTGAGCCTTTTTAGTATTTTACCATAATTATTAGTATTTTGAGTAATTGCATATGTTTACTGTAGGGGTAGCCGTGCTAGGCTATTTCCAAGCCGGAAGGCTCTGATTTTCCAGATAATGATTTTGGAGAGTCAGGGCCTTTCTTCGTGCTGAAAAGCACGGCTACGGGTGCCTGCTGTCAACATATGAGAGAACTTTTGGTCAAGTTGGCCAAAGAAATCGCATAGACACAGGAGCTGTGGTATACTGTGTCTATGCGAATTTATAACAGTCTTAGGACAATGTATTGGAGGTAATGCAATGGAATTTGAACTGCTTGCAGATAGTATTAAGCAAATAAATGATAAAGCAAGTTCAGCAGCAAAAAGTGCTGTAAATCAGCTGTAAATCAGCTCATGACATTGCGCAATTGGGCGATTGGTTATTATATAGTTGAATACGAACAAGATGGCAGCGACAGAGCAGAATATGGGTCTCATCTTTTGAAAAATCTGGAAAAGCAAATTGATCAAAAAGGAATGAATTATACGCTTTTTAAGGCTTGTAGACAGTTTTATAAAGTATATCCTCAAATTGGTTCGACAGTGTCGAGCGAATTTAAATTACCAGATTTTGGAAAAAGTTCGACAGTGTCGAACGAATTTGTAACAGATCCAGATGTTTTAGTTAATAACTTGTCTTTTTCACATATTCGAGAAATTATGGTATTAAATGATGCGTTTGAACGATTTTTTTACGAAACAGAGTGTATGAAATGCAACTGGAATGTAAGAAAACTCCGCAGACAGATAAAAACTAACCTTTATGTAAGAGCTGGTATCATAAAATACACATAACGATTCAGAACCCCATCTTGATTCCGCTTACGCTGCATCTCGATGTTGCTTCTCGCTATATGAAATTCCACAAAAATAGCTCATTCATGTAACCATGATTCGCAATTTTTCTTCCATTTCGCATGGCTCTGAATCGTCAAAAACTCGCAAATAATTTGAAAGCAGGGAGTTCTTTCATGAACATTACTTCAAAATACCGCTCTCTTTCGATTCAGGCACGGGCGGCGCTCTGGTTTACGATCTGCAGCTTTCTTCAAAAGGGCATTTCGTTCATTACCGTTCCGATTTTCACACGTCTGATGAGCACGGAGGAGTACGGTACCTACACGGTTTATCTGTCCTAGCTGCAGATTCTGACGATTCTGACATCGCTGTACCTATTCAATGGTGTTTACGACAATGCGATGGCAAAGTACGAGAAGCAGCGGTAGCCAACGTAGTGCTGAACTTTATTTTTATCCATATTTTCGGTTATGTTGCAGCCGGTTACACGACGCTGGCATGCTATATTCTGTATTCGGTTGGACACTATGTGGTGAGCAAACGGATTCTGGTGGCAGAAGGCATTGAGGAAAACCTGATGGATGCCGGATTTCTGCTGGCATGTTCCGCATTTCTGATTGGAGTAAGCGTAATCTGCAATCTGCTGTTCCCATACAGGATCCTGCGGTATGCGATTCTGTTCGCAAGTGCAGGCCTGGTGTTCTGGAAACGGGAACTGTTGATGAATACGATGGCAGACATCCGCAAAAAGTAAATCAAAAGAAGAAAGAAAAGGAAAATTTACATGAGTACCAGTATTTCAATAAAAGAATTAAAAGAACTCGATCCGTCGAGCTATCAGATCGTGGATATCCGCGACGCAGTAGAGATTTCCCACGGAGCCATTCCGGGGGCGCTTGCGATGAAGACAGAAGAAATTGAGACCAGCGATGCGATTGATCGGACGAAAAAGACGATCATCTGCTGCAGCCGTGGAGCAGAGCCTACGCAAGAAGTTCAAAAAGTCGATCTGGTCCAAATTTACAAAGGCGATCAACACATATGAGCTGGTAAAACCGGGGGACAAAATCGTAGTCTGCATTTCCGGCGGAAAAGATTCGATGCTGATGGCGAAATGCTTCTAGGAGTTAAAGCTCCACAACAAATTTGATTTTGAAGTGAAATTTGTTGTCATGGACCCGGGATACAGCCCGGAGAACCGCAAAGTCATCGAGGACAACGCAAAGAGTCTTCATATTCCGATTACTATTTTTGAGACCGATATTTTTGACTCCGTTTACCATGTGGAAAATTCGCCGTGCTATCTCTGTGCGAGAATGCGCCGCGGCCATCTGTACCATTTTGCACAGCAGTTTGGCTGCAACAAAATTGCGCTCGGCCATCACTATGACGATGTCATCGAGACGATCCTGATGGGAATGCTCTACGGTGCGCAGGTACAGACGATGATGCCAAAGCTTCACAGCATCCACTTTGAGGGCATGGAGCTGATCCGCCCGCTGTATTTGGTGCGTGAGGACGATATCAAGGCGTGGAGAGATTACAATGGTCTGCATTTTATCCAGTGTGCCTGCAAATTCACAGATACGTGTACAACCTGTAACAATGAAGAAAACCGCTCCAAGCGCGTAGAGATCAAAGAACTGATCAAAAATCTGAAAAAGGTGAATCCGTTTGTCGAGAGCAATATTTTCCGCAGTGTGGAAAATGTCAATATTGACACGGTAGTCGGCTATAAACAGCACGGTATCCGCCACAATTTCCTGGAAGGATACGACGACAACCCGGGATACGTACCGGAGGCGGAAAAAGCCGCAGACGAAGCAGGACAGGAAAAAGAAGTTCATTCATGTACAGAAAAATAGAAGAAACGCCGGAGCGGGAGAAAATGCTGATGCTGCTGGCAAAGACGTACGACTGCAGTCTCGATTACCTCGCAGGTATTTCCGACCAGCCGCGAAAATATGGAAAATAATGCCAGAAACCGTACCGCTTCGAAAAAATACGGTTACAGGCAGCCTGAAAGAGAAAAGAGGCTGTCGCACGAATAGCAAATTTCGGCATCCCCAGTAGTAATTGAAAGGATCCCAGCATCATATCGAGCGATTCATCCGGTATAAGATCCCCTTTTCACTCAGGATATTTTCATAGGATTCCTGACGCTTCTCTAAGAAACTTTTGGAGATGTACAGACGTTTATTCCCTTTAGCACGGGAACATCGTTCTTTATACGGACAGCCTGTAGGTACTCTTGGTTCAGTAGGGTGACCGCCTCCTGTATTTTCAGAAACATATTTTCTTCCCATTCGTTCCAAGCGACGTACCATCTGATAAAACAGGGCTTCGCAGGTGTCTGCCAAAAATCCAGTACGGAACCTTGCAATCGTGCTGTGATCCGGTGCTTTCTGACCAGCAAGCAGCTACATAAAGTTAATATCACGTTTACAAGCGGTTTCAATCTTTCTGCAAGAATAAATATTTTGGGAATAAGCATAGGTCAGGATCTTGAACATGGTCTTTGGGTCCACTGCCGGATTTCTGCCTTTGGTAGAGTACGCCTGATACAGTAAACTGTAATCTAAATCCTCCAATTCGTGGCTCAGCAGTCGGACAGAATCATCATCAGGAACCAGACCTTCCAAATTTAATGGCAAAACCAGTTGATAAGGCTCGTCGAATTCGGTATAATTTTTATGGTATTTTATGTATTTGGTCATACTTAATTATACCATGGATTGCGGGCTCTTCGGAGTCCGTTTTCTGCTTTTGGACATAAAAATGGAGCTATTGCTCCATAGATGATTACTCATCTATTTTGCAACAGCCCACTTGACTTCTCTTAATTGTGCACATCACCTGAAGCATCTGATTGCAAAATTTCTACAGAATGGATTGCATGAGTAAGATATGCATCCGGTGCAATACAGGATTCAAACTCCCAAACGGTATCGTAAAAGGCCGAAAAAATTCGATTCAAACTAATTTTGTTCGGAATACAGATATTGTAATACGGTGTATTTCTCCTAAAACGCAAATAAGAAAACTCATCTGCAAAAAACAGTGTCGGTCTTGGGATATGCTGCTAATCAGACAGCAAACCATTCGGCAAAATCTTAATCTGAAGCGCATTTGAAATTTCATGCAGATGTTTCATATGCTTAAAAAAATGAAGACGCTGTTCCGGCGAAAGCTGAATTCGATAACCATAGAAATCCAATTCGCCAGTAACTGTAAAATCTGTAAATGCAGAAGCATAAATCAGTGCTCTTATCGGTGTAACAGCAAGTATCTGCGATACCAGAGAATGCATTTTTTGAAGTACAGGTCTGTATGTCTTTCCTATAAAAGAGCCATACTTATCAAGCAGCTCATTATGTAAATCAGTTGGAAGAAAATGTTCTGTAAAATGTCCAAGCAGACAAGAAGAATTCCGGGCAAACAGTGAATGCTCATATTCGTAAGTACGAATCATTTCAGGAATAGATGTCCGTCGAATAAGCAATGTTTCTTTGCTGCAAAGTAATTTTAATTTGTAATAAAGTTCCGTTGAAAGAGACGAATCTTCAATTGTTGTAACAGCAAGACAATGGTTCTGATCAACTAACATACCTGAAAGCGAATAAATATCTTTAATCGCAAAAACCATTTTTTTCTGTGCCTGTGTTCCGCAATAAAGATTAAAATCAATATTCGAAAGATTTGAAAGCAAATTCATCAGGAAACCAGCCGTATAAACCGGATTATCTGAAGACGATTCCAAATCAATCATTAAAGAAAAATGAACTCCTGGAAGCACAAGTCCTATGTCATTGTGCATGCTGTTAAATTCAGCAATTAAAAGCTGATAATTCGTGTCTACATTCAGAATATCTACCATAGCATAAATATTTAGCGACTGTACTTTACGGAGTGATGGATGTTTCATTTTAAAGATAAACTGATCCAGTGTAAGTTCCGGATAATATGAAATTTTAGTAGCCACTTTAGAACCAGTTGTTACCTGAAGTTCTTTTACATATGTATATTCAGATTCGAGATGATCGTAAATCGCTTTCTGAAGATTCGAAACGTCAGAAATTTGATATTCTTCTAAAAAAGTGTCCCGGTTATCATCAGTCAGAGCCTCAACAATACACTGGCTGATATTCTGCAAAATAATTTCGTGATTTTTTTCTGTTGGAAGTGATTTTCCACTAATCCATTTGCTTATATAAGATTCATCATACTGCACAGCTTTGGCAAGTACATAATTTTTTAAATTGGCCATAGATGTCAGATGCTCTAACAGAACACTGAATCTGTTTTTTTCTTTCATAATAATCAAAAGCCCCTCTCTTCTATTATAATTTTAGTGTACTGCATACAAAATAAGAAAACAAGAACATTTATACAAAAAATTTCCTATTGAATGAAATCCTGAAAAAAATGAATTAGTTGATTTGTTTGATTCAATATGCCAAATTCACCACTTCTATTGAAAAGGAAAAATATCCATGATAGAATATGAATCGTCATTATAAAACAAATAAATAATCGGAAAAGGAAGTAAATAATTATGGAAAATACAGGAGCAACATTAACTGGAAAAGCGAGCGTTGATAAACCATGGTTACAGTTTTATCCAGAAGCACTGCGCAACGTTGAAGTGCCAACAATAACTGTTGAAACGTTTTTAAGAGCAAAAAATCCAGACGAAAATAAAATTGCATTTGAATATTACGGAAACAAAATTACATGGAAAGAATTCTGGGGAGAAGTTGATAAAGCAGCAAAATCTTTAAAGATACTTGGATTTGGTGAAGGAAACAGAATTCCTGTATTTCTGCAAAGTGTTCCGGCACATTTTATCCTTCTGATCGCAGCAGAAAGAATCGGAGCTGCAATTATCTGCAGAGATGACATTCCAGAAGAATTATGTTTTGCAATCAGAAAATCAAAATCAGAGACAGCATTTGTCATGGATTATACATCAAAGTCAGATGAAGATCTGTTCCGTGCAACGACACCAATGAAGCGTGTAATTAAGGTTTCTCCATATGATTATGCAGATAGAAAATCTGTCCCGGACTATGTTGAAAAAGAAATTGCATCCAGATATACCGGTGCGATAGAGACAACAGAAGGAGATCTTACATGGGACGAGTTCCTGGCACTTGGGAAAGATTATACAGAAGACTATATGGCACAAGAAGATGCGAACAGACCAGTATTTGGCGCATATACAAGCGGATCCACAGGAATCTCTAAATTAGTTATTCATTCTTCTTCTAATATAGTAGCAACTGCATTCCAGATGTCCATCTTTATTCCGCCGTCAGATGTACCGGAAAAATGGTGGCTGCCAATCTTACCACCTGCACTGATTGCAGTAACTGTATCAATGGCAATCTTCCCATTGTCAGCAGGACTGATTATGGTACTTGATCCATTCTGTCCGCTGGAAGATATTGATATCGCATTTATGGAGCAGAAGCCAAACTTCTGGGCACTGATTCCAATGTTCTGTGAAATGCTTATGAAGAGTGACAGAATTCCGGAAGATTACGATATGTCTCATCTAAGAAGTATCGGAACCGGAGCTGAAGCAATGAACGAAAGGAAAACACAAGAAGTAGAAGCATTCTTCCATAAGCATAATGTTAAAGCAACTTTAAGTGCCGGATATGGTCAGAGTGAAGGATGTTCAAACTTTACACTTCCAAATCCGATGTTCCCGCTGGTAGACGGATGCGTCGGAATGCCAATGCCGGCAACAACTATGGCAGTATTCTCAGAGGATCTGGAAGAACTGAATTATGGAGAAATCGGAGAATTATGTATGACGGGTCCTGCTATGATGCTCCACTATGCGGGATGGAGAGGTGATGAACTTACTGAAAGCACACTGATCAATCATCCAGATGGGAACTGCTGGTTACATACGGGAGATAAAGCTTACATCAATGAACACGGAATTGTATACATTCTTGGACGTGGAACAACAAAGCGTTTCGGTGGCGGAGAACTTTACATGATGAGAATGGAGACAAAAGCAGTACGTGTAGCTGGTGTAGAAGATGGATTCTTCTGCTTTGTACCAGATCAGGATCATGAAGGATATTTCCTTCCATATTTCTTTGTAATCCTTGATGAAACAAAGAGTCTGGATGAAGTAAAAGCAGGTCTTGCAGATGCACTGGAAGAATATGAATATCCGGTAGACATCCGCGTAATCAAGGAAAGACCGTATTTCCACTTCAAGACAAACAGAAAAGAACTCACAGCAGCAATTCTTGAGGAACTGAACTAAAAAAGACTCCTCTGTCGCATCAATATGTAAATTCTATATAAATAAGTAAGAAAAAACCTGATGATTCCCCGTATTTTAACAAATCATAAGATACGGGGGAATTTCTTTATTACGTTTATACATGCCAGAAACCTGAAAACCAGACTTTTCGATGTGTTTTTGTGCTAAAAAACGTCAGTATGTCTTGAACAAAACAGTTAGCCGTGATATATTAAAGTTAATACTTAATTAATTATATGCAAAAATATATGCAAAATACGAATTACAGTAGCATATAATATAGGGTGGAGTATAAATAAAATACAATGGAAATGAGGTGGGGGCAAACAAAAAACATAATATGAATTATCTAATACAAACACGAAAGGAAGGGTAGACATTATGAAAAAGAGAAGTAAAATGCTTTTGAGTTTATTCCTCTCTACTATAATGGTATTCAGTGTAGTGCCTTCAACAGTTTTTGCAGAGCCTACACATGAAGAAACACCAGCAGTGCAGGAAAATACTACAGAAGCCGTGCAGGATAACACCAATACAAATGAGGCAGAAGATCCAGCAACAGAAGCTCCAGCAACAGAAGATTCTGTGACAGAAGATGATGCAACAGAAGCAACTACTGATTCTTCAAACACAGATAATGATGCTGTGACCCAGATAGATACTGATGAAAATAAAGTAACTATTTCAGGTATTACAATACAGACACCAGTCATCCAGTTCGAGGGTGCCAATGCAGCTGTTGCAGAACAGTTGACAAAGGACGTGGAGATTGATGAAGAAGATCCTGCAATCCAGAGCCTGCGTGAAGCATTGGGGGATCTCGAAATGGTTGGCGGAGAAGCCGGCACAGAATCCAATGAATCTAATATCAGCACAGCAGACCTGTATGAAGCAGATGAACAGGCTGAAACCAAGAAGCTGACAGCAGACCAGATTAATACAGTTGTTGGTATGTATCAGCAGTATCTGAATCAGTGGTCAGCCAATGCTAATGTACTCGGTGTTCAGAATCCATTCTTTCTGGATTTCAACGATGATACAGATGGTCTTGGTATCCTTGGTCAGATGCTTGCCTTAGACGGCAAATCTGTTCAGGATATCAGAGATGGCAAGGTGAGCTACGATGACCTGACAGGTATGATCTTTACTTTCACATATGGTGATAAGTTAGGTATTAAGTATTATGGTCCAGATGTAACAAATGCAAGAGATGAAGCTCTTGCTGCAGTTACAGCATCAGGTGCACAGACAAAGGCACAGAAGCTGCTTGTTCTGAATGACTGGCTGGCCCATAACAATACATTTGATATGTCCTACATCATGAACTCCGGTAAGAAATCAGATGATGACAAGCCGATGATCGCAAAGGATCCTCAGAAGCAGAAGCATGAGGATGAAGTTTACGATGAGATCTATAAGGTTTACGAACCACAGATCAAACAGAATTTCCATGATCAGATTTATGCAGGCATTAAGCAGGAGTTGCTTGTAAAATTTTATAAAAACGCTATTGCTCAGACTTTGGTGAAGGCTGGACAGTCTGAGCAAGATGCGAATGCATATGTAGAAGCTAATAAAGAAGCTATCGAGAAGGATCCGGAAGCATTTGTGAAAGAAAAACTTCCAGACGCAGCAGAACCATTGAAGCAGGAAGCAGATAAATTTATCAAAAATGCTGAAGAAAAAGGCGTTGAGGTTTCTGAAGGCGTTACGATGACTGTTGAGCAGCTTACTCAGCAGCAGTTAGATAGCGATGATCCGGCATTGGATATGGACGGTGATGGAACGAAGGAAACAAGCTTTAAGCAGGCGATTCCAATCTATGCGAAGCAGGCTGCAACCGGTATGACAACTGGTGTCATCAACTATTGGGAAGGTACTCAGTTTGGTGCATTCGGTATGGGTACATCTGTATGTTTGGGTTACTCCAAAGCTTTTTCATATCTTGTGCAGTGCCTGGACAAAGATATCTATCTGATTGATCCTGATAAGACAGATGCGTATGACAGTAAGAAAACAGTGACAGCAGATGATGGATCTACATCTGAAGTATGTGATAACTGGAAGACAGCCAAAGAACTGTACTATACAGATGGCAAGCTTGACACTTCAAAGAATTATACAGTTGACCTTGTAAGAATCTCCTTCCAGTCTGATGTCACAATGTACGGCGAAGAACAGGAAGACTTCGGTTCCGACCATTACTGGAATGCAGTCAAGGTGGATGGTAAGTGGTACTATGTAGACCCTTGTTATACAGATGTCTACACAGAAGTTATGAGCCGTGACCGTGTTGAGACAGACGGTGATATGAACCATACATATTTCTTGTTCAGTGATACAAGTGCCAGAAAATTATATGATGGTAATTTCAGTTCTTTGAGATCTCTCTATGAAAACGAAGCAACTGATAAGACCTATGAGACAGCATGGATGGCTCGTGCAGCAAGTAATGTTTACTATGCAGATGGTTATGCTTACTATATGTATGATTCGACAGACCTGTTTGGCAGAGTAAGCAGCACAAGCATGAATCAGAGCCAGAAGGCTGCAGAGTACAAGATTGTTCGTCATAAACTGACAAATAAGGATACAGGCGATGGCGACAGCGATTATGAGACACTGATTAATTTCACAGACAAGAAAAACGACGATGATGACGATACATTTGTAAGCGTTCTGAACAAAGACGGTAAGATGGAGAAGAATGATCTTCTGACCAAACTGTATGCACAGTTTGTGGATGAACAGAGCATTTACCCATCCATTGGTCTGACAGCAGCACTGTATACAGATGGTAAGATTTACTTCAACGTATCCAACGATATCGTTTCCTACAATCCTGCAGACGGTGCAGTAGCCGTTGTGAAGGAATATAACACAGTATCTGCAAAACGTGATACAACCAAGTTATTTGGCGGTATGGCATTTACAACAACAGATGAAAAGAGTGCAGATTTCACTGTCACAAATCATCCAATCGCAGGTCTGACTGTGAAAGGTGACAAACTGGTTGTTTCAATCGGTACAAACTTCGCGTTCATTTCAGGTAAGAGCAAACTGCTTGACCATTCCAGCTACGGTTATGAATTCGAAGAGACAGATTACAATCCGACTTATACAAACTACAAGAAGTATCAGCAGTTCATGGGCAGTCAGAGCAATGATAATGACGAGTTCATGTGGTCAGCTAACTTCGTTGATACAGTTGATATGAAGACACTGACAGGTACTTCTCATAATTATGAAACAGTTTCTGAACCTGCATACTGCGGACGTAATGCATTTACAGAAGAACGTTGTTCTGACTGTGGTCTGATCAAAGCGGGCACACGTGTAGAAGCAAAGAATACAGCACACGAACATCATTACATCAAGTTCCATGAAACATACTATACAAAGACTGATAGCGGTAGCTGGAACGAAGCGGACAACTATGTTTGCCCAGAGTGCGGTGCTTGTATTACAGAACCTGTTAAGCCCAAATATGAACAGGCTAATTCTACATACGAGAAAAGAAAAGCTATCTGGGATGAAGCTCAGAAGAACGCAGCAGAAGGACATGCTTACACAGCAACAGATGCTGAGTGGAGCGATGATCACACAAGCGTTACATTCCAGAATCTGAAATGTGAAACTTGTGCAAATCAGATCAATAAACTGGATTGTCTCCTTGAATCAGATGAAAATGCAACAAACAAAGCTAACAGAGATTCTATTGAGAACCATCTTGCAAAAAAAGTAACTGCAACAGCTAAACTTGCTGGCCATACAGGTACATGTGAACAGGGCGTGACTATGTACTACAAAGCAGCAGATAAGACAGCTGATGGTGTGAAGTATGTTGTAACAACTACTGAGGCAAAGGAAGCTGGAAAGCATGCATACACAGGTGCATGGACATGGAACGAAGTTAAAGATGACAATGGCAATGTAACTAATTGCACAGCATCTGTAACAGGTGTTAAATGCTCCGTTTGTGATAATGAACCAACAGAAGACCAGATTAAAGTTAATGTTGTTAAGGATACAGAGAATTCCAAAGCAGCAACATGTACAGAAGCTGGTAAAGATGTTTATACAGCAACAGCGACAGTTACAGATGCTGATGGTAAGGAAATCGGTACATTAACAGCAGATCCAAAAGAAGTTGATTTACCGGCACTTGGCCATAAGTATGGTGAACCAACATGGAACTGGACAAAGGGTGAGAACAACACTTACACAGCAACAGCAACATTTACATGTGCAAATGATGAGAAACATGTAGAAACAGTTGATGCAAAAGTAACTGAGAAATCTGATGGCGCAACATGTACAGAGGCAGGTAAGATTACTTACACAGCTACAGTTACATTTGAAGGCAAAGATTACAAAGATACTAAGACAGAAGAAGTAGCAGCTCTTGGTCATAATTATGGCGAACCAACATGGAACTGGAGCAAGGGTGATGACGGCAGTTACACAGCTATTGCAACATTTACATGTGATCGCTGCAAGGATGTTCAGAAGGTAGTTGCCACAGTTGGTGATCCTGTAGAAACAAAGGCAACATGTACAAAGGCAGGTAAGATTACTTACACAGCAACAGTAGCATTTAACGGCAAGGATTACACAAATACTAGGGAAGAAGCCATCAAGGCTATCGGCCATAAGTATGGTGAACCAACATGGAACTGGACAAAGGGTGAGAACAACACTTACACAGCAACAGCAACATTTACATGTGCAAATGATGAGAAACATGTAGAAACAGTTGATGCAAAAGTAACTGAGAAATCTGATGGCGCAACATGTACAGAGGCAGGTAAGATTACTTACACAGCTACAGTTACATTTGAAGGCAAAGATTACACAGGTACTAAGACAGAAGAAGTAGCAGCTCTCGGTCATGACTACAAAGTCTCAGAAAAAGACGGATGGAAATGGACAGCTGATAAAGAAAAAGGATATACAGCTGTTGCAACATTCGTATGCAGCCGTTGTAAAGATTCTCATGACGTAACTGCAGATGTTGTTAAAGAAGACAAGAACAGTCAGATCATCTACACAGCAACTGCTAAATACACAGATGAAACTGGTAAGGAATTTACAGCTACAGCTACAAAGAGTACAACAATGTCCGTATCTTACATAGTTCACGGTCAGGATTATGGCTGGGAAGAAGACTGGAAGAAAGACGGACAAACGTCTGGTACAGAAGGACAGTGTAAACGTCTGGAAGCAATCCAGATCAAGTTACCAGGTGGTGTTTCTGGATCTATCGAATATCGTACACATATTCAGGACATCGGTTGGGAAAAGAACTGGAGTAAAAACGGAGCAGTATCCGGTACAGAAGGACAGTGTAAACGTCTGGAAGCAATCCAGATCAGACTGACTGGTGAAGTTGCAGAGAATTATGACGTATACTACAGCGTACATGCCGAGAACTTCGGATGGCTCGGATGGGCTAAGAATGGCGAAGAAGCAGGAACAGCTGGTTACGGATACCGTCTTGAAGCAATCAGGATTCAGCTGGTTACCAAAGGGGACAAAGCACCAGAACTTGTTGGTACTATCAAAGAAGCTATGAAAGCAAGACTGGTCGGATACCAGACACATGTACAGGACTATGGTACACAGGCATATGTATATGACGGTGCTATGGCAGGTACAGAAGGCGAGTGCAAACGTATGGAATCTATCCGTATGAAACTCCCGTCTTCAGTGAACAGCTCAATCCAGTACAGATCTCACGTTCAGGATATTGGATGGGAGAAGAATTGGGCATCTAACGGATCATTATCCGGAACAACTGGACAGTGTAAACGTCTGGAAGCAATTCAGATCAAACTGTCTGGTGATGTAGCAAAGAACTATGATGTATACTACAGAGTTCATGCTCAGGATTATGGATGGCTTGCATGGGCTAAGAATGGAGAATCTTCAGGAACAGAAGGATACGCAAAACGTCTCGAGGCAATTGAGGTTCGTCTGGTTCCAAAGGGAACAACTCCAGACCTTCCAGCATCAGCAAATGAAAAAGCCTTCATCAAAAAAAAATAACAAAGCTTAACTTGCAAGGGGCTGTCGGGAAATGAACCGCTCCCCGTCAAGTAGACAATTGAAAAAATATAAATTTTTCCTGCCAGTAGAAATTTATCTGCTGGCAGTTTTTATGCAGCTGGCAAGTAATTTTCGTGTTTTTCCATTGGCGTTAAAATTCCAAGATTCCTTTGCAAGCGTTTATTGTTGGTAAGCGTCCAATAAGAGGGTGTATCGAAATTTCTGGCTGTTGCATGTAAACTATTGATTAGAGTTTTGGGAGTTGACTCTAAAAACTCTAAATCTAATCTAAGGAGCAGGCTTATGGATCTTTCTTCTTTGACTCCAGACAAACAGGTGAAACTTCAATACTGGCTGGATGTAATACGGCAATGCAGGGCCTCCGGACTGACAAATCAGATCTGGTGTGAACAACACGATATCTATTTGAAAAGTTATTATTACTGGCTTTCCAAAATTCGAAAGCTTGCCCTGGAAGAACTGCCCCGCAAGAAAAACGGCATCCACATGTGTACAGACCAACAGTCAACTGCTTTAACGGAATCCCCGGCTGAGTTTGCGGAGCTTTCACTTCCGGACAGAAACATTTCCCGTTCCACTCCTGCAGCCATGTTAGGAGAGCTTTCCCATGTGGAGAAAATCTATATCCGATGCGGCTACACCGATATGAGGAAGCAGCTCAATGGCTTGCTGGATATCATCCAGTACAACTTCAAACTGGATCCTTACAGCAATTCCTTATTCCTGTTCTGTGGGAAGAGGGCTGACCGGATCAAAGCAGTCCATTACGAGGGAGACGGTTTCTGCCTTTTATACAAACGGTACGAAAACGGACGTCTCCAATGGCCGCGGACCGGCGAAGAAGCAAAACAGATTTCTGATCAGCAGCTGCGCTGGCTTCTGGAAGGTTTGAACCCGGAGCAGCCAAAGGCGGTTCAGAAATGGCTCCCGCATAAGTCTGAAAATACTGAAAATCCTTAGAAATGCTGGGAAATCTGACGATTCTATGGTATAATAATCCTATCGAAACGAAAGGGTTTTCAGGTTATGTCAGCTACGGAACAGGAGTATAAAAATCATATCAAAGAACTGGAACAGCAGGTCCGGCTCCTGAAAGAGCAGGTTGATTTCCTGACCCGTAAACTTTATGGAACAAAATCCGAGAAGACATCTACTCTCGAAATCGAGGGGCAGGTGTCTCTTTTTAATGAAATCGAAACCTGTGCGGATCCTGATGCACACGAACCGGAGCTTGTTGAGATAGAGAAGCACCTACGTAAAAGGAAGTACACCGGTCAGCGGGAAGAACTGGTAAAAAATCTCCCTCACAGCAAAGTACTCCATACCATAGATGAAAGGGAACAGATATGCGATAACTGCGGGAGTACGATGGTGAAAGTAGGGGAAGAATTCGTCCGCACGGAAGTACAGTTTATCCCTGCAAAACTCAAGGTGATTGACCATTACCGGGAAACGTATGAATGCAGGTCGTGCCGGAAAAACGGAACTCCTTATATGGAGAAGGCTCCGGTGCCATATCCTCCCGTCCTGCATTCTCTGGCATCTGCATCTACCATCACCTGGCTCATCCACCAGAAGTTTGAATTAAGCATCCCGCTGTACAGACAGGAAAAAGAATGGGAGGCTTTGGGATTACGTTTAAGCAGAGCGACTATGTCAAACTGGCTTCTGGTTGTCTATCGGGACTGGCTTGTACACATCGTCCACCGTCTGAAG